>Ga0335073_10001469_pt1 | contig 31474 bp, 19 predicted proteins | sample Lox_Sample_22_FD_207093 | JGI IMG/M metagenome (GOLD analysis project Ga0335073, IMG submission 207093) | Soil microbial communities from Loxahatchee National Wildlife Refuge, Florida, United States - Lox_Sample_2.2 | ecosystem: Environmental > Terrestrial > Soil > Wetlands | place: USA... | reverse complement strand
CGGGGGCGGTGCGGGAAGTGGTGGTCCCGGTGGCGGAGGCCCTGGAGGTGGGGGAGGAACGGGCTCCGGTGGACCGGGCGGCGGAGGCGCGGGAGGAGGAGGCGCGCAACCTGGGAAATGGCTAAGCGCTTCTGCGATGCTGCGGAACACGATGATGAGCGGCGGTACGGGTGTAGGTATTGGAGGGGGAGAGCCGGGTAGCTTCACGGTGGCCGAGGAAGAAGTGCGGTCGGTGCTGACATTGTTTGCGCAGTTGGGAAAATCCCGAAAAGATCCGGAAGGCCGGATGGATGCGCAGGCATTTCAATCGCGATTGACGGCGTTGCCGGTGCGCGCGCAGTACACGCTGCAGCAGGCGTTGGCGGGGTTGGCGGCGCAAGCGCCGATGGATAAACCGGACAAGCCGATGCTGCTGAAGTTGGCGGAGCATGTGGCGATCCGGTTCGCGCTAGACAGTTACGAGCGCGGGGAATTGCGCGTCAATGCGGTGAAACAGCTGCTGGATCGCATGAATTCAGAGATCGAAGCGTTGCGCAAGATTTTGGGCCAGCAGGAAGAAACCATGGCGGCCGCGGGCATCTCGGTGCAGTCGTATACCGAGTTGCTGGACCAGGAATTCTGGCAACAAGTACCGGAAGAAAACAAGAAAGAAGTGCTGACGTCGGATGAAGCGTGGTGCGTGCCGCCGAGGAACGTGCGCGGGTTTCTGGAAGAGATGCTGCGGCGCGGGGAATTGAAAACGGTCAACGAGATTCTGACGAAATACGCGGCTTGCGTGGCACTGGAAGCCCCGGAAGCGCGGCGGACCACGGCAATTGGATTGGCGGACCTGGCGGAGTTTTACGGAAGCGGCGACGGCAGCGCGTTGATTGACGTGATTCAGAGATTGGGCAACCAGTTGTCTGTGGAGCGCGAAGCGGACTTGCAGACGCTGGTAGGAGCCGCGTTTGTGCGCATGAGCCAGGAAGCAGGGTCGAAGAGGTTCTATCCTGCGATGCAGCAGGCGCTGGCGTCGCTGGACAGCGTGGAGGCGTTACGGCCGGGATCAACCAACAACCTGCGGCAGAGAATCGGGGCCGAAGAACGAGTGCCGGAGTTTGTGGAAGACACCATGCGGACGGGGCAAATCCCCGACGGTTTGCTGGATATTCTGGCGCTGATGCCGAAGACCACGCTGCAATACGTGACCACGCGGTTTTCCAATTGCGGTTTCCGCGAGGATTGCGAACTGCTGGGGTCGTTGGTCTCGAGCTTAGGCGAGGAAGCTGTGCAGCGGTTGGCGGACACACTGCAGAATGCGCCCGCGAACGAAGCAACGGAAGTGATTGGACTGCTGTCGCAACTGGATCCGAACACGGTGGAGCAAGTGTTGCCGCAGCGGTTGGCGCAGTGGCCGAGAACCTCGCACGACCGTACCGTGAGACAGTTGTCGAGCGCACCCGTGGAGCAGCGCGCGAGATTGCTGGTGTCTTTATACGACACGCTGGACCCGCTCATTCGACCTTTGGCGCTCGATGAAATGGGCATGAGCGGGCGGGCGGAGTGCATTACGAAAGTTGCGGACCTGCTGCAGGATGACAGCACGCCGGGATTCACGCGGATCAAAGCGATTGAGGCCGCGGGGAGATTGCGGGCGAGCGCGGCGAGTCCGATCCTGCAGAAGATGCTGGATGCGAAGCAGGTCTGGCGGTGGGCGTATCACACGGAATTGAGAATCGCGGCGGCGCAAGCACTGCAGAAGATTGAACCGGCACTGGCGATGGAGAAGATCGCAGCCAGCGGATTAGACCGGAAGGAACTGGTGCTGGAGCCGACCGACCCGGAGCCGAACGCTTCGGTGATCCGGCAGCGAAGATACGCGCGATTGAAGCTGACCAAGCATGTGGCGACGGTGACGACGAATTTACGGGAAAACATGAGAATCATGATCGCGGAACTGAATATGGGCGGAGCGATCGGATCGGCGGACCGGCACATGGCGCCGGGGTCATTGCTGACGCTGAAGATGTCGCACGGTGTGCGCAGCATTCGAGCGCAAGCCATCGTGAGAGGGGCCCGGCCGCAGGCTATGACGTTTGAGTTTGTGGACATGGAACTGGACGATAGAGCCAAGTTACGGAAATTGTTGTTGGAATTGGGGGGATTGCCGCAGCCCTCGCAAGTGTCGAACCGAAGCCGGAGACATGCGCGCACGGCCATGTCGAAGTAGGCGAGCCAACCGCGGCCAGTCAAGAGCCGCCAGTCAAGAGCCAACAGTAGACAGCGGGATTCTTTAGGGCTAGAGGCGTGGGATGCGCGCTCCGTTGTGCGATGTGTGTGAGGCGCATCGGGACTTTGCTGTAGGCGCTGTGTATTCACTTGAATTAATGCGTATGGTTAACTATGCTTAACTTCGTTATTGAGGTACAACCATGTGCAAATCGCTCCTGGCAATGGTCTTTGCGTGCGCTTTCCAACTGTTCCTGCCGGCAATGTTTTTCCCGCAGGGAGAGACGACGAGCGCAATCGTGGGGCAGGTAAACGATGCCAGTAACGCGCCGATCCCGAGCGCTACGGTTACCATCAACAATCGCGAAACCGGATTGGAGCGTTCCGTAAAAACGGATGCCCAGGGCCGTTTTGATTTTACGCAGCTTAAGCCGGGGACATACTCGGTCAAAGTGGAAGCTGCGGGTTTCGAGACGCAGCGAAGCGACAATGTGCTGTCTGGTCTAGGGCAAAAACAGACTATTAACTTCACGCTGAAAGTGAGCACGGCGAAGTTGTCCGTGGAGGTATCGAGCGACGCTTTGTTGATCAATCCACAGGACGCGAATACTTCGACCAACCTGAATGCGCCTACCCTGGAAAATATGCCGAATCCCGGAGGCGATTTGACGTACCCGTTGCAGTTTTCTCCCGGCGCGCTGATCAATACGGCGGGGAGCGGCAACGATTTCGTCGGAGGAACAAATGGTTATGGGAACGTGGAATTCAATGGGTTGCCGGCGCTGTCGAACGGGTACATCGTTGACGGTTTGGAGACGAACGATCCGCTGACCAATTTGAACAGCGGGCTCTCGACGAATCTGGTGCTGGGATTGAACTCCATCGCAGAAGTCACGGTGAACACGTTGTCTTACGAAGTGGATCAGGGGCGGTATGGCGCGGCACAGGTGAACTACGTGACCAAATCCGGCTCGAACCAGTTTCACGGCAACCTTTATGAAATCTGGAATGGATCCCGCTTTAATGCGGCGGATTTTTTCACGAATTCCACGCCGGGGAACCATAAGCCGCGATCCACGGTAAATCATTTTGGAGGCAGCCTGGGCGGGCCAATCCGTCACGACAAGCTGTTTTTCTTTTTCGATACCGAATGGATAAAGATTGCGCTGCCGATCGTGACGCCGACGACAGTGCCCACGGCAGCATTCGAGAATTATGTGCTGCAGCAATTGCCGCAGGGCGGAAGGGACGCGGTCACCGGAAGCGTTTATCCAGCTTCGCCGCAGTCGGTGGCGTTCTATCAGCGAATGTTTTCGCTTTACGGAAACACCAGCGGCACACCCCTGGCGGTTTTGGGTTGTCCCTTCGATGCGGGAGGCGGTGGGCCTGCGATTGCCAACGACGGGAATGGGTGCGCGAACCGGCAAAGCATTTCGCACTCGAGCGACGATCACGAACAGGTGCAAACGGCACGGATTGACTACAACGTGGATGAGAACGACACGTTGTGGTTTCGGTTTCAGGCCGACACCGGAGTGCAGGCAGCTTACACCGACCCGATCAATCCTATCTTTGATGCGTTCTCTCCGCAGCCGCTGTATTCCTTTGCGGCGGGGTATACACACGTTTTCTCGCAAAATCTGGTGAACTACTTCAATCCTGGTTTTTCGTGGTACGAGAGCCTGTTCGGTCCGGCAAATTTGCAGCAAACGCTGGCGGCGTTTCCGATTGTGCTGCAAGGAATTGGGGCCAATGCGCCGTTCACGACGATTGGCGGGCTGGATAACACGTGGATCCAGGGACGGCGAGCGTCGCGCTTTTTCATTAACGATAATTTGGCGTGGAGCCATGGAGGGCACGAACTACGGTTTGGCACAAATACGCGGATTTTCCGGCTGAACGACTACGACTTTGGCGAAGGATCTGTTCCTACGGTTACCTACACGACGCTACCGCAATTCATCTATGGCGTGGCGTCAACGGCGACACAGACGTTTCCCGTATCCGCGAATCAGCCGTTCAATTTTCTGAATCTGGATTTCTATGCGCAAGACACATGGAAAGTGACTCAGAAGTTCACGTGGACCTTTGGGCTGCGAGATACATTCAATTCCAATCCGCTGAACCCTCACGACCAGATCGCGCGGCTGACGGGATCTTTTGATGCGATTTCGCATGATGTGAACCAGCCCTTGAGCGAGGCGATTCAGACAGGGCTGGGAAATATTTTCGAGTCGACGCCGTGGGCGATTCTGCAACCACGCACGGCCATTGCCTGGCAGTTCGAGCCAAATACTTTGCTGCGGGCCGGATTTGGCGTGTTCAGCGATCTTTTGCCGGGAACGATCGCCGATGTAGTGGGAGGCAATCCGCCTTACGTGCAAACGTTTCAGGGAGGCTTGCTGGGCACGGTGGGCGGCCTAGCCATTGCGCCCGGTGTGCCGAATAGCGCAATTGATGCGGTGGAAGCGGCGAACATGAGTTTTTCTTCCGGCTTTTCACAGGGAGAGTTGTCGTGCGCATCCGCGGTTGCGAATCCAGCAAGCTGTTTGCCGCCGGTGAATATAACCGCGGTGCCGAGCGGTAAACTGCACGCGCCGTATTTTCTGCAGTGGAGTCTGGGCCTGGAACATCAGTTCGGGCAAAGCGCGAGCGTGAAAGCACAATACGTGGGCACAGGCGCAGTGAATCAGCCTTACTTGACGCAGGTTAATGGATACCAGACGGTTTGTGCGGGTTGCTTCGCTCCGTTTCCGTATTTGCAGCCGACGGACGCACGATTCGGCGCGGTAACACAATTCTCGACGGGCGCAAGCAGTCATTATGACGGTCTACAGATGTCCGCGATGAAGCGGATGGGGCATGGGTTCATGGGGCAGGTGAATTACACATGGAGTCATTGCATGGACACGGTATCCAATGGCGGCTTCCTGCAATTTTCGGCAGGCGGGATCCTGAATCCGCTGCCGGGCGAGCTGAAGCGCGATTACGGCCCGTGCGACTACGACATTCGTAACAACGTGAACGCACAGTACGTGTACGAATTGCCGTCGAAGTTCAAAGGCGGATGGCGGGCGCAGGCACTGAACGGCTGGCAAATATCGGGGACGGTGTTTTGGCACAGCGGCATTCCGTTTTCGGTGCTGAGCACACCGTATTCCGCAAATGGCAACGGGATCGTGAATGGGAGCGGGCCGCAATTCGCGAGCGTGCTTCCGGGCGTTCCGATGTATGCGCACAAGCCGATTCCGGGCGTGACGCAGCCGGGTACGGTGCAGTGGCTGAATCCGAATGCGTTTGTGTCCGCGGTCGATCCGAGTACTGGCGCGTGCTATGGAGGAGATAACGCTACGAACTGCCAGTTTGGCGATTTGGGGCGAAATGCGCTGCGCGGGCCAGATTTTGTGTGGAGCGATTTGTATCTGACGAAATGGTTTCGTGTGACAGAAAATGTGAAGCTGCGTTTCGACACCCAATTTTTCAACGTGTTGAATCACCCCAATTTTGCATTGCCCAGCATGGTGCTGGCTGGTGTCCCGGGTAAATCTGCGACGCAAACCGGATTTGGAGCGATCACTTACGCAACCTCTCCGCCCACCGGATTGCTGGGCGTGGGGCTTGGAGGGGATAGCACTCCACGCATGATTGCCTTCCAGCTTCGACTCGAGTTTTAAACATCCGCACAGTATGTAGCGAGAAATGCGCATTTTCTTGGACAGATCGCACTAGTCGCCCTATTTCTGTAAATCTAGCGCCCGGTTAACAGGGCTAACCGGGTGCCCCGTGAAAAGGTGATGGTCCACAGCGGGAGATAAGCCCGCCCGGGAACTGGTTCGTTCCGCCCGGTAGCAATCAGAGCAGCAGTGGAGGCGAGGAGACTGCTGAAGCCTCTGATGCCGAAGGTCGTTAAAGCGACTCGGCAAGCGTGCAGGCCGTAACGAGAGTGAACGCTGAGCAGGCCTCGAAACGAGTGATGCAGGAGCCGACCCGCCCCGGTTTCGGCGAACCGTGAGCAGAAAGCACCTGTACTGGAGCGGGAAAAACCGTTCGAGGGAACAGGAGAGGAGGGCTGTACGAAAGACGAGCTAGCGGGAGGGTCACATGGGACGACTGTACCATTGTGAGAACAGGGGCAAGGGCCTACCGTACTAGAAAGATCGTACTTCAGAGTGATGGTTGGGTAGTACTCGACGGAGCGAGAGTTCGGAAGGATGAAAATAGACCCAAAGACGACCGCCGCTCGCGCCTTTGTTCGAAGCTTAAACATATTGCTGAAATTTGCCCGCCTGTACGGATTCGAACACACCCGGACAAACGCACAACTGCAAGTTGCGTGGACTGAATTGCGCACGGCGGTGCCGGAGCATGCAGACAGCGGTCTGCTGCTAGGCGCAACGGGTGCGCAGTTATTGTTGGACGGGGTGCCGCTGGAGGGGTCGCCGGCGGAGAAGCAGTTTGCGCAGTTGCTGAGCGCGGCGGGACTGGCGAGTATTCAATTTCAACCGAATATCACGCAGGAAGAGTTGGCGAAGCTGGTGCGGGCGTTTCCTACCGGAAAGGCCAAACCCGCGGAACTGGCGCAACAGTTGAAAGATGCCATCGGGGATGCGCAAGGTATCCACGTAAATGAGATTTGCTTTGTGGCAACGGATGCGCGGCTGAAGGACACCAGCGTGGCGGCACAACTGGCCGCGGCGTCGTTGGGAGACGAACAAGATTCGTTCAAGAGAATGTTGAACGATCCGCAGAAACTGTTGGAGTTGATTGCGGCCGCGGAAGGATCGAAGTCTGGCGGGGCGGGAAGCGGCGAGAGGGCGGTTGGTGAAGGAACTGGCGCGAGACGAAGCGGAGCTGGCGGCGGCGGAAGTGGATATGGAAGTGGCGCAGGAGATGGCTCAGGCGGCGGCCCGGGAAGTGGGAGCGGAGCAGGACCAGCAGGGTTTGGAGCTGGAAGTGGGGCCGGAAGCGGCAGAGGAGTTGGAGCAGGAATGGGAAGTGGATCCGGCAGTGGAGTTGGGGCAGGCGGAGGCGTGGGGCGGGGACCCGGAAGCGGAGCTGGGGCGGGAACTGGCACTGGCAGCGGAAGCGGTAGCGGGCTGGGAACGGGAACGGAGAAGGGTGGCGGAACGGGCTTCGGGTTTGGCTCCGGCAAAGGATTTGGAAGCGGATTTGGAGAGCCGACGGACGAAGATGTTTACGCGATTCTGCACGCACTGACCACCTTCGGGAAAGTGGGCAGCGGGCCCAATCCGGCCGCCGCGGTGGTGGAATTCCAGGGGGAAGTGGACAAGTTGCCCATGCGCGCACAGAACGTGCTGCGGAATGCGCTGGCGGAAATTGCCGAAAAAAGTAAAAACGCCAAGCTGGACCAGGGGATGTTGATCAAGCTGGCGGAACACTTGTCGATCCGGTTTGCGTTGGAACGGTTTGAACGCGGTGAGGTGAAGGTAAATGCGGTGCGGCAGATGCTCGACCGCATGAACCAAGAGATCGACGCGCTGCGAAAGATTCTGGGCCAGCACGAAGACCGCATGACCGAGGCGGGAATGCTGGTGGAATCGCACCGCGAGATTCTGGACCGGCAGTTCTGGGCGAGTGTGCCGGATGCGGCGAAACGAGAAGTGCTGCTGTCGTCGGAAGCGTGGTGCATACCGCCGAAGAACGTGCAGTCGTATGTGGCGGAGTTGATTGAACAAGGAAACGTGGCGGAAGCGATCAGCATTTTGCAGAACTACGCGAGCTGCGCGGACAGCGAAGACGCGGATGCGCGGAAACGAGCGGCGACGGGACTTTCGGAATTGGCGGAACTGTACGCGACCGCGGACCCGCGATTGTTGGGGCAGGCGCTGCGGCACGTCGGCCTGCGGCTGAGCGTGGAGCAGGATCAGGACCTGCAGATACTGGTGAGCGCGGCGTTTGTGCGATTGACACAGGAAGCCGCGGCGAAACGATGCTATCCAGCCATGGAGCAGGCGTTGAACCTGCTGGCAGGAGTGGAAACGCAGAGGCCGGGCATCGCGCGGACCTTGCGGACGAAGATGGGGATTGAGGACCGCGTGCCGGAATTTGTGGATGAGGCGTTGCGAGCGCGGCAACTTTCGGCGGGATTGACGGGCGTACTGAGACAGTTGCCACAGACGGCGGTGGAACAATTGGCGGCGCGCTTCAATCGTTGCCAATACCGGGACGATTTGGAGAACATCGCCAATCTGGCGCACGACCTGGGGGAAGAAGCGCTGCAATATTTGCGAAGCACGGTGCGCGGCGGGGCTCATGCGGACGCCGTGGAAATGGTGGGATTGCTGGCGAGGCTGGATCCGCAGGCGGCGGAAGTGTTTTTGCCGGCGCGGATCAAGGATTTCCCGCGAGCGGGACAAGACCGCATGGTCCGGCAGATTGCTTCGTGCGGTGCGCTCGAACGCTGCCGAATTTTGCTGAAGATACTGGATCATGTCGACCCGTTGATCATGCCGCTAGTGGTGGATGAAGCAGGTATGACAGAAGACCGGGAAGCATTGGGAAGATTACTGACGTTGGCGGACGGAGACTTGCCGGCGGGAGCGGCGCCGTATTTGCGAGTGAAGGCGGTGGAAGGACTGGGGCGGATCAAGGCACCGGAATCGGTGAACGCGCTGGTACGTATTCTGGAAGCACGAAAGATTTTTGGCTGGGTTAACCCGCAGGAATTGCGAATTGCGGCGCTGCAGGCGTTAGAGAGACTGAACCCGGATTGGGTGAAGGAGTATTTACCGAAGAGCGGAATCGAGCAGGACGACATGAAACTGGCGCCGCTGGAAGTGCCGGAGAATTCGAAGTTCGTGCGGCACCGGAGGCACGTGCGGGTGCGCCTGCAAAAATCGATATCGGCGGTGAGCACAAACTTGAAGCAGAACTGCCATCTGGATATCAAGACAGCCAGCCTGAGCGGCGGGGTGGCGACCACGGACATGCACTTGGCGCCGGGAACGCAGGTGCAATTGCGGATGCAGTTGGGACTAAGGAATCTGCAGGCGACGGCGTTGATGCGCGACTACCGGGCGCAGGATATGTCATTTGAAATTGTGGATATCGGGATGGAGGAGCGCACGAAGTTCCGCAAATTATTGGTGGAAAACATGGCCAAGGGGACGCGGAACCGCGAGGCGGAGCGAGAGAGTGGGGGCGAGTTCAAGCAAACGGGTGCGCCGCGGATAAAGCAGTGAAGGCAGTGGCGAGTGGTTGGTGGCGAGTGACGAGACAAGAGAAAGGCGACAGCAATGCATCTTGCCTGCCGTCTGTCTCGCCACTAACCTCTGTGTAGGAAGAGAGATTCCTCACTCCGCGGACTTCGTTCAGAATGACAGGTCATTTGTTGGGGGAGCAGGCACAACGAGACGCGACATATGTCGAAGTGATTATCGGACGCCGGTACTACGAAAAAGTACCATGGTTGGATTTACCGCAAACAGAGCCAGACCGTAAGCTGGGTCGCCCGAGAGAAGAAACTGGCCCGGCGCCCCGCCCAAGCGCACCAGCAACTTCGTGAGGCGGCTAAATCCGTGGGCATGGCAAGAACAATCCGCAGCATCGTATGGTTGTGCGCGCTGGCGTGTGCGCGGTATACCGCCGGCGCAGACGGCTCCGCAGTAAGTTTCCCCGATCATCCGCGATTCACGGTGCAGAGATTGTCGGATCAGTTTGGGCTGGGAGCGGTGACGGTGACCGCGATGGGGCAAGATCGCACGGGGTTTTTGTGGATTGGCACGCAAACGGGCCTGTACCGCTACGACGGAGCACGCGCCCAGAAAATGGCGGACGTGGAGGGCTTGATCGGGCACTACGTGTTAGACCTTGTGATCGCGCCCGATGGCACGCCCTGGTTTGCCGGGAATCGCGGGATCGCCTGCTACAAGGGTGGACAGTTTCAGAGCCTGGCGATGGCGGGACGGAGTAAGGCGCTGGGAAGCAGTTCGCAAATGTTCGCGGTGGATAGCAAGGGAGTGGTGTACGCGTTGTTGTTCGAGCATGGCGTACTGCGAGTAGATCCGCGCAATCCGGGAAGAAGCATGGTGTTGGGAGAAGCGGAAGGGGTTAGCGAACCAGGAGCGGGGATTGTGCGCGGCGAGGATGATTCGATCTGGTTCACCTATGGAACGCATCTGGCACACGTGGAAGCGGGCTCAAATAAAGTGCAGACGGATGCGGGTATCGAGTTGCCGCGGGAGCGGGTGGAGGCGCTGCTTTGGGATCGTGGGCACAAATTATGGCTGCGGACGGCGACCAAGTTAGTGCAAGTGAATCTGGAGGAGCACACGCTGACGGCGGCGCAAGAGGCGATTGGCCCGGCGGACGACACGGAAGGAAAACCAACCCTGGATCAACGGGGTGATTTGCTGGTGCCATCGTCGACGGGACTGTATTGGGAGAAGCCGGGAGGAAACTGGGAAGTAGTTACGGACAAGCAGGGACTGTCGAGCAACGATATTCAGTTCGCGATGGAAGACCGCGAAGGAACGCTGTGGGTGGGAGGATCGGGAACGGGACTGGACCGGTTACCGGGCGTGCACGAATGGACGGGTTGGACAACCGCGGAAGGACTGCCCGACAACACGACGTGGGCGACCCAGCGGGATGGAAAAGGGCGATTGTGGGTGAGCACGGCACGAGGAGTGACGGTGTGGGACGGGCAACGGCACGAATGGGAGAAGGTGCCGTCACTGGGCGAGAATTTGCGGGCACAGGTGCGGCAGATCCAAGAGGCGGGAGATGGAGCGATCTGGGCGTTGACGGTGACGGGTGCGGTGGTGCGGATCGACCCGGAAGATTTTTCGACGACCGTGCATGCGGGTTATCGAGGAAGGCCGTTTCAGATGCTGCGGGTGTCGCCAAAGGGCGAGATTTGGGCCACGACGCAGAATCACCTGGTGAAGTTCGATGCGGGAAATCCGAGTCTGGAACCAGAGGACGTGGCACTGCCGCTGGGCACCGGGACGGAACTGTTTTTCCTAACGTTTGCGCCGGATAACTCTTTGTGGATTTCCGGGACTGAGGTGGTGTACCGGTTCGACGGGAAAAATTGGCTAACGCTTACGATGAAAGATGGGTTGCAGGGGCAGGCGATCACGAGCATTGCGGCATTAAGCAAGAAGGAAGCGTGGATCGCGTACAACGACGTGGTCGAAGTGACGCGGGTGGTGCTGGACGAACACGGAAGAGCGCAATTCGAGAATCACGCATGGGATTGGTTGATTATTGGGCAGGACTCGCATGGGCGGGTGTGGTTTGACGGTCCGGATGGGCTGGCGATTCGCTCACCGAATGGAAGATTGCAGACGTTGAACCATGCGGATGGATTGTTGTGGGACGACGTGAGTCCGTGGACGGGGATGCGCGAGGAAAAAGACGGAAGCTACTTAATCGCGACATCGCGGGGGTTGGCGCGGTACCGCCCGGAAGCGAACGAAACGAGCGAGAAGACCCTGGATGTGGTGCTGACGAAGGTGGCGCTGGGAGGCCAGGAGAGACAGGCGGGAGCAGGGGAACCGCCGAAAGTGAAGTCGTCGGATGGATCGCTGACGGTACAATTTGCGCCGATGATTTTGGGGAATCCCGCGCCGGTATCATGCCTGTATGAGCTGAAAGGGTTGGAGACGCAACCGACGGAGACACAGCAAAGAGAAGTGCAGTATGGCGGACTGCCGCCGGGAGATTATCAATTTTGGGTGCAATGCCGGGAAGCGGGAGTGCCGCTGACGTCGAAAGCCGCGACGTTCCGGTTCCAAGTGCTGCCGAATTTCTGGCAAACGTGGTGGGCACGGGTGGCCGGAGGTTTTTTGCTACTGGGATGCTTCGCCGGGTATGTGTCATTGCGAACGAGAGCGTTGAACCGGCGCCGAGTGGAATTGGAAAAGGCGGTGGCGGAACGCAACACGGAATTGCTGCAGAAAAACAAAGAATTGGAAGAGCGGTCGTTGACGGACCCCCTGACAGGAGCACGAAACCGAAGGTACTTCTACGAGACGATATCGACGGACATCGCGCAGGCTACGCGGTCGCACCTGAAATCGCCGCGGGCGAACGGGACAGGGTCGAGCGGCGAGGGGCAGGAACTGATTTTTGTGCTGGTGGACATCGACCGGTTCAAGAGAGTGAATGATGAGATGGGGCACGCGGCGGGAGATCGCTTGCTGCAAGAAGTGGCCAAACGCATCCAGTCGGTGATGCGCGCGACCGACGATTTGGTGCGCTGGGGAGGAGAAGAATTCTTGCTGGTGTGCCGGACGACGGACCGGGAGAATGCAGCGCTGCTGTGTAATCGCGTGCTGGAAACGATCCGCGAAGTACCGTTCAATACTGGGAACGGAGTGGAAATTCATAAAACGTGCTCGATCGGATGGGCACCGTTTCCGTGGTTGAAGGAAGACGTAGGATTGCTGTCGATTGAGAACGTGATCGAATTGGCGGATAAGGCGCTGTACCTGGCGAAGCGGGAAGGGCGAAACCGTGGTTACGGGATGGTGCCTGCGGTGAATGTGTATAGGTCCGAGAAGACGGTATCGATTGTGAGTTTGCGGGAGTGCCCACCGGATTTGGTGCAAATCGTGTAGAAGCGAAAGATAGAGATTGGAAAATAGAAAATGGGCGCTCGGAGTGCGCAGTGGCAAGGCGGAAGCTGTGCGACAAAGCTAAGGCAATAAAGCAGTGGCAACTCGAAAGGTGAACAAGAGACACAGATCGAAGAGGGATTCCTCACTTGGTTCGGAATGACGTGACGTAGTTTTGGCTGATACAGCAGGGATAGGCGGGAGAATCGTGTAAACTGCGGGCAGATGAAGACGCGGCTTGCGGTGCTGATGGTGATGGTGGCGGGAATGGCGCCGGCTCAGGCGCCAAGCGAAAAACAATCCCAAATTGGATATTGCCCGAGAACCGCGGAGCTCAATGCGGCGCAGCAGGAGAAGTATTGGTTCGAGGGGATGGTGGGGAAGAAGCACGTGCGTATGTATTTAAATCGTGGTGGCGATGGCGTGGTGGGAGTGTATTACGACACGGCAGATTGGGTGCCGGTGTTTCTGGGAGGAAAGTGGATTTCGGGCGAGCCGGCAGGGGTGGAACTGACGGCGCTGAGCGGGCGCGACCGGACGGTAGGAACACTGAAAGGGAAAATAACGGCGAACGGATTGGCGGGGAGTTGGACGGGAGCGCGTGCGGAAGGCGAAGAATTTCAGTTGAGGAGCGAAACGCAGCCGAAGTGCGAGGGGAACGAAAAATGGAAAGAATTTGGCGACAAGCACTGGCCCATCACGTTTTCGTATCCGAGTTCGTGGCATGCAAATGTGAACGGCGACAGCATCACGCTGACGTGTCCGGATGCGTCGTGGATGGCTTATGACGGGTGGGAGATCAGTGTGCGGCAAGGTGGCGACGCGGAGAACGAGACTACGGATTTTGTGCAATGCCAGGACAAATGGATTTATGGATACGGCTGCAGGTGCGGAGGGAAGGCAGACGGCTGTAAGAGTGCGGTGGTCAGCGAGCGCGGGGGAATGACGGAACTGCGAGCGGACCAGATGGATTGGAAAATGTATTGCCGGGACGGAGGATATGTGGGAAGTGGCTGGGGCGACCGGCGAGTGCTGACATTTGGAGACGCGTGGATTGTGGTGGAAGCGGAGGGCCAAACGGCGGAGTTGGTGGGGCGGCTGGTGGAGACGGTGAAGCGACGGAAGTGAGAAGGGCTATTCGTAGCGAAGTGCGATCATTGGATCGATGGTGGCAGCGCGGCGAGCGGCCAAAAGGCTGCCGAGCAGGGCAATGAAAATGAGCAGGGCGATGGCCACGATGAAGGTAAGCGGATCGTTCGGGTGCAAACCGTAGAGAAGGGTGGCGGCACCACGTGTGGCGACGAGGGCAAGAAGAGTGCCGATGAGGATGCCCAGGGCGAGAGCGAGCAAGGCCTGGCGCAGAAAGAGACTGACGACGTTGAGCCGAGTTGCGCCGAGAGCCATGCGAATGCCAATTTCGTTGCGGCGTGCGGCTACCAGGTAAGAAATTACGCCATAGACTCCGATCATGGTAAGCAGCGCGGCAAGCACACCGAAGAAGCCGGAAAATGTGGCCATCAGACGCTCTTCGATCAAACTGTCCTGGATGCCAGCCTGAAAATCGAAAAACTCGGCGAGAACATCAGGATATTTTTCTTTGAGGCGAGCCTTGGCGGCGGCCGCTACTGTGGCGGTGGGAATGTTCGAATGGATCATCACGGCTGTCCAAGGTCCGGGACTAGGACATTGCGTGGCGGGCGCAAAAGCCATTGGGGGGATGGGCTCGCGTAGCGCGCTGTAGCGCGTATCGGGGATAACGCCGACAATTTGGTAAACGGTGGAGGGGTAGTCGGGCTCGGCGATGGTACGAAGGGTTTGGCCGATGGGATTGGCATCGCCAAAAAAATTGCGCACAAAGGTGGCGTTGACGACCGCGACGCGAGGTGACGAGGCGGTGTCTTCTGGCGAGAAGGCGCGGCCTTGGCGAATCGGGATGCCCATGGTGGTGAAATAGTCGGCGGACACCCAAGTGAATTTTGAGGGGTCCTGATGCGAGCCGACTTGGACACTGTGACTCCAACTTTGGCCAGAGAGCGGAACGTTGGTGGTGTTAGCGGCGCTCAGGACTCCAGGAACCGCTTGGACCTGTTGCAATAGTTCGTGGCGGAATTCGAGCCAGCGCTCTTTAGGTATGTGAGATTGCCAGAACCCGAGGAAAGCGGCGGTGACACCACGTTCGCGCATGCCGGGATCCATGGTCATCAAATTACGGAAGCTGCGGACAAAGAGGAGAGCGCCGACGAGGAGCACCAGGGAGATGGCGATTTGTGTGACGGTCATGAATTGCTGGAAAGTAAGGCGGTCGTGCCCAGCGCTGACACGCCCGCCGGATTTCATAGCGTCCAACGGTTGGGTGCTGGTAGCGCGAAGAGCGGGAGCAGTACCGAACACGATACAGGTGAGAACGGTAGCGGTGGAAACAAAGAGCAAAACGCACCAGTCAGCGACAAGCACAAGGCTGACGTGATTCTCTTGCGTAGAGATTTCCCTGATCAACAAACGGCCGAGAACTTGCGCCAAGCCGACGCCGATGGCCGCGCCAACGGCGGCGAGCAGAGCGCTCTCCAGGAGCAATTGGCGTATGACGCGGGCACGAGTTGCGCCAAGAGCCAGGCGGACCGCGATCTCCGATTGCCTGGCACTGGCCCGAGCGAGCATCAAGTTGGCCAGGTTTGCACAAGCAATCAGAAGCACCAAGCCAGTAATACCGAGGAGCAGATAGAGCGAACGGTCGTATTGACGCAATTCGCTGACACCGACGGCTGCGGGATAAACGGCCAGGCGAAAATTCTTGTACGTTTTCGTGTCATCCGGACCGTAGCCCGGAGGAGCCGTAGCCTCGAAGAGGCCTGGGCTGAGCGCGGCGAGTTCCGCGGAGGCGCTGGAAACGGTCGAGTGAGGCTTTAGGCGGCCCATCACGGAAACGTCGAAGAGGTTGCGCTGTAATCCACCGGGAGGGACACAGAAGGGAAGGGCGATATCGAAGTAATCGCCGACAACCACGCCGAAAAATTTGGGGGGAGTTACCCCGACTACTTCGACCAGATCGCCATCGGCGACGAACTTGATGCCTTCGGAGAGGTCGCGACCTCCGAGCACATTCTGCCAGTAACCGTAGCTGACCACGGCATGAGTGATTGGGCAGGAGCTTGCATCTTCGGGAAGGAGCAGGCGGCCGCGCCACGGCTGGACTCCGAGGATTTGGAAGAAATTGCCAGTGACCCAAAGACCCTTGAAGCGGCGCATGTCAGCGCCCTGGCCGATGTAGCGTTGGTTGACCCCCCAAGCAAGAACATCCGAAAAACTCTGCTGGTGCTCACGAAGAGCTTGCCACAGCGGGCGAGTCAGCTGTCCGTATTGTTCGTTGATGCCCAGGCCGTTGTTTCCGCCAATGATGCGGATTTCGGCGAGTTGTTGCGGATCTTGCACTGGCAAAGTGCGAAGACGAATGGCATCGAGGAGTTGAAAGATGGCGGTGTTGGCACCGATGCCCAGGGCGAGGGTGAGGATGGCGGTGGTGGTGAAGGTGGGATTTTTGCGGAGCATGCGTAGGCCGAAGCGAATGTCGGCGTAGAGAGTTTCGAGCCAGAAGGCGGGGAGTTGTTCGCGGCATTGCTCTTTGGCCTTTCCGGGGGAGCCGAAGGCAATGCGAGCTTGGCGCTCGGCCTCGGAGCGCGGGAGGCCGGAACGCTGGAGGTCGTCGGCGTGGCGGGCGATGTGGGCGCGAAGTTCTTCGTCGAGGTCGGCATCGAGTTGGGCGCGATGGAAGAGAGACGAGAAGAGTTGGCGGAGGTAGGAGAACATGGCTATGCCTCGAATGATATGACCGCGATCATGACTGCTCCGGTTCGGCGGCGAGTGCGGAGCCCATGGCGGCGACAAGACGATTCCAGCCTTCGTGTTCTTCGCGGAGACGTTTGCGACCAGCGGAGGTGAGTTCGTAATACTTGGCGCGGCGGTTGTTGTCGGAGGTGCCCCAACTGGCTTTGAGGAGACCTTGGCGGACGAGGCGGAACAGAGCGGGGTAAAGAGCGCCTTGTTCGATGAGAAGCGCGCCGCGGGAGATTTGCTCGATGCGGAGGAGAATGCCGTAGCCGTGCAGGGAGCCGAGGGAGACGGCTTTGAGGATGAGTAAGTCGAGAGTGCCGGGGAGGAGATCGGCTTGTGTGGACATGAGTCGTGACTCCTAAGCTGATTAGGAGGATAGAGCCGCTCTCCTAAGTTGTCAAGGGAAGGGAGTGGGTTAGCTGACAGTCGACAGTTGTGACAGCCGACCGCGGTTGCGATCAGTCGTCAGTAATCAGTGATCGGTAATCAGTAATCAGACAAGAGAACGAAAGGCGCCCGCCTCAGAAGGCGGCCGCTACAAAGGGGATCAAGCCAGTGGGACCCAAGATGCGAAACCGGCATATAGGGCTGCGCAACGGCGAGGGAAAAGGCGCGGGTCTGAAGACCCGCCGCTACACAGGGAGCCGGCGACAAGATCCGCAAAAGACCTCATCCCTGAAGGGGTGAGCTACAGTGCTTTGGACGCGTGGTGTCAGGAACCGTTGGAGGTGTCAGGTTCGGAAGATTCGCTGATGGGAGCGAGGATTTCGCGGGCGGCGGGGGCGTCGTCTTCGCGGACGAGGATGCGGAAGCCTTTGCCGGACCAGGCGAGATGTTCGCGCATTCCGCCGGCGGTATCGGCTTGAATCATGGAAGGGATGCCGACGCTCTCGAGAGCACTCATGGCAAGGTCGGCTTCGGGGCGGGTGGCGAAGTCGTGAATGATGATGAGATTTGGGTGATCCATGGGGACAGTATATGCCTTCGGGGGCACGGCGGAAGTGAGACACGTGGCGGTTGTTGGCGGGGGCGCATCCAACCAGTTAGAATAAGATGTTTGGGTTTGTTGGCAGGATTGGCCTGAGCGAAAGCAGATGCGGCGCTGGCCAAGGAGAAAGCCCCCAGAGGCAGAAGCCGGTCATCCACGGGGCGGGTAACGGCACGGCCCAGCGATGCTCAGGGTCAACGGAAGCCGAGCCTGGACGTCCAGAACGGGAAACGACGGAAACCAAATGGAAGCAGCACAGATACTGGATAAAGTAGTCGCGAAGTTTATCGGGACGAAGCACGATCGCGACATTAAGAAGATGCAGCCGATGGTGGCGGCGATCGGCGCGCAAGAGGCAGAAGTGAAGGCGCTCAGCGACGAGCAGCTAAAGGAGCGCTTTGCCGAATTGAAGGTGAAGGTGCAGGAGTCGCTGAAGGACAGCGATCCCGCGGAAGACTCTTACAAAACCCAATTGGCGGGAGCGCTGGAGCCGGTGATTGTGCCGGCGTTTGCGTTGGTGCGCGAAGCCGGGCGGCGGTTTCTGAATATGCGTCATTTCGACGTGCAGTTGATCGGCGGAATGGTGCTGAACTCGGGGAAAATCGCGGAAATGAAGACGGGCGAAGGGAAAACGCTCGTAGCGACGTTACCTGCGGCGCTGAACGCATTGGTGGGCCGTGGAGTACACCTGGTGACGGTGAACGATTACCTGGCGCGGCGCGACGCGGAATGGATGAGCCCGCTGTATAAAGGATTGGGGCTGACGGTTGGCGTAATCGTGCATGACTTGGATGATGCGCAACGGCGCGCGGCGTACGGAGCGGATATTACGTACGGCACGAACAATGAGTTTGGGTTCGATTATCTGCGCGATAACATGAAGTACGACCTGGCGAATTGCGTGCAGCGCGGACACCAATTCGCGATAGTGGACGAAGTGGACTCGATCCTGATCGACGAAGCGAGAACGCCGCTGATCATTTCGGGGCCTTCGGAAGAATCGACGGACAAGTACTTCAAGATCGACAAGATTATTCCCAAGCTGATTCAGGAACTGGACTACACGCTGGACGAGAAGCACCGGCAAGCGACGCTGACGGAAGAAGGGGTGAGCAAGTGCGAACGTTTGCTGAGCTTGGGGAATTTGTACGACCCGGCGCACATGGAGACGATCCACCACGTGTACCAAGCGCTGCGCGCACACGCGTTGTATAAGCGCGACGTAGATTATGTAGTGAAAGATGGGGAAGTGATCATCGTCGACGAGTTTACCGGGCGGCAGATGCCCGGGCGGCGGTGGTCGGACGGCTTGCACCAGGCAGTGGAAGCGAAAGAAGGAGTGAAGATCGAGCGGGAAAACCAGACGCTGGCGACGATCACTTTCCAGAATTACTTCCGGATGTACAAGAAATTGTCGGGCATGACGGGTACGGCGGAAACGGAAGCGGCGGAATTCGGAAAGATTTACAACCTGGACGTGGTGGTGATTCCAACGAATCGCACACTGATTCGAATTGAGAATCCGGACGTGGTATACCGCACGGAGCGGGAAAAGTTTGAAGCGGTGGTCAACGGGATTCTGCAAGAAGACAACACGCTGGCGCACGGAATACGGCATTACCACGAACGCGGACAGCCGGTGCTGGTTGGCACAATTTCGATTGAGAAGTCCGAAACGATTGCGGATTTACTGAAAAAAGGGGGGATTCCGCACCAGGTGCTGAACGCGAAGCAGCACGAGCGGGAGTCGCGGATCGTGGCGCAGGCGGGCCGCAAGGGCGCCGTGACGGTGGCAACGAACATGGCGGGCCGCGGGACGGACATTCTGCTGGGCGGCAATCCGGAATCGTTGACGCGAGAACATTTCCTGAAGAACAAGCTAGCGATGCCGTATGCAGCGGCTCCGGCGGTAATTGGCGCGGAGAGCACGAACGGGGATGGAGCGGGTGCAGCGGAGCAGCCCGCGGTGCAGATGGTGCTATTCCAGCACGAAGGAAAGATCTTCCAGGTGCCGCAGGATCAGTGGAAGCCGGTGTACGACCAGTTTGCGGAACAGTGCAAATCGGAGCATGACGAGGTGGTGGCGCTGGGCGGGCTGCACATTCTGGGAACAGAGCGGCACGAAGCGCGGCGTATTGACAACCAGTTGCGCGGACGCGCCGGGCGTCAAGGCGACCCGGGATCTTCGCGATTCTTCCTGTCGCTGGAAGACGATTTGATGCGGATTTTCGGCGGCGAGCGCGTGAAGCAGTTGATGTTCCGGCTGGGAATGACGGAAGGTGTGCCGATCGAGTCGAAACTGATTTCGAGCCGGATCGAGACTGCGCAAAAGTCGGTGGAAGCGCAGAACTTCGATGCCCGTAAACATTTGTTGGAATACGACGACGTAATGAACAAGCAGCGCGAGACGATTTACGCGATACGGCGGTCGGCGCTGGAGGGCAAGGATCAACGCGAATACGTGATGGGGATTGCGGAGGAAGTGGCGGAGGAGCTGGTGGAGACGTATTGCCCGCGGGAACAGCATCCGGGGCAGTGGAATACCGCGCAATTCCTGGCGGAAGTGAACAGTCAGTTTGGAGTGGATGCGAAAGCGGCGGGTGCGGATCCGACCACGTTGAACCATGACGAATTGCTGGAGGCGACGGCTGAAGCGGTGAAGGGCCGCTACGCGGAGAAGGAGAAGCAGTTCAGTGCCGAACTGTTGCGCTGGTTGGAACGGCGGATTGTTTTGGACGTGGTGGATACGCAGTGGAAAGACCATTTGTTGTCGCTGGACCACTTGAAGGAAGGGATTGGACTGCGCGGGTACGGGCAGAAAGATCCGTTGGTGGAGTTTAAGAAGGAAGCGTTTGTGCTGTTCGAAGATATGATGTCGCGGATCGACAATGAAACGATCCGGTATTTGTATCACGTGCAGATTCAGCAGAGCGAGGCGCCGCCACCGCAACAACAACCGCCTCCGGAGGCGCGACAGTTGCGCTCCACGTCGCCGGGACATTTGCCGTCGAGCGGAGCAGCCGCAGCAGTGGCGAGTGCGGCGGCGAGGGCGGAAGAGGCTCCAGCACGGTTGCCGGATTTTGCGCGAGCGCTGGAACGCAAGCAGGAGCGGCAGCAGAAGGATCTGCAGTATCAGACCGGGCCGGCTCAGGCGGAGGCACCGAAGCCGGTGCGCGCGGGGGCGAAGGTGGGCCGGAATGATCCCTGTCCTTGCGGATCGGGGAAGAAGTATAAGAAGTGCCACGGGGCGAATGCGTAGGAAGAGTGCAAGAGATTAAGAGTGGGGAAGTGAAAGAGTGAAAGCGCTCTTGGATGAGATTGAGGAAATAAAAGTTTAAGAAGTGAAGGATAAAAGCAGGGGCCTCGCTTCGCCTGCTTGCCGCAGGCAGGCTTGGAAAGACAAATCTGTTGGGAAGATTTGACTTGGACAAAGTGCTGCCGCGTCCGACCTATGACAACAAATTTACCAACTTGGAGACGAGGAAGGGATAACTGATGCCGCCAGGGACAATGCCAGGACAGCAGATGCCGCAGAGGCAGCCGATACCGGGAGTGAAATATCTAGTGGCGGTGGCCAGCGGAAAAGGCGGCGTGGGCAAGACGACCGTGGCGGTGAATCTGGCGCTGGCCCTGGCGAAAATGGGGAATAAAGTGGGATTGCTGGACGCCGACGTGTACGGGCCGAATGTGCCGATCATGTTGGGGTCGACGGGTGAGCCGATGGCGACACCGCAGCAGCGCATCATTCCGGTGCAGGCGCAAGGGATCAAGATGATTTCGATGGGGCTGCTGAATCCCGGGGATAAGCCGGTGATTTGGCGTGGGCCGATGCTGCACAGCGTGATAACGCAGTTCTTGCGGAGCGTGGAGTGGGGCGAACTGGATTATCTGGTGATCGACCTGCCGCCGGGAACGGGCGATGTGCAATTGACGCTGATCCAGACCGTAGAGGTGTCGGGGGCGGTGGTGGTGACCACGCCGTCGACGGTGGCGCTGGCGGATGTGCGCAAGGCGATTGAAATGTTCCGGCAAGTGAACGTGGAGGTGCTGGGCGTGGTGGAGAACATGAGCACGTTTGCGTGTCCGCATTGCGGGAAACCCGTGGATATTTTTGGGCACGGCGAGGGTACGAAGACGGCGATTGCGTACGGCGTGCCGGTGCTGGGAGAAATTGAGATCGATCCGCGAATCCGCGTGGGCGGCGATACGGGGAAGCCGGTTGCCGCTGGGGGCGACGGCGCGCCGGCAGCGCAGAGTTTGTACCGTGTGGCGAAAGCGGTGAGCGCTCGATTGGAAGAAGTGGCGGCGACATCGGGTGGACCGGTGGTACAGATCGATTAATCGTTTAAGAGTGTAAAAGTAGCGGTGTACAACAGTGCGATAGAATTCCTGCCGGTCATGGAGGGTGGCTGCGGTGGTTTGAACAGGCCTCCCCCTGATTGCCCCTAGTTCTGTAATTCTTACGTTATGGCCGATGAGACAAGGCAGGTGTCTACAACTGAGGCACGCAAATGGATCGCTGCGCCGTGGCACACGCTAACGATTCTGCTGTTTTTCGGTTGCCTGATTCTTAAGGATGCCCACCAAGCTAGTCTGAGCATGGCTACGGCTGGGCCAGTGGCTCGTAGCACGCTGCTGCGCGGATACATGCTCTCAATTTTCTTCGGAGTAGGGATGGCTTACTGGTGCTATGGTCATTGGCCCGCTGGGAATTTTGTATGGGGCGCTGGCAGTGTGGAGGAAGAATTTGCGAGCAAACATGATTTCGCATGCGTGGTCGGATGTGTTTGAAGGATGGTTAAAGTTTTTGTAGAAAGTGGCTAGAGTGAAAGAGCTATCCATCTTGCGGATTGCTGGGCGCATTTGAGGATATCCCAAGCGGACGAAAACGCTGAATCGTACACACGCGACAACCGATGGAAAGTGAACGCCCGCCTCAGTCTTTCGCTTTGCTCAGGTTAAAAAGGTGTCCGCTACAAATCCGTGTCTGCGTGGCGACGAAGGCGTTGTGTGAAGCCTGCTGGTGTGAAACATTACGGTAAATCGTTTGGTTTGGACGAAATGGGGCGTGCGTGAGCGCAACTGCGTTGACGGAATCTAGCCGGAATGAGTGGTATGCGGCAGACTGGGCGGTGTTGGGCGGGTTGTCGTTTGTGGTGTTTGCGGCGCACATGTTGGTGAGCGGGAGATATGGATATTTTGTGGATGAGCTGTATTACCTGGCGTGCTCGCATCATTTGGCGTGGGGATATGTCGATCAGCCGCCGCTGATTGCGGTGATCACTTGGCTGGAACGCATGACGCTGGGAGATTCGTTGCCGGCGTTGCGATTTTTGCCGGCGGTGGCGGCAGGCTTGCGGGTGTTACTGACGGGACTCATCGCACGAGAGTTGGGCGCGCGTCGATTCGGGATGGTGCTGGCGTGCGTTTGTGTGATGGTGGCGCCGATTTACCTGGGGCTGGACTCGCTGCTGACGATGAATGTGTTTGAGTCGCTGGTGTGGATGGGAGCGGCGCTGATCGTGTTGAAGATTTTTAATGGAGCAAGCCAGAGGCTGTGGCTGCTGTTCGGGGTAGTTTGCGGCGTGGGTTTGCTGAACAAACACTCGGTATTGTTTTTCGGATTTGGATTGTTTTTGGGATTGTTACTGACGAAGCAGCGGCGGCAATTTGCGTCGCCGTGGTTCTGGCTGGGCGGCGTGGTTGCGCTGGCGATTTTTCTGCCGAATCTCTTGTGGGAAATTCACCGTGGATTTCCGACGATTGAATTGTTGAGGAACGTGCAGCGCAGCGGACGAAATACGGAAGTGGGTCCACTGGGATTCCTGGCGCTGCAGGCGGCGATTTTGCATCCGTTGGCGGCTCCGGTATGGATTGCGGGCTTGGTGGAATTGTTACGGGATCGCGAAGGAAAAGGCTGGCGCGTCCTGGGGATCACCTGGATCGTGATCATGGTGTGCATGCTGACGATGCACGGGAGGATGTACTACCCGACGCCGGCGTATCCGATGCTATTTGCGGCGGGAGGAGTGGCATTCGAGCGTTGGCTGTCGCGAGTGAGCAGCGGGCGATGGCTGAAGGCGGCGTACGTTGGGGCGCTGGTGGTGACGGGAGTGCTGATAGCGCCGTTTGCGTACTTTCCAATGCTGAGCGTGAAGCAGTACATCGCGTATTCGAACTGGCTGCATTTTGGGCCGCCGCGCATCGAGAACCATCGCATGGGTCCACTGCCGCAGATTTATGCGGATCAATTCGGATGGAAAGAGATGGCGCAAGTAGTGGCAAATGCCTATTACAAACTGCCGCCGGAGGAGCAGAAGACGTGCGCGATTTTTGGGCAGAACTATGGGCAGGCCGGGGCGATTGATTTTTTTGGCGCAAGGATGGGACTTCCTCCGGCCATTTCGGGGCACCAGAATTACTTTTACTGGGGACCACGCGGGTATACGGGGTCGTGCATGATCGTGATGGACGATACGCCGGAGCGGTTGCACGAGTTGTTCGAGGATGTGGAGTTTGCGGGGCGAGTGGAGCATCCGTTGTCGATGCCATACCAGCATTTTGACGTGTATGTGTGCCGGAAGCCGAAGTTTGGGACGCTGGAGAAGGTATGGCCGGAGCTCAAGAGATGGGGGTAAGAAGGAAGGCCTGACCTGCGTGAGCGGTGAGCGGCGGGCGTTTGGAGGCAAAATGCGGGGATCCCAGAGGGATTTTTCACTGCGTTCGAAATGACATGGTTGTTTGCTTCAGGATGATGGATCTGTGGGATGGGATTGATGGCCGGTGGGGCGAGATGCTTCGGCGGCTTTTATTTTTTCGAGGAGGCACTTGCGGCAAAGGCAGGAGGTGGACCGCAAATCAGGAGGCAGAGGAAGACGCGGGAGTTCGGAGCACCAGCAATGGCCTTGGGGTTCGCAGGTGAAGGTGGCGCCACACTGGGGGCATTGCTTTTGCATGAGAAAAGTATGACGGGGTGGGCGGGGAAGGTAAAGGAGTGCGGCAGCCGAGAGCCAACGAAGAGAAACGCCCGCCTCAGAAGGCGGCCGCTACAACCTGGACAAGACACAAGGACCCCACATGCGAAAGCGGCATGTGGGGCACCCGCCGTGCCCTGACGAAAACGCGAATCCCCACAGACTCTAAAGCCCCGAGCATTTGAGCGGCTTATGCGGGGGCTGAAGCCCCTACCTTCTCGAGGACGCAGGCTGAGGCAGAGCCGCTGTTGGGTGTTCTTGTGTTCGCGTGGGGCATTGAGTAGAATGCCGGGCACAACGAGAGTAAGTCCGTCCCTGATTTTCCGCCCGAAAACTGGTGTGACTGGTGTGCACGAAAGGAGCAGAGGTATGCCTCTATCGAAAAGGTTGGCGGCTGAGTTTTTCGGGACGTTCTGGCTGGTGTTTGGCGGCTGCGGTGCGGCGGTGCTGGATGCGGCGTTTCCCCAGTTAGGGATCGGATTTCTGGGAGTGGCGTTGGCGTTTGGTTTGACGGTGCTGACGATGGTGTACACCGTCGGGCACATTTCGGGATGTCATTTGAATCCGGCAGTGTCGGTGGGATTGGCTTTTGGGAAAAGGTTCGCGTGGTCGGATGTGCTGCCGTATATCGTGGCGCAGGTGGTGGGTGCGGTGGCCGCGAGCGGCGTTTTATACGTAATTGCGAGCGGGAAGGAAGGATTCTCGTTGAGCGGGGGATTCGCGTCGAACGGATACGCGGCGCATTCGCCCGGCGGGTATTCGTTGATGGCGTGCTTTGTGGCGGAAGTGGTGCTGACATGCTTCTTTCTGCTGATTATTCACGGGGCGTTGGATACGCGAGTGCCCGGCGGGTTTGCGGGGATTGCGATTGGTTTGGGGCTGACGCTGATTCACCTGGTAGGCATACCGGTGACGAACACGTCGGTGAATCCAGCACGCAGCACCGGACCCGCGATTTTTGTGGGTGGTTGGGCGTTGGCGCAGTTGTGGATGTTCTGGGTGGCGCCGATTATTGGTGGGGCGTTGGGTGGATTGATTTATAACGGATTGTTTGAGGAACGGAAGTAAAAACAAGTATAGAAGTGAAAAAGTAGAAGAGTACAAGAGCGGAAGAGTGTGCTTAAAGGAGAGCCGCTTTTTTCTTGCACTCTTATACCCTTACACCCTTGCACCCTTGCACTTTTTCACTCGCGTCTAGCCACCCGCCACTACTTTTTAGTTGCCCAGGAGGGCGTCCTCGTAGGCGGCTTTGGCGATTCGTGCGATTACGCCGTTGCGGGTGGGGCCGTCGGCGTCGGAGTCGGTGATGAAGACGGCGACGGCGAGGCGGCGTCCGTCGGGAAGTGTGATCAGTCCAATATCGTTGGTGACCGGGGTTACTCCGTTGAAGGGAAACGGGGACTGGCCGGTCTGGTGCATGACGATGGCTCGGGGCGGAAGATTGGCTTTGAGTTTGTGCTGTCCGGTCGGTGTGTCGCGCATCCAGGTCAGCAGCAGTTGTGTGTGTTCAGGGTTGAGGAGCGAAGCATCGCTGAGGCGATGCAGCAACTGCACCGCAGCGGCGGGTTCCATCCAATTGCGATACTGAGCGTTGGGATCGCGCGCGAGAGCATGTTCGCTGGCTTCCAAGTGAAAACCAGGGAGTCCGAGGGAAGCCATGTAGGAATTGAGCGCCGCGGAGCCTCCTACAACTTGCACAAGAATGTCTGCGGCGACGGGGTCGCTGAGCGAGGTGGAAAGCCGGAGGAGTTCCTGCAGGGGAACATCGACATTGGCCTCCGGATACTTGTCCTGCAACGCGCTCTCCGCATCGGGAAGAATGCGGTCGCCGAGCATAAAGTGAACCGGTTGGTCGAGCGGGAAGCGGCCTTCCTCGACGAGATGGAGGGCGTAGACGGCGAGAGGAAGTTTGAACACGGACTGCATGGGCGGATGGGCATGAGCATTTAGGTCGCAATTGAGCGTGGAATGTGGAAGCGAGCAGCTGACCGCGACTTTGCCGTGGGCATCGGCCGCGATTCGATAAACTTCTTGCTGCAGATCGGTTTGTGCGGGGACAGAAACCGCAAAGAATAGAAAAAGCAGAGCAAGACGCATCTAGTTGAGTCTAACAATCGCGGGCTGGTGAGACAATTGCGGCGATTGCGGTTTCCTTGTCAGCGGAAGGGGCGGATGCTATCTTGGAATATTCGCAGCGTGTGTGCGAAGCCGCCGGGTGTTTATATCTAAGCCCTGCAATCAGTTACAGGGAATCTGACTCACTTGAATCGCGTGCCAGACATTCGAGCGTATCGCGGGAAGTTTCCGCAGATTGCGGCGTCGGCGTATATCGATGCGGCGTCGGTGATCATTGGCGATGTGACGATTGGGGAAGAGTCGAGCGTGTGGCCGATGTGTGTGGTGCGGGGCGATGTGCACTACATTCGTGTTGGGAATCGCACGAATATTCAAGATGGCAGCGTGCTGCACGTAATGAAGGATCAGTATCCGCTGGTATTGGGCGATGAGGTGACGGTGGGACATTCGGTGACGCTGCATGGTTGCACCATTGAGGGACGGGCGCTGATTGGGATGCGGGCTACGATTTTGAATGGGGCGGTGATCGGGAAGAACTGCATTATTGCGGCGGGAACGTTGGTGACAGAGCGTACGGTGATTCCGGCGGGGAGTTTGGTGATGGGCTCGCCGGGGAAAGTGAAGCGGGAGTTGACGGAGAAGGAGTTGGCGTCGATAGGGGATTATGCGGGCAGATATGTGTCGTATAGCAGGATATATAAGAGCGAAGTGGCGAGTGGCGAGTGGCGAGTGGCGAGCGAAGAGAAGAAAAGTGAGTAGCCGGCGAGAGACGAGACAGAAGTGGAAAAACGGGACAAGCCAAAATCTTATAAAGACTTGCTGATTTGGCAAAAAGGCATGGCTCTGGCCAAGTTCGTATATAAGTTGTCGGCGAGGTTTCCCGTTGACGAGCGATACGGATTAATTTCGCAGGTGCGGCGAGCTGCGGTTTCGGTGCCGTCGAACATTGCCAAAGGGCAAGCTCGGCACACTACGAAGGAGTTTTTGCAGTTTTTGTCGCATGCGCAAGGTTCGCTGGCAGAAGTGGAGACACAGCTGATGCTGAGTGTGGATTTGGGATTTGCCGGGCAAGAAGGGGTCGCGGAAGGCTTGCAAGAAATCGATGAGATACAGAAGATGATTATCGCGCTAAAAAGAAAGCTTGAAGTTGGCTCGCCACTCGCCAGTCGCCACTCGCCACTTTCCCCGAGGCGCTACTGAGTCATGGCCGAGAAAAAAAGATTTCAGGCGATTAAGGGGACGCGGGATCTGTTGCCTCCCGAGACGGAGTTGTGGAACCGAGTAGAGGCGGTGGCGCGCGAGGTGTTTGGGACTTATGGGTTCGGGGAGATTCGGCCGCCGATTCTTGAGCCTACGGAATTGTTCGCGCGGGCGGTGGGCGGGGAGACGGACATTGTCTCGAAAGAGATGTACACACTTGAAGATCACGATTTTGCAGAACTAGAAAGGCTCCGAACTGATCTGCTCTTTCAAACGCCGGAAGCATTTAACGTCGCCTCGATGACCCGGTACAGTAGCAGGCTCGAAAAGTTCATTGAAAAGTTTGAGGATGGCATTACCAAGCGACGAATGCCGGCGACGCCAGAAAACAATCGCGCACTCGAAAACCTTCGTGTTCAAGTTAGCCACATGAGGTTCCTCACTGAACAGATTGCGGCTGGGGCGCCAGACATTCAATTCGATCCGTCGCTGAATGCAGTTCGTCAAGCACTGAGGGTGGCAAGGTTCGGCGATGTAATTTCACTTCGGCCGGAAGCGACGGCGAGTGTGTGCAGGGCATATATTGAGCACAACATGCATGCTATGCCGCAGCCGGTGAAGTTGTATTACATCGGGCCGATGTTTCGGCGGGAGAGGCCGCAGAAGGGTCGATACCGGCAGTTTTATCAGATTGGGGCGGAAGTGCTGGAAAGAGAAGTGACGAGTGGCGAGGGGCGAGTGGCGAGCAAAGAACTCGAAAAAGACGCCGCCGTAGATGCCGAAGTGATTGAGATGGTCATGACCTTCTTCGACCGGCTGAAGCTGCCAGGAACCCAGCTGGACATCAATTCGATTGGGCATAATGCGCCAGAATGCCGGCGGGGGTACGTGGAGAAATTGCGGGCGGCGTTACTAGAAGTGCAGGACAAGCTGGGTGAGGATAGCCGGCGTCGGATTGAGACAAATCCGTTGCGCGTGTTGGATTCGAAGTTGGAGCACGAACAGGCGATCATTGCGACGCTGCCGAAGATTGGCGACTGCTTGTGCGATGAATGCGCGAAGCACTATGCGGAAGTGAAACGGCAATTGGATCTGCGCGGGATTCCGTACAAGGAAAATTGGCGATTGGTGCGCGGGTTGGACTACTACATGCGAACCACGTTTGAGATTACGGCGAAGGGATTGGGCTCGCAGAACGCGGTGTGCGGCGGGGGGCGTTATGACGGGCTGGTGGAGTTGCTGGGCGGCCCAGCTACGAAGGGAATCGGATTTGCGATTGGGGAGGATCGGTTGGTTCTTTCGCTGCAGGAGGCAGCGAAAGAAGTGGCGAGTGGCGAGTGGCGAGTGGCGAGTGAAAAAGCCGCGTGCGATGTTTACATTGCTTGGATGGGTCAGAAGACACAGGAAACGGCGATCAAGGCAGCGCAAATGCTACGCGGGGCAGGATTGCGAGTGGAGTTGCCGGCGATGGAGCAGAAATTTGGGAAGGCGTTGGGGCAGGCGGATCGTCTGGGCGCGCGGCATGCGTTAATTTTGGGCGAGGATGAAGTGGCGAGCGGGTTGTGGACGCTGAAGAAGTTGGCGGATGGGACGCAGGAGAAGGTGGCGGCGGGGGATGTGGTGAAGAGAGTGAAAGAGTCTAAGAGTTTAAGAGTAAGGCCTCATCCCTGAAGGGGTGAGCTACAGGTGATGAACGTGTTGGATTTTTTGGGGAATTTGAAGAGGACACACTATTGCGGGACGCTGCGGGCTGCGGATGCGGGACATGAGGCGCTAGTGATGGGTTGGGTGCACCGGCGGCGCGACTTGGGGAATTTGCTGTTTCTGGATGTGCGCGACCGGTCGGGGATCGTGCAGGTGGTGTTCAACAAAGAAACGCAGCCGGAGGCGCACGCCAAGGCGGAGCAGGCGCGGAGTGAGTTTGTAGTGGCGGTGGAAGGAAAGGTGGTAAAGCGGGAGAAGGCAAATCCGGAAATTGCCACGGGCGAAATCGAGCTGGTGGCGACGAAGCTGCACATTTTGAATAACGCGAAGACGCCGGCATTTCCGATCGAAGATGAGATCAATGCGGCAGAGGAGACGCGGCTGCGGTATCGCTATTTGGACCTGCGACGGAAGAAACCGCATGCGAACCTGGCGTTGCGCCACAGAATCGTGCTGGAAATGCGCAAGACGATGGACGAGTTGGGATTCATCGAAGTGGAAACGCCGATGCTGACGCGGTCGACGCCCGAAGGCGCGCGGGATTATTTGGTGCCGAGTCGCGTGCACCACGGACAGTTTTATGCGTTGCCACAGTCGCCGCAGATTTTTAAGCAGATTCTGATGATTGGCGGGCTGGACCGCTATTTCCAGATCGTGAAGTGTTTCCGCGACGAGGATTTGCGGGCAGATCGCCAGCCGGAATTTACGCAGTTGGACTTGGAGATGTCGTTTCCGCGGCAGGAAGATATTTTTCATGTGATTGAAACGGTGATGGTGCGGGTGTGCGCAGTAGCGGGAATCAAGGTGACGGCGCCGTTTCAGCACATGCTGTACAAGGATGCGATTCGCAAGTATGGAAGCGACAAGCCGGATTTGCGATTTGGCATGGAGTTGCACGAAGTGACGGAGTGCTTTCCGGCGGAAGCGAAGCAGAAATTGCAGATCGAAGGGAATGTGTTTGCGCTGGCGGCGCCCGGGGGAGCAGCGTATTCGCGTAAGCAGTTGGATGAATTGACGGAGAAGGCAAAAGCACTAGGTGCGCGCGGGGCGTATTTCGTCAAAATAGCGGCGGAGGGAATCACGTCGACGGTGGAGAAGTTGATTGGCGCGGAGAATGTGAAGAAGTTGGCGGAGATTTGCGGCGCAAAGACGGGCGACCTGGTGGTGGCCGTGTCGGCGAAGGAGCAGATCAAGGGGACGGAAGCGGCGGCGCTGGTGGCGGGGCAGTTGCGGCTGCACTTGGGCGAGGCGCCGGGCGCGATTGATAAGAGCCAGTGGAAATTTTTGTGGCTGACGGGCTTCCCGTTGTTTGAATGGAGCGAGACCGAGCGGACGTGGGTGAGCGCGCAGCACCCGTTCACGGGAATTGTGGATGAAGATTTGGAGAAATTGGAGACGGCGCCGTGGGAAGTGCGGTCGAAGGGCTACGATCTGGTGCTGAACGGGTATGAGTTGGGATCGGGAAGCATCCGAATTCACCGGCAGGATATCCAGGAGCGGCTGTTCAAGGTGCTGGGGCTGAGTGAGGAAGTGTTGCGGCAGCGATTCGGGTTCTTTTTGGATGCGCTGACGTATGGGACGCCGCCGCATGGAGGCATTGCGTTGGGCGTGGATCGTATTGCCATGCTGCTGGCGGGGGAAAAGTCGCTGCGCGAAGTGATTGCGTTTGGGAAGACTACGGCGGCGCAGGATTTGATGGCGGAATCTCCGAGCAAGGTGGAGAAGGAGCAGTTGGATCAGCTGGGGATAAAGATAAAGGAAGAGTGAAAGAGTGGAAGAGTAAAAGTTTAAAGAGTTAAAGAGTAAAGGAGTGCCGGCAAGTAAAGAACAGTCGAAACCCGGAGATATTGTAGTGTGCTGGAGGATATTCCGCAAAAAGCACCCGGGGTCGGAGCTTTAGCTCCGACGTTCAG
>Ga0335073_10001468_pt1 | contig 31476 bp, 25 predicted proteins | sample Lox_Sample_22_FD_207093 | JGI IMG/M metagenome (GOLD analysis project Ga0335073, IMG submission 207093) | Soil microbial communities from Loxahatchee National Wildlife Refuge, Florida, United States - Lox_Sample_2.2 | ecosystem: Environmental > Terrestrial > Soil > Wetlands | place: USA... | reverse complement strand
ACGCGCGATTTCGGCGCCTGGATATCATCACGGGACAGATGCTCAAAGCGTGCCCGCCTGTCGATGAAGTAATTGCCGCCGCGTACGAAGAGTGGCTAGAAAATCTCATGCGATCAGAACAGAGGGACGTTCTCGAATTGATTGACGAAAAGCCACCGAACGAACCTGTTCCCTCGAGAAGAATGTATTTTGACGAGAGTGAGTATGCGCGGCTCCTTATCTTCAAGCATCAAGAATACAAGAAAACTTTCGACTCAGATCGGAGACGTGTACTGGAGGGCGCGCAGGCCCATAGTGCTCCCGCGGACTCAGCGATTGCAGCCCCGCTCTTTGATTGGGATAAAATTATCATCACTTTCCTGAGCGATTTCACTGTTAGGGTTGCCACGCCGGAGCAAAACAAGGCGTCGTGCAATTATGCGGAGATGGGATTCGAAGATCTCCGCCGTGGCGGCGGAAAACCCGTCAAAGCTTGGGAGATGCTGCGCGACATAGCCAGCGAGCAGCGTCATAGATGGGACAAAAAGACCGCACAGGATCTCAAGAAACGACTGAAGGCTTATTTTCACATTGATTCCGATCCGCTCGTCTGGAATCGAAACACCGGGTACACTCCGAGGTTCCAACTTCGCGTTTCGCCCTCGTTTGGGGGCCACGGTGAAATCTCACCCTTGTAGGATCGATTTTTATTCCCTGTTGTCTCAATGAAGTAACCATGGTGCGTCAACGCACCGGTGAAATTTCACCGGTGAAGATCGTATGGCACACAACAGTTGTTTCGATTTCAAAGCTCTCCGCTTAGGAATGCGCCTATCGCAATCCGAGCTTAGCCGGTTGTCTCGCGTGGATCGGGTTAAAATTTGTCGCTGCGAACTTGGCGATTTGGTCCTATCCGATGAAGAACTCCAGCGGGTCGAGGTGGCTTTACGCGCAGAAGCACAACGGCTGCGTGTAATTTCGGATCCATTGATAGCCACTGAAGTGACCGAGCCCGTTTCCTCGATCACCATTGCTCACAATGCGGAACCGGGCTTTGCAGCATGAAGCGCGATCCAAACAACCCCGAGGAACTCCGGCGAGAGATCCTGCTGCGCGTTGACCAGGGGGAGGTGCGGCCATGGCCTCGGCGCGCGGCGAATACCGTAATGCGAATTGCGGGACACCTTGAAATTCTGATCCTGACCACAAATGAGACGTGGTGGAAATGAAACGCGGAACGCCGCGACATCCAAAGGTCGCTCACTTGCGGAAATTACTTAAAGTCGGCCTAGCAACTGCCGTCGGTTACCTCGAACTGCTCTGGCATTTCACCGCAGAATTTGCCCCGCGCGGAGACATCGGAAAGTTCGATGACGACCGGATCGAAGCCGCTATGGACTGGCATGGGAAGAGAGGCCGCTTGATCTCGGCACTGATCGACTCCAAGTGGATGGACCCCCACTCGGAGTGCCGCCTATACGTCCATGATTGGTCAGAACACGCCGATGAAGCGGTCCGAAAACGCCTCTCGCGCTCAGGCCAGGAGTTTGTTCGAGTTGCGCCGAAAGTGACGGGGCACCGTCGAGACACCGGCAGCAAAGCGGCGGACAGCGGCGGATTTTGTCCCGACATGTCGAGACCGCCAGAGCCAGAGCCAGAGCCAGAGCCAGAGCCAAATACGACACCCTCCGCGGCAGAAACCGCCGCTGCGTGCGACGTCGCGGCGGAAACCTTCGACCTTCCGGACGACGAGCGCGCGGCAGCCTGGAAAAAAGCGAACGGCACGGCCACACCGAAAACCTCTCTTCTGAATCCCGAGACGGAAGCGGCTCTTGAGAATATCGCGCGCCGGATACGTGACCGGCATCCCGCGGTCCGTCGGTGCGGAATAGCGGAAGCGAAAAAACAGCTTCGAGCCATTATCCGTCGCGCCGCTCGCGGCGAGCGCATCGAGTTGTTGGACCGGATCGACCGGAATCATGCTGCCTGGTGCGCGTCGTCGGAATGGCAGAAAGACGGCGGAACGTATGCCAAGGGGCTCGCTAACTGGCTCGCGCCGACGATGGAGCGCTGGAATGAGCCGCCGCCATCGGACAGCTTTGGTGATCCCGAGCCGCCGAAGATCATGATGTGAAACGCCGATGACTGAGTTCACCTTCAGCGAAATCTCGGCGTACTACCAATCGCGGTGCCCGAATATGGCGCAGCCGGATAAGCGCGAATGGCGCGGTCCCTGCCCGGTGCACAACGGGAAGGGACCGAACTTCTCCGTTCAGGCGGAGACGGGACTCGCGCACTGCCACTCGCAGTGCAAGACTGGCTGGGACGTGATTGGGCTTGAGATGGCAATCTCCGGTTGCGACTTCCCGACCGCGAAAGCAGCGGTGTTTTCCATCATTGGGCGGTCGGCGCCCACCCGGGAAGATGCCGACGTTGAAGCCTGTTACAACTACGTCGATGAAGCGGGGAAGCTACGGTACCAGGTCGTCCGCAAGTACGGCAAAAAGTTCGTTCAGCGCCAGCCGGAACCCGCGGGCGGCTGGATCTGGAACCTGAAAGGGACCAGTCCCGTTCCTTACCGCCTGCCGGAGATGATCGCAGCGAATTTCGTGGCGGTGGTCGAGGGCGAGAAGGATGCGAACAATCTGCACCGCATCGGCATCCCTGCGACCTGCAACAACGGCGGCGCCGGAAAGTTCAGCCCGGGACTGGTGAAGTGGTTCACGGGAAAACACGTCGCGGTGTTACCCGATTTTGATTCGCCGGGGCGCGAGCACGCGCTGAAAGTCGCGGAGATGCTTTCCGCCGTCGCCGCCTCGGTGAAGATTATCGAACTGCCGGGATTGGCACCGAAGGGCGACGTTTCGGACTGGCTTGCTGCGGGTGGAACGGTTGATCAGTTGCGTGACCTGTTCCGCAAGGCGCCGCTCTTCAGCGACACGTTCGAATTTCTCACGCCGTTGCCCCAAGGCCCAGCCAATACGGGCGCGGAAAAATACATCCATACGTTCCAGGGCGAAGTGGATCTTGCCGGCGGTGTTGACCAGTTCTGGAACCTGCCGGCACAGGAGGGAATCCCGACCCCTTATCCGCGGCTCACATGCAAGCTCGGCGGGGGAATGCGCAATGGCGAGCTTTATGTGATCGGCGGAAACCAAGGCAGCGGCAAGACTAGCCTGGCGCTGCAATTCGCGCTGGCAGTCTTACGGCGGAAACTCGGCGTTCTGTATTTTTCGATGGAGATGTCGGCCCGCGACGTCTTTCAGCGCATGGCCGCGATCGAGGCGCGCGTTGACCTTCTCGAATTTCGGGAGTTGCAGCGAGCGGCCACGGTCTACAGCATCGACCTTCCCGAGATGAAGAAACGCTTGGTCCAGCAGAGCGGCGAGCTGAGTCGGCTACCGCTGTTGGTTTCCACCAAGAGTTCCGTGACGCCGGAGCACATTGCCAACGAGTGCCGGCGGCTCAAACAGAAATCAAGACTGGACTTGATCGTCGTCGATCACATGCAGTTGATGGCTGCGACGGGCAGCGTCCGAGGCGACTACGAAAAGTTCACCACGATTTCGCGCACGATGAAGCAGATCGCGGTGGAACTGGGCTTGCCGGTGCTGCTGGTTTCGCAGACCAGCAGAAACAACACGACAGACCGGCGGTCAGAACTGGAAGTGAGCGACCTGCGCGGCAGCGGCGCGATCGAAGAAGACGCCGCAGCCTGCATGTTGATCTATGAGGACAAGGACGATCGGGAGCGTGCCAAGCAAGCGAGAACCTACGCCAGCGGTCCGGTGAAGACTTGGCTCAAGCTCGGGAAAAACCGTTACGGGTTGCAGGGCTTGTATTTGCCATTGTTCCACGCGAAGAAATATACACGCTTCGACGTCGCCACTGATGAAACAGAACACGGCGAACCAGCGGATGAAGCGCCGGTCACGGCGGCGCGTGGACGGAGCGGGTAACAACCGATTTGATATGCCACAGCTCATCAACAAATCTGATCTTTCTGAACCGGAACAACGACTCGTCGAAATGCTTCAAGGACTCGACTTCGGCCGAATCGAGGAACTCCTCATTCGTGATGGCAAGCCCGTGTTCGATCCGCCGCCGCGCGTCGTCGAAACGTTGAAGATGAAGCGTGAGAATCGCGCTCGCGAGGAAGCCTCTCTTCGGGAGTTCTCGCTGAAGCAATCTGTGGTGCGGCTGTTTCTCGTGATGCGGCAGATAGGTGACGGCAAGATTCTGCTGATTCAGGTGAGGCACGGTTTGCCCGTGACGGTTGAAATCGAGCGGCTGAGGAATCACTGAAAAGGACCGAGAATGATGCGCCACGACGAACACGAGCCATCCACACCTTCAGCGGACTCTCAAACGAGCGGCCTCCCGAGCACGTACCGCTCAGTTGCCGAATTAGCGACTGACATCGGGTTGAGCGAGCGATCCACGCGTAGCGCGCTCCGCCGCGGCGAGATTCCGCACATCCGCGTCGGGCGCCGCTTCATCTTGCCGAGAGCGGCAATCGCTGAATGGTTGCGGACCGCTGGACAGAGCGAGGAAAACGGCCGCGCTCCGGCAATGCCAATCAAACTTGCCGTTCTGGCACGTTCGAGGTAACTGTCATGAGGCGACGCGAACTGGGACGCCGCAAAGCCAAATGACGGGATGCATCTTCAAACGGAAACTCAAGTCCGGCATTCGCTGGGGTTACTTGTTTTTCGGTGGCTGGGACGGGAACGGGAAGCGCATCCAAATCTTCAAATCCGGTTTCCCGACCAAAGACGCGGCCTCCAAAGCGGCTCGACGCGCCATCGACGATTACGAAGCAGCCCACGGCAGAGTGGGGCGGGACATCGGGTCGGAAGGACGCCGGACTTGGTCCTACTCGCTCCGCGAACTAACTCAGGAAGGTTTTGAGACGAAGGAGGATGCGGAACGGGCTCTCAGCGACGCGGTTCGCCGCCGGGACGCAGAGAAAGCACGGCAGGCTGCCGACGCTGAAAAAAGCATCGGCCCTCCCGTCGGCAGGTACCTCGATTATTGGCTGCGCGAACACGCCAGCCGACGTTGTGCACCGAAGACGCTCGAACGTTATCGTGAACTCGCCGCGTACCTGGACCGAGAGGTTGGACTGATTCGATTGAACGAACTGACGACGGCCGAAATTCAGGAGGCTATCCACCGCTTGCTCGATCACGGCGGACAGCGCACAAAGGATCAGCCGAACGGCAAGCCGCTCGCGCCCAAAACCGTTCGTCACATCGGCACCATGTTGTACACGGCGCTCGCGGACGCGGACCGCTTGGGAATGTTGAAGAAACACCCGATGGAAAAACGTCGAGTGCTACTGCCGAAGCTCCCAAAGCGAAGGCCGCCCGTGCTTGATGAGGCGAAGCTTCGGATGCTGTTTGAAAGAGCCCGGTCCACGCGCCTCTACCCGTTCATCGTGATAGCCGCCGCGACCGGCTGCCGGCGAGGCGAACTGCTCGCGCTCACCTGGGCCGATCTCAATTTTGAAACCGGCGAACTGACAATTTCGAAATCGTTGGAGCAGACCCGGGCAGGCGGACTACGGGTCAAGAGCACGAAGTCCGAGGAGCCCCGGGAACTGGGCGTACCGGAATGGGCGATTGCCGTTTTGCAAGTTCACCGTGCGGAGCAGCAACGTGACCGGTTATTTTTCGGTGCCGGCTACGCCGGCCACGACCTGATCTTCTGCCAACCAAACGGCCACTACTACTCGCCGGATCGTTTGGGAGCGCGCGTCGTCGAACTGATGCGAAAAGTCGGCCTGCAAGGCGTGAGCCTACACTCGCTGCGACATTCGCACGCCAGCATTCTCCTCAGCAAGGGCGTTCCGGCGGCGGTCGTCGCGGAACGACTCGGGCATTCTGACCAGAACATTACGCTTTCAATCTACAGCCACGCACTCCCGGCGGACTCGCGCGCGGCGGCGCGCATCTGGAACAACGCGGTCGCCAGAGTTGTCAATGAGGCTCCGGCGAAGCTGCCGCCAGCCAAGGCTGAAGGCACGCGCATGTTAGCAAATGTTTGCACGGGCGACGCGAAAAAAACGTAAGTTATAGAAAAATTAGGGTAGTATGTGGCGGGGACGACGGGGCTCGAACCCGCGACCTCCGACGTGACAGGCCGGCGTTCTAACCAACTGAACTACGTCCCCGCAGGCCACGCAGGTAACCACAGAATAACATAGGGCGCGGCAAGGCGTCGATTCGTCTCCCGCGAAAGCCGTTCTACTCGAGATCCGGCAGCTGCTCGCGTTCAATCAGGAGACGGATTGACCGGCCTTGGCCAGGAGTGCGCTCAATGACGCCCTTGATCTCCAGCGTAAGGACCATCTGGTGGACGGATGGCGGCGTGACGTTAAAATAGCGCTGCATGTCGGCCTCGGCCGGCGGCCGTCCGTTCAGCCTGGTGTAGTAGTAGATGAAAGCCAGGTACTTACCCTGTTTTTCGGTGTAGGTTTTTTTCCCCGGTGTCATTTCCCATTCTCCGCCCGGGGACACGCCCGAAAGCTGCGTTAAAACGGTACATCATCATCGCTCACGCCGCCGCTCGGCGGGACCTGCGGAGCGGCGGCTGGACGAGCTCTCGGCGCGCTCCGCATCTGCGGTTCCTGTGCGAAACCCTCCTCCGGCGGACCGCCTTCGCCGCGTCCGCCCAGCAGAATCACGTCTTCGGCGACCACCTCCGTCGTCCAGACTTTCTTGCCGTCTTTATCGTCGTAGCTGCGCGTCTGCAAGCGGCCTTCAACATACACCTGTTTGCCCTTGGTCAGATACGGCGCGACGTTTTCTCCCCGCCATAAAACAACATTGGTCCAATTTGTTTCTTCTTTCCACTCCCCCGTCTGCTGGTCTTTCCAGCGGCGGTTGGTCGCCACCGAAAATTTGGTCAACGACGTTTGTGAGGCCGTGTACGCCGTCTCCGCGTCGCGGCCCAGATGGCCGATCAGGATCACTTTGTTTACACTTCGGCTTGCCATGATTCTGCACTGTAACACATGAAACCGGCGCCGTACACGTTGAGATATGCTGGACCTGATGAACCGCCGGAATTTCGCAGGAGCCCTGGCCGGACTCGCCGCCTCTCCAGATATGTTTGCCGCCGATAACAGCCGCCGCACGCAGTTCTACACCGTGGACGCGTTCCAGTTGAAGCAGGGCACGCAATCGGCGCGGATGAACGATTGGTTTCAGAATTTTCTGCTGCCCAAAATGTCCAAAGTTCACCCCGGGCCGAAAATCATTCTCGAATCCGTCATCGCGCCGCACAATCCGGAGATCCTGATGATTACGCCGTTCGCGTCGTTCAACGAAATCTGGACCGTTTTTTCCGAGCTCAACACCGCCGACGTGTGGCAGGCGTGGGACAAGATCGAGCGCGGCCCCGAACCGCCGTTCGAATCGCAGACGTTCAGCATTTATCAGGCCGCTCCCTATTCCACCGACCTCGCCGCGCAGAAACACGCAAGTCCGCGCTATTTCGAATTGCGCCAGTATCATTCGCCCACCGGTTCGCAGCTCAAAGCGCTGCACGAACGCTTCGCCGGGCCCGAAGTTCGCGTGTTCCACCGCTCCGGAATTTTTCCGATTCTCTACACCAGCGGCCTGTTCGGCACGAACCTTCCCAATCTCACCTATTTGATTCCCTTCGATTCGCTGGGCGCGCGGGAAAAAGCGTGGGACGCTTTCAGCGCCGATCCGGAATGGATCAAAGCGCGCAAGGATTCGATCGACGCGCACGGCCAGATCGTCGCGGTCACCAACGTTTCCATCTATCGCGCCACGGCCTATTCGCCGGTTTCATGACGACTTTCCGCTACGCCAGCGATCAGTCGCTGATGGTGTACCTGGGCGAGGAAGTGAATCTCGATACGCATCATCGCGTGTTGAAACTGCTGCGCCTGCTCGAAAGCGAACCGATTCCCGGCGTGCGCAACCTGCATCCGGCGTATCATTCCATCCTGATCGTCTTCGATCCCGACGATCAGGAACATGAAAATATCGAGGGCACGGTCGCCACTTATCTGGAACGTCTGGATTCGATCGAGCTGCCCGCGCCGCGCGTGGTCGAAATTCCGGTGATTTATGACGGCCCCGACCTGAACGACGTCGCCGCGCTGCATCAAATGACTCCGCAGCGCGTGGTCGAGCTGCATTCCTCGGCCGATTATCTTGTTTATTTCGTCGGCTTCGTTCCCGGCTTCGCCTATCTCGGCGGGCTTCCGCCGGAGCTGGCCACGCCGCGCCTGGAATCGCCGCGCAAGCGAGTGCCCAAGGGCAGCGTGGCCATCGGCGGCTCGCACACCGGCGTTTATCCCTTCGAGACGCCCGGCGGATGGCGGCTGATCGGCAGGACGCCGCTCGAAATTTTCGATCCGGAAAGTCGCGAATTGAGCCGGCTCGTTATTGGCGATCGCGTAAAATTCTCTCCGATTTCTTGAAAGCGGCGAGCACATGAGCACGATTCAGGTTCAATCTCCCGGCATGTTCACCACCGTGCAGGACTTGGGCCGCTACGGTTACGGGCCGCTGGGCGTGTCGCCTTCCGGCGCGGCCGATCCGACGGCGCTGCGCGTGGGAAATTTGCTGGTGGGAAATGTCGAATCGGCCGCCGCGCTCGAAATGACGCTGCTTGGCGGGACATTTTTATTTCCCGAGGATGGCGTGATCGCCTTGGCCGGCGCTGACTTTTCCGCGACTGTCGACGCCGCTCCGATTCCTGCCTGGACCGCGTGCGAGATTCGCTCCGGCGCAACGCTGCGCATCGGCGGAACGCAAGCGGGCGCGCGCTGCTACTTGTGCGTGCGCGGAGGAATCGCCGTAAAAATGCTGCTCGGCAGCGCCTCAACGCACATTCTCACCGGCCTCGGCGGATTCGCCGGGCGTCCGCTCAAAAAAGGCGACGTTTTGCAAATCGGCGAGCCCTCGGGAACGCCGCGGACCATCGTTCGAGAAATGCTCGAAAAACTTGCGCCGCGAAAAATTCTGCGCGCCACCGACGGCCCTCAGACGGACTGGTTTTTGCGACAATCGGTCGAGCTTTTTTTCGGCAGCGCGTATAAAGTGACGGAAGAATCGAATCGCATGGGTTTGCGGCTAGAGGGTCCGGCGCTCGAAATGCCGCACACACATTTCAACAACGGGCAGATGATTTCCGAAGGGGTTTCGCTCGGCGCGATTCAGGTTCCGGCCGGCGGCAAACCGATTATTCTCTTTGTCGAACAGCAGACCACCGGCGGTTATCCGAAAATCGCCAACATTATCGCGGCCGATTTGCCGAGCATCGGTCAATTGCGCCCGCGCGACGAGCTTCGTTTCGAACACGTGAGCGCCGAAACCGCGCGCGCATTGATCCGTGAACGCGAAGAGTTGATCCTATCCGGCGCGTTGTTTCGCGACTAAACTTGGGCCCGCCTTGACAGGCGGGAGCTCGACCGTTCTCAGCAATCGCGCACGGTCCTATAAAATAACTCCAATGCTTCGAAAAACGCTGTTCCTGCTGACCCTCCCGCTGGCTGCGCAAACGCTGACCACCGCCGATTATGCCCACGCCGAGCAGTTCATGCCTTATAACGTGAACCCGCTGGTCTACCATGCCGGCGTGCGGCCCACCTGGATCGACGATGGTCATTTCTGGTATCGCACCACGACTCCGGAAGGCAGCGAATTTATCATGGTCACCGCCGCGACGGGCGCGAAGGCTTGGGCGTTCGATCAGGCGAAAATCGCCGCCGCGCTTTCCGCCGCAACCGGCAATACTTACCACGCGAATCACCTTCCCTTCACCGATTTCGACTGGAGCGACGGCGCGATCACGGTCAACGTCGCGCCGCGACGCTGGAAATGCGATCTGGCCGGCACGCAATGTGTAAGCGAAGGCGCCGCTCGCGGCGGGCGTGGTGGCCGTGGTGGAGGCAACGATTCGATTTCGCCCGACAAAAAACGCGCGGTATTTATTCGCGACAGCAATTTGTGGTCGCGCGATATTTCGACCGGCAAAGAAACGCAGCTCACCAGCGACGGCGTGAAGGATTTCGGCTACTCGACCGACAACGCCGGCTGGGCATCGAGCGACCGGCCGATCGTGCTATGGTCGCCGGATTCGAAAAAAATCGCGACCTATCAGCAGGACCAGCGCGGTGTCGGCGAAATGTACCTGGTGAGCACGCAAGTGGGCCATCCGGAAATGAAGGAATGGAAGTATCCGCTGCCCGGCGACCCTGTGGTGACCACCATTCAGCGTGTGGTGATCGACGTCGCCGATCCACACACCGTTCGTTTCAAGATGCCGCCGGACCAGCACCGTTCGACGCTGTGCGACAACGTCGCCTGCCGCGGCGGCGAATGGAGCGACGTCGAATGGAGCCCGGATGAGACAAAAGTCGCGTTTGTTTCCACCTCGCGCGACCATAAGGACGAAAAATTCCGTATCGCCGATGCTTCCACCGGCGAAATTCGCGACGTGCTGGAAGAAAAAGTTTCGACGTTTTACGAATCCGGCAACGGCCGTGTGAACTGGCGCTATCTCGACGCGTCGAATGAGCTGATCTGGTTTTCCGAGCGGTCGAATTGGGGCCAGCTTTACCTTTACGACGCGGCCACCGGCAAGCTGAAAAATGCGATTACCTCCGGCGAAGGCAACGTCACACAGCTTCTCCGCGTGGATGAAAAAAATCGAGTGGTGTATTTTCTGGGCGTTGGGCGCGAGCCGGGACGCGATCCTTATTTCACGCACTTTTATCGTGTCGATTTCGACGGAAACAACGTGAGATTATTGACGCCGGAAGACGCGAATCATGAAATATCCCTGTCGCCATCCGGCGATTTTTTCGTCGACACTTATTCGAAGCCGGATGTCCCGCCAGTCACGGTGCTGCGCGATCTGAACGGCAAGTTGATCGCGACGCTTGAACGCTCCGACATTTCGAAACTCGAAGCGACGGGCTGGAAACCGCCGATTCCTTTCACCATAAAAGCGCGCGACGGCGTCACCGACCTTTACGGCCTGATGTTCCGCCCGGTGAATTTCGACGAGCATAAAAAATATCCGATCATCAACCATATTTATCCCGGCCCGCAGACCGGAAGCGTCGGCAGCCGCAGCTTTTCGGCCGCGCGTGGCGATTGCCAGGCGTTGGCCGAACTGGGATTCGTCGTGGTCGAAATCGACGGCATGGGAACGCCGTGGCGATCGAAAAAATTTCATGAAGCCTACTTCGGCGACATGGGCGACAACACCCTGCCGGATCAGGTCGCGGGCATGAAGCAGTTGGCGGAACGATACTCGTGGATTGACATCGATCGCGCGGGAATTTACGGCCATTCCGGCGGAGGATACGCCACCGCCGACGCGATGTTCCGTTATCCCGATTTCTTTAAGGTGGGAATTTCCGAAGCCGGCAATCACGATAATCGCGAATATGAGGACGATTGGGCCGAAAAATGGCAGGGATTATTGGAAACCAATTCGGACGGCACCACCAATTACGACAATCAGGCGAATGAGCTGGTCGCGAAAAACTTAAAAGGTCATCTGCTGCTGGCGCACGGAACCATGGACACCAATGTTCCGCCCTACAACACGCTGCTGGTGGTGAATGAGCTGATCAAGGCCAACAAGGATTTCGATTTGCTGCTGTTGCCGAATCGCAATCACGGATTCGGTAATGAGCCGTACATGGTGCGGCGGCGCTGGGATTATTTCGTGCGCTATCTGCTCGGCGCCGAGCCGCCGCATGAGTATCAAATGCATGTGCCGGAGCCAGGCCGGCCGCAGTAACCTTTATTCGTTATTCGAAGAAACCGGCGTAACGCCGTTCGCCGCCAGCGACCGGTTGAACGCCGGAACGTCTTTATCGATCAGCGCGCGATATTCCGTTTTCGCCGCGGCCAGCTCTTTTTCGATCATCGCCGTCAAGTTGCGCGACGTGTCGGTGGGGCCGTAATCCGCGCCGCCGGCCACATCGCCCGCGCCGGTGCCGACTTCGCCATTCAGCCAGATCAGATTGAAATAAATTTTGTACGCGTCAATGAAATATTTATCGTCGCTGGTGGTCAGAGCCTTCGAAACCAATTTATATTCCACGCTCTGCATCTTCTGATCCATATCCTGAACAGATTTTGAAAGCTCAGCCTTGGAACGGTCCCCGTGCAGCATTTTTTCGATGTCGTTGAGCTGCTTCCGCATCCATTCCAGGTTATTGATCATTCCCGAAGTGGTGTTGATGTCGTCGCGGATGCGAAGCTGCAGCTTCACCGCGGATTGAATTTCTTCGTCCGATGCATGCGAACTCGGATCGCGCACGATTTCAAGCGGCTGCGTGTACGATTCGCCGTCGACGGTGAGCTTGACCGTGTACTTTCCGGGCGCCGCGACGGGTCCGACCTCGGCCTGCTGCGCGCCCCAGTGCGTGATCGGCCGCGCGTCCTGGCCGCGGAAGCGCGGCTCTTCCCAGATGTGCGGATTCACGTCCGGCGTGGTGCGCAGTTCCACCAGGCTCGGCGGATCGTAATGCAGATCCCACACGCTGCGATTCAATCCCGGACGCGGCGCCGCGACGCGCAGCTGCCGCACCACTTTTCCATCCGCATCCACGATTTCCGCCTGTACGGAACCATGCGGCGGGTTCTTCAGTTCAAAATTGACGTAGCCGCGTCCGCCGCCCAGAATGCGGATGGTCTGGCGCGGCGCAAACAGCGCCACCGAGGTGTCGGAGCCGTAGCCCTTGGCCATCTGCTCCAGCGGCGTGATGTCGTCGAGAATATAAATTCCGCGGCCGTAGGTGGAAACCACAAGATCGTGGAATTGTTTTTGCACGACAGCCCATGAAACCGGCGAATGCGGCAATCCGTTTTGCAGATTGGTCCAATGTTCGCCGTCGTCGAGCGAATAGAACAGCGCGTTTCCGGTGCCGGCGAACAGCAGCCCTTTGCAATTGGGATCCTCGGCAACCACGCGCACATAAGAGAGCTGATGGCTGGGCAATCCGCCGGTAATTTTCGTCCAGGTCTGGCCGAAATCCGTGGTTTTATAAATGAACGGATTCCGATCGTCCATTAAATGATAATCGACCGAAATATACGCGGTTCCCGCATCGAAAAATGACGGTTGAATGCTGGTAATGGTGCCCCAGGTTTTCATGCCGACGTTTTTCGTCATATCATTCCAATGCGCGCCGGCGTCTTTCGTGTACCAGATTTTGCCGTCGTTGGTGCCCGCCCAGACCAGACCTTTTTGCACCGTCGAAGGCGCGATGGCGAATACCACTTCGCCGTAAAATTGACCCAGATTATCGCCGACAAGTCCGCCCGAAGACACAATATATTTCGGATCTTGCGTCGATAAATCCGGACTGATCACGTTCCAGCTTTGCCCGCCGTTGGTCGTCCGGAAAATCACCTGGCAGCCGTAATAAACGGTGTTGTGATCGAACGGATCGATGGCCATCGGAGCGGTCCAGTGGCAGCGATACTTGGTGTCATTCGGCGGCGAATCGAGCGTGTGCAGCCAGGGGCTGACGCTGCGCGCCAATTTCGTGCGGGCGTCCCAGCGCGTCACTTCATCGCCGTAACAAGTGGCCCAGACAATATTAGGATCGGTCGGGTCGGCGTAGGTGAAACCGGATTCGCAGCCGCCCATGCCGCGATCCCACCCCGGCTCGGCCGCGCGGCCGAATCCGCCGAAGCCGACCTGCACCGACGGCCCGCGCATGGTGGTGTTGTCCTGCATATTGCTGTAGAAGTAATACGGAACCTGGTTATCGACCGAGACGTGATACATCTGCCCGATAGGCAGCTGCACGCGATTGAAACCGCGGCCGTGCGAGGTGGTGATGTTCAGACCGCCGTCGTGGGTGATGATGAAGTGGTCGGCGTTGGTCGGGTCCCACCAGATGTCGTGATTGTCGCCGCCCCATCCGGTCGGCCGGAACGTTTCGCCGCCGTCGAGCGACTGATGGAAAGAACTGTTTGAAACAAAGACCTCGTTTTCGTTGGACGGGGAAACAGCCAGATGAATGTAATAACCGGCGCGGCCGATCAGCGCGCGATCCCAGTTCACTACGCGCCAGGTGGCGCCGCCGTCATCGGAACGCCACATCGATCCCTGATCCGCGGTCTGAATCAGCGCGTAGACCCGATCGGAATTGGTGGGCGCGACGGCTACGTCGGTTTTTCCGACCGGCGAATGCGGCAGCCCGCGCGTCATTCGAGTCCAGTGATCGCCGCCGTCGCGGGTCATAAACACGCCGCTCCCCGGCCCGCCGCTGTTTTCTCCGTAAGTGTGCATTTCCGCCTGCCACGTGCCGGCGAACAATTTTTCCGGATTGTGCGCGTCCATGGTCAGACCCGAGCAGCCGGTGTTTTCATCGACGAACAGCACACGATCCCAATGCGCGCCGCCGTCCTTGGTGCGATAAACTCCGCGCTCCTGCTGCGGTCCGGTCATGCGGCCGAGCGCGCAGACGTAAGCGATATCGGGATTGGTCGGATGCACGATCACGCGTCCGATGCGGCCGGTTTCATCGAGGCCCATGTGCGTCCAGGTGCGGCCGGCGTCGACCGATTTGTAAACACCGTCGCCCATCACATCGACGTCGCGAATGGCCCAGGCTTCGCCGGTTCCAGCCCACACGATACTGGGATTGGATGGCGCAACCGCCAGCGCGCCGATCGCGGCGACGGGTTCGTTGTCGAAAATCGGCGCCCAGCGATTACCACCGTCCACCGACTTGAAAATTCCTCCTGACGCAGCGCCGGCGTAATAAGTGTTGATGTCGCCGGGCACGCCGGCAGCGGACGCCACGCGGTTGCCGGCCAGCGGTCCGACGAAGCGGAAACGGAACGCATTTCCCGCGTCGGCTTGCGCGCCGCGGCGCTGCGCGAACGCTAGCGTGATCGAGAAAATAAGCACACAGTATCGGAATCGGCGCATGTGGAGGGCCTCGCCACGCAGTTTATCATGGAGCCACACGCGCCGCCTTGTTAAAATTAAACATTCCGATGGACATTCACCTGGATAAAGTGTACGAACCGCAGCGATTTGAGCCGCATTGGGCCAAATGGTGGGCGGAAACCAACCTGTTTCACGCCGAGGCCCGGCGCGTTATAGAAGGAGGTGAGCGGTATTTTTCGCTGGTGATCCCTCCGCCCAACGTCACCGGCGCGCTGCACATCGGACACATGTTCGAGCATTCGATCATCGACGCGCAGGTGCGCTGGCGCAGAATGCTGGGCGTAAATACGCTGTGGCTGCCGGGCACCGATCACGCGGGAATTTCCACACAGATCATGGTGGAGCGTCAGTTGAAAGAAGAAGGTCTGACGCGGCACGATCTGGGCCGCGAAAAATTCGAGGCTCGCGTATGGGAGTGGAAAGAACAGTACGGCGGGCGGATTCTCGAACAGATGAAACGCGCCGGCGTCAGCGTAGATTGGACGCGGCTGCGCTTCACGCTCGACCCCGGCTTGTCGCGCGCGGTGCGCGAAGCTTTCGTGCGCTTGTACGAAAAAGGCCTGATCTATCGCGGCGAGTACATGGTGAACTGGTGCCCTCGCTGCCAGACCGCGCTGAGTGATCTTGAAGCGATTGCCGAAGAAACCGACGGATTTTTGTGGCACATCCGTTATCCGGTGATTGGCAGCGACGCCAAACTGGTGGTCGCGACGACGCGTCCGGAGACCATGCTCGGCGATACGGCTGTAGCGATTAATCCCAAAGATCCGCGCGCCGGCGAATTGGCCGGGCGAGACGTGAAATTGCCCCTGACCGAGCGCGCGATTCCCATCGTGCTCGATGAAATGGCCGAGCTGGGCTTCGGATCGGGCGCGGTGAAGATCACACCGGCGCACGATCCGAACGATTTCGAAGCCGGCAAGCGCCACAATCTGCCAAGCATCAAAGTGATCGACGAGAACGGCCAGATGACGGCGAACGCCGGCGCGTTCGTGGGCCTGGATCGATTCGAAGCCCGAAAACGAGTGGTGGAGGAATTGGAACGGCTCGGCTTGATGGAAAAAATCGAGCCGTATAAAGTAAACCTGCGAAAATGCCAGCGTTGCAAAACGATCGTCGAGCCGCTGGTTTCGATGCAATGGTGGGCGCGAATGAAACCACTGGCCGAGCCGGCGATCAAAGCCGTCGAAGATGGCCGGATCACCTTCGTTCCGGCGAATTGGGCCAAAACCTATTTTGAGTGGATGTACAACATCCGCGACTGGTGCATTTCGCGGCAGCTCTGGTGGGGCCATCGAATCCCCGCGTGGCATTGCGTGAATGGACACGTCACCGTGGCGCGCGAAACGCCGGCGGCGTGCGCGACGTGCGGTTCGGCGGAGCTGACGCAGGATAAAGATGTCCTCGATACCTGGTTCAGCTCAGGGCTGTGGCCGTTTTCAACTTTGGGCTGGCCCGACGACACCGCCGACCTGCGCGCCTTTTACCCGACCACACTGCTGGTGACCGGGTTCGACATTATTTTTTTCTGGGCCGCGCGAATGATCATGCTCGGAATGGAGATGACCGGCGAAGTGCCGTTTCGCCAGGTGCACATCCACGGTCTGGTGCGCGACGCCGAGCGCCAGAAAATTTCGAAAACCAAGGGGAACGTGATCGATCCTCTGGTGATCAACGATAAATACGGCACCGATGCGGTGCGGTTCGCGCTGCTGGTGAGCGCCGCGCCGGGAGCGGACATCGCGCTGAGCGAAGAGCGCATCGATGCGGAACGCGCCTTCGCCAACAAAATCTGGAATGCCTCGCGATTGCTGTTTTCTAAGCCGCGTGAGGGATCGAGCGAGCCGTCGTCAATTTACGATCGCTGGATTCGCAGCCGGTTGAATGAGTGCGCACGCGCCTGCAACGCGGCGTTCGGCGAGCATCGTTATCATGAAGCCGCGAACGCGTTGTATCACTTCTGGTGGGATGAGTTCTGCGACTGGTATCTGGAATTTAAGAAATCGGAAGCGGACTGGAGCTACGCCTATGTCGTCTACGAGCAGGCGCTGCGGCTGCTGCATCCGGTGATGCCGTTTATCACCGAAGAATTATGGCAGCGGCTCAAACTGCCGGGAAAATCGATTGCGCTCGCGAGGTATCCGCAGTTCGACGCAGCGCATGTGGACACACAAGCGGAGCTCGAGGTGGAGATGCTGCGATCGCTGGTGACCGGGATTCGCGCGCGGCGTGCGGAGGCGGGTATCGATCCGAAACAGCTGCTCCGCGCCGAAGTGACGGCGATGGGGAGCCGCCACGCGTTGATCGTTTCGCAGAAGACAGCAATCGAGAGACTGGCTTCGGTGCAGATGGCGGTTCGCGAGAGCGATCCGGCCGCGCCGCACGGAAGCGAGACGCCGGATAGCCAGGCCAAGTGGAGCTACCTGGGCCCTGATCCCATCACGCCAGAGGCCAGGGTGATTCCATACTTTGGCGCGGTACTGAATATTCCCGTGAACCGCGAGCGCATCGAAAAGGAAAATGCGCAGCTTGAGAAACTAATCGCCGAGAAAGACCGGCAGCTTGCAAATGATGCGTTTTTGAGGCGCGCACCGGAGCACGTGATTGCCGAGATCCGGCAGAAACGGGCCCAATATGAGGCGCAGTTGAACAAAAATCGCGCGGCGCTCCGATGAACTTCGACGTTTCCCATCCCGACGTGCGGCGCGCCGTCGAAATTGCGCTGGCGGAAGACATCGGCGCGGGCGATCTCACCACGAATACGTGTATTCCCGGCGCGATGCGGGCGCGTGCGGAGTTTGTCGCGAAGCAGGGTTTGACGCTGGCCGGAGTGGAACTGCTCGAACTGCTGTTCGGCGACGTTTCGCTGGCCAGTTCGAGCGGCAACCGCATCGAAGCGGGCGGGAAAATCGCCGAAGTGCGCGGCGCCGCGCGGGAGTTGCTGACGCGGGAGCGAGTCGCGCTGAATTTTTTGCAGCGGCTTTCCGGGATTGCAACCTTGGCGGTAAAATTTGTTTCCGCGGTGGAAGGAACCGGCGTGCGAATTCTGGATACTCGAAAAACGACGCCAGGATTGCGCGTCTTGGAAAAAATGGCGTCGGCCGCGGGCGGGGTAGTGAACCATCGCATGGGACTTTACGATGCCGTGCTGATTAAAAACAATCATATTCGTCTGGCCGGCGGCGTTCGCGAGGCGATCGGGCGCACACGATCCTTGAATCTGCCCATCGAAATCGAGACGCGAACCCACGCCGAAATCGAGGAAGCTCTGGACTGCGGCGCGGCGCGGCTGCTGCTGGATAATATGACGCCGGAACAGGCGGCCAACGAAATCGAATTTATCGGCCGCCGCGCCGAAACGGAAATTTCCGGCGGCGTGACGCTCGAAAACATCCGCGCTTACGCCGAAGCGCGTCCCGATTTTATTTCGAGCGGAGCGATCACCCATTCGGCTCCCGCGGTCGATATCAATTGCGGCATTTATGCCCTTTGACGTGTCTCGTTTTTCGGACCGGCGGATCGAGTGGTACGCGAGCCTCGGGTCCACCATGACGCGCGCGGCCGAATTGGCTCGCCAGGGATGTGCGGCGGGAACCGTGGTCGGCGCGGATGAGCAGACCGCGGGAATTGGACGGCAGGGGCATCGCTGGCATTCGGAAACAGAAACAGGGCTTTATGTTTCGATCGTTCTGCGCCTGCCGATGCATGCGGGCGACCTGCCGCTGTTGATGTTGATGCTCGGGCTGGCGGCGCAGGAAGCGATCGTTGAAGCCAGCGGCCTGGCCGCCGATCTGCGCTGGCCGAATGACGTTCTGATTCGCGGAAAAAAATGCGCCGGGATTCTGGCGCAGCTGGAAGGCGAGGCGATCATCGCGGGCATCGGAATCAATGTTGGCCACACGAGTTTTCCGGCGGAAATCGCCGCGCTGGCGACGTCGCTGGCGATTGAGGGCGCTCGCGTAAAGCGCGAAGATTTGCTGGCCGGGCTGCTCGATGCCATCGACCAGCACTCGAATATTTTGGAGGAGCAGGGCGCGGAAGCGATTCTGCGCATGTTCACGCGCGCCTCGAGCTACGCCGAAGGCCGCCGCGTGCGCGTGGACAAAGACGGCGCGACAATTGAGGGAATCACCTGCGGATTGGACGAGTCAGGATTTCTGGTGGTGCGCGAAGATAACGGGAAGGAGACGACGATTCTCGCCGGCGGCGTTCGTCCGGCTTAAAGAAATATGCTGCTGGCGTTGGATGCGGGCAATACGAATATCACCATCGGAGCGTTCGACGGCGCGAAGCTCACCGGACGCTGGCGTCTGCGCACCATTCGCGAACAGACGGCGGATGAGTGGGGAATTTTGCTGCGCAACCTGCCCTCTCTTTCTTCGCTCGATCTGGCTGCGGTGCATGGCGTGGTGATTTCGAGTGTTGTTCCGGCCGTCGATCAGCCGTTGACGGCGATGGCAGAAAAATATTTCTCGCGCCAGCCGATGTTTGTGAACTGGCAGACCGATCTGGGAATTACCGTGCGCTATGACAATCCTCGCGAAGTGGGCGCGGACCGTCTGGTGAACAGCGTCGCGGCGTTTTATAAATACGGGGGCCCGTGCGTTTCGGTGGATTTGGGAACCACCATTAACTTCGATATTGTTTCAGCCGAAGGCGAATTCCTGGGCGGAATTATTGCGCCGGGGATCGGAATGTCCATCGGCGGCCTGTTCGCGCGAACTGCGCGGCTGCCCATGGTCGATTTTCGCGAACCGGAAAAATTGATCGGGTCGAACACTGTCGGCAGCATTACTTCGGGTTTGTACTACGGGTTCATCGGGATGATCGACGGCATCGCCGAGCGCGTGATTGCTGAGTTGGGGCCGCAAACGAAGGCGATCGCGACGGGCGGGCAGGGATCGCTGATTGTTCGCGGGTCGCGATTGGTGAAAATCTACGACGAGGACTTGACGCTAGAGGGACTGCGGCTGATTTGGGAGCGGAACCAGGGTTCAGTTGGCTGAGAATTATTTCAATTATTTCACCGAAATCGAGGAACACTTTCAGCGGGCGCGCGGGACCGGGCTGTTTCTTCTTTCGCCGCTCGATTGGGCACTGATCGAGGCCTGGAAAAATTCCGGTATTCCGCTTGAAGCGGTGCTGCGCGGGATCGATCAGGCCTTCGCAAAATGGCGTACGCGTCCCGCGCGGGCGCGCACGCAAATGGTCAATTCGGTGGCCTATTGTGCGCAGGCGATCGCGGTGGAGGCGCAGGCGATGGCCAACGCGGCACCGGCTACGCGCAAGGAATCGAAAGCTCCGTTCCCGATCGATGACGTGCGAACGTTTGTGGCGCGAAATGCTTCTGCTCTGAAAAAAGCAGGCCAGGAGAATCTGGCCGCGGCTTTGGAATCGCTCGATCTGGATGCGCTTTATGCGGATCTGGAGCAGCTGGAGCAGCGGCTGACGGCGATCGAGGAAAAAATGGTGGCGTGGCTGCGCGCGTCGGCGAGCGAGGAAACGTTATTCGAAGCGCGGCGGGCGCTCGACCGGGATTTGAAGCCCTACCGCGGAAAGATGACGGCGGAACAACTGGCGATGCTCGAGAAACAATTTCTGGAGCGGCGCCTTTTGGAATCGGCGGGATTGCCGCGGCTCAGCCTGTTCTATCTCTGATAGGATTGAACGCTATGAAATGTGCTGCTCTCGGTTGCCTGCTGCTCCTGGCCGGATGCGCAAAGCGCGATGAGACTTGGAACCAAACCGAAGTGATGATTCCGGCGCGCGACGGCGTGAGATTGCATACGCTGATTTTTTCTCCAAAGAACGCCCAGGGGAAATTGCCGTTTTTAATTGAGCGGTCGCCTTACGGATTCGACAACGGGCGCGCGGAAAAGACGCTGGCCACGCGATATAAGGAACTCGCCGACGAGGGTTTTATTTTCGTGTTGCAGGATATTCGCGGACGCTATCAATCGGAGGGGCAGTTCGTGATGCAGCGGCCGGTGCGCGACCGGTCGAAACCGGATTCGATCGATGAAGGCACCGACACCTACGACACCATCGACTGGCTGCTCAAGAATGTGCCGAATAATAACGGCCGCGCGGGGTTGCTGGGAATTTCTTACGGAGGATGGCTCACCGCGATGGCGCTGATCGAGCCGCATCCGGCGCTGAAGGCCGCGAGCGAACAGGCGTCGCCGGCGGATATGTTCCTGGGCGACGATTTTCATCACAACGGCGCGTTCCGGTTGAGCTACGGGTTCGAGTATGTTTCGCGAATGGAGACCGGAAAAACGCAGTTCATTTTCGATTTCGATAAATTCGACACGTTCGACTGGTACCTGTCGCTGGGGCCGCTTTCGCAAATCGATCAAAAATATTTTCACGGCGAAAAACCTACGTGGACGAATTTTGTCAATCATCCGAATTACGATTCTTTCTGGCAGAATGACGCGGTGCAGTTGATTCTGAAGAAAACAACGGTGCCGAATCTGAACGTCGCCGGATGGTGGGACCAGGAAGATTATTGGGGTCCCATGAAGATTTACGAGACGCTCGAAAAAAATGACGCGGAGCACAAGAATTATTTAGTGGTCGGCCCGTGGCGGCATGGCGGATGGGGCGCGGAAGGAAAAAATCTGGGTCCGATTGATTTTTCGGGCGACCAGTCGAAATATTTTCGCGAGAAAATCGAAGCGCCGTGGTTCGCGTACTGGCTGAAGGATAAAGGCCCGCTGCATCAGCCGGAGGCCGTCGCATTTGAAACGGGACGCAATACCTGGGAACAGTACAACGCGTGGCCGCCGACGGAGGGAATCGAGAAGCGCAGGCTGTATACGGCGGGCGATGGCGCGCTGTCGTTCGATGCGCCGCGGGGCGACGGCTTCGACAGCTATCTTTCCGATCCGGCGCATCCGGTGCCGTACCGGCATCGGCCGATTCCGCCGACTTATTCACCCAATTCCGGCTGGACAACGTGGCTGGTCGAGGATCAGCGCTTCGTCGATCAGCGGCCGGACGTGGCGAGCTGGAAAACGGAGCCGCTGAAGGACGATGTGGTGATCGCGGGCGACGTGGTGGCGCATCTTTTCGCGTCGACCACCGGCTCCGATAGCGACTGGATCGTGAAGTTGATCGATGTTTATCCGGAAAACGATGCGAAGTTGCCGGGCTACGAATTGATGATCGACGACGAAGTGTTTCGCGGGCGATTCCGCAACAGCTTCGAAAAACCGGAGCGCATCGAGCCGAACCAGGTTTACGAATATCCGATTGATATTCATTCGGCGAGCCATGCGTTTCTGCGCGGGCATCGGATCATGTTGCAGGTGCAGAGCACCTGGTTCCCGCTGATCGACCGCAATCCGCAGACGTTCGTCGAAAATATTTTCAAGGCCAGCGCCGCGGATTATCAGTCAGCCACGCAGCGGATTTACCGGTCGGCGAAGTACGCGACGTACCTGGAATTGCCGGTGCAGCATTAGCAGGCGTATCGCGTTGCAGGCGACCAGGCGGATTGGGAATCCGCCGCGGGCTGGGAGCCCGCCCCACACGCCGCTCACCTTCCCGACGAGCCGAAGCCGCCGTCGCCGCGCTGCGATTCGCCAAGCTCGCCTTCTTCCCATTCGATCGCTTCGTAGCGCGCGACGATCAATTGCGCGATGCGGTCGCCTTTTTCGACCACATAATCGGCGCGGCCCAGATTGAACATGATCACGCGAATTTCGCCGCGATAACCAGGGTCGATGGTACCGAAGTTCACGGTTACGGAATGCTTCAGCGCCATGCCGCTGCGCGGGCGAACCTGCGCTTCGTAGCCCGGCGGAAGCTCGATGGCGAGCCCGGTGGGCACCGCGCTCGACTGACCGGGAGAAAGCACGGTGCGCTCCACAGCGCGCAGGTCCAGGCCGGCGTCTTCGGCCGCGCCATGAGCGTAGACCGGAGCAGCGGCGTCGGGATGAAGTTTCTTGAGACGAATGTGCATGCGGGAACAGTTATCATAACCGTTTGTGAGTGGAGACAAGAAAATCCGGGTGATCGCGGTATCGCCGATGCCGCCGGAAAAGAGTGCCTACGCATTGGCGCGCTATAGCCGGTCGCCCGATTCGATTCGCGATTCGATCGAGTGGGTGCGCACGCACGACTCCGCGAAATTTCTCGAAAGTTTTTATTTCAACTACGGCCACGCGTCGATCGCCGACCTGGGTCACGTGATTTTCTGCTTTGAGGGAATCTCCGAACTGGCCGCGATCGAGATTGAAGATGAGCCGCTGTGGGACGGGCAGGCGCGATCGTCGCGGTATCAGGATTTTTCGCGATCGGGAGTGATCACGCCGCCGGGCGCGGGTGAACCGTACACGGCCGCGGCGGCGCGGCTGCTCGCCGGGTACGAAGAAATTCACAAAAAAATGTTCGGGCACCTTAACGAGAAGGTGCCGCGCCCGGAGGCGATGAAGCCGGAAGTGTACCGGCGCAACCTTGCGGCGCGCGCCTTCGACGTCGCTCGATACGCGTTGTTTCTCGGCGTGCCTACGGGCGTCGGACAGGTCACCAGCATCCGCACCTTGGAGCGCCAGATCCGGCGGTTGAAGGCGTCGGAATACGCCGAGGTGCGCGAAATCGGCGACGAAATGACCGAAGCGTGTGCCTCGCCACCCTCATGCCTGTGGGAGGCTGCGGCGCAACAACCACTCGCGCCGACGCTCGCGCGTCACGTCGATGCCGATCAGCATCTCGCGCAATCCCGGCGGGATTTGAAGCAATGGGCGCGCGAAAATCTGACGCTCGCGCCCCCCGCTACTCAGGATTGCGTTTCTCTTTCACGGCCCATCGATACGCACGCCGATATCGTCGCGACGCTGTTGTTTCCGGTGACGGACTGTTCTTTTCACGAGCTTTATGATATGGCCAGCGGCTGGAGCGCGGCGCAGCGCAACGAAGTGATCGGCGTCGCGTTGCGCTCGCGCACGAAGCGCGACGAGCTGCTGCGCGAATTTCGCGGCGGCTTGTACGCCTTCGATCTGCTGATGGACGTCGGCGCGTATCGCGATCTGCACCGCCACCGGCGCTGCCAGCAATACCGGCAGGAGTTCAGCGGAAAGCTCGGTTACGATACGCCGGATGCGCTGATCGAAGCGGGGCTGCGGGAAAAATATGATGCGCTGATGCGCGAAACCTTCGAAACTGTGCACGGGATGGAGAGCAATGCGGCGCATTATCTGCTGCCTTTCGCGGCGCGTTCGCGATTCCTGTTCAAAATGGATTTCGCGGAAGCGGAGTACATCGCGCGGCTGCGCAGCGGGGTGAAGGGGCATTTTTCCTATCGCCGGATCGCCTGGGAGATGAAGGAAAAAATGCAGAGGCTGGAGCCCGAACTGGGCCGTCTGATGCAGGCGACGCCGCCGTGGGTGGAGGATCCGCTGGTCCGCTGAGAGGCTGTCGCAGAGCCGCGAGCGGCCGGATTCGCGTCGCGAACGGCGTGCGCCACTTGCGCTCTCGGCCGCAAATCAATATTCTTATAAGAATTCCCGCGAAAGGGAGACTATGCACAAACATTCTCTGGCATTGCTGCTTTCGGCCGCCTGCGTCTTCGGTCAGTCCACGGTGACCCCGGAAAAAGAGGCCGCGATGAAGGCTGACCTGATGGGCGAAATCGATCACATGAAAAAACAGGCGCAGGTCATGGTCGACAGCGTCTTCAGTTTCGGTGAGCTGGGTTTTCAGGAATTCGAAACGTCCAAATATCTGTCCGGGATTCTCGAAAAGGAAGGTTTCAAGATCCAGCACGACTACGCCGGCATCCCGACGGCCTGGGTCGCGTCGTGGGGATCGGGCCATCCGGTGATTTCGCTCGGTTCCGATATCGACGATATTCCGCAAGCGTCGCAGAAGCCGGGCGTCGCCTATCATGACCCGATCGTTGAAGGCGCGCCGGGACATGGCGAAGGGCACAACTCCGGAGTGCCGCTGAATATTCTGGCGGCGATCGCGGTGAAGCACATTATGGAGCGCGAGCACATGCAGGGCACCATTCGTCTGTGGCCCGGCGTGGCGGAAGAATTGGTGGGAACCAAGGCGTATTATGTTCGCGCCGGAATGTTCAAGGACGTGGACATCTGCCTGTTCGCGCACGTCGCCAACAATTTCGGCGTTTCCTATGGACCCCAGGCCGGCAATGGCCTGGTATCGATCCAATATTCGTTCAAAGGCGAAAGCGCGCACGCGGCCGGTGCGCCGTGGCGCGGACGCAGCGCGGTGGACGCGGCGGAGCTGATGAGCATCGGCTACGAATTTCGCCGCGAGCATCTGCGCCTGGCCACGCGCGTCCATTACGTGTTTACTAACGGCGGCGATCAGCCGAACGTGGTGCCCCCGAACGCGTCCATCTGGTTCTATTTCCGCGAGGCCGATTACGACCACATCATGAACCTGTGGCACATCGGCGACAACATGGCCAAAGCGGCAACGCTGATGACCGACACCGAGTACACCGAGCAGCTGCTGGGCGAAGCGTGGCCGGGCTATTTCAGTAAGCCGATCGCCGAAGCGGAGTACGCCAACATTACCAAGGTCGGGCTGCCGCAATGGTCCGAAGCCGACGAGAAGCTCGCGCGCGGGATGCAAACTGAGCTCAAGCAGCCGGTGCGTGGCCTGGCGACCAAGATCCCGCCCCTGCGCCCGCCGCGCGAGCAGGCGAGCGGCGACGACGAGGGGTTCGGCGCGAGCCAGCCCATGGGCGGGGGTTCCGACGACATCGGCGATGTTTCCTGGAACGTGCCGACGGTGACGCTGCGTTACCCGTCGAATATTCCCGGCGGTCCCGGCCACAACTGGGCCAATGGCATTTCGATGGCGACGCCGATCGCGCACAAAGGCGTGGTGGCCGGCGCAAAGGTGCAGGCCATGACCATGATCGATATCCTGACCCATCCCGAGCTGGTCAAAGCCGCGTGGGACTATTTCAACAACGTGCAGACAAAAAATGAAAAATATGTTTCTTTCCTGCGTCCCGACGACAAACCGGCCATCTGGCTGAACGCGCCGACCATGGCCAAATATCGCGACCAGATGAGGAAGTATTACTACGATCCGTCAAAGTACGACACCTATCTCGATCAGCTCGGAATCAAATATCCGACGATCCGCGGCGAATAGAGCGGCAGGTGGGGTGCGCCGGGTGAAGTAGCGTAAGACGTCAGGCTTGCGTTGATCGCCGCGAAGAGCGCAAGCCTGATGGCTCGGTGAAAATGTGGCGCACGCACTCCTGCGTGCCGTGTCGCGACTCCTCGCGACACATCTTCGCGCGGCAACGCGTCGATGCGGCATGCAAGACCGCGCGCCGCGCTATTTCCCGACCACCAGGATCGAGAACGAATCCGGGACCATCTGCCCTCGTCCGCGCCCGCGTCCACCCGCCGGTGGCGGCGTAGCCGGCGCGGCGAATTCAGCCGCGATCAAAAGAAGGTGACCCGTCTTCCTGTCGAGCGTCAGCGTTTTCGCCGTCTTCATGGTCTCCAGGTTCTGCTCGACCACAAAACTCGACGGGCTTTTTTCCTTCACGATGGTCAGTGTGCCGTCGCCTTGCGAGCTGAAGGCTTCCATCGTTTTCGGATTGAAAACAGCGCCGTCGGTGCCTTGGCCGATCGGCAGCGCATCCAGAATTTTTCCGTCGCGGGCGCTCAGGATCACCATCGTCTGCGGATTGCGGCAAGTCGAGAAAAGAATCTGGTTCTTCACGTCGATCGCCAACCCGGCGCAGGCCGCGCCTTTGCCTTGAAGATCATAATGCGTGATCACCTTCATGGTTTTCGCGTCCACCACCGCGATGTTGCCTTTGTCTTCGATATCGACGTAAATGCGGCCTTTGCCGTCGCTGACGGCCTGCTCCGGCGCGCCGCCCAGATCGATGGTGCCTTCGACCGACCCGTCGGCGGCGTTGATCACCGTGGCATTCGGAGCGCGATGGCTCAGGATATAAACCCGATCATTAAATGGATCGTGCATGATGCCGTCGGGATTGCCCTCGACGGTGATCGTTTTGAAGACGCGCAGCGAAGTCGCGTCCCACATCACCACGGGCTTGCTGGTAGCGAATCCGTAATTCGATCGCGTGGAGACGGCCACGCCGTGCGCGCTGGCGTTGGGAATTTCGCCCGCCGGCTGAAGCGTGTCGAGATTGAAAACCGTGATGCGAGCGCCGGAACCGCTGCGCGGGATATACAGTTTTCGTCCGGCCGCATCGGCGTAGACATAATCAAATCCCCCGGCGCCGCCGACCTTGGCGACCCTGAGAACTTTATACGGTCCTGCGGCGTGAACCGATCCGGCGAGAGAAACCAGCGCGAGCGCAAGAAACAATTTTTTCATCGGATTCAGTATATCGATTTCATCGAAATGCGGACGCGCCGGTCGAGCAGCGCGTAGACGCCGATCGTCAACAGAATCAGAACCGGCCCCTCGATCGGCGATAGCTCGTGAAATCTGTGCGGGCCAAACAGCGGATTGACGTACCAGTATTCCGGCGGCTTATCGCGGCTCAGCGCGAACCAGTAGTGCGCGCCCGGCGCGGAATAAACCAGAATCACGTGCGTGAACGCGAGAACAATTCCCAACGCGACAATTCCCAGGATCACTTGAATGCCGGTGCGCCGGAAAATTTCTTTCCAATGGACCGTCCGCGACGGCTCGCAATAGAGAAACGCCATCGCCAGCACCACGCCCGCCGCGCCACCGGCCAGATCCATATAAATATCGTTGAAGTCCCAGCCGACCGGCCGGCCCGCCATCAGAATCCAGTACTGAAAACATTCGTCGAGCCCGCCGAACAGCGTCACCCACGCGATCGATTCGGCCGGAGAAAGCGTCAGCGCCAGCAGCGCCATTCCTTCCGGCAGGTACTGTGGGAAGTGGACCAGCTCGGTATTATTAGCGGTGAACACGCGCCAGATGCCCCAGATCAGGGCGATGGTGAGAACCCAGACAACCGCCAGAATCCGCCGCGCCGGCTGCCGCGCGATGCCGCGCCACAGAATCGGCGTCACAATCAGCAGCTCGATAATCGCGATCGCGGCCGAGCCCTGGTACACCCGCCGGTGGGTGTAGCGAATGCACAACAGGTTCACCAGGTATTGAACAAAATCGTGTGGAAATGTTACTGCTGCGGCGTAGGCAAGCAATCCCGCCCAGCTCCAGCGCGGGTGCGCGTGAATCCAGACCAGAAGCCGCTGCATGGGGCGCAAAGGCCATTATGCCATGCACTGCCGTACCTTCAGCTCTTCGCTCACCCGAATTGAGCCGTAACCTCCGGCACCACAGCCGTGACTTCGATCTCGACACGCGCCCGATCCTCCAGCAGTGCGGCCACCTCGACCAACGTCATCGCCGGATAGTGCTCGCCAAGGATTTCGCGATAAACCTCGCCGATGCGCGGCGCCGCGTCCAGATATTCTTCCTTATCGACAACGTACCAGACCATTCGCGCGATGTGCCGCGGCTGCGCGCCGGCCTGCTCGAGCACCGCGACGATATTTTCGAGCGTCTGCCGAACCTGCCCCGTCAGGTCGTCGCTCGCGAATTTTTCATTCGCGTCCCACCCCACCATGCCGCTCAAAAAAATCATCCGCCCGCGCGCGGCGACACCGTTGGCATAACCCTTCGGACGCGGCCAGCCCGGTGGATGCAGAAATTCCATCATCGTTCTCCGCCATCAATCGCGATCGCCTGGCCATTGATCGATGCGCTCTCGGGCAGGCACAGCCACACCACCGCGCTGGCCACTTCTTCAGGACGAATCAACCTCTTCTGCGGATTGCGCGCGCTGATTTCGGCTCGCGCCTGTTCCACCGTGCGCCCGGTTTTCGCCACAATGTTCGCAATCGCGTCCTGAAGCAGATCCGTGTCGGTGAATCCCGGGCACACCGCGTTCACCGTGATATTTTTCGCCGCCAGCTCGATCGCCAGCGCGCGCGTCAATCCGATCAAACCGTGTTTCGCCGCGCAATATGCGGTCACATACGAGTAGCCGGCAAGTCCCGCGGTGCTCGCCACGTTGACGATGCGTCCCCACCCGGCCTCGATCATGCCCGGGAGAGCCGCCTGTGTGCAGTGAAATGCGCCATCCAGGTTCACGGCGATCATTCGCCGCCACAACTCCCCATCGGTTTTGAGAAACGGCGCGGACGCAGCCTGCCCCGCGTTGTTGATCAAAATATCGACGCGTCCGAATTGCGCGAACGCATCACGCACCGCCGCGGCGTCGCTCACGTCCGCGGTTTCACGTCCGAACGCCGTCACCCGCGCGCCCTCTTCGCACAACGCCCGCGCAATCGCCGCGCCGATCCCGCGCGTCCCTCCGGTCACCACCGCGTGCTTTCCGGCAAGCCTCATACTTGCAGTTTCAACTGCGCCGCTCTCGCCAGATTTCGTTCCAGTTGCTGTTTCCCGTTCAGATACGGCGACGGCCACCACACCTCCGCGTAGCCTTGCCGCGCCGCTTCATGCAGCGTCCACGCCGGATCGGCCAGGTGCGGACGGGCCAGCGCGCACAGATCCGCGCGCCCCGCCGCGATAATCGTGTTCACGTGATCGCCTTCGAAAATATTTCCCACCGCGATCGTCGCCACGCCCACTTCATTGCGAATCCAATCGGAAAACGGGACCTGGAACATGCGCCCGTAAACCGGCTGCTCTGCCTTGCTCACCTGTCCCGAGGAGCAATCGATCACATCCGCGCCCGCCGCCTTGAACCAGCACGCCATCTTCGCCGCGTCCTCCGGAGTGATCCCGCCCGGCACCCAATCGTGCGCCGAAATGCGCACGCTCATCGGCTTTTCCTGCGGCCACGCCGCGCGCATCGCGCGAAAAACCTCCAGCGGGTAACGGCAGCGATTTTCGAGCGACCCTCCGTACTCATCGCCACGCCGGTTGGTCAGCGGCGAAATAAAGCTCGACAGCAGGTAGCCGTGCGCGCAATGCAGTTCCAGCCAATCGAATCCGGCCTCGGCTCCGCGCAGCGCCGCCGCCACGAAATCGGCCTTGATGCGATCTACATCGGCCCACGTCGCCTCGCGCGGGATCTGCGAAACGCCTTCAATATAGGGAATCGGCGACGCGGAAACCAACCCCCAATTGCCCGATTCAAGCGGCTGATCGATTCCCTCCCACGCGCGCCGCGTCGACCCTTTGCGACCCGCATGGCCCAGTTGCAGCGCGATCTTCGCGTCCGTCTGCGCGTGCACGTAATCGACGATTCGTTTCCACGCGCCAAGCTGCTCGCCGTTCCACAATCCCAGGCACGCCGGCGTGATGCGAGCTTCCGGCGAAACGCAGGTCATCTCGGTCGAGATCATCGCCGCGCCGCCCATCGCCCGCGCGCCGAAATGCACCAAATGAAAATCGTTGGGGACGCCGTTTTCGGCCATGTACATGGCCATCGGCGAAACGATCACGCGATTCTTCAACTTCAGCTCGCGCACTTTGAACGGCGTAAACATCGGCGGAATCGCATGCGTCACCCCGCTGCGTGCCGCAAACCATTTTTCAATGCCCGCCACGTAGCCCGCATCGCGCAGCTTCAGATTTTCATGCCCGATGCGCTGGCTTCCCGTGAGCAAACTGTAGGTGAACTGTTCCGGCTCCAGATGCGCGTAGCGCTCCACGTCTTCGAACCACTCCATGCGATTGCGCGCCGCGCTTTGCAGCTTCAGCGCCTCAACTTCGCGTTCCTCCTGATATTTTTCGAGCGCGCCCGCATCGCCGCCGTGCGCCGTGATCACGCGCGCCAGCGCAATCGCGTCCTCCATCGCGAGCTTGGTTCCCGATCCGATGCCGAAATGCGCCGTATGCGCCGCGTCGCCGATCAACACCACGTTCTTGTGGAACCATTTCTCGCACAGCACGCGCTGAAATTTCAGCCAGATCAAGGGCCCGCGCAGATGACGAGCGTTCGAAACCAGCGGCAGCCCATCCAGCCGCTCGGCGAAAATGTTTTCGCACAGCGCGATCGACTCCTTCTGCTCCATCCTGTCGATCCCCGCCGCCAGCCAATTTTTCTCCGGCGTTTCCACAATGAACGTGGACCAGTCCGCATCGAATCGATACGCGTGCAGATTGAACCATCCCCATTCGGTCTCGCGGAAATCGAAGGTGAACGCGTCCAGTTTTCTCCGGCTGCCGAGCCAGATAAACCGGTTCTTCCGCACCTCGATATTGGGCCGGAACGCCGATTCGTAGCGCCGCCGCGTCACTGAAGAAGCGCCGTCCGCGCCCACCACCAGGTCGTACTTCGAAGCGTATTCCTCCGGATCGGCAACCTCGGTTTTGAAAAACAGCTTCACGCCGAGCTTGGCCGCGCGCGTCTGCAAAATCTGCAGCAGCTTGATGCGCGCGATGCCGCAGAATCCGTGCCCGCCGCTGCGAATCCGCCGGCCTTTGAAAAAAACGTCGATGTCGTCCCAATGCCGGAACGCCTCAGTGATCGAGGCGTGCGTCTGCGGATCGGCGTCCTTGAATCCGCTCATGGTTTTGTCGGAAAAAACAACT
>Ga0335073_10001467_pt1 | contig 31481 bp, 27 predicted proteins | sample Lox_Sample_22_FD_207093 | JGI IMG/M metagenome (GOLD analysis project Ga0335073, IMG submission 207093) | Soil microbial communities from Loxahatchee National Wildlife Refuge, Florida, United States - Lox_Sample_2.2 | ecosystem: Environmental > Terrestrial > Soil > Wetlands | place: USA... | reverse complement strand
TTTTCAGCTTTGGTAAAGGTGGAGCACCGCTTCAGCGGTGCAGTCTGCAGCTTCCGGAGAGATCGGCTTTAGCCGCTCCGGTAACTGTCCGGATTTACCGCAGGCGCTAAAGCGCGTATCGAAAGCGACTGAAGTGCACGCCTGAAGGCGTGCTCCACCCGGCAGCGGTGTGAAAGCAGGTTTAGATTCGCTCGCGATTCCTTCGCTTCGTTCTTATCACATCCCGACGTGACCCGCGTCCTTGTTGCGCAAGCCCCGCAAGCGCGACATTGGTCAGTCATCAGACCAATGCCATGCCTGCCACAGCGGTCCCTGCCAAGCCCGGCTTCGAAACCATCGCCCGGAGCAAGGTCTACCAGGCGGTCGCGCAGCAACTGGAACGTCACATCATGCAGCATCTGAAGCCCGGCGACCTGCTTCCGCCCGAACGGCAGCTCTGCGAAATGCTGGGCGTCAGCCGCGGCTCAGTACGCGACGCCATTCGCAGCCTGGAGCTGAAGGGCCTGCTGGAGCCACGGCAGGGGATCGGCACCGTGGTTTGCCGCACGGCTGCCACCACGGCCGGCTCGCTGGCGGAGGCGCTACGCAGCAAACGCAAGCTGGTGCTGGAGCTGATCGACGTACGCAAGATTATCGAGCCTGCCCTCGCCGCGCGGGCGGCGGCGCGCGCCACCGAACAGGAGATCGCCGAACTGCAAGACATTCTAGCGCGCCAGGACGTCAAGGTCCAGCGCGGCGAACTGGCGGTCGAGGAGGACTCGGAATTTCATTACACCATCGCGCTGGCCTGCAACAACAGCGCGGTCGTGAAGGCAGTTGATGTCCTTATGGATTTGTTGCGTGACACCCGGGAACACTCCCTGCAGGGAAAAGGAAGACAGGAAAGTTCACTTGCCGGACATCGTCGAATTTTCTCGGCCCTGAAGCGCCGTGATTCCGCGGCCGCGGAAGTCGCCATGCGCCGGCACCTGCAGGAAATCGAAAACATTGCACTCAAGAAGCTGTAAAGGAATGGAGGTTGCACAATGGGCCAGCTATTCGCGGTCGAAATCATCTACCGTGGGGTCTTTCAGAAGACCCTGGCTAAGAACATAACGCGCGGCATAGTTTTGGCCGCGCGCAACGAAGGCAAACTGGGAATCTCCTTTGGCCGTTACGGGGATTCTCCCGAACGCAATGGCATTCCCGCCAAGAGCTTCGCCATCGTGGCCAACGACCAGGAGACGCTCGAAGCCGGAATGGCGCAGTACGAACCCAAGCAGGTCGATCTCACCGTGGTTCTCGACGACACGCTCGCCAAGGGTGGTGAGTCGTGGGCATGGTATGGCTTGCAGCCGGTTCATCATGCCCTCAAGGCCGGCAGCACCCTGGTCGTCATTTCGCTCGATGACGGCCCCACGCTGCTGCAGAATATTCATCGCCGGGAAGAGCCTTACAAGCTCGCAATCGTAAAAGGCTCCGCCAGCTTCTCAGGCATGTGGGTTTATAAGGACGACCACACCGATGTCCGCATCCTTGGCGTCATCGCCAAGACGCTCCCGGGCCTGATCAGCCTGAAGTCGGTCGAGCAGTACATCAACGACAAGCTGAAGAATCCGCTGAAGGTGACATCCGCGCGCGCCGCTTATGAGCGCCTCATCGCCACCGATGTGAAACCCAGCGAGGGCAATCCTGACACGCCCTTCAACTTCACGCTTCCCGGCTGGCACAAAATGCGGGATGCCGTTTCCATCAAGGGGCAGCCCCAAGGCGGCCCGTATCCCGATCCTGTAACCGGTCAGGCTGGCGGGTTTCGTCCCCACCGCAACGAGCTGTTCAAGAAGTACTCGACGCGGACCCTGCGGCCGGTGATCAACTTCAAGACCTGCACCAAGTGCACCCTGTGCTGGCTGAATTGCCCGGACGCCTCGTTCGACGTCACCCCCGAGGGTACCTACGACGTGAACCTCGAGTCGTGCTGCGGCTGCGGCGTGTGCGAGCAGGTTTGCCCGGTGAAGAACTGCGTCTCGATGGTGAATGAGACCGATTTCCACGACAACCAGAGTCAGTACGCGCAATACCGCAAGGACGCAGACGGCTATCTGAAGTGGCTGGAAACGACCATCCAGAACGCCGAACCGATCGAGAAGCGGGAACATGGCTTCCGTTATCGCGGCCAGTACGAAAAGGAAGTGCCCGCGGCGCTGGAAGTCGCGGCCAAAGGCTAATGGCCTACCACCCCAAAGCGCCAACGATGGGCGCGCCGGGGGCCCCGCAGGGGCGGCAAGCTGAAAACAAGGAGAGATTACGATGGCGACATTAACAGTACCTGTCGAGGAAAAGAAGAAGACCACCGAACAGGAAGCCTTGATTACCGGCGCCGAGGCCATGGCAATTGCCTGCAAGCTGGCCAACGTGGATGTAGTCACCGCTTACCCGATTCGGCCTTACGACACGGTTATGCAGTACATCAGCCAGTTGGTAGCTGATGGCGAGATGGACTGCGAATACATCGTGGCGGAAGGTGAACATTCACAATTTGAGATCGTCAAGCATGCTTCGGTATGCGGCGCCCGCGTGTTCTGCGGCTCCAGCGGCGTGGGCTGGATGTATGCCATGGAAGCGCTGACCGTCAGTCCGGCGCTGCGCGTTCCCATGGTCTGCATGGTGGGCAATCGCGCGCTCGACGATCCCGGCGCCTTCGGCGTGGAGCACAACGACGCGCTGGCGGTCCGCGACCTGGGCTGGCTGCTGACCTGGGTCGATAGCGCCCAGGAAGCGCTGGATACGACCCTGATCGCCTATCGCATAGCGGAAGATCGCCGCATCTTTGTACCGCTGGCGATCAGTTGCGATGGCGCGTTCCTTACCCACTCGCAAGCGCTGGTGAAGGTGCCTGCGGGAGAGCTGGTGAACAAGTTCCTGCCTCGCTACAACCGTGGCGATCTGCTCATGCACCCGGACAATGTCATCTCGATCGCCCCGCAGGCGAACGAGGACTGGGTGATGGAGATCCGGCGCCAGAACTACGCAGTCACCGAGATCGCGTGCGACGTCGTCCGCGAAGTCTATGCCGACTTCGAGAAGACGTTCGGACGCAAGTACGGCAATCCGTTCTTCGAGGAGTACATGACGGAAGACGCGGATGTCGTGCTGCTCGGCATGGGCACAATGTCCACGCCGGTCAAAGTGGCGATCCGCAAGCTGCGCGCCGAAGGCAAGAAAGTCGGCTTCGTCCGCCTGCGCTGGTTCCGGCCGTTTGCCGGCCCGGAGATCGCGAAGTGCCTGGAGCGCTTCAAGGCAATCGGCGTCATCGATCGCGACTTCTCATTCGGTTCACCTGACCTGAGCGGCGTCGTGGCCACCGAAGTTCGTTCGGCGATGTACACCCACGCGGCGACCCGGCCACCGGTATTGGGCTTTATTTGCGGGCTGGGCGGACGCGAAGTGACGGTGCCGGATGCGGAGCAGATGACCGACATCATCTTCCAAGCTGCTAAAGGTAAGGCGCAACCCCTCACTCAGTGGATCGGGCTGCGGTCATAGAGCCGGAAAGGACAACAATCATGAGCGCTTTCGTAGAAGAAAAACCGACACAAAACCTGGAAGCCTTCCACGGTGTGAAGAAGGTTCCACACGAGGAGTACTACACGTCCGGCCACCGCACCTGCCAGGCCTGCGAGTCTGCGCAAATCATGAAGCTGATGGCGAAGGCTGCCGGCCCAAGAACGATCGTTCTGGGCAGCACCGGTTGCATGTACGTGGCCAACACCTCTTACTATGCCACTCCCTGGGGTGTGCCCTGGATGCACACGCAGCTGGGCAGCTCGGGCTCGGCGGCGCTGGGCGCAGCGGCGGCGTTCCGCGCGCAGATGCGCAAGGGCACGATGAAGGATGAGCCCATCAACGTCATCGCCTTCTGCGGTGACGGCGGCGGCGCCGATATGGGCCTCAATGCCATCTCGGCGACCATGACTCACCCCCACTACAACCTCCTGATCCTGATGTACGACAACGAGTCTTACGCCAATACCGACATCCAGATCTCCGGAACGTCGCCGTATGGCGTCAACACCTCGTTCAGCACGCCAGGCAAAGTCAAACGGATCATGAATGCGCGCTGGAAGAAGAACATGGCGCCGCTCATGGCGGTCGGACATCCGACCTGCAAGTATGTAGGGACCATCTCCACCTCCTATCCGCTGCAGGCCATGAACTGCATTCGCCGCGCGCTGTCGATCGGCGGACCGACGTTCATTCATTGCCTGAATCCCTGCCCGAAGGGCTGGGACTTCGATCCCGTGCTGTCATTCGAACTCGGCGAGCTTGCCGTCAACACCGGCATCTGGCCGCTATACGAGATCGAAAAAGGCAAGTTGAAGCTGTACGGCAAGACCAAGGACATCGCCAACGGCAGGTTCAAGCGGCTTCCCGTGCGCGACTACTTGCTCAAGCAGGGCCGCTTCGCGCACTTCATCGACGAAGATATTGAATTCTTCCAAAGCAAGATCGATGAGATGTGGAACAACTGGCTGGTCCCGGGAGTGATCCCGCTACAGAAAGACCTGGAAGAGTAAATCTGAACCCGCTCCGTAAGGGGCGGGCTTGCTACGGGCCGGAAAACCATCCGGCCCGCAGTGTACGCACGCGAAACGTGGGAAAACCGGGGGGAACCGTCCGGGAGGGCGGCCGGTATGGTCACAGCTGTGACCTCCTTGCTTCGTAGTGAACCCAGCGACGGTAGAACGGTCATGCCGGGCATGACGAGTCTGCGGGGCGCTGCCGCATCTCTGTCTGATCTCTCCGCTTCAATTCTGAACCTCTCTCCCGCCGGCATCTTCGCTCGAACATTCACTTCGATTACCTTGCTGCCAGGCGAGTGCAACCCAGGTCTACTGCTGCAGTCTTTCGATCAGCCTCACTTACCACAAGCACCTACAGCGCAGCGAAGAAACTATGAAAGGAGGAAGCCTTATGCCCGATAAGGCAGAACTGAAGACGGGTTCGCCCACTGACAAGCAAATCCTCGGATATAGCCGGTGGGTTGTCTTTTGGGCGGCCTTTTTTATGATGGGCGTAATCAGCCCATACGAATACGCATGGAGTTCGATGGAAGGGCGCCTCGGACACCTGTATCACTGGTCCGCGGTGCAGATGGGTTGGGTATTTACCCTGTTTGTGGTCCTGGAATCGCTGGGTACGCTTCCCGGCGGGATTCTACGGGACAAATACGGACCGCGCACCGTGACCATCACCGCGGGCTTGATTGCCGGGGTCGGCATTTTCGCCTTGGCGCTTGGCCCTTCCTACGCCCTGGTGTTGACGCTTTGGTGTATCGGCAGCTTCTTTGCCGGTTTCATCTACAACACGGCGGTGACAACCTCCAACAAATGGTTTCCCGACAAGCGCGGCACCACTGCCGGGTTGATTGCGGGAGTCTTTTCATGGGGTTCGTTGCCGTTCATCTTTCCGATCCGTGCGATTCCCAAGACCGCGCCCGATGCCGTGTTCTTTCACGTCATCTACACCATGGCGTTCATCATCGCGGGAGTATCGGTTGTTGCATCGTTGATGATGAAGGATCCGCCGGCCGGGTGGCGTCCGCCGGGGTGGGTACCGAAACAAAAGGCAGTCAAGCGGCCGACTGAGCATCAGTACACGTTGGGGGAAGCGCTCTCTACCTGGCAGATGTGGGTTCTGGTGGCCTCTTTCATATTGATTTCCAGCGCCGGCCTTGCGGGTGTGAGCAAGATCGTCCAGTTCTCCAACAGCTTTAAGTTCGCCGCCGCGGCGGCTACGGCAGCGGCCGGCGGGCTGACCATTTCCAACGGACTCGGCCGCTGGGTACTGGGAAGCCTCTCCGAGCGCATCGGCAGAGAGAACGCCATGATCTGGAGCTACATCCTTTGCGGAGCGTTCCTGTTCCTGACGTTGATCGCCGGAGCGGCGCACAGTCAAATCCTGTTCGTCGTTGCCGCGGTTTTGGCGTTCTTCTTCTGGGGACCGTTATTCGCATTGTTCCCAACCACCATCGGGCACTACTTCGGAGAGGCGAAAGCCGGCTCGAACTATGGGCTTCTCTATGCCATCGCCAAAGGATCGGGTGGAGTCTACGGAGGGGTGCTTACTGCGGTACTGATTAAGGGTGCAGGTTTTCCGGTCGCTATGGGCGTGTCAGCCGGAATGGCGGTGGTGGCGGGATTGCTCATTATTCCGTTGAAGAGTAACCCTCCGATATGGAGAGACACCAAGCCCAGCGGGGATACAATCGCGAGGCCGCATCACGTCGGCGAGGAGGTGGAGGAGAAACATCTGACGGGCGTTCGGTAAGCGGGGCGGTTGTCACGCCCAGCAGCAGCGTTCGGTGGGTGGCCCAGGTCTCGCGGTGTTCGAGACCTGGGGATTTCGATTCTCGATCACTCCCACAGTGTGCTCGCAATCACCGCATGCAGGCAATGGCTACTTTATCCTGCGGACATGCCTTGGGGCCTCGAACGCTGGCACGGCGGACACGACCTGACACTTCCTCACCTTCAGTTGCTAACACCGCCAGCCCAGGGGCAAGACAACGTTCTCCCAGTGAGGGGATCGTATTCCCCAGGTCTCGAACCCCGCGAGACCTGGGCCACCCGCCGAGATTTTTTGTATCCTGGAACTGTCCTTGTATCGGAAACTGCGGCTTGCCATTGCGAGTACAACCACGACTTTTAGCCTATGGCTACTTTTGAGCCACGAAAAATTCCCTTGAATTGTGCTAAATTCGAGAGGAAGTGAGTCTGTGAAAGGACGCAGCCTTCAGGTTTCGGGCCGTTGCCTTCGCTTGGGTGGTGCAGCAATGGCGTTAGCGCTTGCTTGGGCCACGTCGGCCGCGGCCCAATCGCAAGCGCAGAGTACGCCTCCCTGCTCCGACGTTCCTCCCATTTTGAAACGAGGCACTGAGCCGGCTCCGCCTCCCTGTCCTGAGCCGCCGCCGGACGCGTCGCCCGCGCCTTCGCTGACTCCCTCCGAAGCCCTGATCGAAAGGGCCAGAGCGACGGCGTTCCGGTTCTCACAGAAGCTTCCCAACTTTATCTGCCAGGAATTCATGTCGCGGTATACCCAGCAAGGCCGCGAGGAGAAACAGCTCCTGGATCTGGTTTCCGCTGAAATCGTTTACGAGGACGGGCAGGAAAGTTATCGAAACGTGAAGATCGATAACCACCCCACGGAGAAGCCCCTGCAGGAAATCAATGGGTCCTGGTCTACCGGAGAGTTTGCGTCCATACTGCTGGACCTTTTTCATCCCAGAACCCACGCGCAGTTCCGGTCCGGTGGTGCGTCTACGATTTCGGGTTTCAGTGCCCAGGTTTACGACTTTCAAGTGCAACGTGAAAATTCACAATGGACGTTGCACGCCGGCTCTCAGGAGGTCGCTTCGGCTTATCAAGGCTCCGTATGGATCGACCCGAGCACTGCGCGCGTCTTGCGAATCGAGATGCAGGCCCGCAACCTACCGTCAGATTTCCCAATGGATCAGGTCGAAACCGCGGTTGATTATTCGTACGTGAGGATTGGCGAGACATCGGTTCTGCTTCCGGTCCATGCTGAGACCTTGGGTTGTGAACGGGGTACCAACTACTGCAGCCATAACGTCATTGACTTCCGCAATTATCACGAATTCAAATCCGAGATCAAGATTCTTCCCCATTGATTTCGCTCAGACCTTTCGAGCTGAACCGGAGCCTCCACCGACTCGGAACCGACTACGTTGACGCCGTGTACCTTGGTGGCGGACGGGTGGTCCAGGTCTCGCGGGGTTCGAGACCTGGGGATTTCGATTCTCCATCACTCCTACAGTGTGCTCGCAATCACGGCATGCGGGCAATGGCTACCTTACCCTCCAGCCATGCCTTGGGGCCTCGAACACTGGCACGGCGGACACGACCTGCACTTCCTCACCTTCAGTTGCTAACACCGCCAGCCAGGAGCAAGACGACGTTCTCCCAGTGAGGGGATCGTACTCCCCAGGTGTCGAACCCGCGAGACACGGGACTCCCATCCCACTACCGATGTGTTTCCATTACCGGCATGGCTGGCGCGAAGGGTTAAAATGGCGGGATGTCGTCGCCGCGCCTGCGCGGAATTCTTCGCGCCTACTTGCTGTCGATCGCCTTCTGGTACGGCCTTGCCCTGCTGATGGGGCTGCAGTACTTCCCTCTCGATCGGCATCATCTGTGGTCTTCTTTCGGCGTCTTGGCCGTGCAAGCCGCAGCTCACGCCTTCGCATTTACCTTATGGACGCCGCCGATTTTTTATCTGGTGGGAAAATACCTCAATAGTTCCAGCAGCCGTTTTCGTTACCTGCTGCTCTGGGCCCTCGGGGCTGCACCGTTCGTCGTTCTTTACTCGGGGACGGTTTTGCTGCTCAGTCCTCCTTACGATGACTTGCTGCGGCAGAATATGCCTCGTTCCCTCCCCTCGCTGATCCAGATTATGCGCACCAGTTTCGCCGACGAGATGCTCGTTTACATTGCGATCGTCGTGGCTGCGCACGCCTACCAGTACCTGCAGCGTGTGCGCCGACAGGAGGCCGAGCGGTACGAGTACCAGCAGGCCCTGGTTGCCAGCGAACTCCAGGCGCTGAAGATGCAGCTCCATCCCCACTTCCTGTTCAATACCCTGCATGGAATCTCCACGCTGGTCGATAACGACACCCGCAGCGCCAAAGCGATGATCCTCAAACTCTCGAATCTGCTTCGCACCTCGATTGAGCGCGAGAGCACGGACCTGATCCCGCTGGAAGAAGAACTTGCCTTCGCCAGAGAGTATCTCGAGCTGGAAAAGATGCGCTTCGGCAGCCGGCTTGATGTGAAATGGGCCATCGCGCCGGAGACCATGCACCTTCCAGTGCCGCAGATGATTCTTCAGCCGCTGGTGGAGAACGCCATTCGCCACGGCATTACTCAGCGGCGCGAGGGCGGATGGGTTGAAGTCTCTTCTACCGCTAGTGACCGCGAACTCAACCTCCGGGTGCGCAACAGCACTGCCACGACTATGCCCAAGTCGAACGGCACGGGACTGGGTTTAAAGAACGTCCAAGCGCGTCTGAAATATCTCTATTCGGACGATGCCAGCTTGCGGCTTGCGTTTGAAGACGACCGCACCGTCACCGTGACTCTGGCGCTTCCAGTATTGATTTCCCCCGCCGGCAAACTGCGCCGGCACCATCTGGAACCCGTAACCTAAGGAAAGTTTATGCGAGTTCTCATCGTGGATGACGAACCGCTGGCCCGCACGGCGCTGGCTCAGATTCTGTCCGCCCGGACGGATGTGGAGCACTTCGACTCGGCCGCCGACGCGTTCGAAGCGCAGGACCATCTGGCCAATGAAAACTATGACGTCATGCTGCTTGATATCAGCATGCCGGAGTTCTCCGGGTTGGAGCTGTTGGGCCGTCTTCAGCAAGGTGGGCGATCTCTTCCTTCTGTTGTTCTCGTTACCGCGTACGCCCAGCACGCTGTCGCGGCCTTTGAGAAGCACGCGGTGGACTACATCCTGAAGCCGTTCTCCAGTGAGCGCGTGAACCAGGCACTGGAGTTTGCCTCCCGCCGTAGTGCCAGCGAACGTGCGGCGCGATTGTTGGAGTTGATGCCGCACCTGGGATCGTTCGCGCCACAACCGTCGTCGAAAATAGCGATCAAGAACCACGGAAGAATTCTCTTCGTCGATCCCCATGACGTGGTTTCGGTGCAGGCGGAAGGCAATTACGTTTTGCTGCAACGCGAAACGGGCTCGTACCTGCTACGTGAATCCATTTCCGTTATCGCGGACAAGCTCAAGCCATACGGATTCATCCGCATTCATCGCTCCGTGCTGGTCAATGCTGGGTTCGTTCAGGAAATTCGCCCATGTCCAACCGGGGAGTACGCTCTGCGACTGAAGAACGGCAAAGAATTCACCGTCACGCGCACCTACAAGAAGAATTTGCGGTCACTTGCCGGATTTTGGATTGGAACTGGCACCTTCCCGGCGGGTTGACCTTCGATAAAACTGGCGCGGGGTGGAAGTCCGCGCCCGGCGCCTTTTCGCCGAAGAAAGAGCTCGCATCGCTGCGAGCTCTCGTCGTTTCTAGCCGGTTAGGATTGGTTTACCACGGTAGACGCACGAAGCCGTGAACCGCGTTATTCACGTCGAAATACATCCCGCCGATCACCCCTTCATCGTTGAGGCAGTCGGCAAAAGTACCTTGCCCGGCGCCCGTACCCGCGCCCGGAGCCTCGAATGTAGCGATCGCCCCAAAGGGATAGCGAATGAATCCGTGGTACACATTGTTCGAGTCAATGTACGGACCCCCGACGACGTGTAAGGAGTTGAAGACCTCAGGCAATGTGCCTTGGCTGGCTCCTGTACCTGCGCCCGGAACATCGAACTCGGTGAGCGTGCCATCGGCGTAGCGAACCCAACCATGGAATACGCTGTTGGCATCCACTTCGACCCCCGAAACAAAGTAGTCAGCGCCCACTCCGTCGGTATCGGTACCCTGGCCCGGCCCGGTACCTGCGCCGGGAGCATTGATGACGACGAAGGTGCCGTCGGGTTTGCGGAAGTAACCGTGGAGCACGTTGTTGTCGTCAATAATCGCGCCCGCAATCGCCCCCTCTGGATTCAGGCCTATACCGGCGGACGTGCCCGTGCCCTGGCCCGCGCCTGTGCCCGCGCCTGGACCTTCATACGTCAGGAAAGATCCATCCCGATAACGCAGGAAGACGTGAGCCACATCCGCCGGGTCCCAGTAGTAGCCGGCAACCTCTCCCGATGGATTGATGTTGTAGGAGAGCGTGCCCTCGCCGGCGCCATTGCCCGCGCCCGGAGCATCGAACTTCGTGATCGTACCGTCTGCCGTGCGGATGAACCCATGAACTACATTGCTCGAGTCGATGTACTGTCCGGTTACCGTCACGGCCGGATTGATGCTGTAAGGAAACGTGCCCTGGCCCGCGCCCGTCCCCGCCCCCGAAACATCGAACGTGGTGTACCTTCCCTCCAGGCTGCGCAGGAATCCATGGGCGACGCCGTTGGAATCGACGTAATACCCAAAGATCAGTCCGGTGTCGGTTATATTCTGTGGAAAGGTTCCCTGGCCCGCACCTGTGCCCGCGCCGGGTACGTCGATCGTGATGAAACTCTGCGCGCTTGCCAAGCTACCTGCCAGAAGCACGACAGCGACTGTCATCCAAAGCTGCTTTCGGTTCATGACACTCCTCTCACGTGAGTTCTAGTTGAGTTGAATGGTTTGGTTACAGACGAACCTGCCCTGCTCAAAGATTTCCTACGCAGGCTGCATCCGTGCTGCCAGTAAGCGCACGTGGTATGTCAGTTTCCAGCAGAATTGCCAAAGCAGAAAGATGAAGTACGAGCTTACAGCGGCGAGTCATGAGACTACGCGATTTGAATTCGGAGCGAGAATGAGCGCGTGCTGCTTATCGACAGCGCCGCCCTTTCATCTATGAGAAATGCAAATCAGAGCACTTATTCCGTACAGAAAATCATATGCAATGGCGGACTGACATTGCAGAGCAATTACCTATTACTGCTGCTTGTGCGACAGCGGCCACTGGCTACAGACTACTGACAACTGGTTCCAGTGCCTGACGGATACGTTCCAGCGCCCAGTCGATCTCTTCCCGAGTAATAACCAGCGGCGGCGCTATTCGTATGACCAGGTCATGCGTCTCCTTGCAGAGCACGCCGAGTTTCTGCAACTTCTCGCAGAACGGACGCGCAGGCCGATTCAGCTCAATGCCAATCCACAGTCCGCGACCGCGGACCACGCAGATGTATGGACTGTTGATCGCTTGCAGCTTTTCCAGCAAATATGCGCCGAGTTGGGCCGAGCGCTCGACCAGTTTTTCTTCCATGAGCACGCGCAGAGCGGTACGCGCAACCGCGCAACCCAGCGGATTGCCGCCGAAGGTGCTGCCGTGATCGCCGGGATGAAAAACGCCGAGTATGTCTTTCGATCCGAGTACAGCTGAGACGGGATAGAAACCCCCGGCCAGCGCTTTGCCGATGATCACCATGTCGGGCCGCACGCCCTCGTGCTGGTGTGCAAAGAGCTTGCCGGTGCGCCCCAGACCTGACTGGATTTCGTCGGCAACGAAAAGCACGTTGTTCACGTGACAGATGGCAGCGGCTTCCTTCAGATATCCCGCGCGAGGAATGATGATGCCCGATTCGCCCTGGATCGGTTCGACGAGGAAGGCACAGGTATTCGGCGTGATGGCATCGCGCAGGGTGTTGGCATCGCCGAAGGGAATGATTTTGAACCCGGGTGTGAACGGTCCAAAGCCGTCGCGATATTGCTCGTCGGTGGAGAACCCGACGATGGTGGTCGTGCGGCCGTGAAAATTGTTGGCGCAGACAATGATCTCGGCCTTGTCCTCAGGAATACGCTTGACCTTGTAACCCCACTTGCGCGCCGCTTTGATCGCGGTCTCGACCGCTTCGGCGCCGGAATTCATGGGCAGCACCATGTCATAGCCGGTCAGATCGTGGAGTTGCTGATAGAGCAGCGGAAGTTGGTCGTTGCGGAACGCGCGCGACGTGAGCGTGACTTTGCTTGCCTGCTCGATAAGGGTCGCCAGAATCTTGGGGTGGCAGTGCCCTTGGTTTAGCGCCGAGTAAGACGCGAGGCAATCGAGATAACGCTTGCCTTCGACGTCGAACATCCAGACCCCTTCGGCGCGCTCAATGATAACGTCGAGGGGATGATAGTTGTGGGCTCCGTAAGCTTCTTCCAGTTCAATGTAATCGTTCGTCGTACGCAGATGATCGATAACGGGCATGGGGTCCTCGTTCTGGCGGTGATGCCTTGGTTTCCGGTAGAGCGGGCCCTCAGGCTCGCGTCGCCGAGCAACAACCGAATCTCTTGTCCGAGTGCCGAGGCGAAACGCCTCAGCACTCGACCTGCTCTTTCTTTGCCTGCTGAACGCAGGCCTAAAGGCCTGCTCTACCCATCCATCAACATGGTCAACAGAGCCATGCGCACGTAAAGTCCGTTCGTCGCCTGGCGGAAGTACATGGCGCGTGGGTCTTCATCCACCGTCTTGTCGAGTTCCACCGTGCGCGGCAGCGGATGCAGAATCATCGCGTCGCGTCGCATCTGCTGTAAGACGGACGAATCGATCGCGTATCGCGTTCTTCCGCTGATGTCGTGCGCGCGGTGTGGGCGAATTCGCGTCTGGTAAACCACGTCCACATCACCCAGCACGCGGCCAATCTCCGATTCCAATTCGTAGCGCACGCCGTGCCGCTCGAGATACTGAAGGATATCGGGCTTCATCTGCAGCTCCGGTGGGCTGACGAAGAAGATCTTCACGCGCTCGAACTTTGCCAGCAGATAGGCCAGCGAGCGTGCCGTGCGTCCGCGATCCAGTTCGCCGATAAACGCGATGCTCAGGCCATCCAGCGGACGCTCGCGATAAATCGTGTACAGATCGAGCAGCGCCTGCGTGGGATGCTGCCCGCCGTCGCCATCTCCGGCATTGATCACCGGCACTGGCGATACGCGGGCCGCACGCATTGCCCCACCCGTTTCCGGATGCCGAACCACGATCAGGTCGCAGTAGCTGCCGATGATACGAATCGTGTCCTCGACCTGTTCCCCTTCGATCTCCGACGAAAACGCGCGTGCATGCTCGGTCGAGAGCACGTGGCCGCCCAGTCGCAGCATCGCTGCCTCGAAGCAGAGCCGTGTCCGCGTCGATGGCTCATAGAAAAGGCTGGCCAGAATGCGTCCTTGATAGTCGAGCGTGCCGCCGCGCGCCACAATGCGCTCCATTTGCCGCGCTCGGTCGAACAATTCCATCAGCAACGGCACCGTGAACTGTTGCGACTCGACGATGTGGCGCAAAGCAGTTGGCGGCGTGCGATTGTTTTGTTCAGCCACACGGCCTGTCGGCGCTTCTATCGGCATGTGAGCACCTCGGCTTCTTCGTAATCTTCAATCCGGACCGGGTCGGGCATAACGATGGTCCCAGCGTTGCCTTTGACGGCTTGGGGCAATAGGGCAAACGAAGTGATGACTGCTTCCCTGCCCCCGTTCCGCAAAAAGCTCAGCACCGACTCGACCTTCGGTCCCATATTTCCGGGCGGAAAATGTCCGGCGCGGTGGTGCAGCTCTAACTGGGAAGCAGTCACGCAGCGCAACGGAGTCTGTTGTGGCGTTTTGTAGTTCAGATAGACGTAGTCGGTATCGGTGCAGATGACGAAGAGCTCGACACCGAGCTGCAAGGCCAGAACGGCCGAGGCGCGGTCCTTGTCGATGACTGCCTCAACGCCACGCAGCATTCCGCCCTCACGCACCACCGGAATTCCGCCGCCACCCGTGGAAATTACGAGCGCCCCGCTTTCCATCAATTCGTGAATAAGATCGAATTCGACGATCGCCAGCGGCTCGGGTGACGGCACCACGCGACGATATCCGCGCGCAGCATCCTCGACGATGTGCCAGCCGAGCACACGCTTCTTTTCTTGCGCCTCGGAGCGCGAATAAAAAGGACCGATTGGCTTCGTGGGCCGCTGCATCGCGGGATCGTCAGCCGAGACGACGGTCTGCGTAACGACGGAAACAACGGGAATAGGCAGCCCGGTCACTCGCAGCTCATTGTGCAGTGCTTGCGCAAGCAGGTACCCAATCTCACCCTGGCTGACTGCGCCGCAAACATCGAGCGTTTGGCTATAGGCGATGTCGGAGGCGCGCTCGGAACGCAGCAGCTGCGCGCCTACCTGCGGACCGTTGCCGTGCGTGACTACCAGGCCGTAGCCCATCTCGATGAGGGCACGAATGGAAGCCGCCGTACGACGGGTATTCGCCAGCTGCTCGGAGATCGTGCCCTTCTCACCCGCCCGAATCAGAGCATTTCCGCCGACCGCGACTAGCGCCGTCTTATCCATAGGTTTCGGTCCCGGGAGTCGCGCTAGCGGCCCACCTCCAGCGCCGGCTCCACTGCCGGATGCTCCGCCTCGGCCGGCTTCCCGGCCATCAGCTCCAGCATGATTGCTTTTTGCGCGTGCAAGCGGTTCTCGGCCTGCTGGAAGACGAACGACCGCGGTGAGTCGATGACGTCGTCGGTCACTTCGTCGCCGCGATGCGCCGGCAAGCAGTGCAGGAAGATTGCGTCCGGCTGGGCGCAACTGAACAGGCGGCCATTCACCTGATACCCGCGGAATATCGCGGCGCGATGCTTAATCTCTGCCTCCTGACCCATGCTGGCCCACACGTCGGTGTAGACCACGTCAGCGCCTGTGACTGCCAACTCCGGATCGTGACTCAGAGTGACGGTGCCACCAGTCTCGCCGCAGCAGAGCCGTGCCCATGACGTCGCATCCAGGTTGGGCTCGAAGCCCGGCGGCGTCGCGATCCAGACATGTGCGCCAAGATGAGCGCCCGCGAACATAAGCGAATGGGTAACGTTGTTTCCGTCGCCGACGTACGCAACCTTCAGTCCCGCGATGCGCCCCTTGATTTCCAGCATCGTCAGATAGTCGGCCATCGCCTGGCAGGGATGACTGAAGTCCGTGAGCCCGTTGATGACCGGAACGCGCGCCCATTGTGCCATCTGCTCGACAATCTCGTGCGCAAAGGTGCGGATCATGATGCCGTGCACCATGCGCTCGAGGTTCTTCGCGACATCGTATACCGATTCGCGCTTGCCCAAGCTGATCTCAGCAGGCGAAAGATAGACCGAATGCCCGCCAAGCTCCTCCATGCCGACGTCGAAGGTCACACGCGTGCGCAACGACGGCTTCTCAAAGATCATGGCCAGGGTCTTACCCTTAAGCGCTGCCGAATATGCAGCCGGATTCGCCTTCACATGACAGGCAATGTCAAGAAAGTGCCGAACCTCTGCCGGGGAGAAATCGCGCAATGAGACGAAGTCATTTCTGGCCACGGCTACCTCCCTGCAAGCGCCGGCTCGTGTTCCTCAACTGCCGAACGTCGATCTCCGGACCGCTGCTCGGTGAATTGCTCGATGAGATTGGCAATCGTCGGCCCAGCGACCTCTTCCACTTCGTAGCGCACGCGAATCGCAGGCTTGTCGAGGCGAATCGTTTTGGCGAGGTCGATAGGCGTGGCCACCAGCACCACGTCGCAGTTCACGCCGCGGATGGTTTCTTCCAGCTCGTGCCGTTGTCTCTGGCTGTAGCCCATGGCAGGCAGCAGATTGCCGAGGTGCGGAAACTTCTCAAAGGTCTTCTTGATGGATCCGACGGCAAACGGCCGAGGATCGACCAACTCGACTGCGTTGTAGTGCTTTGCTGCCACTACCCCGGCGCCGAAGGGCATCTCGCCGTGGGTCAGGGTCGGGCCGTCCTCGACCACCAGCACGCGCTTGCCGGTGATGCGCTCAGGATTGTCGACCGTGACACGACACGCCATCTCGATCACTTGCGCAGTTGGGTTGTGAAGCTCGATGTTATGCCGCACCGCGTCAATGTCGATCCGGTACGCAGTGTCAACCTTATTGATGATGAGAACGTGTGCCGAACGGAAGTTCACCTCGCCCGGGAAGTAGGAGAGTTCGTGTCCCGCGCGATGCGGATCGAGCACCACGATGTCGAGGTCGGGCCGGTAGAACGACGTGTCGTTGTTGCCGCCGTCCCACAGGATCACGTCGCCATCCTCCTCAGCCGCCCTCATGATGTCGTAGTAGTCGACACCGGCGTAGACGGTCGTGCCCTCGGCAATGTGCGGCTCGTACTCCTCGCGCTCCTCAATGGTGCAATCGAAACGTTCGAGATCGGCGAGCGTGGCAAAGCGCTGGCAGCGCTGCGCAGCCAGATCGCCATAGGGCATGGGGTGACGAATGACGACGGGATGCCATCCCTGGTGCCTCAACTCCATGGCAACGCGACGCGACACCGGACTCTTGCCGCATCCTGTACGCACCGCGCAAACCGAGATCACCGGCACGGCTGCCTGCAATTGTGTGTGCGCGGCACTGAGCAGCCAGAAGTCGGCGCCGGCTGCAACGGCGCGCGAGGCCAGATGCATCACTGTCTCGTGCCGAACGTCGCTATAAGAAAACACAACTACATCCGCCTGCTGGTCGCGAATCACATCTTCCAGGCGGCGTTCTTCCACGATCGGAATGCCGTTCGGATAGAGGCTGCCCGCCAGCTCCGGCGGATAACAACGCCCTGCAATGTCGGGAATTTGATTGGCGGTAAAGGCGACTACGTCGAACTCAGGCTTGTTGCGAAAGATGAGGTTGAAGTTGTGGAAATCTCTGCCGGCAGCACCCAGAATGAGAACTCGTCTCATAGTGCGTCAAAGCGTCATTAGACCCATGATGTGGGGACACTTTTCTCCTCTGGCGAGAGAATGAACCCCGCCGGATCGAATTGCAGTGAGAGCGGTCACGCGAGGCGAAGGCAAATATCACATCCGGACGTGAGAGCGTGTGATGAGCGTACTCCCTCCTGTGATTTACCTGCGAGCTGGACTCGGACCTGAAACCGGCGCAGCAAGACTGAGCCAAACAATTTCTGCATCGCGGCGAGCAGACCAATTGTCTGTATAAGCCATGCGGGTGAGGATGGCAACCATGAACCGCCGCCGGTGATGCGTTTACTTCAAGAGTCGCTTTTTTCGGAATGACGGCCATCTGATTCACGGCTAGAAATCATCCAGCAAAAGTCATCTATAGGGAGGCCCTATGGCATTGTCCACAGCGAATGGAATTGTAAGTCTCAAGAGCAGGCACTCCGTGGAGGAAACCGTCGAGAAGCTCCAGAACCTGTTGCGGGCGAAGGGGGTGACGCTGTTCGCGCTCGTCGATCACAGCGGCGAAGCGGAGAAAGCCGGATTAAAGATGCCGAACACCAAGCTCCTGATCTTCGGCAATCCCAAGGCCGGCACTCCGGTCATGCTGGCTGCTCCCAGCAGCGCCATTGATCTGCCGTTGAAGATCCTGGTCGCTGAAGACGCCCAGGGGAATGTTTTGGTCTCCTACAACAGCGCTGAATACCTTCAGCAAAGACACGATATCCCGGCGCAGATGTCGCCGGTGTTGGCGGTGGTAGGAACGCTGGCGCAGGTCGCGGCTGACTCTAACTCAGCCGCCTGCGCCTGAACTTCTCCGGTAAACAAGTGGAGTCGGAGACAGCCTGAAGGACGAGCGCAGACGCACCATTGCGGCGCGCCTCGACCTAAGCTTTTTTCGATTCGAGCAAACTTCCCTGCACGGAGGCGGCGGCTGACACCGGCGCCGGAGATGAAACCGGAGCAGCGACAGCGGCAACCTGCGGCCTTGGTTCGCTCTTGGTGGCGGGTTCGGGCTTCTGAATGTCGATGCCGCCTTTGAAAAATGCTCCATCTTCAATGGAGATTCGTACGGTTGAGATATCGCCGGTGAGCGAAGCGCTCTTGCGCAGATCGACGCGTTCGGTGGCATGAATATCGCCGTTCAAGCGACCGTAAACAACTACGTTCCGCGCCTCGATGTTGGCGCGCACGCGGCCGTTGGGGCCGATCGTCAGCGTCTGACCGCGTAGCGAGATCGAGCCCTCGACTTCGCCGTCGACAATCAGGTCCTCACTGCCCGACAGCTCGCCTTTCACCACCACGGATTTGCCGATGGTGGCCACTTCCGCGCTACGCAGCATGTCGCTTCGCGAAGGCTCCGGGGCACGCGCCGGCGCGTGGCTTACCGCCGGCGACGGACTGCTGGCCACCGGCTCGGGAACGAGATTTTCTTCTTCCTTACGCTTCCACATCTTGTGAGCTCCCTTAGGCTCGCAGCGCCAAGCCGCAGATCCGCCGGCGCGTCGAAAATGGCACCCGCACCGCTGCGAAGAGAATACTCAAGCCTTCCCTGTCCTGCAAACGGTTTTCGTGCAGATGTCTCATTTTAATACGGAGGGGTAAACATGCCGAAATCCGCACCGGCACCGGGACCCCCTCCGCCATGTGCGGCCATCACACAATGGGCGCCACAGCGTCCCGTATAATGACTGGTTTTGTAACCGCTCGTGTCGCGTGATTCGATCGCAGGCACAAGAAAGCAGGAACCGTCATGACGCAGATTGAACTTATTCTTGGCCGGGAAATTCTGGATTCGCGTGGCAATCCTACCGTCGAGGCCGATGTCATTCTCGAAAGCGGCGCGCGCGGTCGCGCCGCCGTTCCCAGCGGCGCCTCCACTGGCGAGCACGAAGCGCTGGAGCTTCGCGATGGCGACAAGAGCCGCTATGCCGGCAAGGGCGTCTTGAAAGCGGTCAACAATATCAACGAAGTAATCGCTCCCGAGCTGGAAGGAATTGACGCCAGCGAGCAGCGCGAACTCGACAACGCCATGCTCGCGCTCGACGGCACGCCGACTAAGAGCAAGCTGGGCGCGAATGCCATTCTCGCGGTCTCAATGGCTGCTGCCCGCGCTATGGCTGACCATCTCGGCATCGAGCTGTATCAGTACCTCGGAGGATTCACCGCCAACCTGCTGCCCACTCCGATGATGAACATCCTGAACGGCGGAGCGCACGCCGATAACAACGTCGATTTCCAGGAGTTCATGGTGATGCCGGTCGGCGCGTCTTCGTTCAGCGAGGCGCTGCGCTGGGGCGTCGAGACCTTTCATGTGCTCAAAGGCGTGCTGAAGAAGCGCGGCTACAACACGGCAGTCGGCGATGAGGGAGGATTCGCCCCGTCGCTGAAATCGAATACCGAAGCCATCGAAGTCGTGCTGGAGGCGATTACGCAAGCGGGTTACAAGCCGGGTGAGCAGATCGCGGTCGCACTCGATCCCGCGGCCAGCGAGTTCTACGACAGTACGAAGAAGAAGTACGTCTTCAAGAAGTCCGACAAGAGCGAACACTCCAGCGAGGAGATGGTGAAGTTCTGGGCCGACTGGGTGCGGCAATATCCCATCGTGTCGCTGGAAGACGGCTTTGCCGAAGACGATTGGGACGGCTGGAAGCTGGTGACCGATGAACTGGGCAGCAAGATCCAGCTCGTCGGCGACGACATCTTCGTTACCAATATCGAAATCTTCCAGCGCGGCATCGACGCCGGAATTACGAATTCCATCCTGATCAAGCTGAACCAGATCGGCTCCGTCAGCGAAACGCTAGACTGTATCAATCTGGCGCGCCAGAACGGCTACGCCACCGTCATTTCGCATCGTTCCGGCGAGACGGAAGATCCTTTTATCGCCGATTTTGCTGTCGCCACCGGCGCCGGGCAAATCAAGACCGGCTCAGCCTCGCGCAGCGATCGCATCGCCAAGTACAACCAGCTACTGCGCATCGAAGAAGAACTTGGCCCGGCAGCGCGATTTTTGGGATTGAAGGCTCTGAACTACCGTGGCGAGCTGCGCAAGAAAGCCGGCGCAAGTGAATAGCGGCGGCCAGAGAGCAATCGTATCTGTTGCCCCGAAGCGCTAAAATACGCGTATCGGCGGAAGACCGGGATGGCAACCACTACCAAACCCTTGCTTACGGTTGACGAGTATCTGCATAGCAGCTACAGCCCCGATTGCGACTACGTCGATGGCGAGCTGCAGGAGCGGAACTTGGGCGAATTCGATCATGCAGAGGTACAGGCCGCGTTGCTTACTTGGTTTCGCAGCCATGCGAAAGAATGGAACATCCGCGCGGTACCGGAACTGCGGATACGAGTTTCGGCAAGGCGATTTCGCATTGCAGACGTGTGCCTGATTTCCCGCGACGAGCCCATTGAGCAGGTTCCCACGCGTCCGCCGTTAGCCATTATCGAGGTGCTGTCGCCTGAAGATCGCGTTTCCCGTTATCAGGAGCGGCTGGACGACTACCGCAAGATGGGCGTGCGCCACATCTGGGTCGTCGATCCGCAGAACAAGCGCGGGTTCAACTGCTCGACTGGAAGCTGGATGGAGACGCAGTCGTTCGCCATTGCGAACACGCCGATCGCGGTTGATCTCGCCACAATCTTCGCCGAATTGGCTAACTGACCGTGCCGGTCATCCCGCCGCCATCAGGGCAGCCCGTTTGTGTGTCGGACGGCAAGGTCCAAAACACGCAGTATCAACCAGACCACGCCGCAGCTCAGCGACGCGCAGAAATTCACGACAATCCCCCTCCTCATTCTGCCATCGGGGTACAAACGAGCGTGAATGGCCCACGCCGCCCATCTATTTTTGGTCCAATTTAGGGTTGTAAACCTCTGTTGCGATTGGCCCGCGTTGACGTCCTTCACCAACCGATGTATCTGCACCCAGGTGCGAACATAGAAAACGAAAGCTAGTGCGATCGCTATGTACTCTGCCGGACGCATTACCGATCCTCAATTATGGGGCCGACTCACTTTGCGGTATTTGTCCACTGATCCACCCAATCGTTCACCGTCTGGTACCACAAGCGGCTGTTTTGCGGTTTCAGCACCCAATGGCCCTCGTCGGGGAAATACAGCATCTTTGACGGAATCTTCAGGCGCTGGACGGTGGTAAACAACTGAAATCCCTCCGACACGTCGAGCCGGTAATCGAGCTGGCCATGCACGACTAAAATCGGCGTCCTGAAATTCGTCGCAAACATCTCTGGCGACCACTTGTCGTAGAGCGCGCGGTTGGTCCACGGCGTACCCTTAAACTCCCACTCGTTGAACCACAGCTCTTCAGTCGTTCCGTACGCCGAAACCGTATTGAACATGCCGTCGTGCGAAACCAAGCACTTGAAGCGCGTGGTGTGGCCTTCGATCCAGTTGATGGCATAACCGCCGTAGCTGGCACCGAGTGCGCATTCGCGGTTCTTTTCGATATAGGGATAATTCTTCTCGGCATAGTCGAGCCCGAGCATCAGGTCCTGGAATGGCGGTCCGCCCCAGTTGCCATTAATGGTATCGATGAACTTCTGCCCGTAACCCGTTGAGCCGTGGAAGTTAACCATCACGATGACGTAACCCTGGGCGGCGAATAGTTCGGGATTCCAGCGATACGACCAATCGTCGCCCCACGCGCCTTGCGGGCCGCCGTGGATCAGGAACTTCACCGGATACTTCTTGTTGGGATCGAAGTTCGGCGGCTTGATCACGAAGCCCTCGACTTTCTCTTTCAGCGCGCCGTCAAACCAGAACGGCTCCAGCGGCTGCATCTCGATTTGCGAGAGGACAGGCTCGTTCACCTTGGTTACGGGTTCTGCCTTCGAAAGCAGGCAGTCAGGCAAGCTGTACGCGTTCGGAGGCGCAGCGATGCGGCACTGCGCGAATTGCAGCGGCGCGCTGTAGATCTCGGTTGGAAATTCAACCGACATGCGATCAAACACTAGCGTCTTGCCGTCAAGTGTTGGCGTCGGGCTGTCATTGAATCCGGCCACCAGCTCCTGCGGCCACGCAGCCACCCCATCATGCGCAACCCCGGCGCCTGTTGGGGACCCCGGGGTTTCCGGCTGCGAAATGTTCAGGGCGTAAATCGGATTCTCGCCCTCATTCTCGGCCGTGAAGTAGATGGTCTTCGAATCCGGCGACCAGGCCATCGAATCGACCCAGCGATCGAAGTTCGGCGTCATGTCGGTGATCTTGCCGGTCGCGCGCTCGTAGAGCATCAGGCGAAAGCGGTCGCTCTCATACCCGCCCCGCAGTTGCGAGCGATAGGCGATGTATTTGCCGTCGGGCGAATAGATGGGCGTGCTGTCACTGCCTGGATTGGTCGTGATTCTCTTGGCGGGTCCGCCGGCGACAGGCACAATGAAAATATCTCTGTTGGTGCTGGTGGCCTGTACTTTGTCCGTATTGCAACTGTAGGCGACCTCCTTGCTGTCGGGCGAAAACACGTACTGGTCCTGTTCGCCCAGCGAGAACGGAGGAACCTCGTAAGCGCCGGGCGTCAGATCGCGCGGCTCACACAGCGGCCAAAAGCCTTGATGAGCACCCCCGTCGACCTGGTTTAGCTGTTCAGTCGTTGTCGCTCGTTGCGTCAAGCAGTGCGTGACAAATAGGTGACTGTACTTCCCGTCGAAGTAGTGGTTCCAGTGGCGATACATCAGTTGCGTGAAGATCATCGCCTTGACCTTCGACTTTGCCTTCTCATCGTCACGCTGCTTGTTGCAGGCATCATCGCTGCAGTCGGGATAGACCGACGAGACGAACAGAATCGACTTACCATCGGGCGACCAGATCGCGCCGGAAGCTTCGGTGGAGATGTTCGTGACCTTGCGCGGCTCGCCGGTCAATGTTCCAGTCGAAGTATCGAAGTCCTGAATCCAAATTTGCGAGCCGCCGTCCCGCGACGATTCGAAGATGATTTGCTTTCCATCAGGCGAAAAGCGAGGGCGATCTGCGCCCTTGTCGTCGGCAGGCGCCAACCGTTGCGCTTCACCACCGGCGACAGGAACGATCCACAAATGCGGCGTCTTCGTGTTGGCCTCGAGGTTCACATCGACCGCGCTGAACGCTACCCACTTACTGTCGGGCGACACCGATGGCTCGCCGATGCGCTTGAGCTGCATCATGTCTTCGAAGGTGAACGGCCGTTTATTCTGGGCGAATCCAAAAACTGAGCAGCAGATAACGAAAAGCAGCAGACGACGCAGCATGAGACCTCCCGCGCCCGTGATTAGGCTGGGCACGTAAACACAATTTGGATGGGCGCGAAAACTGGATAGTGTACCAGCGCGAGAACCGGAATGATACGATTCTGCGATTCGGGTGTCGTCCAGTTTGAATTGACGAGCTGATGGTCGACGGGTATCACGCCTGAAAGGCATGCTCCACCCGGAGATCGACGAAGGACTCCCATGCGATTCATCGACCGCGACGAAGTGGCCCGGCGGCTTACCTACGAAGTCTGCATCCCGATCGTGCGCGATGCGATGATCGCCTTCTCGCGCGGCGAGACAAGGCAGCTTCTACGTTCGATCATTAAGCTGTCGGAAGGCCGAATGTTTGGAGTCATGCCGGGAGCGATGGGCGCGCATGAGGTCTTTGGCGCCAAGCTGATCAGCGTCTTCCAGGAGAACTTCGCTCGTGGAATCCAATCGCATCAGGGACTCGTGATCCTCTTCGATCCCGAAAGCGGCGCTCCGGTCTGTGCGGTACATGCCGGCGAAATCACAGCGATTCGTACCGCGGCTGCCAGCGCTGTAGCGACCGATGCGTTGGCGCGCAAGAACTCTCGGTGGATGGCAATTCTCGGCTATGGTGAGCAGGCGGCCACCCATGCGCGGGCGCTTCGCAAAGTACGCGACATCGAAGCGATCAGGATCTGGGGACGCTCGCTCGAACGGGCGCGCGCTTTCGCCGAGCGAATGCAAGCAGAACTGTCGCTGCCGGTCGTGCCTGCGGTGACCGCAAGAGAGGCTGTTGCCGAAGCCGACATCATCTGCACCGTGACGGCCGCGAGCGAACCCATACTCAAGGGCGAGTGGGTGCGGCCGGGTACCCACGTCAACGTTGTGGGCTCGGGCGTTGCGGGGCCGGCGGAAGTCGACAATGATCTGATCGTGCGCTCGCGGTTCATTGCCGACAGCCGCGAAGGCGTGCTGGCACAGGGCGCCGAATTTCTGCGCGCCAAGAGTGCCAGCCTGATCGGCGACGATCACATCGTGGCCGAGATCGGCGAAGTTCTGGCTGGCAAGGTTCAGGGCCGCCGCACCGACGAGGAAATCACGGTCTATAAATCGCTCGGCCATGTGGTGCAGGATCTGGCCAGTGCGTGGGCGCTGTATTCGCACGGCGAATGAGACTCGCCGCCTCGAACGCTCCGCCGTTGCCGCTTCCGCACATTGCCCCTACAATAAAGCCCTGTGGCTCCCGGCATATTCAGCAGGCTATTTGGCGGCTCCGGTAAATCAGGCGTGGACGAGGAGGTCGTTCCCGGCCAAAAAATCAGCCGCCGCTCAACCGGCTTCAACGAATTCATTCGCGCCATCTCGCGTGAAGAAGGGCTGAAGGTTCTCGACGTCGGCTCAACCTCGCCCGCCAACATCACCTTCATGACCGGCCTCGGCCACCGCTTTCATCAGGAGGACGTACTTCGGCTGGCCAGCGATAAGTCGCTCATCATTCCCAATGGAGACAACGGCACCACCATCGATGTCGATCGCTTTCTGCGCGAGAACCTCAACTTTACACGCGAAGAATTCGACGCCGTAATGTTCTGGGATCTCGCCGATTTCTTGCCCGAGCCGATGGTCAAGCCGCTGATCGAGCGCATCCACATCGCGATGAAGCCGGGCGGGATTATGCTGGCCTTCTTTCACACCAAAGATGCCGGGCCGGACGCGCCCTTCTATCGCTACAACATCGCCGCAAAGGACACTCTGGAGCTGCAACCGATTCGCGGCGTTCGGCTGCAGCGCATCTTCAACAATCGCCACATCGAGAATCTCTTCCGCGACTATCAGTCCATCAAGTTCTTTCTCGGCCGCGACAATATCCGTGAAGTGTTGGTAATTCGCTGAACGCTGCTTTTGCTTGCGGCGCGCGACCTGGTACTCGTTACGCTGTCCCCGCCGACGCCTGCTGCCTGGCGAGCGCCTTCCTCAGAAATCGTGTGGGACGATTGGCGATGTGCTCATCGCGAATCAGCTGCGGGTTCAACCACTCGATGACGGCAGCATAGCCCAGACTCTCGGGATCGTCGCTCAGGTAGTGCGGAACAACCGCCAGCACGTGAAATCCCTCTTTTAATTGGAAGCTGAGCGTAGGATCGTACTTCAAACCTTCCACAACCTCGACCACATAGTCTTCCGGCTTACATTCGGAGTGATGGGCGTAGCCTCGCAGCCTTGAGCCCGCACGAATACGCAGAAGCTTATGCGACTCGGTCAGCGCCCGCCGCGCGCAGTAGAGCTTGTCCCCGATACCATGATGCTGCAGCGTGGGATCGACGATGACCTCCGCGCCATAGAGCGTCCGGCCGCGCTGCGGGTCGTGGTTGGTGAACATGCCGTCGGCGGTGAACTGCTCCCAGCTCTCGAGGATGTCATAGTCCTCCCAATCCACGATCAGGCTGGCCGACATGCCCACCACTTTTTCTTCTGCTCCGAAGACGGCTACGAACTGACCTCCGGGAAAGAGCCGCAAGTGTGAGGACAGCTGCTCGGCGTTCCACGGCGGAGTGTCGGGATAGATTCGACGGCAAAGATCGGTGATGCCGGCGAAGTCGCGCGGCTCTGTGTTGCGAACGATGACCGGCTCTTGTTGCGGATTAACTTGCGTGGCTTCCGGGTTCATGGCGCCTTCAAATCACACAGTTTAACGGCTGCCAAGCCTCGAAAGAAGACACTTAGCCGGCTTGCCGCGTTTTTCGAATGACCAGGGGGATCAGACCGGGAAAGCGTAGCAATTCGAAACTGACGGCTCGAACCACGCCGGGAAGCGACAACAGCCGGCGCGCATATGAGGCCGCAGACAGCAGCGGCGCGAATTGACGTTCGTACTCTGCGCGATAGTTGACTATGCACTGCGGTAAAGGGGCGCGCCCGGAGAAAAACTCGCTCAGGCACAGCGCTGCAAGCCGCCCGCTGCGCAAGGCAATAGAGATGCCGTCCCCTACGAATGGATCGATGAACGCCGCGGCATCACCCACGAACGCCACATCCTCCCGCACCGGTTCGGGTGGTCGATAAATCAGTGGCGCCGTGCTGACCGGCGGCATCGCCGGTGTCCAGTTCTCAGCTCGCGACGCCAGCCCCCGATGCAAACGGAACACTTCTGCGAGCGACGTTGCGCGATCGGAGCGGACCATGGCACACACATTGACGATCTCCTTTGCGACCGGTTGCACGCCGCAGTATCCGAGATCGAAGAAGTAAAGATCGGTGGACGGCACGGTATTGGGTTCGCGGAAGTGTGCTTTGACGCCAATCCATTTCGGACCCGCTGGAATCGCGCGATCGGCGGTGAACTGGGACCACCGGCCGGCAGCAACGATCAGCGCAGAGGCCGTCACGACCTCGCCGGGCGCTTGCAGACCAAATGGGCCCTTGCCTGCGATTGCCGAAACCTCACAGTTACTCCGGCACTGGACACCGGCTGCCCGCGCCGTCTGCCACAGCTTGGTGTCGAGTTGATAGCGTGAGATGCTGACCGCCGGCGGAGAAACCGGACTCTCGATCACGCGACTTCCCAGACACAGCCGCGTGCGAGCAATCACGGGAGCGCCGCTCACGAACGTACCCAGCGCTGCCTCGCCACCGAGTAACTGAGCCAGAACCTCAAGCGCCTCGCCGGATACGAACTCTCCGCAGACCTTGTGCCGCGGAAAATCATGGGCCTCGAACCCAATGACTCTGGCTCCCAGGCGCGCAGCCGTGATCGCGGCCGATGTTCCCGCCGGGCCGGCGCCGATGACCGCGAGATCGAAATCTGAAGAAGGCGGCATCCCGGAGTTCCCCGTTAGTTTTCTTTCCACAACAACACTCCCATGCGATACAGATAATGCCGCGAGATGCTGATCCGTGCAGCCGGCGCGTCCTGCAAGATTTGTCTTATCTCGCGCGTGGTGTAGGCGCGCCGCACCGACGCCGGAGCGTCATGCCATGTGATTCGGCTGCGAAACAGCGGCAGCCCTGCGTACACCAAGCCGAGATGTAGGCGGCTGCGGATCAAATCATTAATCAGAACGGCCCGGCGACAGACCCGCAACGCCTCATCGGCAAAGCGCCGCAATTCACCGGACTCCAAATGGTGCGCGAACAACGAGCAGCTTACGATGTCGAAGGCGTCATTGCGAAATGGCAACTGCAGGGCGTCGCCGCAAACCGTACTCATCGGGTTGCCGTTCAGATGCGACCACATGCGATCCAGCAGACTGACTCGCAGCACGATTCCCTCCGATCGCAACACGCCCTGCGCCGCCAGGGGAATGTCGCCGGTAGCAGCTGCCACCTCCAATAGCGACAACTCCCGGCAACCGCCTTGCTGAACAATGTCCCGCAGCAGATCGACGGTCGTCTGCACGCCTCCGAAAAGGCTGTTGATGCGGTGCAGGTCCTTCAGCGATGCGGCAATCTCCGCAGACGTTCCCAAATCCTGGTCCAGCAACTCGGGAATGACTGTCCTTCTCATGCACGAAAGCCTGTCGGTGACAACCACCGTAGGTGCAAATTCCGTGATGCGAGTTTCACGCCTAGGCAACTCGCCATGGCGGGAATTCGGCTACTCACAGGTGGAACTGAGGTACCATACTTTGGAAACCAATGAATAGAAAGGCTTGGGAGGCGGAACTCGGGATTCTGTTTCTGGCCTAGTAAAGCGGGCATTGTTATCACACACATTTTTGGACCCTGAGTTGCAAGCAGTTCAGCAGGTCGGTCCGGCGGAGTGCCGACTGTGCGAGTGGAACCGACAACCAGGGGAACAGCGGTTCTGCTTTGCGCAGCCCGGTAAAACTAATGGGACTGTTTTTCCGCCGGATCGACGCTCATTCAGCTTGCCCCTCACCGCCGCAGCGCTTGCTAAGCACCGCAAATAAGAGCACGATACGACGCAGGTTCGCAAATCAGGTTCGCGTCTATCTATCCAGTAGGAAAGCCTTTTTTGAAAAAAGCAACTGACTTGCTGAGCTCTTCGTCTAACCTTTCTAGGCAGTAGCAACTCTCGTATTGAGGATTCGTGATTTTGCCTTGCAACAGAATAAGCCGTGGTCTAGTCGCGACGCTGCTCGCGCTGGTCGCACTGCGCGCTTTTGGCCAACAAAAATCCGATGTCAACCCGGTAGAACTGGTACGCGAGGCGGCCAAGAACGAGATCAGGGCCAGCGATATTACCCAGTACTACATGTTCAAGGACACAACCGAGTACAAGGACCACTCGATCACCAAGGAAATTGTCCGCACGCCGCAAGGCGGTCTTACCAGCGCCTTATTGATCAATGGTCGTCCACTCACGGCTGACCAGCGCAAAAAGGAGAATGACAGGCTGCAGAAGTTCGCCACTGATTCGGATGCGCGCCGCCGACGTCGTGAAGCCAACCAGGCGGACGACAAGCGAGCCGAGCTCATGCTCACCAGCCTGCCCGACGCCTTCAACTACACCTACGTCGGCACCGATCGCGGTCCCAACGGAGAAGAACTGGTCCACTTGAAGTTCACGCCCAATCCGAACTTCAACCCGCCGAATCACGAGACTGCGATTTACGAAGGCATGCAGGGCGATATGATCATCGACAAGCAGGCCCGCCGGATCGCGAAGATCGACGGCACCCTCTTCAAGGACGTCGATTTCGGATGGGGGATTCTGGGCAAGCTGTACAAAGGCGGGAAGTTCATCATCGTGCAGCGTGACATTGGTGGCGGCCACTGGGAAGAGGTACAGGAGACGCTGAATTTTTACGGCAAGATCCTGATGGTGAAATCTCTGACCATCTGGTCCACCGAAACCATGACCGATTTTCGTCCCATCCCTTCGAACCTGACGACGGAACAGGCGCTTGCCCTCCTGCACAAGAGCGTCGAACAAGTGGCCGAGAATGGCGGCGTAAAAGAAGCGCAGAACGCACCCGCACACAATCAGAAATAATCTGGGTGGAGCTCTCCTCTTGCTAACATGTGAGAGCAGAGGGATGATATCCGTTCGCTGACACCATGGCCAATCCACCGCATCCTCTTGTGCTGGTTATTCTTGACGGTTGGGGCTATGCTCCGCCCTCCGACGCCAACGCTATCTGGCTCGCGCGCAAACCGAATTATGATCGGCTGCTCGCCGAGTTTCCCAATACCCTGATCCACACCAGCGGACGCTACGTTGGCCTGCCGACCGGACAAATGGGCAACAGCGAAGTCGGCCACTTGAATATCGGCGCCGGACGCGTGGTGTACATGGACATCACCAAGATCGATCTCATGATCGAGAACGGTTCGTTCTTTTCCAATCCCGCGCTGCTGAATGCGCTGACCACGGCGTGCACCGGCGAGCGCCGGCTGCATTTGTTCGGATTGTTGTCCGATGGCGGCGTGCATTCGCACCAGAACCATCTCTATGCGCTGCTGCGCATGGCGAAGCAGAATGGCGTGGAGCGCGTATTTGTCCATTGCTTCATGGATGGCCGCGATACCCTGCCCACTAACGGCGCCGGCTACATTGAGCAACTACGGCAGAAGATGCGCGAGTACGGTGTCGGCAAGATCGCGACCGTGAGCGGCCGGTACTATGCCATGGACCGCGACCGCCGCTGGGAGCGTCAGAAGAAAGCCTTCGATGCGATGGTTTACGCCGAATCCGAAGCTCGCGCCTGCACCGATCCCGTGCAGGGGATGAAGGACTCGTACAATCGCGACGTCACTGACGAGTTCGTGGTGCCGTTCGTGGTGATTAACGACAACTACGAGCCCGTGGCGACAATTCGCGATGGCGATGTCTGCATCAACTTCAACTTCCGTGCCGATCGCGCCCGCCAGATCACGCGCTGCCTGTGCCGCAACAGTCATTTCACGCCGCAGGATGGCCGCGAGTTGGAAGGCGCCGACGAACTTGACCACGTCATCCCGCGCGATCGTGTGCCCCGAGATCTGACTTACATCTGCATGACGCAGTACGACAAGCATTTCACGCTGCCGGTGGTGTCACCACCGGAATCGCTGACGAACATTCTGGCCAACGTAATGGCGGATCGCAGTATGCGAAATCTGCGCGTTGCCGAGACGGAGAAGTACGCGCATGTCACGTATTTCTTCAACGGTGGCGTGGAAAAACCATTTCCCGGCGAGGAGCGCGTGCTGGTGCCGTCGCCGAAGGTCGCCACCTACGATTTGAAGCCCGAGATGTCGGCGCAGGGCATCGCCGACGCGGTGATAAAGGCCATCTCCGACAGCTTCGACGTGATGGTCGTGAATTTCGCCAACGCCGACATGGTGGGACATTCGGGAAAGATTCCGCCGACCATCCAAGCGGTCGAGACGGTCGATGCCTGTCTCGGCCAGATCTACCATGCGCTGCGCCAGCGCGGCGGAGCGATGATCGTTACCGCCGATCATGGCAACGCCGAGCAGATGATCGATCCGGCAACGGGCGGTCCGCAGACGGCGCACACCACCAATCCGGTACCGTTTATCGTCTGCACGGAAAATGCAGTGACCGCGCCGAACTTCAAGGGAGATCCGCGCCGCTTCACTTTGCGCGCCGACGGAGCCTTGCAGGACATTGCACCAACCATGCTCAGTATCCTCGGCGTTCCTCAGCCGAAGGAGATGACCGGCCAGGATCTGCGCATCCTGCCGACCATCTGAATTCACCACGGAAACACGGAGCGCACAGAAGAACTTGAGGGAATTATTCCGTTATTTCCGTGCTTCTGTGGTGATCCTGAGTTTCCTTCCGCGATTCAAAACAAGCTTGGGTTATGCGGATTGCCGGAGTCGATGTTGATCTGCTCATCGGTATGCCGGCGAGCGTACCAGCAGGGATTGAGGCCCATCTGCGGGAACAGCGAATTGGAGCAGTTCACGATCGAGTCGCCGTAGTAGTCGTATTCAGTCTTGCCGTTCTTCAGCTTCACCGCATAGAAGGTGTGGACCGTCACGCTGCCCGTGGTATCACGATGTGGGAT
>Ga0335073_10001466_pt1 | contig 31508 bp, 24 predicted proteins | sample Lox_Sample_22_FD_207093 | JGI IMG/M metagenome (GOLD analysis project Ga0335073, IMG submission 207093) | Soil microbial communities from Loxahatchee National Wildlife Refuge, Florida, United States - Lox_Sample_2.2 | ecosystem: Environmental > Terrestrial > Soil > Wetlands | place: USA... | reverse complement strand
CAGCCCGACGGTGAGCCACACCTGGTAGGCGAGCGCGATGCCGAACACCCAGGCGTGGTACCGCTCGGTCTTTTTCAGCACCCAGCGGATCACCGGGAACAGCAGGTAGATCTGCATGCTGACGAGCAGGAAGTACAGGTGGTAGCGAGCGCCCGCGTTCAGCAGGTCATGCAGGAACGCGGTCGGGAACGCGCCGCGGGTGTGGCCGTCCGCTGCGTAATAGATCGCCGACCAGGTCACGTAGGCCGGGAGTACCAGCCAGAACCGGCGCCGCCAGAACCGCCCGGCCTTCAGCTGTGCGCGGTGCCCGTAGTTGTACGTCAGCACGAGGGCCGTGAGCATGAGGAACAGCTCGCGGCTGGTGTGGAAGATGGTGGTGACGGCGCCGATGCTCATGGTGACGGCGCCGCCGCCAAAGGCCAGCGTGTGCACGCTCACCACGAACACCATGATGATCAGCCGGATCATGTCGAACGCGACGATGTGCGGCCGGGAACGGCCCGCAGCCGCGCCCGCCGGGACTGGCGCGGCTGACTGGGTTTCTGACAGCGCTGAGCTCACGATGAATTCTTTGTGCTTCTCTTGGTCGGCCGGGTCAAGTCCTGCGCTCGGGCGGAGTAAGAAAGATTCACTGAGCTGCCGCGGATTCCTTCAGCAGCCGCCGGGAGATCTTTCCCGTCGGGCCCAGCGGCATCTCCTCGACCAGGCAGAACGCGCTCGGCTGCTTGTGCCGCGGCAGCCACTGCGCGCACGCGGCACGCAGCGTCGTCTCGATCTCGCCCGCCAGTGCATCGCCATCGGGCACCACGTAGGCGACCGGCCGCTGGCCGAGCACGTCGTCGGTCACGCCGATCACGGCGGCGGACCTGACACCGGGCTGGGCGAGCAGGATCTCCTCGATCTCCCGGGGGTAGATCTTCTCCCCGCCCCGGTTGATCACGTCGTCAGACCGCCCGACGAGGAAGAGGTAGCCATCGGCGTCCAGGTACCCGAGGTCGCCGGTGTCCAGCCACCCGTCATCGTCGATCGCCCCCGGCCGTCCGCCTGAGGCGTAGGCGGTGATCACGCCCGCGCCGCGGATCAGTACCCGCCCGACCTCGCCGGCCTCGGAAGTCCCGGCGCCGGGCACGCCGATCCGCACCTGCGAGCCGGCCGGCAGGCCGGCCGATCCGGGCTTGCGCGGCCCGTCGACCGGGTTGGCGGTGATCATGCTGGCCGCCTCGGTCATGCCGTAGGTCTCGATGACCGGCACGCCGACCGACTGCTCGAACCGGTTGAGCGCGGCGAGCGGCAGCGGCGCGGAGGCCGACCGGACGAACCGCAGCCGCGCTGGCGGGACGGACGGCGGGTCCATCGAGAGGATCGAGATGATCGCCGGCACCGCGTTGATCCAGGTGATCCGGTCCGCGCTGATCAGTTCCCAGAACCCGCGCCTGCTGAACTTGCGGTCCACGGCCAGGTACGCCCCGGCGCGGAGAGTGGCGAGCAGCCCGACGACCTCGGCGTTGACGTGAAACAGCGGCAGCGAGCAGTACCCGCGGTCGTCCCGGCCGAGCCGGTGCCAGTCGACCACGCTTGATGCCACGTGGGCCAGTTGCTCTTCCCGCAGCAGGATCCCCTTGGGCGTTCCCGTGGTGCCGCTGGTGCACAGGAAGATCCCGCCGCCGTCGGTACCGGAGCTCAACGGCGAAAGGTCAAAGGCGGTGACGAGGAACGGGCGCGCCGCTTCGCCGTCATCCGCCCGCGCTTCCCCGTTGGGTGCGCCGGCGTGGCTCGTGACCGCGCCGGCCGGGTGAGCGACGTGCAGCACGCGGGCGACGTCGGAGTCGGGTGCCCCCGGGTCGAGGGGAACCGCGACCCGTCCGGCTGCGATGACCGCGACCAGGGCGGTGGCGTAGTTCAGCGGATCGGCGAGTCTGACGTTGATTCTGGCGCCGCGCGGCAATCCGGCCTCGTCCAGGCGGCGCTCGGTCTCCCGGACGATCCGGAGCAGTTTCGCATAGGTCAGGGTCGCCTTGCCACGGGCGTCGGCGAGGTAAACGTCGTCGCCGTGCCTGTCGGCCGCCTCTTCGATCCATGCGCGTATCACAGGGTAAGTGGCGTCCATTGAACTCTTTTCATTTTGATACGGACGGGAAAGGTGAGACTGCGGGAAAAATGAAAAGAGTTCAGTCAGTACATCATCCGAGGATCGTTGTAATGCTTGAACTCGAGAAGGTTCCCCGAGGGGTCGACGAGCACGAAGGTGCGGTGCTCCTCCACGAGTCCCTCGAACCGCAGTGACACGTCGTAGTAGAAGGGGATCTTCCTGTTGACGGCGCACGAGTGCAGTGCCTCGAAGTCGGCCGCCTCGCGGAATGTGACGCCGAAGTGCCTGGGGTAAAGGCTCTCCGGCTTGGCGGGCCCGCCTGGGGTCAGGTGGCACACGACCTGGTCGCCGAAGAAGTCCAGGGTGATCCTGTCGTCGTACCGTCTGGCGAGCTTGCAGCCCAGCCTGGTGACGTAGAAGTCGTACGCCTCGTCCAGGTCGTGGGCGGGGATGGCCAGGTGGAAGACATCGGTAGTGGTTCGCACGGTATTGCCTCGGTGGTGGTTACTCGAAAACGGTGAGGGTGTCGGCGCGCAGCCCGAGTCGCAGCGTCTCCAGGCTGATGACCCCCTGGGCGGGCACGTTGCCCAGGTTCACGTTGGGCCCGATCCGCTTGATCATGTGTGTCTGGAGAGCGGAAGTGGGCGCCTCGAAGAGCAGGCTGTCGATGCCGATGCCGGCGTGCAGCACGTCCTCGATCAGGCCGTACCGGAGTTCGCCGTCGGGGCGGCAGATGCCCGACGTGCCGCTCTCCCTTGCCTCGAGGGTCACCAGCGAGGCGCCGGCGTCGAGGTCCTCCTTGATGGCGGCGACCCACTCACTCGGCGGCAGCATCTCCGAGCGGCCCGGGTCCTTGAAGCCGACCTCTGACACGACCGCGAAGTCCGGGGCGAGCTTCCTGATGTAGCCGGCCTTCTCCGCGTTGCTCATCTCGATCGTGCCGTTGGACACCTCGACGTGCCGGACGGAATACTCCTCGCAGAAGCGGCGGTAGTCATCGAACCGGCCTTGAAGCACGAACTTCTCGAACAGCGTCCCGCCGAAGTAGAAGCCGATGCCGTGGCGTTCGAGCACGCTGATCTTCTCGCGCAGGCACCCGGTGACGACCGAAGTGCCCCAGCCGAACTTGACGTAGTCGGTGTACTCGGCGCCTAGCTCGATGAGGTCGGTGAACAGGCCGAGCGGTACACCGCCGTCGATCACCATGGTCAGCCCGGAGACACGCGGCTTGGCGGGGCGTGCGGGCAGGGTGAGGTGCGAACGCTCTTCGTTCCGCATGACGACCGGAGGTACGGTCGGCGTGCCAAGGTCAGAGTGAAAGGCATTTGATGTCTGGTTCATCGACATCCTCCTCGGGGTTGCGAACCAAATTCCGGAATCCGGACGATGGTGGCGTTGCCGACCGGCCGCCAGGTCATCTGGTCGACAGGAACGCCGTGGATGTAGGCGTCGAGCACCCGTACCGTGCCGCCATGCGCGATGACCAGCACGTCACCGGCACTGCTGGCCGGTCCCGCTTCGGTCAGTCCGGGGAAGCCGCCGCCGAGGCCGGCGGCGAGGTCGTCGCAGAACGCCGCGGCCCGCAGGTACAGGTCACGCAGCGACTCCCCGCTGCCAGGCCGGGCATCGGGGTCGATGACGAGCCCGTCCGCCACGCCGGTGACCGACGCGCTGATGCTGTTGAGCGGAGTGCCCTCCAGGACGCCAAGGCACCGCTCCCGCAGTCGCGCGTCGGCGAGGACGGGCAGGCCGACCACGGCGGCGAAGGCGGCGGCGGTCTGCTGCGCGCGGCTCAGGTCGCTGGCGTAGATCGCGCGGACGGGACGGTAGCCGAACTCGGCCGCGGCCTCGGCCGCCTGGTCCAGGCCGCGCTCGGTCAGCACCGCCTCGTCGTTGTGGCCCTGCGCGAGACCCGCGATGTTCCAGGTGGACTCACCGTGCCGGACCAGCCAGAGATCCGGAAGACGGAGAGCGAGGGTACCCGACGCGGCCGCGGTGGCGTCCGGCGCAGCTGCTGCGAATGCGGAGGCTGTGCCAGACGGGCTGCTGAGAGGCATGTAAAGGAGCCTGGCCAGCGATTGTTAAAAGTCCCTGAAAATGTAACAGCCTTCAGGCAACTTGCAGCCTTCTCGCAGCCTCGCCTGATTCACTCTTTGCTATGCAGCTATCCCCCGGGGGTGCGACCCCCCGTACCCCCCGGAGTATGCCCGACGGAAAGGCGAATGGGTCGGACCTGCAGCCACGGCTGCTGGTGGTGGACGACGACGCCGACGTCCGCGACTCGCTGCGCCGGGCCCTGGGGTACGCGGGCTACGCCGTCGCCACGGCGGCGAACGGCGCCGAGGCGCTGGGCGCGGTCGCTCAGGCGCCGGTCGACCTGATCATCCTTGACGTCCTGATGCCGATGCTCAACGGGCTTGACACCTGCCGGGCGCTGCGCGGCCGGGGCGACAGCACCCCGGTCCTGGTGCTCACCGCGCGGGATGCGATCGACGACCGGGTGGACGGGCTTGAGGCCGGTGCCGACGACTACCTGGTCAAGCCGTTTGCGCTGCGTGAACTCCTCGCCCGGGTTAACGCGCTGCTGCGGCGCACCAAGCCGGTGCACGACCTGCTCGGCTACGGGGACCTGACGCTCGACCTCACCAGCCACTCGGCCACCCGCGCCGGATCGCCCGTCGTCCTCACCAAGATCGAGTTCGGGCTCCTCGAACTGCTCGTCCGTAACGCGGAGCAGGTGCTCAGCTACGACGTGATCACCGACCGGGTATGGGGGTACGGCGAGACGCCCGCGTCGAACACGCTGCAGGTTTTCGTCGCGCTGCTGCGCCGCAAGCTTGAGGTGGACGGCCTGCCGCGCCTCGTGCACAATGTGCGAGGTGTCGGCTACGTACTGCGGGCGGGTGGATGAGAACACGAAGTTATCTCCCGGGGGGCCGGCCCTCCGTGCCCCCGGACCCGCCCGACCAGGAAGACCACGGCCGGGCCGGGCCCGCGCGCGGCGCGGGCCGCGGCCGTCATCTGCGGGAACGGCCCCCCGTACCCCACGACGGGTTCGCGACCGGAAGCCGGGGTTACCCGGCACGCCTGACGCTGAAGACCAGGTTCACCCTGGTCGCGGCCGGGGCGGTGGCGGCCGTCGCGCTCGCCATCACCGCGGTCGCCTTCTTCGCGATCAGCACCGACCTGCAGAACCAGGTCCGTCAGGAGGTCGCCGCCCGGGCGGAGAGTGTCACGCACGCGGCGCACCTGTACCACGGGCACATTCCAGACCACTGGGTGCCGCCGCACTCGTCCGGGTTCGACGTTTCCACGTACACCCAGATCATTACCTCGGCCGGCGAGGTCTGGGCTCCGTCCAACGACGCCGGGTTCCTGACGCCGAGCGCGCGGGCGATCGAGGTGGCCGCCGGCCGCACGGACGGGTTCTACGTCAACGGCCGCGTCGACGGGATCCAGTCCGTGATCCTCACCGCCCCGCTCGCCCCAGGACTCGCCATGCAGGTGGCCGAGCCGCTGACGTCCACCGACCAGGAGGTCACGAGCGTCGGCACCACGCTGGCGGCGCTGAGCGCGATCGGCGTGCTCGCCGCCACGCTGCTCGGCTGGGCGGTGGCACGCACCGGGCTCGCGCCGGTCTCACGGCTCGCCAGGGTCGCGGAGGAGGTCTCGCTCACCGGTGATCCGGGCAGACGGGTGGAGGTCGGCCGCAGAGACGAACTCGGCAGGCTGGCCACCACGTTCAACGCGATGCTCGGCGCGCTCCAGCGGTCACTCGACGCGCAGCGGCGACTGGTCACCGACGCCAGCCACGAGCTCCGAACCCCGCTGGCGAGCCTGCGGATCAACGTCGACGTTCTCGCCGAGAACCCCGACCTGCCGGCCGCCGACCGGCAGGAGGTGCTCGCGCGGGTCACCGACCAGGTCGCGGAGCTCAGCCGCCTGGTGGCCAGCGTGACCGACCTGGCGCGGGGCGAACCGCCGGCCGCCCGGAGTTCTCCGGTCCGGCTCAACGACGTCGCCGCCGAGGCCCTCGAGGCGGCGCGCCGCGACTGGCCCAAGACGAAGTTCACCTCGTACCTCGCCGGGGGCATCGTCGAGGGCAGCGCGGAGCGGCTGCGCGTCGCGCTGAAGAACCTGCTTGACAACGCCGCCAAGTTCGGCCCGCCGGACGGGCCGGTCCAGGTGCGGGTGACTGGCGGCGAGGTCACCGTGCGCGACCACGGCCCCGGCATCGCCGACGAGGACCTGCCGTTTGTCTTCGACCGCTTCTACCGTGCCATGTCGTCTCGATCGGCTCCAGGCTCCGGACTCGGCCTCGCCGTCGTCCAGGAGATCGTCACCGTACACGGCGGCACGATAGCCGCCGAGCCCGCTCCTGGCGGCGGCACCGTGATGCGCCTGACCCTGCCCTGCCAGCCCTTCTCATCCTGAGCGTTTGCAGAATTGGTCTTTGGTGGCCTTCCCACGCCGTGTGGGCGTGTAAATCCGCCGCCGCGGCGGACGGTTCTCGTGGCGGAATCCGTCTATTTTCTGGTTAGTGACGCCCGGGCGTGACGGTCTCGCGCGGGTGGCGCCTAGCCCTCCCGGTGCGCAGGCAGCGGGCCAGTTCACGGCGCAGCTCACCGCGGCGTCGGCTGACCAGGCGCTATCCGGGTGTAGTACTCCAGAAACATTCTCATTCAGCGGGCTCCCTAGCCGCGGTCACTCGTCCCGGCCGACGGCGGGACGAAAGGACCCGTTACTTCGGCAGCGGCGCGATCGGGGTCTTGGTGAAGAAGGACCAGATGACCTGGGAGGCCGCCGGGGGGCTGATGACGGGCGGCCGGGGGAACAGGTGCAAGCCGCCCGGCCACACCGCGAACGCGAGGCGGCTACCCTCAGCGCACCCAGACCACGTAGTCATGGTCATGGCGCCGGAATGCGTGACCGTTTTAGCGGCCGGGCACTTTTCCGCCTCGTGCAGCTCAGCGACGAGGGTCGTCATCGGCAGCGACTCGACGCTGCCGTGGTCTCCCGGTTTGTAAGGCACCTCGGGGTCGTTGACCGACGCGATCTGGAGGATCGGCACCGGCTTGGTGACCGCGCAGCCGGACATGGGCTCGCCCTTCACCATCGCGTACTCGTCGAACAGGCCCGGGTCGGTGCAGGCGATCCGGTAGGCCAGCCGCGCGCCGTTGCTGAACCCGATGACGTAGACAGGCCGCGCGTGCCCCGGATCGACCTTGGGCACGAGGGCCTCCATGAAGGCTACGTCGTTGACGTTCTTGGCCGCCGCCTTTCCGCAGCAGCCGGTAGCGTTCCACGACTCGCCGTAGCCCACCGGGTAGACCAGTTCCGCCTGGTCGCTGCTGGCGTAAGGGACGAGGTCGTCCCGGCCCACCTCGCTGGCGACCGTGGCCCCCAGACCGGAGAGGAAGACGATGACCGGGGCCGACTTGGGCAGTCCCTTGTCCGGTGCGATGACCTCGTAACTGCGCTCCAGGCCCGCGACCTTCATCGAGTACGTCTTCGTGCTCGTCGGAACCTTGACGTTGTCCACAGTGCTGGCGCTGGCCTGCTGTCCGCTCCCGTCAACCACGTGCAGGAACGCGAATCCTGTGACGCCGAGCGCGACGACGACCACCGCGACCAGCCATGCGACTTTCCTCATGCCCCTACCTTGATGAACGATCCTCGGTTAGCGTCATCGCCTCATGAACGCTAGCCGATCTCAGGCTGTGCCGCGCGCTGACTGGGAGCGGTCAGTCCGTTGTCCTGCCGGGAGGACCACGGAGAAAACGTGATCTGTGTGGAAACCTTGCGTTCGCTGGCAACAAAAACGTCCGTCACACACGCGGAACTGATATATAGCACGAAATTTCCAAGATCTCTGGTGACCGGCTGACAGGTCGCCGCGGTGGCCGGCCGCCCAGCCGGGGAGCGGTAGCTGGCCGCATGGCGGTTGCCAGCTACCCGAGCCGCCGCCCGGCGGGTTACGCCGGAGCGGGCCAGTCGGCGGTGACGGACTCTTCTGGTGAGCCCACCGGGGGAGTGCCGTAGGTGCGGAAGGTGCTGGGGAGGCGTGCGCCCCAGCCCGGCTTGGCGGCGTACTCCGCCGGCGTCCACACCACCGGGTTGTCGTCGGGATCGAAGCCGAGGTAGCCGCCGGAACAGATCTCGATGCGGTTCCCGCCTGGTTCGCGGGTGTACAGGTAGAAGCCCTGGATCGGGATGTGCCGCGACGGCCCCGCCTCGACCGGCACCCGGGCGTCGTTCATCAGGTCGGCGGCGCGCAGCACGTCCTCCCGCGAGTCCACCCAGAATGCCAGGTGGTGCAGGCGCCCCGCGCCCTCCAGGTAGTCGCGGACGTAGATGACCTCGTGGCCCTGGACGGTGGATGACAGCCAGGCGCCGTCCTCTGACCCGTCGTCCCGCCTGATGATCTCGAACGTGCGCAGGCCGAACCCGTCGGCCCAGAACTCCCGGCAAGCCCGCACGTCCCTGGCCATCAGGTTGACATGCTCGAGCCGCCGCACGTTCGCGCCCGTCCCGCGGTAACGCTGGTGGCTGGACTTCATCGCGGGCCGGTCGCCGGCGGGCGCGGCGTACTTCGTTGTCTCGTAGTAGATCCGCACCCGGTGCCCGTCCGGGTCGGTGAACTCGTAGGCAGGTCCCTTGCCGCCGTCCGGCTCGACCCAGCCGCCGGCTACGCCCGCCGCCTTGAGCCATTCCACCCGCCTGGTCAGCGCCTCGGGGGACCAGGCTCGTACCGCCATGTGCCCGAGTCCCGGGTGGTCGGCGGCAGTCAGTTTCAGGCAGTACGGCTCGTAGTCGCCGTATCCCCGCAGGTACCACGACCCGCGCTCATCGCCGGCCACCGTGAGCCCGAGCAGCGTGGTGAAGTACTCCAGTGACGCCTCCGGTGCCGGCGTCAGGAGTTCCGCGTGCCCGATATGCGCCACGTCGCGCCACCGCTCAGCCACGCGGCGACCGTATACGATCCGCCATCCCCTGGCAAGGCCCGCCACTCGGCCTGCCTCGCGCCCGTTTCGCCGGAAATGTGCTGCCAAGCGGTCATGTCTCGCGCGCGGCCGCGCAGCTTTTGGCGCCGACCCGGCCCGCAGCGCGGTTTAGCCGCAGCCCTCGCCCCAGGGGCACCGTGCGTCCCCGCATCCTCACCCTGCAGGGCCAGAGGGCTGACGCCGGGGCGATGGTTGCGGCAGCCATACGCCCATGACCGTAGCGTTGTCACAACCATTCGGGCCGAAGGTGGTTGATCATGGTCGGCGGCCGTGCAGACCATGGCCGGCGGGGTCAGGTTAGGGGAGCGCGGAGCGGCGCCAGGCCCCCGCGGCCGGGTGGGCGGGCACGCGCAGCAGCCGGTCCGGGGCGTTCCACTGGGACCTGACCGGCGCGGGTCGCGTGCTCGCGGCGGCCCTTGACCGTGCGGCGGCGATGGCGGTCAGGGTGGCGACCAGGGCCGCGATCTCCTCCGCGGTCGCGTCGCCCCGGACGACGCGCAGGTACGGCTCGGGCTGCTCAGCCACGCGACTTGCCGACGCCGATGCCGAACTCGCGGTGCACCCGGGCCCAGAAGGCGTCCCGCAGCCACTCGCGCGCCTCCTGGTAGGGGCGCAGGCTCTGGCCGAGTTCCTTCTCCGCCTCGACGAGCAGTTCCTTGTCGATGACGGGCGGCAGGATAGGGCCGGGCAGCAGGTCGCGGATGTTGTCCGCCCCTCGGGTGAGGATCCACTTGTGAGCGACGTGCTCGCCGGCCTCCTCCACGTGCCGCCGGTCGGGGCCGAGCCGCGGCAGCGCGCCGCTCTGCGACACGTGCGGGATCGGGCCGGTCTGGGACAGGTGCGAGTTCCTGCCGAGCTGGGCGGGCGGGCGCGGGCGGTGATCGCCGAACAACTGGGCCGGCGACGGGACGTTGGCCTGCACGTCCGCCCGTGGCGTCTCGGCCACCGGGTTCCTTGCGAAGTAGGGGCGTACGAACGCCGCGTCGAGCACGTCCACTGTGTCGGACTCCCAGACCAGGCGCTCGGCCTGGTTGGTGCCGTACGGCGGTTCGACACCCCACAGGTGCACCCGGACGCCGTAGGCCTGGGCGGCCTCCACGGCCGGCACCATGTCCTCGTCGCCGGCGATGAGGACTGCGTCGGTGATCGCGCGGTGCCTGGCGAGGGCTTCCATGTCGGCCCGGATGTTGGCGTCCACGCCCTTCTGCTGGCCGCGGGCGTTCAGGTTGCCGAGCCGGAGCTTGACCCAGGCCATCTGGGCGACAACGCGCTGGTCGATCGTGGGTACCCGGTCGCGGGCCGCGTCGTACCAGTAGACCCGGAGCAGTTCGCCCCGGAACAGTTCGTCGGCGTGCTTCGTGACCGCCTGGATGAGGCCGACGGCGTCCACCCGGTAGTCACGGCGGGAACTGGTACCGAAGAGCAACTCGCCTGCGGCCGCGTAGATATACCCGACGTCAACCATGACCGCGTATCTGGCGAGGACGGGCATCGGGGCGGCGAATTCGCTCATCGTCTTATGACTCTAGGGCAGGTTGGACCGTGCGCGTGCCAGTTGGCACGGGATTGCCAGCGGAAGATTTCCAATTGGCTACTGGTGATGCGAGTTGTCACTATGCGTTGCCTCTTCGGTGGGCTGGCGGCAGCGCGCGGCTTTTATCGGCGAGACGGAGGCTTCGCCCCCGGAAGTCGTCCGATGGGCGGCGCGGCCGCGCAAGTTTTGTCTGACCGAGTCCCGGGAGATCTCGTTCAACGGTTTGGCGCAGCGGTGCACCTTTCGCCCGCGGGCTGCCTAGGAGGTGCTGACGCAGCCACGCGGCCTTTGTCCGCGGGGTCGTCTGACCTGGTAGCACGGCTTCTGCCGCGGGGATGCATGCGGCATCATCAACGGCCTGGCCTGGCCGCGCGGCTTTCGTCCGCGGGTCTTTCGAGACCTCGTCCGACTGGAGCCCTTGCCCATAGGGGTCCGTTGCGGCTTCGTCCAACGGTATGGCGAAGCCCCGCCTGCCGACAGCGGGAGGTACGGGGGCGCCCCCGGGCGGTAACAGCGGGATATTGCCGTGTTTCTTGGGTGGCAGGGTTTCGCGCTTGGTGCGTAGCGAGATGAGGGCCCTGGTGACGGCGGCGCGGGTTTCGGCCGGGCGGATGACCGCGTCGACGTAGCCGCGTTCGGCGGCGGTGTACGGGTTGGCCAGGGTGTCTTCGTATTCGGTGGTCAGTTCCTTGCGGCGGCCTTCGGGGTCGGCCGCGGCGGCCAGTTCGCGGCGGTAGAGGATGTTGACCGCTCCCTGCGCGCCCATGACGGCGATCTGGGCGGTGGGCCAGGCGAGGTTGATGTCGCCGCCGAGGTGCTTGGAGCCCATGACGTCGTAGGCGCCGCCGTAGGCCTTGCGGGTGATGACGGTGACCTTGGGCACGGTTGCTTCGGCATACGCGTACAGCAGCTTGGCGCCGCGGCGGATGATGCCGGCCCACTCCTGGGTAACTCCCGGCAGGAATCCCGGTACATCGACAAATGTCAGGATGGGAATAGAAAAAGCGTCACATGTCCGCACGAACCTGGCCGCTTTTTCCGAGGCGTCGATATCGAGGCAGCCGGCGAAATGCATCGGCTGGTTGGCGACCACGCCGACCGGGGCGCCCGCGACCCGGCCGAAGCCGACGACGATGTTCGGCGCGAACGCCTGGTGGATCTCGCAGAAGGTGTCCTCATCGAGGACCGTCTCGATGACCCGGTGGATGTCGTACGGCTGGTTCGGCGAATCGGGGATCAGCGTGTCGAGTTCCTCGTCCGCTGGGGAGATCTCGTAGTCCGGCGTGACCGGGATGACGGGCGGCTCGTCCAGGTTGTTGGACGGCAGGTAGGACAGCAGCAGCTTGGCGAACTCGATGCAGTCTTCCTCATCAGAAGCCTGGTAGTGGGCCACGCCGGAGCGGGCGGCGTGCGCGTGCGCGCCGCCCAGGTCCTCGAACGTCACGTCCTCCCCGGTCACCGTCTTGATCACGTCCGGCCCGGTGATGAACATGTGGCTGGTGCCCTCGACCATCAGCACGAAGTCGGTGATCGCCGGCGAGTAGACCGCGCCGCCCGCCGCCGGGCCCATGATCAGGCTGATCTGCGGGATCACGCCCGAGGCGCGGGTGTTACGGAAGAAGATCTCCGCGAACAGCCCCAGCGCGACCACGCCCTCCTGGATCCGCGCGCCGCCGCCGTCGTTGATCCCGATCACCGGGCAGCCGGTCTTCATCGCGTGGTCCATCACCTTGACGATCTTCTCCCCGTACACCTCCCCGAGCGACCCGCCGAACACGGTGAAGTCCTGGGAGTAGACCGCGACGGGGCGGCCGTCCACGGTGCCGGTCCCGGTGACCACCCCGTCGCCGTAGGGCCGGTTGCTCTCGATGCCGAAGTCGTGCGCCCGGTGCCTGGCCAGCTCATCGAACTCGGTGAACGACCCATCGTCAAGCAGCAGCCCGATCCGCTCCCGCGCGGTCAGCTTCCCCTTCGCATGCTGCTTCTCCACCGCCGCCGCCGACCCCGCGTGCACCGCTTCGTACCGGCGGCGCTCGAGATCGGCGATCTTCCCCGCGGTGGTATGCGGGTCAGGCAACTCGTCACGAACACTGTCACTCGCGGTCATGAGGGAAAGGCTAACCCGGCCGACGTTTGGCAGTACTAAGCGGCGGTTAGGCTCACGTCTTGGCATCCTCCGCCGCCCCGGATGGCGAGGATTTCAGCCACGGCGAGGCCGTGCTGTTGGTTCGCGGTTCGTAGGCCCGGCGACCCGGTCGCCTTCCCGCGCACCCGCGACATGCCCTGCCGCGGTTTACATCGAAAGCTACATTTGCGTCGACTTGACTCTCGCCGGCACGTTCGACTGTAGCATGCGGAGGCATGTGCCATTGGAGGTTTTCTTGAGCGAAATGGGCGGGACGGGCAGGGAGCGCGATTCCGCGGCGCTGCCTGACCTGATGCGCAGGGACGTCCGGCTGCTCGGCGATTTGCTCGGCGAGGTAATCAGCGAGTCCTCGGGCGCGGACCTGCTGGCGGACGTGGAGCTGCTCAGGCACGCGGTGATCGACGCCCGCTCGGCGACCGGGGCGACGGCGGGCGACGAGATCGCCGCGCTCGTCTCCTCCTGGTCCTGGGAGCGGGCCGAGCTGGTGGCCCGCGCCTTCACCGTCTACTTCCACCTGGCCAACCTCGCCGAGGAACAGCAGCGCGTGCGAACGCTTCGGCTGCGCGATTCCGGCGACCTGCCGCCCCGCGAGTCGTTCGCCGAGGCGGCGGACCGGATCGTCGCCGAGGCCGGAACAGGGCACCTGGCCGAGCTGCTCGCCGGGCTCCGGGTGCACCCGGTGTTCACCGCGCATCCCACCGAGGCCCGCCGCCGCGCGGTCGTCGCCTCGTTGCGCCGGATCAGCGGTCTGCTGACCGCGATCGACGACCAGTCGACCGGGGCCGCGCAGCAGGCCGAGGACCGGCGGAAGCTGCGCGAGGAGGTGGACCTGCTCTGGCGGACCGCCCAGCTGCGGGTCGCGGGGATGCGCCCGGTCGACGAAGTCCGCTCGGTGATGACCGCGTTCGACGAGACGCTGTTCCGGCTCGCGCCCGTCGTGTACCGGGCGCTCGATCACGTGCTGCTCGGCGCCGAGAGCGGGGCCGTGCCGTCGCCGGTGCCGTCGTTCCTGCGGTTCGGCTCGTGGGTGGGCGCCGACCGCGACGGCAACCCGAACGTCACCGCGGCGGTGACCAGGGAGGCCGCGATCATCCAGGCCGAGCACGCGCTGCGCGGCCTTGAGGCGGCCTGCGGCCGGATTGGCCGGGAGCTGACCGTGTACGAGGAGTCCGCGCCGCCGCCGCCCGCGCTGCGCCGGGCGCTCGCGGCCGCGTCGGCCGAGCATCCCGAACTGCTCGCGGACATCACTGCCAGGTCGCCGGGCGAGCCCTACCGTGCCTACCTGCTGTTCGCGACGGAGCGGCTCGCCGCGACACGGACCAGGAACCTGGACCTGGCCTACGGCGCGGCGGCGGACTTCGTCGCGGACCTGCGCCTCGTGCAGTCGTCGCTCGCCGAGGCCGGGGCTGTCCGCCAGGCGTACGGGGAACTCCAGCACCTGCTGTGGCAGGCGGAGACGTTCGGCTTCCATCTCGCGGGCCTCGAGGTCCGCCAGCACTCGCAGGTCCACGCCCGCGCCCTGGCCGAACTGCGCGAGGGTGCCGAGCCTTCCCCGATGACCCAGGAGGTGCTTGAGACCATCCGGGTGATGGCCTGGATCCAGCGCCGTTACGGCGTGGACGCATGCCGCCGCTACATCATCTCGTTCACGACCTCGGCCGAGGACATCGAGGCGGTCCACGAGCTGGCCGGCTACGCGTTCCCGCACGGCGATGGCCCGGTGCTCGACGTGGTGCCGCTGTTCGAGAGCGGGGAGGACCTCGCCAACGCCCCGTCCGTGCTGACCGGAATGCTGTCGATCCCCGCCGTGACCGCCCGGTTCGCGGGGGCCGGGCGCCGCCTGGAGGTCATGCTCGGCTACTCGGACTCGGCCAAGGAACTTGGCCCGGCCACCGCTACGCTGCGGCTGTTCGACGCGCAGGCGGAACTGGCCGCGTGGGCGGCGGAGCACGACGTGAAGCTCACCCTGTTCCACGGCCGGGGCGGCGCGATCGGCCGCGGCGGCGGGCCGGCCGGGCGGGCCGTCCTGGCCCAGGCGCCCGGCTCGGTCGACGGGCGGTTCAAGGTCACCGAGCAGGGCGAGGTCATCTTCGCACGGTACGGCCGCTCCGCGATCGGCCTGCGTCACCTGGAGCAGGTCACCTCGGCGGTGCTGCTTGCCTCCTCACCGTCGGTCGCGGCCAGGAACGGCGCGGCGGCGATGACCTTCAAGCAGCTGGCCGGCGCGATCGACGAGGCGGCGAAGCAAGCTTTCCGTGCGCTGGTGGAGGCGGACGGGTTCGCCGAGTGGTTCGCGACCGTCAGCCCGCTGGAGGAGATCGGCGGCCTGCGGATCGGCTCCCGCCCGTCCCGGCGCGGACACGGCGGCGGGCCGCTCGGCCTTGAGGACCTGCGGGCGATCCCCTGGGTGTTCGCCTGGGCGCAGACCCGGCTGAACCTCCCCGGCTGGTACGGGCTCGGCAGCGGCCTGGCCGCAGCGGCCTGGACCGGGATCCAGGCGGGCGATTCCGATGGCGACATTCCCGCCGAGGGGCTCGCGACGCTCCGCCGCGCCTACCGCGAATGGCCGCTGCTCGCCACGCTGCTTGACAACGCCGAGATGTCGCTGGCGAAGACGGACCGCTCGATCGCCGTCCGCTACCTGGCCCTCGGCGGCCGGCCCGACCTGACCGAGCGCGTGCTCGCCGAGTACGACCTCACCAGGCGGCTCGTCCTCGCCGCCACCGAGCACGACCGGCTGGTCGCCAACCGCCCGGTGCTGTCACGTGCCATCGTGCTGCGCGACCCGTACGTGGACGCGCTTTCCTACCTGCAGCTGCGCGCCCTGTCGGCGCTTCGCGCGGACGAGGTGGAGCCGGCCGAGCGAGCCGCTCTCGAACGGCTGCTGCTGCTGACCGTCAGCGGCGTCGCCGCCGGCCTGCAGAACACCGGCTGAGCGGGCCGCACGAGACGCGGAGTTCAGCTGGCGACCGGGGCAATCCGAATGCGTTCTTCCTGATGATGGGAGTTCCAGCACGGGAAGTGGGCGTCGAGTCCCGCGCCGTCGGCCAGCCGGGCGATCGCCTTCTCGCTCGGCTCGTCGTCGGGGGTGTAGACGACCAGGCGGGCTCCCGGGACCGCGGTGACCGCGAAGCTGGTAGAGGTAGCGGTGATGGGACCGACCGCCGGGTGGCGGAAGCGCTTGGTGTGACTGGTCGGCTTGGCCACGTCGTGTGACGCCCAGGCCTCGGCGAATGCCGTGCTGACGGCCTCAAGGCGGCGGATGAAGTGCGTCCACGCCGGGTCGCCCACGTGGCGCCCGTAGGCCGCGCGCAGCTGCCCGACCAGGGCGAGGCAGTAGCCCTCGTGATCCTGCAGCGGGCTGCAGCACGGCGCGGCGGTGAGGTTGAAGAGCAAGGTGTTGCGCTCGCCGGGCACGGCCCCGGTGATCCCGGGGAAGAGCGCGGCGTACACCTCGTTCCACGCGATCACGTCGAACCGCTCGCTGAGCACGCAGGCCGGGAACCTGATGCCGTCGAGGACGTGCTGGACCGCGGGCGGGAGGGGACAGTCGCCGCAGTCCGCTGCGGCGGCCGCCGCGCCGGGCAGGTCGGCGAGGCGGAACAGGTGTGCGCGCTCGACCGCGTCAAGCCGCAGCGTCGTGGCAACCGCGTCCAGGACCTGCACGCTCGCGTTGATCGGGCGGCCCTGCTCGAGCCAGGTGTACCAGGTGACGCCGACCCCGGCGAGCTGGGCGAGTTCCTCGCGCCGCAGTCCCGCGGTGCGGCGGCGGCTGCCAGGCGGCAGGCCCACGTCCTCCGGGTTGATCCGCTCCCGCCGCGCCCGCAGGAACGCGGCGAGCTCCGTCCGCCGGGCGGCGGCTGCCGTGGATGCCGTGGTCATGAACTTCATCCTCCCGTATGGCGGCCGAACCTGCCAGGTGGTGCTAGTACCAGGATAAGCAGGCTCTTGGTACCAGCATAAGTGGTCGCGCAAGCTGTTGTCATGACAGAACTCAGCCAACGTGCACAGCTGGCGGTCGGGAGCCGGACCGAACAGACCGGGCTGCCACGGCACCAGGGCCGCGCCGGCCGCGTCACGCCGCCGGGCCTGGCGCTCGCCATCGTGCTCACCGGCCAGATCATGGCGACGCTTGACAGCAACATTGTCAACGTCGCGGTGCCCGAGATGCATGCCACGCTCGGTGCTTCCGGCGCCGGGCTGCAGCTGATCGTGGCCGGTTACACGATCTCGTACGCGGTGCTGCTCGTCACCGGAGCCCGGCTCGGCGACATCCTCGGGCACCGGCGGGTGTACCTCGCCGGGGTGCTCCTGTTCACCCTGGCATCGCTCGGCTGCGGCCTCGCGCCGACGACCGGCGCGCTCGTCGCGCTCCGGTTCGTCCAGGGCGCCGGCGCGGCGACGATGATCCCGCAGGTGCTCAGCCTCATCCAGCGCACGTACACCGCCCCGGGGCCGAGGGCCAGGGCGATGAGCCTGTACGCCGCCGTGATCTCCGGCGGCGCCGTCCTCGGCCAGGTTCTCGGCGGCCTGCTGGTGAGCGCGGACGTGCTCGGCAGTTCCTGGCGGCCGGTCTTCCTCGTCAACGTGCCGGTCGGCCTGGTCGTGCTCGCGGCCGGCCGGCTGCTGCCTGCGGGCCGGTTCGACGGCGTCCGGACTCTCGACCTGCCGGGGCTGGCTGTGCTCACCCCGGCCGTGCTCGCGTTCGTGCTGCCGCTCGTGCTCGGGCAGCCGTTCGGCTGGCCCTGGTGGGGATGGGTGCTGCTCGCCGGGTCTGTCGCGGGCTTCGCGCTGCTCGGCGTCGTCGAACGCCGGGCCGCGGCGCGCGGCGGACAGCCGATCCTGCCCCGCTCGCTGCTCGGTCTGCCCGGCATGACTGCCGGGCTCTTCGGGCTGTTCGCGTCCTTGATGGTGTTCGGCGGCTGGCTGTTCGGCCTGGCGCTCGAGCTGCAGGACGGCCTCGGCGACTCACCGCTGCGGGCCGGGCTGACATTCGTCCCCTGCGGCATTGCGTTCGCGCTGGTGAGCCTGAACTGGCGACGGCTTCCCGCGCGGTATCACAGCCGCCTGCCCATGACGGGATTCGTGATCAATGGTGCGGCGCTCGCGTGGTCCGGGCTGCTGCTCCACTCCGGCGGCACCGGCGGCCTGTGGCTGTACGTAGCGCTCGCGATCGCCGGCGGCGGCATGGCCGGGGCGTTCGGCGCGCTGATGGGGCAGGTGCTGTCCCGGGTGCCGGTGGCGATCGCGGCGGACGCGAGCGGCGTCGTGGTGACGGTGAACCAGCTGGGGATCGTGGTCGGGATCGCGGCGTTCGGCTCGCTGTACCTGAACCTGGCCGGCCGGCTGCCCGCGGGCTCGGTCGGCGCACGGCAGCTGAGCGGGTTCGCGCTGTCGTCGGGGCACGCCTACCTGGCCGTGACGGTGGGGCTGGCCGTGCTGTCGGTCGTCGGCGCGGCGCTCGCCCGGGCGCACGTCCGGGCGGCCTCGCCCGCTAGGCTGCCTGCGTGACCAGGACGCACCGGCTTGAGCTTGACGACCAGACGCTACGCGAGTGGGACGCGGTGGTGCTCGATTCCGGACCGGACGGGATCGTCCTCGACCGGTCCGCGTTCTACCCGGGCGGCGGCGGCCAGCCACCGGACCACGGCGTGCTGCTGTGGGGCGGCGTGCAGACCAGGATCGTGGACGCGCGCAAGAGTTCCGACGACGTGTACCTCATGCCGCTCGACACCGACCCGCTGCCGCCGCCCGGCACTGCCGTGCGCGGCGCGCTGGAAGACGAGCGCAGGACGGCGCTGATGCGCACCCATTCCGGCCTGCACGTGCTCTGCGGTGTGGTCTTCAGGGACTTCGGCGCGCTGGTGACCGGCGGCAACATGGAGCCGCTGACCGCCCGGATGGACTTCAACCTAGAGGCGGTGCCGCCTGGCTTCAAGGAGTCCGTCGAGGAGGCGTGCAACGCCGAGCTCCGCACTGACCGGCGCATCGACATCCGCACGCTGCCCAGGTCCGAGGCGTTCGAGATCCCGGACATCATCAGGACCGCCACCAACCTGGTCCCCGAGGATGTCAAGGACGTACGGATCGTCGACATCGTCGGCCTCGACCAGCAGGCGGACGGCGGCACCCACGTGGCGTCCACCTCCCAGGTCGGTCGCATCTCCGTGGTCAAGGTCGAGAACAAGGGCAAGGGCTTCCGCCGGCTGCGCATCGCGATCAGCGAATAGCGGTCCTCTGGTACCGGAGTCATTTCCTGGGGAGACTTCCGGTACCGCGGCAACCACCGCGTAATGACTCGGGGGGGACGAAGGCAGTGCAGGATTCGAAGAACGGTAGCGGGCTGGTCCTGCCCGCGTCACATGGCATGTGGACCCGGCTCGACGTAGTCGCGTCGACCGGGTCAACCAACACCGACCTGCTCGACCGGGCCGCCGATCCGGGGGCTGCCGAGGGGCAGGTGCTGGTGGCAGAGGAGCAGACCGCAGGGCGGGGCCGGCTCGGCCGGTCCTGGTCGAGCGTGCCCGGCGCGTCGCTGACGTTCTCGGTGCTGCTGCGGCCCGACCCGGTGCCGTCGGCCCGCCGCGGCTGGCTGCCGCTGCTGGCCGGGGTCGCGGTCGCGTCCGCCGTGCGCTCCGTAGCCGGCGTCGACGCGATGCTCAAGTGGCCGAACGACGTGCTGGCCGGGGGCGGGAAGCTGGCGGGCATCCTCGCCGAGCAGTCGCCCGACGCGTCCGCCGTAGTGATCGGCACCGGCCTCAACGTCGCGGCCCCGGTCGAGGCACTCCCGGTATCCGCGACGGGCCTGCGCGGGACGTCGCTGCTCGTGGAGGGCGCGACGGTCGACCGCGCGACGCTGCTGCTGGCCGTCCTCGACGAGTTCGAACGCTGGTACACCGCGTTCCGCGCTGACCCGGACCCGGCCGGAACCGGCCTGCTCGACGCCTACCGCTCGATGTCCGCCACGATCCTCAGGAGCGTCAGGGTCGAGTTGCCTGCCGGGCGGGTGGTCAACGGCACGGCCATGGACATCGACCCCGACGGGCGGCTGCTCATCGAGGAGTCCCTGGAAGTCCCGCTGACCCCGGTTTCCGCGGGCGATGTCGTCCATCTGCGGTGACCGCTCCGTCCACGGCAGTCTTCCGGTGCTTAACCGGCGACGATCCCGAGCACGAGCGAACCGCTGCCGCAGTTGCCGTTCGCATTCCCGTCGATATACCAGGTGATGCCGCCGCTGAGTTTCGAGGCCTGCCACACTATCCCCGCCGCCTGGGCCGCTAGCGGTGTGACCGTGATGTTCAGCGTGCTGTCGGTGTAATTGGTCGAGCTGCTGCCGCAGTAGTAATAGTTGTTGATATCGACCATTCCGCTGTAGCTGCCGCCGCCGGCGGGCTTGAGGGTGGCGGTGAAGGCCTCGCCGTCGATCGCACCGGAAAGTTGGGCGACACACGGGCCCAGCGTGCAGTTACTGGTGAACGCCCAGTCGTCGTACCAGGTATCCCCGTCGGCATCTCCGGTGACCGACGAGCCGCCCGACTCGAGCTTTTCCGTGACCGAGAAGGCGGAGTTAAGGACGGCTTCCGACAGCGACGGCGTCTGGGTTGCGGCGTAGAGGTTGTGCGAGGACTGCGAGCGGGCGCTGCCGCGGTACGCGATGACCCGGAAATCGTAGGTCGTCGCGGGCGCGAGACCGCCGTCCTTGAAGTGGTTGACGTTCCCGGGGACCGTGGCGGCCACCGCGCCGTTCCGCAGGATCACGTACTTGTCGGGGAGTGGCCCGGACGAGGGATTCGACCAGCCCAGGCTGATTGAGTTGACGCCCCGCCCGCCGGCCGTGAGCCCGCTCGGACGCAGCACCGGGTACGCCCAGGGATGGATAACGTACGCCACTCCTGCCCCGGCCACGGCGAAGGCGAGCGCGACGATGGCCATGAGCCAGATATGGGGGCTTACTTTCCGTCCCGGTCGGGACCGCCCGATGAGGGCCGCGGGCCGGGGCAGCCTCCTGCGCGGGCCAGAGGTAACGGTCTCGGCTGATGCCGGAACCGGGAGCGGTGCGGATGCGGGGGTGCCGAACGCTGCCAGCGCTCGGGCGCCGGCCGACGCGGGTGTCACTACCTGAGCCGGCGAGCCGCCGGACGGGCTGTTGCCGGCCGCCAGGATTTCCGCTGGCAGCCAGGCGACATGGTTGACCGCGTCGGGGTGGGCGGCAGTCAACTCGGTAAGAAGCTCGGTGGCGGTTGGCCGCCGCGCCGGGTCCGCGGCCATGCAGCGTTCGATGAAAGGCCGCAGTTCGCCTGGCAACTGGTGCAGATGCGAGGCGAAGTAGGGCATCAGCGTGCCGGTGGCGGCGTACAGCAGCACCGCGCCGAGACTGAAGATGTCGCTTGCCGGGCTGGCCTCGAGACCCTCGGCCTGCTCAGGCGACATGAAACCGGACACGTCAGGGGGTGTGTCACCGAGTGCCGCCTGCACGCGGTCGACGGCCCGCGACATGCCGAAGTCGGTCACCCGCGGGCCGTCCGCCGCGAGCAGCACGCTGGCGGGCCTGAGATCGCCGTGGATGACGTCGGCTGCGTGCGCCGCGCTGAGCGCTTCCGCGAGCCCCGCGGCCAGTCTCAGTACCGGAGTAGTGGGCAACGGGCCGTGGGTGGCGACGGCCGTGGCCAGCGACGGACCGTCCACGTAGCCGGTGGCCAGCCACGGGAGCGGCGCGTCGGCGTGGACATCGATGACCGGCACGGTGAAGGCGCCGCCGGCCTGGCGTGCGGCGTCAGCCTCGCGGGCGAGCCTGGTACGGAAACCTGGGTCTGCCGCAAGGTGGGGATGGATGACCTTGACCGTTACCGGCCGGCCGGCGGCTGACCGGCCGAGGAATACCTGACCCATTTCGTCGGCGCCTAGTCGGCCAAGCAGCGTGTAGGTACCAATTTGACGTGGATCCCCGTCCCGCAACGCTTCCATCGCGCTCACCACTCCAGGCAGCGGTCTCATATGACGACAAAACCGTGCTATTGAACCATGAGTATGACGCGCCCTTGAGGATATAAGATGCAAATTGCTGCAAAATGAAATTATTTCGGTACTTTTGGGAGGTCCCGCCCGCTGAGGCCCCGTAGCCGCGGCCCTCTCATCGTGGTGATCGGCACCGGCCTCAACATCGCGGCCCCGGCCCGTATGCTCCCGCGTCCCTCGCCGTCTTTCGGCGCAACGCGGCTGCTCGCGGTGACGCGACGGTGCCGTCCAGCGGCGGTGACCGGCGGGCCGCCAGGGCGGTCCGCCGGTGCCTGGCCGGCGGCAGCGCCGCAGCAGGTGACCGGGCGGCTCAAGATGCGATCCTTTTACCGTGGCTTTACTATCTACTTATGACCCGAGTGCTGCTCGCTGAGGACGACACCTCCATTTCTGAGCCGCTGTCCCGCGCGCTGCGCCGGGAGGGCTACCAGGTGGAGATCACCGAGGACGGGCCGGCCACGCTGGGCCGGGCGCTGTCGGACGGGATCGACCTGATCCTGCTCGACATCGGGCTTCCCGAGCTTGACGGGCTCGAGGTGTGCCGCCGTGTCCGCGCCGAGGGGAACGGCGTCCCCGTGCTGATCCTTACCGCCAGGGCCGATGAGGTGGACACCGTCGTCGGTCTTGACGCCGGCGCGGACGACTACGTGACCAAGCCGTTCCGGCTCGCGGAGCTGCTCGCCCGGGTCCGCGCCCTGCTCCGGCGCGGGACGGCCGAGGTGCCGGGCACCGTGCGCGGCGTGCGGGTCGACGCCGAGGCACGCCGGGCCTGGCACGGCGACACCGAGCTTGACCTGACTACGAAGGAATTCGACCTGCTGTGGATCCTGCTGCGGGACGCCGGGAAGGTCGTCACCCGGGAGCAGATCATGCGCGAGGTCTGGGACGCCAAGTGGTGGACATCCACCAAGACGCTGGACATGCACATCTCCTGGCTGCGCCGCAAGCTGGGCGATGACGCGCACCACCCCAGGTACATCACGACCGTGCGCGGCGTCGGCTTCCGCTTCGAACGCGGCGACTGATGCGACGGCGGCTGTGGCTGTCCGCAGCAGCGGTGGCGGTGGGCTCGGCACTCATCGTCGCAGTGCCGCTGCTGGTGGTCGTGGCCATCCGCGACCCTTACCTGCTCGCACTCGGCCTGCCGCTCCTCGCCGGCGCGGTCGCCGCGGCCGTGGTCCTCGCCGGAGAGCTGGCGCGGCGGGCGGCCCGGCCGGTGGAGGAACTCGCGGATGTGGCCGGCCGCCTGGGCACTGGTGACCCGCGCCCTGTCGGTCGCCGCTACGGCGTGACCGAGCTCGACCAGGTAGCCGACGGCCTGGACAGCGCGTCCCGGCGGGTCACCAACCTGCTGACCGCCGACCGCGAGCTGGCCATCGACGCCTCGCACCAGCTTCGCACGCCGCTCACGGCCCTGTCGATGCGGCTTGAGGAGATGATCGCCTCCGCGGATGACCCAGACGCGGTCCGTGACGAGGGCACGGCGGCGCTTGCGCAGGCCGAGCGGCTCGCCGACGTGGTGACCCAGCTGCTCAGCCCCGCCCGGCGGGTGGGGGCCGGATCCTCGGGCCTGATCAGTGTCGACAAGATCGTGCTGCAGCAGATGACGGAGTGGGAGCCGGCGTTCCGGCGGGCCGGGCGGAAGATGGTGCTCATCGGAGAGTCCCGGCTCCAGGCCTACGTGACCCCGGGCGGGCTCGCGCAGGTGATCGCGACGCTGCTTGACAACGCGCTCATGCACGGCAAGGGCACGGTGACGATCCGCAGGACCCAGTCGGCCAGTTCGGTCGTGATCGAGGTCGAGGACGAGGGCGAGGGGATACCGGCCGAACTGGTCTCCCGGATCTTTGAGCGCAGCGTCAGCGGCAGGCCGGAGGGAACCGGGCTGGGCCTGGCGCTGGCACGCACGATGGCGACCGCCGACGGCGGCCGGATTGTGCTCGCCCGGCGCCGGCCGCCGGTGTTTGCGGTGTTCCTGCCGCGCAACCCGCCATCCGGGCAGCCCAAGTCCGCCAGCACCGGTCCGGCCTAGGCCAGGAGCCCGCTGAATTTGGTCTCTGGTGGCCTTCGGACGCCGTGTTGGCGTGAAAGTCCCGGGGCGCTGCGGGTTTGCGCGTGGCTGCGGTTGCTGGCGCTCCGTGGCCGTGGCCGGCGGCTGCGCGGGTTTGCGGCCCTGCGGGGGCGGGATGCGGCGGGATGATGCGGGTGATGCGGCCGCCTGCTGACACCGTCGTTCTATGGCGGGCCTGACCCCGCGAATTATTCTGAACGCCGGGAGCCGGCTTGAGGGCTGCGCATCGGCGCTTCGAGCCCGCGGATCAGATTTCCGCTTGCCCTCGGGTCCTGCGGGCGGCCGTCACCTGAGTTCCTGCGGTGACGCCCCGACCGGCGCGGCGCGGAGCCGCCGCCGTCCGGCTGCGGCAGGTGCTCCGTCGGCTCCCACGAGTACAGCGGAGGCTTCTCCACCTCGACGGGCACAGGTTCCGCGGCGGGCGAAGAAGAAGCGGCGGTCTCGCCCCACGGGGAGGATTGGGCCGCCGTCGTGACCGGGGCCTGGGTCGATACCTCCGCCGCCGCGTACGCGGGGTCGAACTCCCAGGGCGGGTAATCGGGAAGCTCTGCCGTCTCGGCGGACCCGGTAGCCGGGCCGGCGACCGGGGCGAGGAACACCCACCTCTTGTACGCGAAGTACCGGAAGATGGTGGCCAGACCGGTGCCGATCACGGACGCCGCGTTGTATTCAAGCTGGCTGTGCAGGTTCAAGACGTATGTGACGAAGCCGACCACGATCTCGGCGATGAGCAGCCCCACCAGGTTGAGCACGACGAACAGCACCGCCTCGCGCTTCAGCTCCTGGTTCTCCCGGTGCTTGAACGTCCAGAACCGCGAGCCGAGGTACGTGACCACGGTCGCGGCGGCCGTCGAGGCGGCCTTGGCTGCCAACGGCTCCACGTGGTACTTGCCGTGCAGCAGGGCCGCGCCACCCAGGTCGATCACGGTGCCGATGCCGCCGACTACGCAGAACTTGACAAGCTCAGGCAGTATCGGCTGGAGGCGGGAGTACAGGCCGGAGGCTCGAAGGGCCATGCGCGGTTTGCCCCTTTCGTCATGGTCGCGCCTTCACGGTATGGGCAGCGCCTAGCACCGAGGTATGACTTGCCTGAATTGTTGTTAAGTGATGCTCCGTCCCTGTTCATACATGTACCCCTGGTGTCCAGTGCGACACCAGGGGTACATGTGATTGCGGTGGTTTAGGCTGGTTACGGACTATGCGGTGCGGACCCGGCGGTCGACGATCAGCCGCCAGGTGAGGTAGATCACGCCCGTGAGCACGAAGCCGGCCTCGAAGGTCAGATCGCCGGCGCTTGGCCAGTGGGTGGGGACGAGGCCGACGTACTTAGTCTGGTTCGAGAAGAGCCAGATCGCGATGCCGGCGCCGACCGCCATCGCCACCGGGCCCGCCCAGTTGGTGTACTTCCTGTTGAAGAGAATGTGCTCGATCTCCGCGGGATTCTGGCGGCGGCGCAGGTACATGTCGCAGAACATGACCGCCAGCCAGGGAGCGATCCAGTAGGCGATGATCAGCAGGAAGTTGTTGTAGTCCTGGCCCGCGTTACCGAGGCCGGCCCAGGCGACGAAGAATCCGATCGTGCCGAAGCCAAGCGCGACGATGGCCCGCCTGGCCGCCAGGGGCAGCTTGAAGCCGATGGCGGTGAAGGAGATCGCGCCGGAGTAGATGTTGAGCGCGTTGGCGGCGATGCCGCCGATGACGATGGCGATCAGCGTCAGGTCGCCGAGCCAGGTCGGGAAGATGCCGGTCCAGCCGGCCGTCGGGTTCGCGGCCGACGCGACGCTCGGCAGGGTGCCCGCCGCCGCGCCGACGGTCTCGAGCAGCACGCAGGACAGCAGCAGGCCAAGGCCGGCCCACCAGGCGATCGCCCTCTTGCTTGCGTCGGGCTTGAAGTAGCGGGTGTAGTCCGAAGCGTACGGGTTCCAGCCCACCGCGTAGCCGAACGTGGCGCCGAGCTCAATCAGGAACGCGCCGGGTATGGTGTGGTGCACCGCGCCGGGGTGGCTCTTCGACAGCGTCCAGATCGACGCGATCATGAAGATGACCACGAGCAAGGGGAAGGCGTAACGCTCGAAGACGTGGATCAGGTTGTGGCCCAGGAACGCTACCGCCAGCTGAAGGGCGATCACGATCAGCAGGCAGAGCACCTCGGGCAGGTGGGTCAGCGCGTTCAGCGCGAGCGCCCCGCTGACGCTGTTAACCGCGAACCAGCCGATCCCGGCCACCAGGGAGTTGATCCCCGCGGGGAGCACGTTGCCCCAGTATCCGAAGCCGCGGCGGCTGAGTACCATCTGCGGGACCCCGTACTGCGGCCCCATGGTGGACAGGATGCCCTGCGTGATCGAGCCGAGCAGGGTGCCGATGACGATCGCGAGGAACGTCGCCCAGAAGCTCAGGCCGAAGAACACGACACCGATGAAGCCGACGAAGACCGTCGCGAACTCCATGTTCGGCGAGGTCCACGTCCAGAAGAGCTGCAACGGGCGGCCGTGCCGCTCGTTGAGCGGTATGAACTCGGCGCCACCGGGCTCGACGGCGATGACCTTGTCGCCGTACTTACCCTCTCTAACGTCAATGTCGTCGCTTACCGTGGTCATGCATACTCCCAGCTACCAAGCCTAGTCAGTGCCGACTGGCCGGGGTTGGTCGGCTCGCCTGAGGGGCGAGGGCGAGGTGGTGCTGGCGGGAGAGTGTCGCGACGTTGCGGCCTCGTGGCGCCACGTTGGTTGTACCCAGGATTGGGTGGTTCCGCGTAGGCTTCACGGCGTGGTTTCACCCTTGTCACCTGCGGGACCTGCGGGTCCCATCGTGCGGAAGTCCGGCACAGGGATGCCGGTTGTCGGGATGGTGGGCGGCGGGCAGCTCGCCCGGATGACAGCCGCGGCGGCGGTTGGCCTTGGTGTCACGTTCCGGGTGCTGTCCGAATCGGAGTCGGAGAGCGCTGCGCTCGTCACGCACGACGTGACGGTCGGATCGCATCTCTCGTTGTCAGATGTTTCGGCTTTTGCTGCCGAATGCGACGTTATCACGTTCGATCATGAGCACGTGCCAGCCCCGATCCTGGCCGAGCTGGAATCGTCAGGAATCCTGGTCCGTCCGGGCGGCGCCGCGCTCAGGTACACCCAGGACAAGCTGGCGATGCGGGAGAAGCTCAACGCGCTTGGCATCCCGTGCCCCCGGTTCGCGCCCGTTTCCTCGGTCGCGGACGTGATGGACTTCGTCGGCGGGAGCTGGCCTGACGTGGCCAGTGCCTGGCCGGTGGTGCTCAAGGCGGTCAGCGGCGGCTACGACGGCAAGGGCGTCTGGGTCTGCGAGTCAACGGGCGAGGTCGAAGACGTCATCGCGCACGGCATTCCGCTGCTGGCCGAGGAGTTCGTGCCGTTCCGGCGGGAGCTCGCGGCACTTGTCGCCCGCTCGCCGTCCGGGCAGGGGGCGGCCTATCCCGTGGTGCAGACCGTGCAGGTGGACGGCATCTGCCGGGAGGTGATCGCGCCGGCTCCCGGGCTCAGCCCGGACCTGGCCGTGCAGGCCGAGGCAGTGGCCCTGCGGATCGCCGCCGAGCTCGGCGTGACCGGCCTGCTCGCGGTAGAACTGTTCGAGACCCGGTACGGGGGGCTGCTGGTCAACGAGCTCGCCATGCGGCCGCACAACAGCGGGCACTGGACGATCGAGGGGGCGCGCACCTCCCAGTTCGAGCAGCACCTGCGCGCGGTGCTTGACCTGCCGCTCGGCTCCTGCACGCCGCCGGCCGGCAGTTTCACCGTCATGGCGAACCTGCTCGGCGGAACCGACCCGGACATCTTCGACCGCTATATTCACGTGATGGCCGCTGATCCGGCGGTTAAGGTCCACTTTTACGGCAAGGAAGTACGGGCCGGCAGAAAAGTCGGGCACGTCACGATCGTTGGCGGCCCAGGGGACGACGTGTCGGAGGTCCGTGACCGGGCACGCCGGGCGGCGAGTTACCTGCGCTGGGGAACCGAGGACGGCGACTGAAAGCGGGCGGGCTTGGCCTACGGAAAATCCCTGATCAGGAGCAGCAGCACAGCGCGGGCAACTACTCTGTCACAAGATGATTAACCCAGGTCGGTACGTGGAGGCTTCGTGACCGTTGGCGAAACCCTGACCGCGGCCCGTTACCAGGCGGGTTTGACAGTCGACGAACTCAGCGAGCGCACCAGGATCCGCGGCACGGTCATCCGCAGCATTGAGCAGGACGACTACGCGGCCTGCGGCGGTGACCTGTACGTCCGCGGATACGTGCGGGCGATCGCAGGCGCGGTCGGCATCGACGCCCAGCCGCTGATCCGTGCATTCGACCTCGAACGGACGGCCGGCGGCGACAGCAAGCGCGCGAACGTCGCGGCCGGCCCGGACCTCACGGGCGTCCCGAGTGCGACGGCGCCGGAGGCACCGGCCACGGTCCGGTTGCCTGCCGTCGGCACGGATACGGCCGGGGACGCGGCACCGGCCCCGCGGGCGGATCCGGCTGGGCGCGCGGACCCGCCTGCGACGCGATTCGACCTGCCCCCGGTCACCGAAGACCTCGCCGCCACCGCGTTCGACCTGCCGCCCGTGGCGACGGTGCCCCCGTCCGCCGTGCCGCCCGCCGCGGCGCGCCCGCCGGGCTCGGAGGACACCCGGTTCGACCTGGCCCCGGTGACCGACGACCTCATGGCCGCGGGCTATGACCTCGGGCCGGTGGCGGCACCAGGCAACGAGAGCCGCGGGACACAGGTTCTGCCCCCGGTTGATCCTGATCCGGCCGGCGGGGGGCCGGCTCCCGCGCGGCCGGGAACGGCAGGCGGGAAGCGGCGGGTCATCTTCGCCGCGTCCGCGGGCGTGCTTGTCCTGGTCGCGCTTGTAACCGTGGGAATTCACCTGATGAGCGGGGGTACGACGGCCCGCAGCGCGGCCTCGGTCACCGTGCCCAAGCAGGGCGCCAAGGCAAGCGCCACGGCAAAGGCAAGCGCGGCAGCGAGTGCGAGCGCGGCTGCCAGCGCCAGCGCTGCCGCCCAGGCAAGCGCGTCAGCGGCCGCGAAGGCCAGTGCCGCGGCCAAGCCCGTCACCAGCCTGCCCATCGCGGCGGCCATCGCGTTCGGTCCCGAAGGAGCCGCCGACGGCGACAACGCGAGCACCGCAAGCTACGCGATCAGCAGCGGCGCGCCCGAGCCGTGGTCCACTCAGTGGTACGACACCGCGCAGTTCGGGGGGCTCAAGGACGGCACCGGCCTGCTGCTCGACATGGGCGGCAAGGTCACGATCACCAGCGTCCTCGTCGACCTCAGCCAGTACCAGGGCGCAGGCCTCCAGATCCGCGTCGGCAACAGCACGGTACAGCAGGACCTGCAGGTCGCGGCGACCGCCGCGAACGCCAGCGGGGCGGTCAACATCACGCTGCCCCAGCCGGCAACGGCCAGGTACGTGCTGATCTGGTTCACCCAGCTGCCCGCGAACAGTTCGGGCCAGTACCAGGAGAGCATCTCCCGCGTCGCAGTCAACGGCCGCCGCTAGGAGTCCGCCGCCAGGCCGGGACGTGCCGTGCCGTTACGCTTGGGCCGTGCAGAGTGATTCGCCGGTGGTTGGCGTGGTGATGGGTTCCGACTCGGACTGGCCCGTGATGGGTGCCGCGGCCGAGGTGCTCGATGAGTTCGGCGTGGCATACGAGGCGGATGTGGTCTCTGCGCACCGGATGCCACGCGAGATGATCGCCTACGGTGAGCAGGCGGCCAGCCGTGGCCTGAAGGTGATCGTCGCCGGCGCGGGCGGTGCCGCGCACCTGCCCGGCATGCTGGCTTCGGTCACGCCGCTGCCGGTGATCGGGGTACCGGTGCCGCTCAAGTACCTGGACGGACTGGACTCGCTGTTGTCGATCGTGCAGATGCCCGCAGGCATCCCGGTGGCCACCGTCGCCGTCGGCGGCGCACGCAACGCGGGACTGCTCGCGGTCCGCATACTCGCCGCCGCCGATGACGAGTTGCGGACGCAGATGATCGAGTTCCAGGCCCGGCTTACGGCGCAGGCCAAGGCCAAAGGCGAGGCATTGCGGGCCCAGTTCGACTAGTGCGCCGGTGCTTGTCACGGTTCGGTGGCATATGTGGTGAAATGCTACAGCGGCTTGCCGGTCACGCAGCGGAATGTAGACCTTCCGTATCGTTTCGGGAACGGTGCTGCTCCAGGGCTGTTTACGCGTGCGGCGCTCGGGCATTCTAGAGCCAGCGCAGGCAGCCGGAACGGGACTGGATGCGAGTGTCTGATGGGGGAGTTGGGCACACTGCGCTAACGGGGTCGAGGGGAAGTACTTATCGTGTTTTCTGTTGCTAAGAGCAATCCATTCCGTTCGCTTGGTTTGTACAAGTCCACCGGCAGGCACGCCGCTCCGAAGGGTTCGGTCCCGCAACCGCGTCCGGTTGATGACACGCAGGATCATGAGCGTGAATCGCAGAATCATGTCCGCCGGCCGGCCCACGCGGCGACGATGCCGCGCCTGACTGGCAGGCATGCGGTCAACGGGCAGAGTGCCGCATAGCCGCGACGCACCCAGCCGCAAGCGCGAACGCCCGTCCGGCATCGTGGAATGCCGGGCGGGCGTTCGCGTGCCCGATCACGGGTCCTGTCCGGCAGCAGCCCGCTGGACCATTAGCCGTGCTCGCCGTGGGGATTAACATCGGGGGCATGAGCACCTTCGCACTGTCGGAAGAGCATGAGGCGCTACGGGAGGCCGTGCGCGCGCTGGCGGATGACAAGATCGCGCCGCGGGCGGCAGACGTGGACCGGGCCGCGGAGTTCCCCTGGGACGTGTACGAGGCGCTGGTGAAGGCGGACTTCCACGCGGTGCACATCCCCGAGGCCTACGGCGGGGCCGGCGGTGACGCCCTGGCCGCGGCGCTGGTGATCGAGGAGGTCGCCCGGGCATGTGCGACGTCCTCGCTGATCCCGGCGGTGAACAAGCTGGGCACGATGCCGCTGCTGCTCGGAGCATCGGAAGACGTCAGGCAGCGCTATCTTCCGCCGGTGGCGCGGGGGGACGGGATGTTCTCCTACGCGCTGTCAGAGCCGGAGGCAGGCTCAGACGCCGCGGCGATGCGCACCAGGGCGGTGCGGACCGGCGACGGGTGGGTACTCAACGGCGTGAAGCGGTGGATCACCAACGCCGGGGTGTCCAGGTACTACACGGTGATGGCGGTCACCGAACTGGACAAAGGGCCGAACGGGATCACGGCGTTCGTGGTCGAGGACGGCGACCCCGGCTTCGGCTTCGGTGCGCCCGAGCACAAGCTCGGCATCAAGGGGTCGCCGACCCGCGAGCTGTACTTCGACAACTGCGAGATCCCCGACTTCCGCCGGGTCGGCGAGGAGGGCCAGGGATTCAAGATCGCGCTGCGCACCCTGGACCACACCAGGGTCACGATCGCCGCGCAGGCGCTGGGCATCGCCCAGGGCGCACTGGACTACGCGCTCGGGTACGTCAGGGAGCGCAGGCAGTTCGGCCGGGCGGTCGCCGACTTCCAGGGCCTGCAGTTCATGATCGCCGACATGGCCATGAAGCTGGAGGCCGCCCGCCAGCTCACCTACGCGGCGGCCGCCCGCTCCGAACGGTCAATGCAAGGGGAAAAGGTAAGCGACCTGACCTTCTTCTCCTCGGCGGC
>Ga0335073_10001464_pt1 | contig 31531 bp, 25 predicted proteins | sample Lox_Sample_22_FD_207093 | JGI IMG/M metagenome (GOLD analysis project Ga0335073, IMG submission 207093) | Soil microbial communities from Loxahatchee National Wildlife Refuge, Florida, United States - Lox_Sample_2.2 | ecosystem: Environmental > Terrestrial > Soil > Wetlands | place: USA... | reverse complement strand
AGGCAATCGAGGAACGGGCACCTCGGCGTACCGCGCCTACGGCCGCGAGCACGAGATCACCGCGCCGGGCCGGCCGGCCATCCTCGGGTCGGCCGATCCGGCATTCCGCGGCGACGCCGACCGGTGGAGCCCGGAGGATTTGCTGGTCGCGTCCCTGTCCCAGTGCCACCTGCTCTGGTATTTGCATCTCGCCGCCGAGTCCGGCGTTGCAGTCACCGACTATGTCGACCACGCGGTCGGCACCATGCGGCTGCACCCGGACGGCAGCGGCGAGTTCACCGAGGTGGTGCTGCGGCCCGCGGTGACCGTCGCCGGGACCGGCACCGCGGCGGTCGCCGGCCAGCTGCACGAACGGGTGCACGGGCTGTGCTTCATCGCCCGGTCGGTCAACTTCCCGGTGCGGCTCGAACCGACGACCGCGGTCGCCGCGCGGTGACCGTGCTCGCCCGGTTCGCGGCGCGCGGGCACCCGCGGCTGCGCGCCACCCACGGCAAGACCCTCGAACTCACCGCCGAGGCCGAGATCACCGAGCGCGCCACCTGCGTGGTCGGGGTGGCCGCCGAGCTGCCGGACCAGGCCGTCGCCGGACCGGTCCGGCTGACCCTGTCCGCCGCCGGGCACACGCTGAGCTGGCTGGCCACCGGCAACTCCGGCTGGCAGCCCGGCCGGACCGCGGTGATCCGGCGCAGCGGCCGGCGGCTGGCCGACACCTTCGCCACCGACGCCGAACTGGCCGCCGACGGCCTGCCCCGGGAGCTGGTGCGCGAGCTTGCCGCCGGCGCTGCGGTCACCGTGACCGTGGAACGGGCGGCTGGCCCGGCCGGCGGGACGCTGGTGCGGCTGCAGGCCCAGCCGGGCGCCGGCGCCCGGCTGCGCGCCGAGGCCGCCGCCGCCGACCTGGTCGTCGCCGAGGACGCGCCGGGCCGGGCGCTGGCCGGCGACCTGGTCACCGGCCGGCCGCCCGAGGCCGCCGCGGTGCTGGCCGGCGGGGGCCGGGTGCTGGCCGTCGGCGCCACCGGCGAGGCCGACCTCTCCGGGCCGCTGGCCGCCGCGGCGCGGGTCGAGGTGCTGGGCCTGCCCGCCGAGGCCGCGGTCAGCGCGGCCGCCGCGGACCGGCAGCCGGCCCTGGTCGCCACCAGGCTCACCGCCCGCGAGCTCGCCCCGCTGGCCGGTGGTCAGCCCGGGCTGGCCGTAGTGCTGCGCTGCCCGGCGGCCGAGCTGCCGAAGGTGCTGGCCACCCTCGGCCGGGACCGGACCGAGCTGGTCGTGGTCACGCCGGACGATCCGGAACGCCCCGTCCGCGGCAGGCTGTCCGAGATCGGGCTGCCCGACCGCGGGGAGCTGGTGTGCCGGGCCGCCGGCCGACCGGACGCGGGCCAGCAGGCGGCGATCGACCCGGTCGCGCTGGTGCGTGAGCTGCTCGCGCAGGCGGTCACCCCGCGCAGCGTGGCGCTGGCGGTGGCGGCGCTGCCGGGCTGGTCACGGCGCACCGCATACGCGTTCGTGCTGTCCCTGTCGGGGGAAACTCAGCTCTGAGCGTTGATCCGGCCGGCCAGCGCCAGCACGTCCAGGCGGTCGCGGGAGGAGTTCAGCCGGCGGGTCCACGAGGTTGCCAGCTCGGCGATGCCGGCGTCGTCGAGGTAGTGCGCCCGCTCCAGCGTCCAGCCCTGCCGGGCGTACCGCTCGGCCAGGGCGGCCAGGGCGGAGTCGGGATCCGGCTCGGGATGCTCCCCCACCTCGGGCACCGGCGGACGCCAGGCGTGCAGGTTGAGGGTGATCAGGAACCGGGCCTCCGGCGTGCAGCGGCGGGCCAGCTCGGCGAGGGTGTCCGAGCCGTCGCCCAGCACGCCGCGCAGCAGGCTGCCCCACGGCATCAGCACGTGCACCTCGGCGATGCCGGTCAGCTCCGGCGGCAGCTGCTCGACCGGCGCCCAGAGGAACAGCAGGTTCGGGGTGTCGGTGCGGCCGGAGACCTTGCGCAGGTTGTCCTTGGCCGCGTCCAGCCCGACGACCAGCGCGGCCGGGTGCCGGCGCGCCAGCTGCAGGGCGTGCTTGCCGTCCCCGGTGCCGACGTCGAGCACGATCCGCTCGTACCGGCCGGCCAGCCCGGCGTACTCCGCGGCGGACAGCTCGACGATCTTCTTGCCCCGGATCCGCCGCACCGGACCAGGCTAGCGGCCTACCGGGGCTGGCCGAGGCAGGTGGTGACCAGCCGTGCTGGCCGCTGCCGGAGCGTGCGGCAGCTACGGGGCTCGGTCAAGGAGCGGGCAACCTCAGCCGTCGGCGTCCAGCAGCTGCCGGGTCAGGTGCAGCGCCATGGTCACCGCGCGGGCCCGGACGTCGGCGCGGGAACCGGGCAGCACGATCCGGCTGGCCAGCGTGCGGGCACCGTCGGTGGCACAGAGGTGCACCAGGCCCACCGGCTTGGCCTCGCTGCCGCCGTCCGGGCCGGCGATACCGGTGACGCCCAGCCCGAGGTCGGCGCCGAACCGGCTGCGCACCCCCGCCGCCATCGCCTCGGCCACCTCGGCGCTGACCGCGCCGGCCGCGGCCAGCAGCTCGGGCTCGACCTCGACCAGCTCCTGCTTCACCGAGTTGGCATAGGCGACCACGCCGCCGACCAGGTACGCCGAGGAGCCCGGCCGCTCGCTGAGCCGGCCGGCCAGCAACCCGCCGGTGCACGACTCGGCGACCGCGATGGTGCGCCCGCCGGCCCGCAACCGGTCGGCGACCAGCTCGTCCACGGTGCGGCCGTCGAGCGAGTACGCCTCCTGGCGGTAGGCGGCGGCGAGCACCGCGTGCAGCTCGTCGTAGGTCGCCTGCTGGCCGGGCCGGAACCGGGTGACGATCTCCAGCTCGCCGTCGCGCAGGCAGGTGCTCACCTCGAGATCGGCGGTGAGCCGCGGGTGCGCGCGCAGCACCGCGGCCAGTTCGGACTCCGGGACGTTCCACAGCCGGACGGTGCGCTCGCGCAGCTCCTCGGCATCTGCCAGCGCCGCGGTGACCACCGGGTGCGCCGCGGCGGCCGGCCACATGCCGCGCAGCTCCGCGGGCGGCCCGGGCAGCACCAGCACCGGCGGCCCCGCCCGGCCGTCGGCGGCCGGCACGACCAGGCCGGGCGCGGTGCCGACCGGCTCGATCGGGAACGCCCCGGCCGGCACCATCGCCTGCTTGTGGGTGGCCGCGGCGGTGGCCGCCGGGTCCAGCCGCCAGCCGCGGCCGGCGCTGAGCCGCGCGACGATCCCGGCGATGCGCCGCTCCAGGGCGGCGTCCAGCGCCAGCGGCCGGCCCTGGAAGTCGGCCACCACCCGGGCGGTGAGGTCGTCCGCGGTCGGGCCCAGGCCACCGGAGGTGAGGATCAGCGCGACCCCGGTGCCGGCCAGGAACTCCAGCGCCTGGCGCAGGTCCGCCGGCCGGTCGCCGACCACCAGCAGGTGCGCCACGTCGCAGCCGAGCCGGCGCAGCTGCTCGGCCAGCCAGGGACCGTTGCGATCGCTGACCCGGCCGGTGAGCACCTCGGTGCCGGTGACGACGATTCCCGCGCGCGCGTGCATCCCCGGATACTAGGCAGATCCGGATACTAGGCAGATCCGAGATAGGCAGTTTCGAAGCACCAGGCAGTGTCGAGCCGTGCTCGACGGGTCGGGAACTCGGCCCCGGCACCCTGTCGCGTGAGCACGGCAGCCGGCCGGTTCGCTCACCGCCGAGAAGGGGCTACATGACGTCGCAGCTGCCGGCGATCCTCACCAGGTAGTACGTGCCGCTCGCGGTGTCTTGCGTCGGGTACCACAGGTTCTCACCCGTCACGTAGTAGCTCGGGTCGGCACGCCACACGATGCCGTCACCGACCCGGCTGCCGGCCTTCCCCAGCAGGTAGTAGGAATCGCCGGCATGCAGCATGAAAGCTACCGGCGAACTCAGGCTCGAGCCGCACCTGGCCAGCTGTCCGTCGCCGGCAGCGGTGACGGTGTACTCGCATTCCGTCGCGGTGCCGGTGGCTCCCGGAGCCGCCACGGCCGCCGCCGGCGCTGCCGTCACCCCCACGACCGCAGCGGCGGTCACCGCGGCCTGCCCGGCGACGATCCATGCCTTCCGCATGACAGTCCTCCCACGAGGAAAGAACGATGCGGCTGCAAAGTAGGGAATCGGCGCCAATCGGTCAACGCCCGCTAGACGATCCGTCCAACCGCTCGAACCTGCTGCCGACCGAATCCGATGGCGGTACTTCCCCGACCGGAATGCCTGACTGGAGCCGCCTTAGGGAATCGAACCCTAGACCTTCTCATTACGAGTGAGACGCTCTGCCGACTGAGCTAAGGCGGCGCACGGCGAACCGCGACGCGGGAGAGTCTAGCGGGTCGTCCGGTGCGGGACGAACCAGGTCAGGTGGTCGAGGTCGGGTCCGGCTGCGGCACGCTGCCCTGGCCGGGACCCGGCACCCCGCCGAGCCGGCCGGCACCGCCCTGCTGCCCGCCGGAACCGGACCTGCCGGTGCCGCCGAGACCCCGGCCGATGCGGCCACCGCTTCGCCCGAAGCCGTTCTGCCCGAAGCCGTTCTGCCCCGAGCCGGGCCGTCCGGTGAAGCCGCGCGGGGTGGTCGCGGTCGAGCCGGTGTCGGCGAACGACACCCCGACCGAGACCGCCGCGCCCACCGCCACCGCCACGATCACGGCCGCAGCGGTGCGGCGCGCCGACCAGCGCGCCGGCCGGGCGGCCAGGTAGCTGCCCGGCGCCGGCGGCGTCCACATCTCCTGCACGAAGCACCCTCCCGGACCAGACGAATCGGGGCCCCACCCTGCCAACCGAGCCTGGCAACACGCTGTGCATCCACCGGCCGTGGCCTATCCACAGAATTGCCACAGGCGGCTGCCAGACAAACACCAGCCGGCTGCCGCACGCTATACAGCATGACCGCAAGCGCCGCCCGCCCGTCCTCGCTCGTCCGTCCCGACGGGCAACCCGTCCGGGTGCTCGTCGTCGACGACGAGCCGAACCTGGCCGACCTGCTCACGATGGCCCTGCGCTACGAGGGCTGGGAGATCCGCACCGCGCACGACGGCCTGTCCGCGGTGCGGGCCGCCCGGGAGTTCCGGCCGGACGCGGTGATCCTGGACGTGATGCTGCCGGACCTCAACGGCCTGGAGGTGCTGCGCCGGCTGCGCGACAACGCACCGCACCTGCCGGTGCTCTTCCTGACCGCCAAGGACGCCGTCGAGGACCGGATCGCCGGGCTGACCGCCGGCGGCGACGACTATGTGACCAAGCCGTTCAGCCTCGAAGAGGTGGTCGCCCGGGTGCGCGGCCTGCTGCGGCGCACCACCATCACCGTCGCCCAGGGCGGCTCGGTGCTCAGCGTGGGCGACCTCACCCTGGACGAGGAGAGCCACGAGGTGATGCGTTCCGGCGAGGAGATCAACCTGACCGCCACCGAGTTCGAGCTGCTGCGCTACCTGATGCGCAACTCGCGCCGGGTGCTGTCGAAGGCACAGATCCTGGACCGGGTCTGGAACTACGACTTCGGCGGCCAGCAGAACGTCGTGGAGATCTACATCTCCTACCTGCGCAAGAAGATCGACGCCGGGCGCGAGCCGATGATCCACACGCTGCGCGGCGTCGGCTACGTGCTGCGCCCCGCGAGCTGACCCGATGCCCGGCCGGCTGCCACCGCCGCACCCTCGGGACTGGGCACCGCATCCTCGGGACTGGGCACTGCACCCGCGCGACTGGACGCTGCGCGCGCGGCTGATCGCCAGCTTCCTCGGGCTGCTGCTCGTCGTCTGCGTCGGCATCGGCGTGCTCGCCGACCTCGCGGTGAAGAATTCCCTTACCTCCGCGCTGGATCGCCAGCTCACCAGCGCGGGCGGCAACTTCCACGGTGGCGGCCGGGGAGCGCCGGACGGCGACGGCCCGCGGCTCGCCCTGCCGCCGGGCTCACCGATCGGCGCCGTCGGCGTCTACCTCGGCGGCGGGACCGTGCTGAATTCCCAGCTGGAGGACGCGGCGAACACCCATCCCCCGCTGGCCTCCGACGTCACCGGCGCGCTGGCCGCGGTGCCGGCCGACGGCCACCCGCACGGCATCTCGCTGCCCGGCCTCGGCGACTACCGGGCCACCTCGGTGACCACCGACGGCGGCCTGGTCCGGGTGCTGGCCTTCCCGCTGAAGGACGTGCACGACACGCTCAACCGGGTGACGCTGGCCATCGTCGGCCTCACCCTGCTGGCGCTCGTGGTCGCCGGCCTGGTCGGGGCGTCGATCGTCCGGCTCGCCCTGCGCCCGCTGCGCCGGGTCACCGCCACCGCCTCCCGGGTCGCCGAGATGAACCTGGAGGAGGGCGAGGTCGCGGTCCACGAACGGGTGCCGGACGCCAACCCGCGCACCGAGGTGGGCCAGGTGGGCGTGGCCCTGAACCGGATGCTGGCCAACGTCACCGACGCCCTGAACGCCCGCCACCGCAGCGAGACGCGGGTCCGCCAGTTCGTCGCCGACGCCAGCCACGAGCTGCGCACGCCGCTGGCAGCGATCCGCGGCTATGCGGAATTGACCAGGCGCAGCAGGGAGATCGCACCGCCGGACATCGCGCACGCGATGAGCCGGGTCGAATCCGAGGCCGGCCGGATGACCACACTGGTGGAGGACCTGCTGCTGCTCGCCCGGCTCGATGCCGGCCGGCCGCTCGACCGGGCCGAGGTGGATCTGACCCGGATGGCGGTGGACGCGCTCAGCGACGCGCACGCCGCCGGCCCGGACCACAGCTGGCGGCTGGAGCTGCCCGACGATCCGGTGCTGGTGCAGGGTGACGGCCCGCGGCTGCACCAGGTGGTGGCCAACCTGCTGGCCAACGCCCGCACCCACACGCCGCCGGGCACCACGGTCACCCTGTCGCTGGCCACCGCGGCCGACCAGGTGCTGCTGTCCGTGGCCGACGACGGGCCGGGCATCCCGGCCGCGCTGATGCCCGAGATCTTCCAGCGGTTCTCCCGTGGCGAGGAGTCACGTTCGCGCAAGGCCGGCAGCACCGGGCTCGGGCTGGCCATCGTGGCCGCCGTCGTCGCCGCGCACGGCGGCCGGATCGAGGTGCGCAGCCTGCCCGGCGACACCCGGTTCACCGTGACGCTGCCGGTGCACGGAATCCCTTCAGACAGCGCACAGACTGCGGCAAGCAAGGCGTATCAGGCTGTCTGACATGAGCACTCACACCCTTCTGCTGCCGGGCCCCAGCGCGCCGGCCACGATGCCCCGCCGGACCGGGCGGCTGGCCGCGCTGGTGCGCGGGCGGGCCGACGATCCGGCCTGGATCCGGCCCACCCTGCTCGGCCTGCTGGCGGTCACCGCGGTGCTGTACCTGTGGGACCTGGGCGCCTCCGGCTGGGCGAACTCGTTCTATTCGGCCGCCGTGCAGGCCGGTTCGGTGAGCTGGAAGGCGTTCTTCTTCGGCTCCTCCGACGCGGCGAACTCGATCACCGTCGACAAGCCGCCCGCCGCGCTCTGGGTGATGGCCCTGTCGGTGCGGATCTTCGGCCTGCACTCCTGGAGCGTCCTGGCCCCGCAGGCGCTGGAGGGGGTCGCCTCGGTCGGCCTGCTCTACCTGACCGTCCGGCGGACCTCCGGCGCGGTCGCCGGCCTGATCGCCGGCGCGGTGCTCGCGCTGACCCCGGTGGCGGCGCTGATGTTCCGCTTCAACAACCCGGACGCGCTGCTGGTGCTGCTGATGGTCGCCGGCGCGTACTGCGTGGTCCGGGCCCTGGAGGCCGGCTCGACCCGCTGGCTGGCGCTGGCCGGGGTGCTGGTCGGGTTCGGCTTCCTGACCAAGATGCTGCAGGCACTGCTGGTGGTCCCGGCGTTCGCACTGACCTACCTGGTGGCCGCGCCCACCCCGCTCCGGCGCCGGCTCTGGCAGCTGCTGCTGGCCGGCGGTGCGCTGGTCGCCGCCGCCGGCTGGTGGATCGCGATCGTGTCGCTGATCCCGGCCCGGGACCGTCCCTACATCGGTGGCTCGCAGCACAACTCGATCCTCGAACTCACCCTCGGCTACAACGGCTTCGGCCGGCTGACCGGCAACGAGACCGGCAGCGTCGGCGGTGGCGGCCCGGCCGGGGGCAACGGCGGTGGGATGTGGGGCAGCACCGGCTGGAACCGGCTCTTCGGCACCGACATGGGTGGCCAGATCTCCTGGCTGTTGCCCAGCGCACTGGTGCTGCTGGTGGCCGGCCTGTGGTTCACCCGCACGGCGATCCGCACCGACCGGACCCGCGCCGCGCTGCTGCTCTGGGGCGGCTGGCTGCTCGTCACGGCGGCGGTGTTCAGCTACGCCAAGGGCATCATCCACCCCTACTACACGGTCGCCCTGGCCCCGGCCATCGGCGGCGTGATCGGCATCGGCGCGACGGCGCTGTGGCGGCTGCGCGACCGGCTGTCGGCCACCCTGCTGCTCAGCGCCAGCGTGCTGGTGGCCGCCGCCTGGCAGTTCCGGCTGCTCGACCGCACGCCGGCCTGGCTGCCCTGGCTGCGCTACGGCATCCTGACCCTCGGTGTGGCCGCGGCGCTGCTACTGCTCGTCGCGGCGCAGTTGGTGGCCCGTGCCGCCCTGGCGGTCGCGGGCAGCGCGCTGGTCGTCGGGTTGGCCGGCCCGGCCGCCTACGCGGCGTCCACCGCCGGCCAGCCGCACACCGGCGCCATCCCGAGCGCCGGCCCGGCGGTGGCCGGCGCGTTCGGGCCCGGCGGCCGCCCGGCGGGCGGTGCCGGAGGGTTCCGGGGCGGTTTCGGCGGCGGTGGCTTCGGCGGCGGCCAGGCGGGTGGGCTCGGCGGTGCGGGCGGCGTCGGCGGTGCCGGTGGCTTCGGGGGTGCGGGCGGCTTCGGGGGTGCCGGTGGCTTCGGCGGCCGGGGCGGCGCCGGTGGCCTGCTAAACGCCGGCAACCCGCCGGCGGCGGTGATCGCGGCCCTGAAGGCCGACGCCGGCAAGTACACCTGGGTGGCCGCGGCGGTCGGCTCGAACACCGCCGCCGGTTACCAGCTGGCCTCCCGGCTGCCGGTGATGCCGATCGGCGGCTTCAACGGCAGCGACCCCTCCCCGACGCTGGCCCAGTTCCAGGCCTACGTGGCGGCCGGCAAGATCCACTACTTCATCGGCGGCGGCGGCTTCGGCGGCCAGCAGGGCGGCAGCAACGCCTCCTCGGCGATCGCGAGCTGGGTGCAGAGCCACTTCGCGACCGTGACGATCGGCGGCAGCACGCTCTACGACCTGACCCAGCCCACCGGCTGATCCGGGGAGTTCGCGGATTTCCACCGACCGGTTTGCTTATTGAGGTTAGCCTTACCTAAGTTGTAGCGCATGACCTGGTCGCTGGCGCTGCCGAACCTGCTCATCGGGCTCCGCGAGGGGCTGGAGGCAGGCCTGATCGTGACCATCCTGCTCGGCGCGATGCGCACGCTGGCCCCGGAGCGCGGCACCGGCCTGGTCTGGCTGGGAACGCTGTCCGCCGCGGCGCTGAGCTTCAGCTTCGGCGCGGTGCTGACCTTCACCCGAACCGAACTCGGCCCGCGGGCGCAGGAGGTCTTCGGCGGGACGCTCAGCCTGGTCGCGGCGGTGCTCGTCACCTCGATGGTCTTCTGGATGCGCTCGGCGGCCCGCAGCATCGGCGGTGAGCTGCGCGGCCGGCTCGCCGACGCCCTCGCCGCCGGCGGGGCGATGGTGGCGGTCGCCTCGTTCGTCTCGGTGGCCCGCGAGGGGCTGGAGACGGCACTGTTCGTCTGGACCAACGCCCAGGCCGCCGGCAGCACCACCTCACCGCTGATCGGCGCGGTGCTCGGGCTGCTCGTCGCGGTCGGGATCTGCGCGCTGCTCTTCCGCCGGGTGGTGCGCATCAACCTGGGCCGGTTCTTCACGGTGACCGGAGCCGCGCTGACGGTGGTGGTGGCCGGCGTGCTGGCCTACGGCATCGGCGACCTGCAGGATGCCGGCGTGCTGCCGGGCCTCGGCCGCACCGCCTTCGACCTGAGCCGGCACCTGGACAGCGGCAGCTGGTGGGTCGAGACGCTGCGCGGCATCACCAACCTGGACGTCCGGATGAGCTGGCTGCAGGTGCTCGGCTACCTCGGCTACCTCGGCATCGTGCTGCCGCTCTTCCTGGCCGGCCGGCGCGACCCGGGCACGGCAGCGGCGAGGACCCGGCCCACCGCGCCTGTCGCCGAGCCGGCCGGCGGGGCGGCGCCGGCCCGCCGCGGCCTGCTCCGGCCGGCCATCGCCGCCGCCGTCGTGCTGCCGGTGCTGGCCGGTGCCGGCTGGGTGGCCCTGGACCACCACCCGCGGCGGGCCGGCGATGCCGCCATCACGCTGACCGCGAGCAGCTGCGCCGGCGGCTGGGCGGCGCCGCGGGCCGGCCGCCAGAGCTACACCATCACCAACGCCACCAGCGACGCCGTGGATGTCGAGCTGCTGCAGGCCACCTCCATCGTCGCCGAGATCGAGGTGCTCGGGCCCGGCACCACCCGCTCGCTGCCGGTCACGCTCGGGGCCGGCAGCTACCGGTGGGCCTGCGTCTTCGACGGCCGGCCGACGCTGCGGTCGGAGGCCCGGACCGTCACCGCGGCCACCGGCCAGCCGCGGACGGTGACGCTCGTGCCGACCACCGAGGCGGACCTGCGACCGGTGCTGGGGCGGTACGAGGGCTTCGTCCGGGGGCAGCTGGCCACCATCACCGGCCAGCTCGACATCCTCGCCCGGGCGGTCGCCGCCGGCGACCGGGCGGCGGCCGAACGGGCCTGGCTCGCCGCGCACCTGACCTACCACCGGATCGGTGCCGCCTACGGCGCGTTCGGCGCCACCGGCGACGCGGTGGACGGGCTCGCCCAGGGCCTGCCGGCCGGCACCGCCGACCCCAGCTTCACCGGCTTCCACCGGATCGAGCGGGGACTGTGGTCCGGTGCCGCGCTCGGCACCCTCGCACCCCGGGTGGCGGCGCTGCGGCACGCGGTCGGCGCGCTGGTCAGCGCGCTGCCGCAAGACGCCTTCGACCCGAACGAGGTCACCGTCCGGGCGCACGAGATCGAAGAGGACACCCTGCGCTTCACCCTGACCGGCCAGGACGACTACGGCAGCGGCTCGGGCTTCCGGACCGCGGCCGCCGACCTCGACGGCACCCAGTACCTGCTCGGGCTGCTCGCACCGCTGCTGCGGGAGCGCCAGCCAGGCCTGGTCGAGCAGGCGCAGGCCGGCATCGCCGCCGTGCGGCAGGCCCTCGCCGCGGCCGGCTCCACCCCGGTCGGGCAGGCCGCGCTGGCCACCCGGCAGCGGGTGGACGCCGCCACCGGAGGCCTGCTGGAGACGCTCTCCCCCATCCCCGACCTGCTGGAGATCCGCAACCCGTGAAAGGCGAATCGTGAATCTCGACCGACGGTCCTTCCTCCGTGGCCTGGGCGCCGGCACCGTTGCCGGCGCGGTCGGCGCGGCCGTCCCGCTGGCCGCCCGGGACATCGCGTCCGCGGCACCGGCCGGTGACTCCAGGCTGCCCGCGGTGCCGTTCCACGGCGCCCACCAGGCCGGCATCCTGACCGGCACGCCGCCGGCAGCCTGCTACGCGGTGTGCGACGTCACCGCGTCCTCGCGGGCCGAGCTGGCCGAGCTGATGCGCGCGCTCACCTCGATCTCCCGCTCGCTGACCGGTGGCGGGGCGCTGTCCGACAACGGCCTGATCGCACCGCCCACCGACAACGCGGTGCTCGGCACCGACGCTCCCGCCGACGGGCTGACCGTCACGCTCGGCGTCGGATCCTCCTTGTTCAACGGTCGATTCGGGTTGGCCGCGGACAAGCCGCGGTACCTGACCCCGATGCGCACCTTCCCGAACGACAACCTCGACCCGGCCGAGACGCACGGCGACCTGCTGGTGCAGCTGAACGGCGGCGCGCCGGACACCGTGCTCCGGGCGCTCCGGCTGATCAGCAAGCACACCCGTCCCTGGATGCAATTGCGTTACCGGATCGACGGATTCTCCTCCGCACCGGCGCCGTCCGGCGCGCCGCGCAACCTGCTCGGCTTCAAGGACGGCATCGCCAACCCGCCGGTGCGCACGCCGGCCATCGCCGACGAGCTGCTCTGGGCCGGGCCGAACGAGCCGGCCTGGGCGGCCGGCGGCACGTACCAGGTGCTGCGGATCATCCGGATGTTCGTCGAGTTCTGGGACCGGGTGTCGCTCACCGAGCAGGAGGGCATGATCGGCCGGCGCCGGGATTCCGGGGCGCCGCTGGACGGGCAGTCCGAGACCGACACCCCCGACTACGCCCGCGATCCGCACGGCAAGGTGATCGGGCTCGACGCCCATATCCGGCTGGCGAACCCGCGCACCCCGACCACCGACCCGAGCCGGATCCTGCGCCGCGGCTACAACTACGACCGTGGCGTGGACGGCAACGGCAACCTCGACATGGGGCTGATCTTCACCTGCTTCCAGCGCAACCCGCTCACCCAGTTCGAGGCGACCCAGACCCGGCTGGTCGACGAGCCGCTGGTCGACTACATCTCGCCGACCGGTGGCGGGTACTTCTTCGCGCTGCCCGGCGTCCGGGACGCCGACGACTGGTACCTGAGGTCCCTGCTCGGCTGAACCGGCCGGATCTACAGCACACCCACAGGAACGGCATATCGGCCCGCAAGGCCGCCGCCCGATGCTCGACGCATGACCTCGATCGCCCGCGCTGCCGACGCCGGCCGGCTGGCCGGCACCGAGCGGCTGATGCTCGACGTGACCGTGCCGGTGTTCAACGAGGAGGCCGACCTGGCGTCCTGCGTGCGGCGGTTGCACGAGCATCTCGACCGGTGCTTCCCGTACCCGTTCCGGATCACCGTGGCCGACAACGCCAGCACCGACGGCACCCCGCTGGTGGCCGCCCGGCTCGCCCACGAGTTCGCCGGGGTGCGCTACCTGCGGCTGGAGCAGAAGGGTCGCGGCCGGGCGCTGAGCGCGGTCTGGCAGTCGTCGGAGGCGCAGGTCGTCGCCTACATGGACGTGGACCTGTCCACCGACCTGAACGCGCTGCTGCCGCTGGTCGCGCCGCTGATCTCGGGCCACTCGGACATCGCCATCGGGTCCCGGCTGTCCCGGCACAGCCGGGTGGTGCGCGGCACCAAGCGCGAGCTGATCTCCCGCTGCTACAACCTTATTCTCCGCTCGACACTGCTCACCAGGTTCTCCGACGCGCAGTGTGGTTTCAAGGCGGTCCGGGCCGAGGTGGCCCGCACGCTGCTGCCGCTGGTGGAGGACACCGGCTGGTTCTTCGACACCGAACTGCTGGTGCTGGCCGAGCGGGCCGGGCTGCGCATCCACGAGGTGCCGGTGGACTGGGTGGACGATCCCGACTCCCGGGTCGACATCGTCGCGACTGCCATCGCCGACCTGCGCGGGGTGGCCCGGGTCGGCCGGGCGCTGGCCACCGGCCGGCTGCCGCTGGCCGAGATCCGCGCGCAGCTCGGCCGGCATCCGCTGGCCACCAGCGCGGACGTGCCGCCCGGCCTGTTCCGGCAGCTGGTGCGCTTCGCCGCGATCGGCGTGATCAGCACCGCGGCGTACCTGCTGCTCTACCTGCTGGCGCACCCGGCGCTCGGTGCGCAGGGCGCCAACCTGGTCGCGCTGCTGCTCACCGCCATCGCCAACACCGCGGCCAACCGCCGATTGACCTTCGGCATTGCGGGACGGCACAAAGCCGGCCGCCACCAGTTGCAGGGGCTGGTCGTGTTCGGCCTCGGGCTGGTGCTCACCAGTGGCTCGCTGGCCGCCCTACACGCCTGGTTGCCGGACGCGCACCGGGCCCTGGAACTCACCGTGCTGGTGCTGGCCAACCTGGCCGCGACCGTGCTGCGGTTCGTCCTGCTGCGCGGCTGGGTGTTCCGCCACCGCGCTGCCTGAACGCACTCGCTTACCCCAGACTCACTTCATCAACATGCAGGTTCTTGATCAAGAGCCGGGCCAACGGGAGTTGGTCGATCAACCGGAGCCTACGTTTCGTCCGTCGGCAGTGGAACCGCTGACGCTGGAGCACACGCGCCACCCACCACGCCAAGTGAGAATACGCTTATAAGTAAGTACAAAACCCCTACCATGGCATATAATCGAACACATGGACGAGCTCGCGTTGGGACACCTCTCGGTGACCGAGCTGCGTTGGTCGGTGCGCGAGTTGCAGTGTGAGATTGTCGCCTTGCAGTACCAGCAGTTGGCGGTGTTGGCCGAGTTGGATTCCCGTGGTTTCGAGGGGCTGGGTCTGCGCGGGCTGCCGGATCTGATCCAGGTCGAGCTGACCGTGACCCGCCGGGTAGCGAAGGCGACAGCGCTGCAGGTGGCGCGGTTCGCCGAGCGGCGATCGGTGACCGGCGAGCGACTGGAACCGGTCTATCCCGTCGCGGCCGAGGCTTTCGCGACAGGGGAATTGAGTGCTGACCACGCGGCTGCGGTCGCCGAGGTCATCGAGACATTGCCGCTTGCCGCGCGGGCAGAACACGCCGGGCACGTGGAGCCCACGCTGGTCGAACTAGCCGCCGAGCATGACCCCCGCACGCTCAAGCAGCTCGGCCATCGCATCCTCGCCCACCTCGACCCGGACGGCGCTGCCCCGACCGAGCGCACCCGGTCCGCGGTGCGTGGCTTGTCGTTCCAGCCAGGTCCGGCTGACCTGGTGCGCGTTGAGGGCCTGCTGACTCCAGCGTGCGCCGCGCTCTGGCAGGCAGCGCTCACGCCGCTCGTCGAGCAGCGCGCCGCTGACGAGCTCGACGCTGGGACCCGGTCGGTCGGGCAGCGGTGGCACGACGCCTTCGAGGCTGCCGGCCGAACTCTGCCCGACTCGGGCAAGCTGCCCCAGCAGGCCGGGCTGCCCACCCAGCTGATCATCACCGTCGACCTGCCCGACCTCGAACGCCGAATCGGGCGAGCGACCACCCACCACGGCGGCATCCTGTCGATCGGTGAGGCACTCCGGCTGGCCGCCGATGCGAATGTCATCCCGGTCGTGCTGGACCAGGAGCTCGGCATCCTCGCCTACGGCCGCGGCCGACGACTCGCCTCACCCGGCCAGCGCAAGGCTCTGTTCGCCCGGGATCGGGGTTGCACCTTCCCCGGCTGTTCGCGCACCGCAGCCCAATCCGAAATCCACCACGCCACCGACTGGACCCACGGCGGCCCCACCGACCTCGGCAACCTCGCAATGGCGTGCGGGTTCCACAACAACGAGGGGCCGAAACAAGGGTGGTCGACCGTGTTCATCGACGGCCACCCCTACTGGAAACCCCCGGCCTGGCGAGACCCCCAGCAACAACCCCGCCGCAACTGGGTCCACCACCCAGAGTTACTTGCTCAACGGCAACCCGGCCCTGCGCCACAACCGACTTAGCGCGTCGTCCAACCACCACGAACCGGAATGAGGTGATGCATCCGAGTGATTCAGCGACGCGGGATGTGAGTAGCGGCAGGCCCTCCCGAACCGATCTATCACGCTCAGCATCCAGTGCGGCGGGGTCGTGCCGACCTGAAGCAGCTCAGATCAGGAATGCCTTGCGATAGAGCACCGTGCTCGGGCCGCCGACGATGCCGACCTCGGTCAGGAACGGCATCACCTTCTCCGCCATCCAGCGACGGGTCTGCTGGTGGTGCGGGTTGGCCAGCGCCGCCGCGCGGCCGGTCTTCGGCGCGATGCCGACCGACTCGTACACCCGCGGGTCGATCAGGGCGTTGGTCAGCAGGTACGACACCAGCGCGACCACCACTCGCTGCCGGGCGCGCCGCCGGCGGTTCAGGCCCGGCATCATCCGCACCAGTTCCTCACGGGCGTACCGGACGTGCCGGGCCTCCTCGACCACGTGGATCTGGCTGGTGCCACGGATCAGCGGTTGCGCGCCCTCGTCGGCCATGATCTCGCGCTGCAGCCGATCGGTCAGCTCCTCGGCGACCAGCACCGGGGCGAACATCGCCGGCCCACCCGCCGTCGCCTTGTAGATCCGACCGAGAGTGTGCAGCCAGGGCGAGGCCGTGTAGCGCGGCGTGCCCAGCTTCTCCGCAGCCCGGGCGAACATCACCGAATGCCGGGTCTCGTCCCCGATCTCGGTCAGGGCATACTGCGCGTGCGCGGTCCTGATGTCCAGGTCGTAGGAGTAGCGAAGCAGCATCTGCATCAGGATCAGCTCGAACCACAGGCCGACCTGCATGATGCTCGACATCTCGTGCTTGGCCAGTTCCACCTGCTGCTCCGGGGTCAAGCCCCGCCACAGCTCGGTGCCGTAGAGCGAGACTCGCCGCAACGGCAGGCAGGGAAGGTCCGGTTCGAGGTCCGCCGCCCAGTCGAGGTCCTCGGCCGGATCGAAGGAGCTGTGAGCCGAGGAGACCAGCAGCCGCATCGCCGTCCGCTGCCGATCGGCCGCCTTCCGCTCGCGTCGCTCCACCGGTTGCTGCACGCCGGTCATCTGGCCTCCACATTTACATTCGAGAGATTCTTGTCAGATCTACTGACGATCCGTAACCGACGGTAAACCGCCAGGTCGCGGCTGTCCACCCGATCCGACTGTGCCCGCCGCCACCGTCCCGGTCGTGTCGGTGCCACCCGCTACGGTGCTGCGAGCGGGACGAGCAGTGGAGGCGGCATGGCATCGGGGGGCACCGCACTGCCCGACGACGCTGCACTGCCCGACGACGCTGCACTGCCCGACGGCGCTGCACTGCCCAACGACACCGAGCTGCCCGACGGCACCGCGGGGCCTGAGGGCACCGATCCGCACGCGGCGCTGGCAGCCGCCGGGTTCGGCCGCGGGCAGCGACTGGCCCTCGCGCTGGCCCCGACCGGTGGCGGGATCGGCTTGGCCTGGTCCGGTGGCAGCCGGTCCGGTGGCAGCTGGTCTGGCTCCGGCGAGCTGGCGGCGCTGTCCCGGATCGAGGCCGAATTCAGGCCGCGCTGGGTGTGCTGGACCGTCGAGCCGCTGCGGGTGCTGGCCGCGGCCGGGCTGCGGGTCGCCACCTGCTGGGAGCTGGCCGCCGCGCACCGGCTGCTCGTCGGCGGCTGGCAGGCCACCCCGCAGCTGATCTGGGCGGCGTTGCGCGGCCTGCCGCCGGAATCGCTGCCCGGCTCCGGTCAGCTCGACCTGCTCGGCCCGGCCGGCGACGAGGGCACCGACCCGGAGGAGCCGGTGCGTCCGGACGGGCACCTGCGGCCGGAGTGGGCGGCCGGCGGCTGGTCCCGGTCGCCGCTCCGGCTCGCCCGGTGGGCTGCGTTGGCCGGGCAGGCAGCCGCCGAGCAGCAACGCCGGCTCGCCGCGCTGCGGGTCGGCGGCGATCCGGTGGCGACCGCGCGCTCGGAGTCGGCCGCCGAGTTGCTCTGCGCTGAGCTGGCCCTCGGCGGCTTGCCGGTCGACCGGCCGGTCGCCGAGCAGCTCGTGGCGGCGGCCATCGGTCCCCGGCCGCGCAGCCCGGACGAGGCCGGCACGCTGCGGGACCGGCGGGACGCCACCGTGCTCGATCTGGTGCCCGGCGACTACGACCTGCGCAGCCCGGCCTCGGTGCGGGCGCTGCTGGCCCGCATCGGCATCGAGGTGCCCGATACCCGGTCGTGGCGGCTGGAGGCCTTTCGGGGCGCGCATCCCGCCGTCGAGGCGCTGCTGTCGTGGCGCAAGGCCGAACGGATCGCCACCACGTACGGCTACGACTGGCTGGACCGCACGGTCGGCCCGGACGGCCGGCTGCGCGGGCAGTGGACCGGCTCCGACGGCGCGGCCGGCCGGATGACCGCCTCGGCCGGACTGCACAACCTGCCGGCCGAGCTGCGGGCCGCGGTCGCGGCCGAGCCCGGCCGGGTGCTGGTGCGGGCCGACCTCGGCCAGATCGAACCGCGGGTGCTGGCCGCCGTCTCCGGCGACCGGGGCCTGGCCCGGGCCAGCGCGGACGACGACCTCTACGCCCCGGTCGCGGCCCGGCTCGGGGTGCCGCGGCCGACCGCGAAGGTGGCGGTGCTGGCGGCGATGTACGGCGGCACCTCCGGCAACGCGGCGGCCGCCCTGGCCGGGCTGGAGGCGGCGTACCCGGTCGCGATGCGGTACCTCCGGCAGGCCTACGAGTCCGGCCGGGCCGGCCGGGCGGTGCGCACGTACGGCGGCCGGCTGGTGCGCATGTGGACCACGCCTGCCGGACTTTCACCCGACGCGGAAAGGGCAAACGCCGCCGCCCGGGGCCGGTTCGCACGCAACGCGGTGATCCAGGGCGCGGCTGCCGAGCTGTTCAAGGTGTGGGCGGTGACGGTCCGGGCCCGGGCCGCGGCCCTGGACGCCCAGGTGGTGCTGTGCCTGCACGACGAGCTGCTGGTGCAGGCCCCGGCCGCGGCCGGCGAGGCGGTCAGCCGGCTGCTCGCGGACTGCCTGGCCGAGGCGGCGCGCGGCTGGGCGCCGGACGACACGGTGCGCTTCCTCGCCGACATCAGCGTCGTGCGGCGCTGGTCGGAGGCCAAGTAGGCCGCCTCAGGTCGTCCGGACGAAGTCGGTCACCGCGGCCGCGAACCGCTCGGCGTGCAGGTGGTGCGGCTGGTGGCTGGCGCCGGGGAACACCTCCAACCGGCTGGCCGGCAGGTGGGCGTGCAGCTGGTAGCCGTGCGCGACCGGGACGATCGGGTCACCGGCCGACCAGAGGATCAGGGTGGGCATCGACCGGGGCAGGTAGTCCAGCTCGATCATCGAGCCGCGCTGCCCGGCCGGCCCGATCGCCCCGCGCAGCGTCTGGAAGAACGCGGCCCGCCCGTCCGGCGTGACCAGCCCGCGCCCGGCCCGGCCGAGGTTGGCCAGCACGTCGTCGGACAGCCGCAGCGACCGGTGCAGCCGGGGCCGGCTGAGCAGGCCGGCGGTGCGCTGGTTGAGCGCCAACCGGACCAGCGGATGCGCGCCGGGCAGCGCCGCCGCCCGGAACACCGCGTGCACCCGGCGGCCGAGGCCGCCGGCGGAGACCAGCACCAGCCGGCGCACCAACTGGGGGTGGTCACCGGCCAGCTGCATCACCACGGCACCCCCGAGCGAGTGCCCGACCACGGTCACCGGCCCGGTGCCCAGCTCGTCCAGCAACCGGTGCAGGGTCTCGGCGAAGTCGGGCAGCAGGTAGCCGCCGTCGACCGGCTTGCTCGACTCACCGTGCCCGAGCAGGTCGGGTGCGATCACCCGGAACCCGGCCGCGGCCAGCAGCCGGGCCGGCCTGGCCCAGGTGGTGCTGTCCGACATCAGCCCGTGCACCAGCAGGATCACCGGACCGTCGGTGGGGCCCAGGTCGGTGTAGACGAGGGTGTGGCCGTCCTGCTCGACGGCGCCCTTGGCCCAGTCCGTCCCGGTGATCCAGTCCAGCGTCCCGGCCGGCGCCTCGGCCCGGGACGGGTCGGCGGTGGCCGGGCCGTCGAGGTCGGGGCTGTCGTGCACCCCTCGATGATGCCTGCTCGGCGCTGCCAGCCGGCGGCGAGGGCGCCCGGCTCAGGTACACCCACGCCATACCCGGCACAAGCCGCGTAGCACCACAGGCCGGGCTGGACGAACTGTCAGGTCGCGCGCTGGCGGCGGACAACTCCGGGTCGGCACGAGGCCGGACGCGGGATAATTGCCGCCGAAGGATGCTGCCACCGACCCGATGCGCGCCACTCGCGCGCCGGACCTGGGGGGTCCCCGACATGACAGCGACCCGGCAAGACCGCGAGCACCGACCCGACGCCGAGCTGCCGACGGCGGCGCGATGACGGCCACGGCGGAGGTCACCGACGCGCTGCGCGCGCTCTTCCCGAGCGTCGAGCCGGCCGACCTCGCGCTGTGTGTCCGGCGGGCGGCCGACGACCTCGGCGGCTCGGTGCACGACTCGGCCCTGCCCGAGATGCTCACCCGGCTGGCCCGGCTCCGGCTGACCAGCCGGCTGCTCGGCGACGACCCCGACCTGGCGACCGAGCTCTACTCGGCGGGCACGCTGCCCGAGGTGGCCCGGCTCGCGCGCCGGGCGGTGCGGGACCGGCTCGGCTGCGCCGGGGTGACCTTCGTGGTCCGCGACGGCGACAAGTGCTTCTACGCCGACGAGGACTCCATCGCCCCGCTCTGGGCCGGCCAGCGGTTCCCGATCACCGAGTGCGTCAGCGGCTGGGCGATGCTGCACGCGGAGCCGGCCGTGATCGACGACATCGAGCTGGACGAGCGGGTGCCGCTGGCCGCCTACCGGTCGACCTACGTGCGCAGCATGATCGTGGTGCCGGTCTCCGGCCCGGGCGCGCCGGCCGCCACGATCGGCGCGTACTGGGCCGAGACGCACCGGGCCGGCCGGGCCGACCTCGGCTGGCTGCAGGGCGTGGCGCAGGCGACCGGCGCCGCCGTCACCGCGATCGGGCTGGCCGAGGCGCCGTGGGCCCCCACCTTCGACCCGGCGGGCGAGGAAACGGACGCCTAGGGGTGGATGGCCAGCCGGACGGTGCGGAACGCCTCCGGGGTGGCCTGCAGCACCTTCAGCCGCGGGTCGGGCACCGGCAGGAACGGCTCGGCGCGCAGGGCCGCCAGCGGCACCAGCCGCGGATCGGCCAGGGTCGCCTCGATCGCGGCCCGGTCCCCGCCGCAGATCAGCGCGTCGAGCCGGTCGCGTTCGGGCAGCAGGATTCGCACCGCGACCTCGGCGGCCTCGGCGAACGCGGCCCGGGCCTGGTTCTGCCGGCGCCGGGCGAAGCGCTGCTGCGACCAGCCACCGGCCTTGGTCCCGCCCTGGACGTAGGCCGAGCCGACCTTGGACGACACCAGCGCGGCACCCGCGAACACCCCGGCCGCGTACCCGCCCCGGCGCACCAGCAGCACGCCGATCCGCCGGTCGCGGTTCAGGTGCAGCTGCAGCGCGGTCAGCGGCCGGGACGCCGGCACCGGCCACGGGCCGAACGGCACCTCGATCCAGACCCGGCTGCCGTCCGCGGCGCCGACGTACACCTGGTCCGGGCCGGCCTCCGCCTGCAGGGCGCCGTGCCGGTCGGCGAAGCCGTCCAGCCAGCGGGGCAGCCGGTCGAACCCGACGCTCAGCCGCCGGGCCTCGGCCGGCACCTGCGGGATCACCGCTGCGCGGTCACCCGCCCGAGCACCAGCGGCGTCGCGGTGTGGGCACCGGCCGCGCCGATGTCCACCGCGCCGTCCAGGGCCTCGATCGCCCGGTCGAACCGGCCCGCGTCGTCGGCGTGCAGCTCGAACAGCGGCTGCCCCTCGGTGACCTGCTCGCCCGGCTTGGCCAGCAGCACCACGCCGGCCCCGGCCGAGACCGCATCCTCCTTGCGCGCCCGGCCGGCCCCCAGCCGCCAGGCGGCCACGCCCACCGCGTAGGCGTCCAGCCGGGTGAGCACGCCGGTGGCCGGCGCCGCAACCAGGTGCTTCTCCCGGGCGACGGGCAGGTCCGCGTCCGGGTCGCCGCCCTGGGCCGCGATCATCCGGCGCCAGGTGTCCATCGCGCGGCCGTCGGCCAGCGCCGCGGCCGGGTCCACGTCGGTGATGCCGACCCCGGCCAGCATCTCGGACGCCAGCGCCACGGTCAGCTCGACCACGTCGGCCGGGCCGCCGCCGGCCAGCACCTCCAGCGACTCGCGGACCTCCAGCGCGTTGCCCGCGGTCCGGCCCAGCGGGGTGTCCATGTCGGTCAGCAGCGCGACCGTATGGGTGCCGGCCGCGGTGCCGAGCGCCACCATCGTCTCGGCCAGCTCGCGCGCGTCGGCCAGGTTCTTCATGAAGGCGCCGCTGCCGACCTTGACGTCGAGCACCAGCGCCGAGGAGCCCTCGGCGATCTTCTTGCTCATGATCGAGCTGGCGATCAGCGGGATCGCCTCGACCGTGCCGGTCACGTCGCGCAGCGCGTAGAGCTTGCGGTCGGCGGGCGCCAGGCCGTCACCGGCCGCGCAGACCACCGCGCCGACCGAGTTGAGCTGGTCGAGGAATTCGGAGTTTGTCAGGTTGGCCCGCCAGCCCGGGATCGCCTCGAGCTTGTCCAGGGTGCCGCCGGTGTGCCCCAGGCCGCGCCCGGACAGCTGCGGGACGGCCGCGCCGAGCGAGGCGACCAGCGGCGCCAGCGGCAGCGTGATCTTGTCGCCGACCCCGCCGGTGGAGTGCTTGTCGGTGGTCGGCAGCCGGACCCCGGAGAGGTCCAGCCGCTCGCCGGTCGCGATCATCGCCTCGGTCCAGCGGGCCAGCTCGTCCGGCGCCATGCCGTTGAGCAGGATCGCCATCGCCAGCGCCGACATCTGCTCGTCGGCCACCGCGCCCCGGGTGTAGGCGTCGATCACCCAGTCGATCTGGGCATCCGGGATCCTGCCGTGGTCGCGCTTGGTCCGGATCACGCTCACTGCGTCGTAAGGCTCGGTCATGCGGCGAAGCCTCTCATGACCCACCGACGGTTCCGCTCGCCAGGGCAGGCGGTCACCCCGCCGGCCGCCGGGACCGCTCAGCCGTCCAGGTCGGCCCGGCCGAACGCCCGCGGCAGCAGCTCGGCCATCGACACCGGGCCGTCCGCGGTGTCGACCAGCATCCCGTCTGCGGCGTGCTCCCAGAGCAGCTGGCGGCACCGGCCGCAGGGCATCAGCACGTTCTCCTGCCCGTCCACGCAGGCGAAGGCGACCAGCCGGCCACCGCCGCCGGCGTGCAGCGCCGAGACCAGCCCGCACTCCGCGCACAGGGTCAACCCGTACGAGGCGTTCTCGACGTTGCAGCCCGAGACCACCCGGCCGTCGGAGACCAGCGCGGCCGCCCCGACCGGGAACCGCGAGTACGGGGCGTACGCGTGGCGCATCGCCGCCCGGGCGGCCGCGCGCAGCGACTCCCAGTCGACCCCGGCCGCGGTCACGAGCTGGACACGTACGGCTGGCCGTCGGCCGCGGGCGGCTGCACCCGGCCGATGAAGCCGGCCACCGCCAGCAGCGTCACCACGTAGGGCAGCATCAGCAGCAGGTTCGAGTCCACCGGTGCCCCGGCCAGCGACAGCAGAGACTGCAGCTGGTCGGCGAACCCGAACAGCAGCGCCGCAAGCAGCGCACCGAACGGCCGCCAGCGCCCGAAGATCACCGCGGCCAGCGCGATGAAGCCCTTGCCGCTGGACATGTTCAGCGAGAACGTGACCGCCGAGCCGGCGCCCCAGATCAGCGAGACGCCACCGAGGCCGGCGATCAGGCCGGCGATCAGCACCGTCCGGAACCGGGTGCGGTTGACCTTGATGCCGACCGTGTCCGCCGCCCGCGGGTGCTCACCGACCGAGCGGACGCGCAGCCCCCACCGGGTGTGGAACAGCCCGAAGTGGACGGCGATCACCAGGATGTAGGTCAGGTACAGGAAGATCGTGCCCTGGAAGAACACCGGCCCGACGATCGGGATCTCGCTCAGCCCGGGGATGTTGAACCGGTCGAAGTTGCCCGGCTGGTTGTAGGTCTCGGACTGGGGCGAGAGCAGCTTGTTGAACAGGAAGCTGGTGATGCCGAGGGCGAACACGTTGAGCACCACGCCGATGATCACCTGGTCGACGTAGTACTTGATCGCCAGCGCGGCCAGGACCGCGGCGATCAGCAGGCCGGCCAGCATGCCGCCCAGCGCGCCGAACCAGATGCTGCCGGTGAGCGTCGCCACCACCGCGGTGGTGAACGCGCCGAGCAGCAGCTGCCCCTCGATGGCCACGTTCACCACGCCGGAACGCTCCCCCATCACGCCGGCCAGCGCGCCCAGGATCAGCGGGATCGCGGCCGGGAACAGCGCACCCTGCAGCAGCGAGACGACGTTCATGCCGTTCGAATTGCCGGCCACCCCCCAGGAGACGAAGGCGATCAGCAACGCCAGGATCGCGACCGTGGCACACCAGCGCGCGGCCAGTCGCTGGCTGATCCGGGCCAGGCCTGCCACCACGATCAGCAGCGACATCAGCAGCACCACCGGGCGGGCGGTGAAGCCGAGGGTGCCCAGGTGCCACTTCTCACCGCTCAGCGAGAACTCGAACAGCGACTTGTGCCCGGCCCGGCCGCTCAGCCCGAACCGCCACAGCGACAGCAGCCCGACCACCACCATGGTGACGCCGGCGGTGACGTTGCGCGGCACCCGCGCGGCGCGGATGTCGCCGACCGCCATCGCCAGGTTGGTGGTGGCGGTGGCCACCGGCGGGATGCCCAGCCGTTTGAGCCGGAACAGCCCCTCGATCAGCTTCGGCGCGGCGATGAAGATGACGATCAGCGCCTGCACCACGGTGATGATGTCGACCGGGGCCTGCACTCCTGAGGCCGCCTGCATCTGCGCGCCGCCGGTGCGCAGCGCGCCGAAGAGCAGGCCGGCGGCGACCACGCCCCACGGCCGGCTGCGGCCCAGCAGCGCCACGGTGATCGCGTCGAAGCCGACGTTCGAGGCGATGTTCGGGGTGACCACGTAGGAGGTGCCGCCGCCGAGGGCGACCGCGGTGCCGCCCAGGCCGGCCAGGCCACCGGCCAGCGCCATCGCGAGCATGGTCACCGAGCCGACGCTCATGCCCGCGGTGCGGGCCGCGGCCGGGTTGACGCCGACCGCGCGCAGCCGGAAGCCGATGGTGCTCTTGGACAGCAGCCAGGCCACCAGCGCGGCCGCGCCCAGGGCCAGCAGGATGCCGAGGTCTATCCGCTCGCCGCTGCCGAACAGGTGCGGCAGCCGGGCGGTGCCGTGGATCGGCTTGCTGGCCTGCGGGTTGTTCGGCGCCACGATCGACTTGCGGGCGAGCAGGTAGAGCAGGCCGAACTGGGCCACGTAGTTGAGCATGATCGTGGTGATCACCTCGTGCGCCCCGGCCCGGGCCTTGAGGAAGCCCGCGATGAAACCCCAGAACGCGCCGGCCGCCAGGCCCGCGGCGATGGCCAGGATCAGGTGGAGCACCGGCGGCAGCTGCACGATCAGGCCGACGTAGCCGGAGGCGAACGCGCCGGCGATGACCTGGCCGTTGCCGCCGATGTTGAACAGCCCGGCCCGGAAGGCCAGCGCGACCGACAGGCCGGCCAGGATCAGCGGGGTCGCCGCGTAGATCGAGTTGGTGACCGGGCCGAAGACGTCGGACAGCGTGCTGGCGTGGTTCGGGTCGAAGACGGCGCCCTCGAACAGCGCGATGAAGGCGTCCCGGAACGTGTACCAGGCGTCGTTGAAGAAGTCGCCGGGCGAGCTGAAGAAGTAGCCCAGGTCGGTGCGCACCTGCTGGTCGGAGAAGACCACCATCAGGTTGCCGATGACCAGCGCCAGCAGGATGGCCAGCACCGTCACCACCCACGACCGGTTGCGCCGGCGGCCGGTCGGGGTCGCGGTCGGCAGCCCGGCCGCCTCGGGCGCGGCTGAGAGCTCGGTGGTCATCGAACGCTTCCTTCCGACTCGTCGGTCGCGGTGGCCTCGGTCGCGGCGTCCTGCTCGCCCAGCGCGCTGTGGTGCTCGGCGGCCTCGGCGGCGGCCTGCTCGGCCGGCACCCCGGCCATCATCAGGCCGACCTCGTCGCGGGACGAGCCGGGCGGCAGCTCGCCGATGATCTTGCCGCGGTACATCACCAGGATCCGGTCGGCCAGCCCCAGCACCTCGTCCAGCTCGGTCGAGACGATGACGACCGCGGTGCCGCTGTCGCGCTCGGTCACGATCCGGCGGTGGATGAACTCCTGCGCGCCGACGTCCACGCCGCGGGTCGGCTGCGAGGCGACGAACACCTTCAGCGGGCGGGACATCTCGCGCGCCACCACCAGCTTCTGCTGGTTGCCGCCGGACAGTGTCGCGGCCGGTGCCTCGGTGGACGGCGTCCGGATGTCGAACTCCTCGACCCGTTCCCGGGCGTTCGCGGCGATCCGGTCCAGCCGCAGCGACAGGCCGCGGGAGTAGGCCGGGGTGTGGTAGACGTCGAGCACCAGGTTCTCGGCGACGGTGAAGCCACCCACGATGCCGTCGTGCTGGCGGTCCTCGGGGACGAAGCCGACGCCCCGGCCGAGGATGTCGTCGACGGAGTCGCCGGCGGTGTCGGTGCCCTCGATCAGGATGGCGCCGGCGCTCGGGATGCGCAGGCCGAGCAGCGCCTCGACCAGCTCCTCCTGGCCGTTGCCCTGCACGCCGGCCAGCGCGACGATCTCGCCGCCGGCCACGCTGAAGCTGACCCCGTCGACGGTGCGCTGGCCGCGGTCGTCGGACACCCGCAGGTCGCGCACCTCGAGCAGGGCCGCGGTCGGCCGGGCCGGCGCCTTGTCGACCACCAGGCTGACGTCGCGGCCGACCATCATCGCCGCGAGCTCGGCCTCGGACGCCGACGGCTCGGCGCTGCCGACCACCTTGCCGCGGCGGATCACCGTGATCCGGTCGGCGATCGCCTTGACCTCGCGCAGCTTGTGGGTGATGAACACGATCGAGGTGCCCGCGCTGCGCAGCTCGTTCATCACCCGGATCAGGTCGTCGATCTCCTGCGGGGTGAGCACCGCGGTCGGCTCGTCCAGGATCAGCACCTTGGCCTCGCCGAGCAGCGCCTTGAGGATCTCCACCCGCTGCTGCACCCCGACCGGCAGGTCGGACACCAGCGCGTCGGGGTCGACGTCGAGGCCGTAGCGCTCGGAGAGCTCGCCGACGCGCGTGCGGGCGGTCTTGCGGTCCAGCCGGCCGAGCGGGCCGGAGGTCCACTCGTGGCCGAGCATCACGTTCTCGGCGACGGTGAAGACCGGCACCAGCATGAAGTGCTGGTGCACCATCCCGATGCCCGCGCTCAGGGCGTCGCCCGGGCCGGCGAACGTGTGCGGCCGGCCGTCGAGCAGGATCTGGCCGCCGTCCGGCTGGTACAGCCCGTACAGGACGTTCATCAGCGTCGACTTGCCGGCCCCGTTCTCGCCGAGCAGGGCGTGGATCTCGCCCTCCTCCACCACCAGGTCGATGGCGTCGTTGGCGACCAGGGGTCCGAACCGCTTGGTGATCTGTTGCAGCTCGAGGCGCACGCTCACTCCCTTGTCTATCCCGGCGCGGAGCCCTGCGGCGGGCCGAGATGCGATTACCGAGCCCTGACAGCAGCCGACGCTGCGCTGGTCATCAAACCAGCGCAGCGTCGGTCAGGGTAGTTCGTGGCTGTCGCGGATTGGAACTACTTCGGCTGGGACGGCGAGGTGATGCTGATCTTGCCGCTGATGATGTCCGCCTTGACCTGGTCGAGCTCGGACTTCAGGGACGGATCGATCTTGGAGTCGAAGTCGTGGAACGGCGCCAGCGCCACGCCGTTGTTGGCCAGCGTGCCGATGTAGTCGGTGGTGGAGTAGTTGCCGCCCGAGGCGTCCTCGACCGCCTTGGTCACCGCGTCGGCGATGTTCTTCACCGCGGTCGACAGGAACACCGAGGTGTACTGCGGGGCCGAGGTCACGCCGTCGGTGTCGACCCAGATGACCGTCGCCTTGCCCGAGGACTTGGCGTACGCGGCGCTGCCCAGGCCGGTGCCGCCGGCGACCGGGAAGATCACGTCGACACCCTGGTTGACGAAGTTGGTCGCCAGCTGCTGGCCCTTGTTCTGGTCGGTGAAGGAGGCCGAGAAGCTGCCGTTCTGGCTCTTCTCGTCCCAGCCGATGACCTGGACGTTCTTCGACTTCTGCTTGTTGTAGTACTGCACGCCCTCCTGGAAGCCGTCCATGTAGACGGTCACCGGCGGGATCTTCAGGCCGCCGTAGGTCGCGACCTTGCCCGACTTGGTGTAGCCGGCGGCCAGGTAACCGGCCAGGAAGCCGGCCTGGGCGGTGTTGAACTGCAGGCCCTGCAGGTTGCTGCCGTTGCCGGCCGAGTCGACCTCGACGAAGTGCTGGTTCGGGTTCGCCTTCGCGGCCGCCACGGTCGCGTCGGCCATCAGGCCGCCGACGGTGACGATCAGCTTGCAGTTCTGGCTGACCAGCGAGGAGATGTTGGTGTTGTAGTCGGTCTCCTGCTTCGACTGCACATAGGAGACGGTGGCCTTGCCGTCCGACTGGGCCTTCTGCATGCCGGCCCAGGCAGCGGCGTTGAACGACTTGTCGTCGATGCCGCCGATGTCGGTGACCATGCAGGCCTTGTAGCTGGCGGCGTTGGCGCCGCTGCTGTTCGAGCCGGAGTTGCCACCGCCGCTGGTGGAGTCGCTCTTCTTCGAGCCGCACCCGGCGAGCACCAGAGCCGCCGCGGTCGCGGTAGCCAGGACCACCGTGGTCCGACGGTTGGTCAGAAGCTGACGCAAGACCCTCTCCCTTTCAAGGTGTGTGTGGGGGGCTGCACGTCCCCCCGATCGCCGGTACGGTAGCCCGCCGGGCGGTGGCAGTCGTAATCAGGCACCCGACCGTCACCACATTGTTGTGCTGCAACTTTTCGTGCGGGGGCAGCATTCACCGCCGGAGCGGGCCGCCGGTAGCCAGCAGGCCGAGAGCGACCCGGCCCCGTTTGGTCAGCTTCTGCCGATGACCGGCCGTCAACGCGGGGCGAGCACGCCGAAGCATCCGGAATGCACGTTTTCCGGGTGCTTCGGCACCGACGCCGGCGTGCGTCCCGGCTGTCCGACGCGTCACATCGCCGGCCGCCACAGTCGGGCACCGGGCGCCCGATGACTACTGTCGAAGCCGCCCGTGCGGCGTCGCGGCGCACGGTGCCGCAGGTGCAGCGACCGCACCATCAGCGCTCTCAACTCAAGGAGATCGGGTGTCGACTGGAACCACGTCGCGGGCCGGGGCTCCCGGCCGGCTGGCCGGGACGCTGTACCGCGGCCGCGAGGGAATGTGGTCCTGGGTCATGCACCGCATCACCGGTGTGCTGACCTTCTTCTTCCTCTTCGCGCACGTGCTGGACACCGCGCTGGTGCGGGTCTCGCCGCAGTCCTACGACTCGGTGATCGCGACCTACAAGAACCCGCTGGTCAACCTGCTCGAACTCGGGCTGGTCGGCGCGGTGCTCTTCCACGCCCTCAACGGCCTGCGGATCATCGCGGTGGACTTCTGGAAGCGCGGCCCGCGACTGCAGCGCCAGCTGCTCTGGGCGATCGTCGCGGTGTGGGTCGTGGTGATGGTGCCGGGCGCGTTCTTCATGCTCAAGCACTCGGTCGAACAGGTCTTCGGGAGCTGATGTGACGACACTCGACGCCCCTCGCTCGCCGCAGCGCCGCACCCGGGGCCGCACCAACACCGAGCTCTACGCGTGGCTGTTCATGCGGATCTCCGGCATCCTGCTGGTGGTCCTGGTGCTCGGCCACCTGTTCATCATGAACATCCTCGACGGCGGCGTGCAGCGGATCAACTTCGGCTTCGTGGCCGGTCGCTGGGCCTCGCCGTTCTGGCAGGTCTGGGACCTGCTGATGCTGTGGCTGGCGATGGTGCACGGCACCAACGGCCTGCGCACCGTGATCAACGACTACACCCGCCGGGACGCCACCCGGATGTGGCTGAAGATGGCGCTCTACACCGCCTCCGCGCTGGTGATCGCGCTGGGCACCCTGGTGATCTTCACCTTCGACCCGACCATCTCCTAGCGGCCGGTCACGGTCGGCGGGGGCGGAAACGAGAGTTAGGCGAGCATGCAGAACCATCGCTACGACGTCGTCATCGTGGGCGCCGGCGGCGCCGGCATGCGGGCCGCGCTGGAGTCCTCCACGCGGGCCCGGACCGCGGTGCTCACCAAGCTGTATCCGACCCGCTCGCACACCGGCGCGGCCCAGGGCGGCATGTGCGCGGCGCTGGCCAACGTCGAGGACGACAACTGGGAGTGGCACACCTTCGACACCGTCAAGGGCGGTGACTACCTGGTCGACCAGGACGCCGCCGAGGTGATGTGCCGCGAGGCCATCGACGCGGTGCTCGACCTGGAGAAGATGGGCCTGCCGTTCAACCGGACGCCGCAGGGCCGGATCGACCAGCGCCGGTTCGGCGGCCACACCCGCAACCACGGCGAGGCGCCGGTCCGCCGGTCCTGCTACGCGGCCGACCGCACCGGGCACATGATCCTGCAGACGCTCTACCAGAACTGCGTCAAGCAGGGGGTGGAGTTCTTCAACGAGTTCTACGTCCTCGACCTGCTGCTCACCACCCGGGCCGACGGCGTCGAGGTCGCCTCCGGCGTGGTCGCCTACGAGCTGGCCACCGGCGAGATCCACGTCTTCAACGCCAAGTCCGTGGTGCTGGCCACCGGCGGCTTCGGCAAGGTCTTCAAGACCACCTCGAACGCGCACACCCTGACCGGCGACGGCATGGGCGCGGTGTGGCGGCGCGGCCTGCCGCTGGAGGACATGGAGTTCTTCCAGTTCCACCCGACCGGGCTGGCCGGCCTGGGCATCCTGCTCTCGGAGGCCGCCCGCGGCGAGGGCGCGATCCTGCGCAACTCCGACGGCGAGCGGTTCATGGAGCGCTACGCCCCCACCATCAAGGACCTCGCGCCGCGCGACATCGTCGCCCGCTCGATGGCCAACGAGGTGCGCGAGGGCCGCGGCGCCGGGCCGAACAAGGACTACGTGCTGCTCGACCTGACCCACCTGCCCAGGGAGCAGATCGACGCCAAGCTGCCCGACATCACCGAGTTCGCCCGCACCTACCTCGGCGTCGAGCCCTACACCGAGCCGGTGCCGGTCTACCCGACGGCGCACTACGCGATGGGCGGCGTGCCGACCAACGTCGAGGCCGAGGTGCTGCGCAACAACACCGACGTGGTGCCCGGGCTGTTCGCGGCCGGCGAGGTCGCCTGCGTCTCGGTGCACGGCTCGAACCGGCTGGGCACCAACTCGCTGCTCGACATCAACGTCTTCGGCCGCCGGGCCGGCATCGCCGCCGCCGAGTACGCGCTCGGGGTGGAGCTGCCCGAACTGCCGGAGGCGCCCGAGGTGACCGTGGTCGGCCTGGTCGAGGCGCTGCTGTCCTCGACCGGCTCGGAGCGGGTCAGCGCGATCCGGACCGAGCTGCAGAACACCATGGACCGCAACGCCCAGGTGTTCCGCACCGAGGAGTCGCTGGCCCAGGCCCAGGCCGACATCGCGGAGCTGAAGAAGCGGTACGCCCAGGTCGCCATCTCCGACAAGGGCAAGCGCTACAACTCCGACCTGCTCGAGGCGGTCGAACTCGGCTTCCTGCTCGACCTGGCCGAGGTGCTGGTGATCAGCGCCCGCAACCGCAGGGAGTCCCGCGGCGGCCACGCCCGCGAGGACTACCAGGAGCGCGACGACGAGAACTTCATGCAGCACACCATGGCCTACCGGGAGCCGGACGGCTCGGTCCGGCTGGACTGGAAGCCGGTCGTGGTCACCCGCTACCAGCCGATGGCCCGCAAGTACTAAGCCGTTCGGGTCTCGGCCCGCAAGCACTAGGAGCGTGCGCAGATGACTGCAGTCGCCGATCGCCAGGCCACCGGGTCGAAGACCGCGGAGGCGCCGAAGTCGCGCCCGGTGTCGGTGAAGATCCGCCGGTACAACCCCGAGGTGTCCGAGGAGCCCACCTGGGTCACCTACACCGTGGAGGCGTACCCGACCGACCGGGTGCTCAACCTGCTCATGAAGATCAAGGCCGAGCAGGACGGCACGCTGACCTTCCGCCGGTCCTGCGCGCACGGCGTCTG
>Ga0335073_10001463_pt1 | contig 31532 bp, 19 predicted proteins | sample Lox_Sample_22_FD_207093 | JGI IMG/M metagenome (GOLD analysis project Ga0335073, IMG submission 207093) | Soil microbial communities from Loxahatchee National Wildlife Refuge, Florida, United States - Lox_Sample_2.2 | ecosystem: Environmental > Terrestrial > Soil > Wetlands | place: USA... | reverse complement strand
CCCAAACCAATTCCTCAATGCGAAAGACCTGCGTGGTTGGACCTGCGAGGAACGTAAATTGATACTCGTTCAAAAGCATTGCGACACCCTTTCAAAACTCGATTTGAAGGGACTCAATGTTGTACAGGAATTTACAGACGGTGGAATACAGTGCAAGCTGTAGGCTGGACGCCGTTTCTATAGTCCTAGTACCTTGAGCAGCATCGCTACGAGCAGACCCGCCAAAGTAGTGTACGGAAGCTCCGCGGCGTTCGCCTTGGCTTTTGCCGTCGTATCGATTCGGCATGCCGGCATCTTCAGTGTAGTGCGTCATCTGACGCGCTGCGAAGTCGGGGCCGTCGGCCGTCCACACGTTTCTCGCGCCGCGCAAATCGAACACCCAGGCGATACGCTCGCCCTGCGCCGCCGCTGTCACCCCGTAGGGATAGTTGAGCGCCTGCTCGATGGTGAATCCCTGTCCTAGTGCCGGCACGGCCGCGAACATCGCCACGAGAGATAGTGCGCTGCCCAGCCCCGCCGTGCCGCCAGCACTTGAAGTCCTAACCATTCGTTTCATCGCTCGCCTCCGCTGCTGCGGCCAGAAAATACACGCTGGCAGGCGAGAATGCATTAAGGAAAAACGCGGGGAGGGCGATCTAATGATCAGCCCAGTCTTCTTGCCGATTCCAGGACGAGTGTGATTCGCGCTTTCTGCTCGCCAGCCTGTATGGCGCAGCCCCTGATTATCAGTATTTCAGAACAGCAGTTAGCTGACAGTTGCGAGTGTTTGTGAAGAGCCAATGCCCGGGCCCTACTTTTTCAGTTCGCCGCCCTGCTTCAAACGCGAGCAGAGACCCCACGCAGGTGCTCCGCCGCTGCATTTCTCGTCGCCTAGTCGCGCGTCAATGTAAGGATTCGGTATCAACTTTGGCGCATTTGGAAAGCGGGATTCTCTTTTGTGATCTTACCTGTGAAACATCTGAAACAACTGAGGCGGGTTTCGAGGCAGTTTCCTTGACGTAAGTGCGACAAAAACAAGGCTTTAGATTCTTCCTACGTCTTGGTTCGGGACCAGGAGGTCGATGGTTCAAATCCATTCGCCCCGACCATTTTTCACCCGCTGAAAAAAAGAGAAAACGTCCCGCGTGTTTCCAGGTTTCTCCAGGTTTCGCACGCGGCCGCGATCAGCAGGTTCCAGACGGCCTCGCCCACGAAGGATCGCGCCAAAGTCAGAATCCTCTGCTTCAAGAATCTTGCGCCATTCCGGCATTATTCTGGTCTGCAAAACCACGTTTGAGGTATTCGCCAGGGCTCGCCCCGACGACTCGCTTGAACGCCTTACTGAAGGCAGCGTCGGACTCGTAACCGACCGACCGAGCAACGTCTACGAGCTTCTTGTCACGCTGTTGTAGTAACGGCATCGCTTTTTGCATCCGCCACTCGGTTACATATTCCAGTGGCGTTTGTCCGAGTAGCTCCTTAAAGCGCGCTGCGAATGCGGAGCGAGACATGCCCGCCGCTTGCGCCAGGGATTCGACCGTCCAGGGCATATGCACACTGTCGTGAATGGCACTGAGGGCGGTGCCCATTTGGGGATCGAAAATCGCACGAAGCCATCCTTTATTGCGCCATTCCACGCCCGAGGCGATATGCGCCCGGAGTGCCTGGATGAATAGAACCTCGGCTAGCCGAGTCGCGACTACTTCGGATCCCGGCGCCGGTTCTGCCATTTCTGACGCCAGCGCCTGCATGGTGTTACGAAGAGCAAGCGCGTCGGCCTGATCGGCCTTAATCAGAATGAAGCTCGGCAATAACTGAGTGATCGGCTTTAGACTGGCGCGATCGAAACTCAAGGATCCACAGACGATGGTCGTCGGTGCGCCGCCACCTCCGTAATGAACGAGATTGCCGTTGGCCTTGGGCGCGATCTCGCGGAAACTCCTCGGACGTGTTCGCGGGTGATCGCGTAAAACAAAGGAAGTCCCCCGAGCCAGTAAAATGCAGTCACCACCAGCGAGGGGAATCGGCTCCCGAACCCCTGCCACACTCAACCAGCAGTTGCCGCGCGAGAGCATGGCGAAGTGCGCCAAATCTTGGGGTGAAATCTCTTTGTCGGAGGGCCTGACTTTTTCTTCAGCCTGACCCTCCCGTTGGAAGCCCCACGGGGCGGTGGCTTCGAGCCGGTGCTGACCGAAAGCGGTGACGTGCATCGTTCTGAAGATGTCAGTTATCGGGTCCAACGTAGCCTCCCGTTTGGACGAATAGACAAAACATTAGGACTCCGAGACAGTTCTCGTCCACCGCCAGAGGAATCTACTCCAGTGTATGGATGCTAGACATCCAACGAAGGGAGGCAGTTATGGGAAAGCTCGAGGGTAAAGTTGCAGTCATCACGGGTGGATCGAGCGGCATGGCGCTGGCGAGCGCTAAGCGCTTCGTTGAAGAGGGTGCTTACGTTTTCATTACGGGCCGAAGGCAGGAGGCGCTCGATGATGCCGTCAAGCTGATCGGCCGAAATGTGACCGGCATGCGCGGCGACGCGGCCAATCTCGAGGACCTCGACCGCCTGTTCGATACCGTCAAGCGGGAAAAGGGCAAGATCGACGTCCTGTTCGCAAGCGCTGGCACGGGCGAAGCTGTCAAACTGGGCGAGATTACCGAGCAGCACTTCGATGCAACCTTCGGCCTGAATACGCGCGGCACGCTGTTTACGGTTCAGAAGGCGTTGCCGCTGTTCAACGATGGCGGATCGATCTTGATGACCGGGTCCGTTGCTTCGGTGAAGGGCTTTCCTGGTTACGGCGTGTATGCGGCGAGCAAGGCGGCATTGCGCTCCTTCGCACGCACCTGGCTCAACGAACTGAAGGGCAGGAATATCCGGGTGAACGTGCTGAGCCCGGGGCCGATCGCCACGCCGATGCAGGACCAAGTTCTCGACGAGGAGGGCAAGCGGATGTTCGAATCCCTGATCCCGCGGGGAAAGATGGGTCGTCCTGAGGAAATTGCGACGGCTGCGCTGTTTCTGGCTTCCGACGATTCGAGCTTCGTGAATGGGGTGGAGCTGTCTGTCGACGGCGGCTTCTCGGCCATCTGAATCGGCGGGCGAAAGAGGGTAGCGGTAGGGATCCCCGAACATGTGCGGATAGAGTGTCTAACATGTGTAAGGGAAATGGAGAGATTTCGATGAGCATCGAAACGAATGTCCAGATTGTGAAAGATTTTTTTGCAGCACTCGGCCGCCGCGATAAGCGAGGTTTGCTGGCGTTATCTGCCGAAGATATTGAGTGGATCATTCCGGGTGAGTGGCCTCTGGCTGGCACGCACCGCGGGCGCGCGGGACTGGAGAATTTGCTTCAGAAGGCTAACGAGACGGTGGAAACTTCCTACCCAGAGCCTCCGGAGTTCATAGCGCAGGGAGACCGAGTTCTGGTCGTCGGCTTCGCTACGGGGAGAATCAAGGCCACGAACAGGACGTTCGAGGACCATTGGGTCTTCGTCATTACCGTTCGAAACGGCAAACTGACGAATATTCGGGAGTATATCGACACGCAAGCACTGGCGCGGGGCTTCGAGATGGCCGCGAGCCCCAGGCCTTAGACATCGAGGCCGACACCCACGAGCAGCCCTCAGAGGCAAGAAGCTCGAGGAGCACCGGAACGCTAAAATCGTCGGTGGCCTCGAGCCGCCGCGGTTGCAGAGAAGATGGCCGCCCAACCGAAGAGCAAAAGCAAGCTCAAAGAAGAGACGACCATCTCCCTGCGGGTGTGGAGGCCGCAAAACTCAGGGGAGTTGGGAAGGATTGTGCGTTGATCCATTCCAGCTACCAAGCTGCCTCCGGTTGCCGGGAGTGTGCCTCAACAAGTGGCTTATGAAAATGACCACATTACGCGGAAACTCTATAACCACTTCTGGAGATGTTTTTCCGCTGCGCTTCCGCATTTGCGGGAGCCTGCAGAATGGCCTTCAAGTGGCGGACCGCTTGCGGGATTTCCCTGGCGGGCGTGCTGCCGAAGCCCAGAACGAAGCCTTGTCGCGGAGTCGCGCTCACATAGGTAGGGGAAAGCGGCAGAAGCCAGAGGCCTTCGCGAGCGGCCTGCAGAGCCAGTTGGTGGTCGCGAAACGCGCCAGGCAGAAGAACGGCCAAGTACATGCCCGCTTCGGCGCCGGCGATTTCCAGCGAAGAGCCAAACTCCTTGGTGAGCGCGGAAACGAGAGCAGCGCGGCGCTCGGCGTAGAGCTGACGCATGCGGCGAATGTGGCGCGCGTAGTGCCCTTCGCGCATGAAATCGTTCAGCACCGCCTGAAAAAAATGCGGCGGAGCAATGTCCATGCCGTGGCGGACCGCTACGAAACTGCCGATCAGGTCGGGCGGCACGACGACGTAGCCGAGCCGTAGGGAAGGGAACAGAGTTTTGCTGAACGTGCCGATGTAGATGACCCGGGAATGGTGATCGAGCCCCTGTAGCGAAGCGATGGGCATGCTCCCGTAGCGATATTCACTGTCGTAATCGTCTTCGACAATCCAGGCGCCGGCACTTTCTGCCCAATCCAGAAGTTGCAAGCGGCGCGAAGCGCTCATGGTGGCGCCGAGAGGATATTGATGCGACGGAGCGACAAAGGCGGCTTTGGCTTTGCGGCATAGCTTAAGACCCGCCGCGACTTGCAGGCCCTCCGCGTCCACGGGCACGGGAATGGATTGGCAGCCCGCCGCAGCCAGAACATTGCGAGTGAGCCAGTAGCCCGGTTCTTCAATCCAGGCCGGACTGCCTTCGTCCAGCAAGACCCGCGTGGTGATTTCGAGCGCTTGCTGCGAGCCATTGACGATCATCACTTGGCGCGGATCGCAGTGGACGGCGCGGGCCGTACGCAGGTAACCGCATATCGCTTCCCGCAAGGGTTCGAAACCCAGCGGGCTGCCGTATTGCAGGGCGCTGGTATGCGGGCTGCGGCCGTGCCGCGTGACGAGGCGCGCCCATACCTGAAACGGAAACTGATCGAAAGCCGGTTGACTGATGCTGAAAGCGCCAAAGCCACGCAACCACGGCAGGCGCTCATAGCGGGGAAGCAAGGCGACGCGGCGCGAAACAGAGCGCACACTCGCAGATGCCGCTCGCGGCCGCTGCGTCCGGCGGTCCGCCGCCGCGAACTGGTCGGGCAGCGAACTGCACACGAACGTACCGGAACCAGTGCGCGACTCAAAATAGCCTTCCGCAAGCAATTGCGCGTAGGCGGTCAGCACCGGGATCCGCGAGATTTTTAGTTCACCGGCGAGAGCCCGGCTCGAGGGGATCTGTTGGCCGGCGCCGAGATTGCCACCGAGGATCATGCCGCGGTACGCGTCGTAAATCTGCTTGTGGAGCGGCGTGGGAGCTTTGCGGTCGACGGCGATGACCGGTGACAGGGTGCTCGGTACTTTCTTCATCGGCCCTCCGAGTGGCTATAGCGGATTGGCACAAAGTGGATATTGCCCCCTACCACTCCGGAACGCAATATCCAAAATATCGATTTTGCTCATCGGCTTTGCATTCTTTTCGAGCCCCAAGCCCGCTGCCAGGCGTCGGTGCGGACGTTGCCCGGCGTGGCCGGCTCTCGCCTTCGAGGGACGGGATGCCAGGACTCAATTCTTGATAGGGGGTGTTTCTCAGTGCTTTCTCGACGTGTTTTCTTTTTTGCAGTTTCACAGATGACGTTACGTTTGGCGTGCGTTTTGGCGCTGGCCATGACGGCATTGGCCTGCAGTTCATTCGCGCAACAAGCCACGATTGTCGGTACGGTCACGGATCCGTCGGGCGCGGTGGTGCCCAACGTACAAGTGACTATCACTAATACGGACACGGGAGTCAGCCACACGATTCCCACCAACGAGGCTGGGCAATACGTTGCGCCCGACTTGCAGATTGGCCACTACAACATCAAGGCTTCCGCCTCCGGCTTTAAAGTAGCGGAGCGGAAAGACATCGTGCTCACGGTGGGCGACCGCATTCGCGTGGACTTTGCCATGCAGATGGGCGCCTCGCAAGAGACGGTCACGGTCGAGGCCAATGCCGTACATGTGCAGACGGATTCCGGCGAGCAGAGCAATCTGATTACGGACCAGCAAATGACGCAGATTGCCGTAGCGGGCCGCAGCATTTATCAGTTGGCGGCGTTGACGCCGGGAGCTTCGAGCCAGATTGGCGCCGGCGGCATGAACTCCGGCGAGGTGAATACTCCGGTTGGCGGCGACGCCAGCGTGGAGTTCAACGGCATGCGCCAGAACCACAACATTTATTTGTTGGATGGCGGCGAAGACGACGATCGCGGTGGCGCGGGCGGCATGAGCATCGCGCCTTCGACAGACGCGATTGCGGAGTTTCGCGCGCTGACGTCGAATTATAGCGCTGACTATGGATTGTCATCGGCGGGCACGATGACCATGGTGTTGAAATCCGGCACCAGCCAATTTCATGCCTCCGCCTGGGAGTTCAACCGCAACGACTTCTTCGACGCGCAAAACTTCTTCGTGCCGAACACCGAACTGCGGCTGAATGTTTTCGGGTTCAACGTCGGCGGGCCGGTCACGCTGGGACATCTCTACAATCCGGACAAAAAGAAGACGTTTTTCTTTTACAACATGGAATGGCGGCGATTGGTGCAGGGCGGCGCCACCAATCAGACGGTTCCAGCCACATCCACCTATGGCGGCAATTTCACCGGTCTTGTGCCAAACGACGTCACGTCCACGGTGGACAACGCGCCGATTCCTTTTTCTGGATTGCACGCTCCGTGTGCCAACCAACTCTCACCGGCACTGCAACAGCTCTTCACCAATGCGGGGCAGGCCTTGAGCACTCCGACGGCCAGCGGCTCTTGCGCCGTCAACGCCAACGCGTCCATCGCCAACAATCCGACGTTTGTCCCCTTTAACGCCAACACGCTGCCCTTTCTGGACGCCAACGCGCAACTGCTGCTGAAGGCCGGAATTTTTCCAGCCAACAATGCGGTAGCGTCCAACGGTAGTCCGGAATTCCGCGGCGGCGCAAATACGCCGACGAACTTGAAGGAAGAGATTGTTCGCATTGATCACAACTTCACGAGCAGATTCTCCGTGTTCGGACACTTCATTGCCGAACAGGTCAGCCAAGGGTTCGCGACCAGCCAGTGGAGTGGCGACAATCTGCCCACGGTCGGCGACAATTTTGGCAATCCGTCGTACAGCGCCGTAGTCCACACGACGTATACGATCAGCCCGACGCTGGTGAACGAAGTCGCCTTCAACTACAACGGTAATCGCATCAACATCGTTCCGTACGCGGCCTCCGGCTTGACCAACTTGTCGCTTCCCAGCGGATGGACGAGCAGTCGGCTCTTCGGCGGTCCAAATAACGACAGCCGCATCCCTAACATTGACTTGAGTGGCGGCAGCGGAGCACAGTTCGAGATTTCGAGCTGGCCCTGGCACAACAGCGCCAACGACTACCAGATCCGCGACGATGTTTCCTGGACCAAGGGCGCGCATCAATTCAAGATGGGCGGAAGCTGGGCGCTCTATAAGAAGGTGCAGGACCTCTTCGGCGAGACGCAAGGCGGATTCAACTTCAATGGCAATTACACGGGCGACAGCTTCGCGGACTACCTGCTCGGCATGCCGGACAGCTACCAGGAATTGGGCGTGCAAGATCACGGCTATTGGAACAATGTGTCGTGGGCGGCGTATTTCCAGGACAACTGGCGCGTCAACCGCAAGCTAACCCTCAATCTCGGCGTGCGCTGGGACGGCGTGCCGCACACCTATGAAGCCAACAACCGCATGGGGAACTTCTATTCGCAGCTCTATAACCCTGCGCTCGCGGCCACCTTTGATAATAACAACAGCATTTGCAGCGGGTCCGCAGATGCTGGGTGCAGCGGCGCAAGTCCCGGTTTGGGCACCAGCCCGAATTCCATTCTGACGGGCGTGCCGCTCTATCTGAACGGCATCGGCATTCCCGGCCACTGCTACGCCACGGCGTCCAGCGGAAACTTCTGCGTGCCCAACGATCTGGTGAACAATCACTGGGCGGCTTTCGGTCCGCGCGTCGGTTTCGCTTATGACTTGACCGGATCGGGCAGAACCGTCGTCCGCGGCGGCTTCGGCATGATGTACGAACGTATCCAGGGCAACGACATGTACAATGCCGGTCCGAATATCCCATTCAGTCTGCAGGTCAACCTGAACAGCGTGGAGCTGGACAATCCCAGCATCGCCACGGCCACCGGAACGGCGGCGACGCAACCGATTAACGCGGCCAGCATCACCGGCCTTGACGTGAGCGATTACAACCTGCCGGTAAGCTACCAATACAGCATCGGCGTACAACGCTCTCTGAGCGCCAAGACCGTTCTGTCGGTGTCGTATGTTGGCAATCAGGCTCGCCATCAGAACGACTATCGCAACGTCAACTTGCCGGCCCAATCGGATCTGCCGAATCTCATTGCCGGAGCTGCGTATCAGACCGCGCCGGGTCTAACCTATCCCGGCTTCACCGCCATCACCCTTTCCGAAAACGAGGCCAACACGCACTACAACGGCCTGCAAATCGACCTGAATTCCCAACTGGGCCGGGACCTTAGCTTGCGGGCCTTCTACACGCTGTCACGCGCCGTCGACCCGACGACTGCAGGCTCCGGCGGAGGAGACCTGGGCCAGGTCTCGAATCCTTACCTCGGCTGGCTCTACGATAACGGACCGAGCGGCTACGATCGCACGAACGTGGCGGTCGTCAACTTTATCTACGACATTCCGATCTTTCGCAGTAGCGCGAATCGCCTGCTGAAGTCCACGGTCGGCGGATGGGAAGTCTCCGGTATCGTGACCATGGAGTCCGGATTGCCGCTCAACATCGGGATCTCCGGGCCGCAAGGCAACAACGGCTTGCCCACAGCGACAAACCGTCCAAACCTTACCGGCACGGTCTCCTATCCACACACGGTCGCCGACTGGTTCACTCCGTCGGCGTTCTCCCCGCCCGCGGAAGGCGCCTTTGGAACGTTGGGCCATAACGCACTACGCGGCCCGGGACGAGACAACTGGAATCTATCGCTCTTCAAGAGCTTTGTGCTCAGCGAAGCGCGGAACAGCCGGCTCGAGTTGCGGTTGGAGACCTTCAATACGTGGAACCATACACAATTCAACGCGGTCGACACGAATCTGGGAGACAGCCGGTTCGGCCAAGTCACCTCGGCGTTTGATCCGCGAGTCCTGCAGCTAGGAGGCAAAATCTACTTCTAGATTTTTCTGCTCGCCGAGCTGTCCTCGAGCCCCGCTCGCCATCCCGCGAGCGGGGCATTTTTGTCGGCCATGTCCCAAGTCACGGTAGGCAACTTCCTTGCCAGGCAGGGAGCAGCCCGAGAGCCGCGTCCTGTAGCGGTACAAATCAAGACGGAACTGGCGCTTTTGGCTTTGCAGGCGGCAGCACGCTGGGTACTCTCAAGAAACACGGGCACACCAGCGCGGCGGGGCGCCAGCAAAATGGAAAAGAGCTCCGAAGTTCACCAAAACAACGAACATATCGTAGCACGATATATCTTTACAGGCAACGGCTCCGAGATATATCGCATCACGATATATTGAACCTGCAAGCGTATCCTGGGCTGGGCAGGCCGCAAGGCCTGGGGATGCGCCGGGGCGGCTCTTCCGACCTGCTTTGCCGGGCCGCCCCGCGGTTCCACTGGACCCGGCCCGACCCACGGTAGCTTGTTCGACAAGGAGATCCCAGCATGTGTAAGAGTTGTGTGTACTCATCTCTGTCGTTGGCGGCAGTGTGCGTCCTAGGAGCCGCGATGGCTTTCGCACAGTCCCCTTCTGAAACAGGAAAGTTGAAGATCCACGTGGTTCCCAAACAGGCGTACGTTTTCGTGGACGGCAAAGCCATCCGCGACGGCAGCCAGACCATCCGGCTCACGACGGGCGACCACAAAATTGGCGTATACAACTACGGCTACCAACCCAGCCTTCAGGACGTGCAGATCAAGGAAGATCAGACCAGCGACCTTAACGTTGCGCTACAGGCCACCGGCGACAAAGTGGCCGGGCCCTTCGCCGACATCGAGTTTAAAGGTGATCCGCGGGCTGCCGTCCTGCTCAACGGCGACACGCCGAGCTATTTCGTCGGCCACGTAGACGAGTTCGATTGGAACTGGATCTGGCATCAGCGTCTGCTCGTGCATCCTGGGACCTATCAAGTGAACGTAACGCGCGAAGGCAAGACCATCTGGTCCGGCCCCGTAACGGCCAAAGGCGGCGAGCAGGTGACGGTGTATCTCAACCAAAACGGAAAGACCAAGACGAAGCAATGGAAAGAAGGATTGACATTGCCGCCACAGCCACGCTTTCACGCCGGCATCGCTAGTGCGACAGTGCCGGTGGCGCCGGTATCCGCCGAACTCAATGCGCAGTCTTCAACACTCGCTTGCGGCCAGAGCACCGCACTCAATTGGACGTCGGCCAACGCCGCCGACACCTCCATTTCGGGTCTCGGCGAAGTTCCGCCCAACGGCAACCGCAGCGTTGCGCCAACGAAAACCCAAACCTATGTGCTCACCGCAAAGGGCCCGGGCGGTGACTCGACGCGATCCATCACCGTGGATATCAACGCGCAACCCACGGCGTCCATTTCGCTGAGCCAGCCGGAGGTTCGCTATCACAAAGTGGGCGACAAAGTCGTAGAACAGGGTTCCAGCACTCTGAGCTGGTCGACTTCGAATGCCAACTCGACGATGGTGGCGCCCTTCGATAGCGAAGCCGCTAGCGGTACCCGCACGGTAACTGCCGATCCGAAACAGAATACCGCCGGGCCAGTAAGCGAAGACCAGACCTACACGTTGACGTCAACGAACGCGTGCGGAGGCACGATGACGAAGACCGCCACGCTGCATGTAGTTGGATCCATTGATCCTCCACCGGCGATCACGCTGGCGAGCCTCTTTTATCCGACAGCTTACCCGACGCGCCGGCATCCGAAGGACGGCTTGGTAGCCAGTGAGAAACAAACGCTAAAGGAAATTGCGGCGCACTTTAAGGGCTACGAACCGTATGACCATACGGGCACGCTGTTGGTCGTCGCCCATGCAGATGTTCGCGGCTCGCAGAAATACAACGAAGCGCTTAGCGAACGCCGCGCCAACCTCATCAAGAATTATCTCGTTGCGCAAGGCATCTCGTCCGACAAAATCGAAGTCCGCGCCGAGGGCAAAGACAAGCAACTCGATCGACAGAGCGTCATCGCTTTGCAGTCCAAGGATCAAGAGAAGCCCCAAGCGTGGATGACCAAACGCGCTAGAACCACTTGGCTCGCGTACAACCGTCGCGCCGATGTCATCCTCCAGCCGCGCGACATTTCTTCCAGCGAAGAGTATCCCAACGCCGTGGCGGATGCCCGGATACTCTGGCAACGGCCAGAGCCGACCATAAAACAGGTGCAAAAGGCAGAGAAAGGCCCAGCCAGCGAAGCGCCAGCAATGAGCGCCAGCTCTTCCGGCAATTAAGAACCCTGAGAAAGCCTGGAGCAATTCCGCGGTCCGGCCGAAGCGGCTATGTAAATCTCCGCTTCCCGGGCCGCGCCTTTTTTGTCTCCCGAGCTCGCATCGCGTGGCTTGAGGGCATTCCTGAGCAACGCAAAACGCCTGGCTCGCGGCTCTTCTCGATCCGAGTTCGTAGCTTAAGCGTCTCTGCGTTAAGCTGAAGGTGTGGGGACCGGGTCTCCGTCAACGGCCCCCAGATGATGGCCACATGACACCGATGGCCTTTCTTTGTTCGGGCGCCGCAGAGACCAATTCATCGGGCGCGATTTAGCTGGAGGATTCGTGCGTTTCTTGCTGCGTGTAGTTCCGGTTGTGCTGCTGTTGACCAGTCCTCTTGCTTCCGGTCAAAAAAACGCCTCTGCCGATAACGTAACTCGCGCCACGCTGGACAATGGACTGCGTGTCGTGATCATCCGCGACCCACTCGCGCCGGTAGTTACCGTGGAAGAAAACTATCTTGCCGGTGGCGACGACACTCCGAGCGGCTTTCCCGGCATGGCCCACGCACAGGAACACATGGCGTTTCGCGGCTGTGCTGGCCTGACCGCCGACCAAATCGCCGCGATCTTCGCGCAACTCGGCGGTCAGGGAAATGCGGACACGCAGCAAAACATCACGCAATATTTCGAAACGGTTCCCGCAGCGGACCTGGAGATTGCGCTCCGCGTGGATGCCGCCTGCATGCAAGACATTCAGGATTCGCAGGAGGAATGGGCGCAGGAAAAAGGCGCGATTGAGCAGGAAGTGGCTCGCGATCTTTCCAATCCCACCTACAAATTCCTCACGCGCCTCAACACCGACCTTTTCTCGGGCACACCGTATAGCCACGACGCGCTGGGAACGAAAGAGTCCTTCGACGCGACCACCGGCGAAATGCTGCGAAAGTTTTATAAGGATTGGTATGCGCCGAACAATGCGATCCTGGTCATTTCTGGCGACGTCCAGCCTGAAGCGGTCTTGTCCAAAGTGAAGGAATTGTACGGGAAGATCGAAAAGCATCCCGTTCCTGCGCATCCCGAGGTCACGCTACAGCCAGTCAAATCGGAGTCGTTCACGCTGGACAGCAATTTGCCGTACACGCTGGTGTTTACTGCTTTCCGCATGCCGGGCACAGGCAGCAAGGATTTTGCGGCCGTGCGGATCTTGGGCGATGTTCTGGCCAGCCAGCGCGGCAACTTGTACGGGCTCGTTCCCCAAGGGAAAGCGCTAGCCGCCGAATTTGGCCTGGCGGAAACTTTTCCCAAGGCCAGTGTCGGCTACGGCGTGATCGCGCTGCCCGCAGACGCTGACGCTGCGTCCGCTACGGCCGAAATGCATAAGATTCTCTCTGACTACGCGGCGCACGGCGTTCCCTCAGACCTGGTCGACGCAGCCCGCCACGGCGAAGTCGCCGGTGCGGAATTCGAGCGCAACTCCATTCCCGGCTTGGCGGAAACGTGGTCCCAGGCGCTGGCAGGCGAGGGCCGTACTTCTCCCGACGAGCTGGTCACCGCGATGAAAGCTGTGACGGTCGACGACGTCAACCGTGTGGCCAAGACCTATTTGCTCGATGAGAATTCTATTACGGCACAACTCAAGCCAGTGCCGTCGGGCGGCCCCGTCGCGGAGAAAGGGTTTGGCGGCACCGAGCAACTGACGTCTTCGCCGAAGAAGCCCGTGACCCTGCCAGCCTGGGCGGAATCGCAACTGCAGTCGCTGACCATTCCGACGCTCGATACATCCTGGAGCGATAGCAAGCTTGCGAACGGCATCCGCCTGATCGTCAAGACGGATAAAACCAGCTCGACGGTAACCGTCCTCGGCGGCGTACAGCACAACGAGGACTTGCAGGCTCCCCAAGGAAAAGAAGGCGTGGAAGACATTTTGGATGAGCTCTTTTCTTACGGAACGGCGACACTGGACCGCCTGGCTTTCCAGAAAGCCTTGGACGACATTGCGGCGGGAGAAACACCCGGCCACGACTTCTCGTTGCGCGTCCTGAAGCCAGAGTTTTCCCGGGGCGTGCAGTTGCTCGCCGACAACGAACTTCATCCCGCGCTGCCCGAAGAAGCGTTCAAAATTATCCAGCAGCAAAGCGCGCAGTTCGTAGCGGGAAACCTGAAGAGTCCGGGCTACCGCTACACGCGCGCGGTGAATGTCGGCCTCTTGCCGAAGGGCGATCCATCGCTCCGTGAGGCGACTCCCGGGACCGTTTCCTCCCTCACGCTCGCCGACGTGAAGAAGTATTACGCCGATACGATGCGGCCGGATCTGACGACGATCGTGGTGATCGGCGACGTGACGGCCGAAGAAGCCAAAGCGGTGATTGAAAAATGGTTTGGCGGCAACTGGCGAGCTTCCGGTGCCAAGCCCGACGTCACGCTGCCGGCGGTTCCGTTGAATACGGCGTCATCGGTCACTGTGCCCGACCCTAGCCAACTGCAAAACACGGTTGATCTTTCGGAGATGGTCGGCATCACTCGATTTGATCCTGATTATTATCCACTCCAGCTGGGCAATCACGTGTTGGGCGGCGGCTTCTATGCCACCCGCCTCTATCACGACCTGCGGCAAGTAACCGGTTACGTTTACACCGTGGATGTTCGCCTGAGCGCCACTAAGACTAGGACCGTCTACACGGTCAGTTATGCCTGCGATCCGGCCAATGTGTCGAAAGCGCGCCAATTAATTGAACGCGACCTCATCTCGATGCAAAAGGAAAACGTTACGCCGGGCGAACTGCAACAAGCCAAGGCACTGCTATTGCGGCAATTGCCGCTCGCGGAATCGAGTGAAGACGACGTCGCGGGGGCGTTACTTGCCCGGGCGCAATTGAATCTGCCGCTTGACGAAGCTTCGCGCGCCGCCAAGAAATATTTCGCGCTGACCGCGGACGACGTGCGGGCGGCGTTCGCGAAATGGATCCGGCCGGATGCGTTCGTCCAAGTCGTGCGCGGCCCCTTGCCGCAGTAGCAGTGCAGACGATCTCGCGGCCGCGCGTGTGCCGGCGCAGGCACCGCGCATAGCATTGATTCCGAGCTTTGCACCGAAGCAGCAAAATACAGAAATTGCTGTACATTCCCGACCCGCCGTCTCTTGTTAATTTATCTACGCACGCTCGCGCTGCGGCAAGGCGCGCCTTGCCTTGCCATAGGCCGGCGTGAATCGGCCATCGAGCGCCCGCCCCTCTTTCTTCGCATCATGGTCTTCGCCGGTGTACGCGAGACTCATAAGGAGACTTTCCCCCATGTCAAGTAGATCGTTTGGGCACGCGGTGGTTATGTTGCTCAGCGCCTGCACCCTGTGCCTTGTCCCTGTTTTCGCCCAATCCTCCAGCTCAGAGAATGGAAGCCAGCAGCCGCAGGATTCCAGCAGGCATCAGCCCGCAGACCAAGGCAATCAACCCGCGGCGCGGCAGAACAAGAATGCTTCCGATACCGGCAAGCTGAAAATCCATGTCAGTCCCAAGCAGGCCTACGTATTCGTGGATGGTCAGCCAGTCCGTGACGGCAGCCAAACCATTAAGTTGCCAGCCGGCGATCACAAAATCGAAGTCCACAATTACGGCTACGCCGCGAATAAACAAGACGTTACGATTACCGCCGGAAAAACCACCGATCTGAATGTTGCCCTGCAGGCCGCCGGCGACAAGGTGTCCGGTCCCTTTGGCGATATCGAGTTCAAGGGCCATCCGCGCGCCGCGGTTATGCTGAACGGCGACACGCCCGACTATTTCGTAGGCCATGTAGACGAGTTCGACTGGAACTGGATCTGGCACCAGCGCTTGCTGGTTCACCCGGGCACGTATCAGGTGAACATCAGGCAGAAAGACAAGACGATCTGGACCGGACCAGTCACCGCCAAAGCCGGCGAACGCACCATCGTCTACCTGAACAAAAATGGCAAAACGAAGACGAAACAGTGGAAGGAAGGTTTGAACCTGCAGCCGCAACCGCGCTTCGCTGCGGGCGTGGCCAGCGCAGAGGTTCCCATCGCGCCGGTTTCTGCGCAACTCACCGCGCAAAACACGAGCCTCAAGTGCGGCGACCAGTCCGATCTGAAGTGGAATACTACGGACGCTGTGGACGCGTCCATTTCGACTATCGGTAACGTCCCGGCACAAGGTGACAGAACGGTTTCACCCACGAAAAATGAAACTTACGTTCTGACCGCCAAGGGGCCCGGCGGCACCGCCACCCAATCGGTCAACGTCGGCGTGGATGTTCAGCCAACGGCTTCCATCACCTTGAGCCAGCCCGACATCCACTATCACAAGATTGGCGACAAGGTCGTGCAGCAGGATTCCACGACGCTGACCTGGTCGAGTTCGAATGCGAATTCGGTGCAGGTGACTCCACTCGGCAAGCACGGTCTGACCGGCGACGAAACCATTACCGCCCAACCCAAACAGGAAAACGAAGGACCCGTCAACGACACTGAGACGTACTCCGTTACGGCAACCAACGCATGCGGCGGTTCTGCCACCCAAACCGCTACTCTCCACGTGACTGGCTCTATCGATCCGCCGCCCGCTCTCGCGCTAACCAGCACTTTTTATCCTACAGCGTATCCGACCGAGAAACACCCGAAGGACGGCTTGCTCGACAGCGAAGCGAAAGCCCTTGATGAGCTCGCCGATCACTTCAAGGACTATCAGCAATACGACCACAAAGGAACGCTGCTGATTGTGGCGCACGCTGACGCGCGCGGGTCCGATGATTCGAACCAGGCTCTTTCTGAACGCCGGGCCGAACTGGTGAAGGAATATCTGATCTCAAAAGGCGTGCCGGAAGACAAGCTCCAGCTTAAAGCCGTGGGCAAATCCGACCAATTGGAGCAAGACAAAGTGGAAGCTCTGCAAACTCAGGACTCGGCTCAACCGCAGCGTTGGATGGATAAGGGTAAAAACGCCAAGAAAGCTACCTGGCTCGCCTACAATCGCCGCGCTGACATCATCCTTGAACCCCGTGGCACTGAATCGAAACAGGAATATCCGAACGACGTTGCCGACGTCCGCCTACTCTGGCAACAGACCACGCCACCCATCCGCAAAGTCCAGAGGGCGGAACAGAGCACTAGCGCCGCGCTGAGCGCCAAAGCCGCCGCAAACGCGAATAGCAATTCGAACCCCGACGGCAATCACCACCGGTAGTCTCGACGAATTAGTCCGGTGAGAAGAGAAGGCGAGGTGCCTAAAACAGACCTCGCCTTTCTTGTAAATCCGCTCCGCTTCGCGTCACACGCGGTGCCGCCGGTGCTCGTACGTAAACGAACTCAGCACCTTCACGTAATTCACGCGGTCAAATCCCGACGGATTCGGCACGGATCGCCGGCTCATACTCCCGCGCATCTGCCGCACCGAACCGTATTCATGTTCTTCCATCCAGCGGTACATCTCGTGCAGCACCACGTTGGCATGCCGAATTCCATTTTCCAGGAATGCCGACGTCATCATCGCCACGTTGGCACCGGCCATGAGGGACTTGATCACATCGCGAGCAGAATGCACGCCGCCGGTAACGGCCAGGTCCGCCCCTACACTGCCATAGAGAATCCCCACCCAATGCAGCCGCAGCGGCAGCTCCCGCGACTGGCTCAACGTCAAGCTGGGGACGACTTCCAGCGCATCAATGTCGATGTCCGGTTGATAGAAGCGGTTGAACAGCACCAACGCATCCGCGCCTACTTCATCCAGGCGTTTTCCGATGTTGGCCACAGAGGTAAAAAATGGCGACAGCTTCACCGCCACCGGAATGCGCACTGTCTTTTTGATCTGCCGGACCAGATCGCAATAATCACTCTCCACCGTCGAACTGGAGTGGTCCGCGCTAGTCACTACGTCATAGATATTCAGTTCCAGCGCCGATGCACCGGCTTCTTCGATCAGCTTGGCATAACGCGTCCAACCGCCCATGGAAAACCCGTTCAAGCTCCCGATCACCGGAATCTCCACGCTTCGCTTCGCCTTGCGGATCAGCTCCAGGTAGGCATCCGGTCCCAGATTGTAGCTCTGCACGTCAGGAAAAAAGTTCAACGACTCCGGAAAGCTCTCCACGCCGCGCGAGAGGTCCGAATCCACGGCCGTGCTTTCCAGTTCGAGTTGCTCTTCGAAGAGCGAGGGCAGCACCACCGCGCCGACGCCGTTTTCCTCAAAACGCCGAATATTGTCAATCGAATCGCAGAGCGGCGACGCCGACGCCACGATCGGCGAACGCAGCGGCAAGCCCAGGTAATTCGTCGTAACGTCGATCATGGCGTCACATCCTTTCCGCCCGTTGCTACTACCGGTGTCTTTTCGATTGGGTTGTCCGGCGTCTCCGACCTCTGCGCGTGATTCGAATACACCTTCCACCGCCGGTCGACGTCTTCTTGCGCTAACTTGAGCAATTCGCGCGCAGCGTCCGGATTGCTCCGCGCCAGCATCGAATAGCGCCCTTCCTGATATGCATATTTTTGCAACGGTATGTTGGGCGGCCGGCTGTCCAGCTGGAACGGATTCTTACCTTCCCTCCGCAAATCCGGGTTGTAGCGCATCAAGGGCCAGTAGCCGCAGTTGACCGCCGCCTTTTGTTGCTCGAGTCCAAACGCCATGTCGTAACCGTGGGCGATGCAATGACTGTAGGCGATGATCAACGACGGACCCGCGTATGCCTCCGCTTCCAGGAACGCTTTCACCGTGTGCGTGTCATTGCCCCCCATGGCCACGCGCGCCACGTACACCGAGCCGTAGCTGATGGCTTCCAGCGCCAAATCCTTTTTGGCGGTATGCTTGCCGCCGCTTGCGAACTTCGCCACCGCGCCGCGGGGCGTCGCCTTGGACATCTGCCCGCCCGTGTTCGAATACACTTCCGTGTCGAGCACCAGGACATTTACGTTCGCCCCCGAACCCAACACGTGATCCAGGCCACCGGCGCCGATGTCGTAGGCCCAGCCATCTCCACCAACCAGCCAGACGCTTTTCTTTACCAGCGCATCGGCCACTGCCAGCAAGTCCCGCGCCTCCGGGCCAGGCAGGCCGGCCAATTTTTCCTTCAACAGATCCACGCGTTCGCGCTGCTTTGCAATTTCGGCTTCGCTCGATTGCGTCGCGCTCACTAAATCAGCCGCCAGGCTTGGTCCGAGGTTGGCCGCCAGTCGCTCGACCAGGATTTTGGCATAATCCTCTTTCTTGTCCGCGGCTAGCCGCATACCCAGGCCAAACTCGGCGTTATCTTCGAACAGCGAATTCGACCAAGCCGGCCCGCGACCATCCTTATTTTTTGCGTACGGCGTCGTCGGGAGATTTCCTCCATAGATCGATGAACAACCGGTAGCATTCGCCATCAGCAGACGGTCGCCAAAAAGCTGCGTCAATAGCTTTATATAGGGCGTTTCGCCGCAACCGGCGCAAGCTCCCGAGAATTCAAACAGCGGGTCCAGCAACTGCACATCTTTCACATGCGTATGCGCGAGGCGATCCCGGTCGAAATCTGGCAGTGCATCGAAAAACTCCCAGTTGGCCTTCTCGCTTTCCCGTAGCGACGCCTGCACGTTCATGTTGATGGCTTTGTGTTTCGCTTCGCTCTTGCTTTTCGCCGGGCATACTTCCACGCACAGCGTGCAGCCGGTACAGTCCTCCGGTGACACTTGCAACGTGTAGCGCAACTGCTCCAGCTCTCTCCATCTCGGCTTTGCCGATTTAAACGTCGACGGCGCTCCCGCCAGTTTCTCTGAGTCGTACACTTTCGCTCGAATTACCGCGTGTGGACACACCAGCACACATTTTCCGCACTGGATGCACAACTCCTCGTCCCAAACCGGAATCTCCTGGGCGATGTTCCGCTTCTCCCACATCGAAGTGCTCGTCGGAAACGTCCCATCGACAGGGAACGCGCTCACCGGCAACGTGTCGCCGCGTCCCCCAATAATTGTCCCGAGGACTTCCCGCACAAATGGGGGTGCCTGCGCTCCGACCGGGGGCAAAATCCGCAGACCGGCGGAGACTTGTCCCGGTACCTTCACGCGATGCAGTCGCGCCAATGTCTGGTCCACAGCTGCAAAGTTTTTCTCCACCACCGCTTCGCCGCGCTTCCCGTAGGTCTCGCGAATCGCGTCTTTAATTGCCGCAATCGCCGCTTCCCGCTTCAGCACCTTGCTGATCGTAAAGAAGCACGTCTGCATTACCGTATTCGTGTGGCTGCCCATTCCCGCTTCCCGCGCTACCTGGTGGGCGTCGATGACGTAAAACTCCAAGTCTTTTTCGATGACAGCTTTCTGCACTTCTTCCGGCAGGTGTCGCCACACGTCTTCGGGCCCGAACGGCGCGTTCAGCAAAAACGTCGCCCCATGCTGCGCCACTTGCAAAACATCCATCCGCTCCAAGAACTGGAACTGGTGGCACGCCACAAAACTCGCCTTGCTGATCAAATACGACGACCGAATCGGCCGCGGCCCAAATCGCAAATGCGAAACCGTGATGGACCCCGCTTTTTTCGAGTCATAAACAAAGTATCCTTGTGCGAACTTTTCCGTCCTTTTTCCAATAATCTTGATGGAATTCTTGTTCGCGCCCACCGTCCCGTCGGATCCCAGCCCGAAAAATACCGCCCGCACCGTCTCCGCATCTTCAGTCGAAAATTCCGGATCGTAGCTCAAGCTCGTATGCGTAACGTCGTCCTGAATGCCCACGGTGAAATGATTCTTCGGCGCCGCGCTTCTCAACTCGTCAAACACTCCCTTCACCATCGCCGGCGTGAATTCTTTTGACGACAGTCCGTACCGTCCGCCAATGATCCGCGGAAACGCCCGCGCACCGTTCCTGGTTTCGCTCAACGCGGTCACCACATCCAAATACAGCGGCTCGCCCACAGCTCCCGCTTCTTTCGTCCGGTCCAACACCGCGATGCTCGTCGCTGTCCTGGGCAAGGCTGCAACAAACGCCTCGGTCCCGAACGGCCGGTACAATCTGACCTTGAGCAGCCCGACTCTTTCGCCGGTCGCCGTCAACCGTTCCACGGTCTCTTCCGCCGCGCCCACTCCCGACCCCATCATTACAATCACTCGTTCCGCATCAACAGCACCAACATAGTCGAACAAGCGGTACGCGCGTCCGCACCGCTCCGCGAATCGCCGCATCACATCCGCTACGATCGTCGGGCAAGCGCGATAAAACGAGTTCGCCGCTTCTCGCGCCTGAAAAAATACGTCCGGGTTTTGCGCCGTTCCTCGCAGTATTGGACTATCGGGTGTCAGCGCCCGCTCCCGGTGCTGGCGCACACAGTCGCCATCGATCAGCGCGCTCAGATCCTCGTCGCTCAGCGCCATCATTTGGTTCAATTCATGTGACGTCCGAAAGCCATCGAAAAAATGCAAAAACGGAATCCGCGATTCCAGCGTCGCCGCCGCCGCAATCAACGCAAAATCACTGGCCTCTTGCACCGAGTTCGAACACAGCATCCCGAATCCCGTTGCCCGCGCCGCCATGACGTCGCTGTGATCCCCAAAGATCGATAGCGCATGTGTTGCCACCGTTCGCGCCGCCACGTGAATCACCGCGGGCGTCAATTCCCCGGCGATCTTGTACATATTGGGAATCATCAACAGCAGTCCCTGCGACGCCGTAAAGGTTGTCCCCAGTGCTCCCGCTTGCAACGCTCCGTGCAGGGCCCCGGCCGCTCCGCCTTCCGACTGCATCTCAATGACTCGCGGCACCGCCCCCCAGATGTTCTTCCGCCCCTCTTCCGCCCACTGGTCGGACCACTCCCCCATCGGCGACGATGGCGTAATTGGATAAATCGCGATGACTTCATTCAGCCGGTAGGCCACATCGGCGACGGCTTGGTTCCCATCCACAACAACTTTGCAGCCCGCCATAGATTTCTCCCCGCTGCTGCTTTTGGCACTTCAGGGTTCGCTCTGGAATGCCGTTCAGTCACCTCAGCCCAGTCTCTCAACTCCCAAAATGGTCCTCGGTGATACGCCTCACACCCGCATGTGCGGCGTTCGCAGCCTTTTTTGGGTGCCCACACGCTTCTTTCCAGATCAATGCACGCATCGCTCCGTTTTCGGCTTGCCACCCAACTCCAAGGGGGCCTGCCACCATTTCATACGCGTGGACCATCCGAGCCTGATGGCCGGGTCGTAGAACTTCTAATCCGGAATTAGGTCTAGAGGTGAGATTCCTACTTAACGATGGCGGGCCGCTGCTCCGCGAGCTTTTCGATTGGCGGATACGACTCGAGCGACGTCACGGTCCGTTCCGGGATCTGCCCCCCGGAACGTAGTGCCTGCGCCATCAGCTTTAGCGCCTGGCCTGCCATCGGTGGTGTCAGGACCGTCGAGGCGAGCAATCCATTCCGGACCCAAGTCTGCCCCGTTTTGGACAACCCATCACATCCTAAAAACGGCAAGCTCAGCCACTTTTGCTTTTCTTGCGGATCGCTAAGTCCTTCAAACGCTTTTCTCGCGCCCATAGCCATTGCGTCGTTTTGCGCTACCACCGCGTCAACGGTCACCTTGCTCGTTATTCCTAGTTTCAGCCACGCCGAAACCGCCCGCTGACTGCTTTCTTCCGTCCATTTGCCGCGCAACAGCGTGACATGAACATTTCGGGGTCGTACCGCTTCGAACCCTTCCTTGCGATCCTTCGCCGTCCCGCTCTCCGTCGGACCGGTGATATACAGAGCAGCGCCTCCTGCCGGCAATAGAGCGCTCAACTGCCGCGCCTGGATTCTGCCGGTTTCTTTATGATCGCTGGTCACCAGGAACGCGGGCGCTTTACTCGTGCGCCGCAGCTCCGCTATATAGTCCGCTTCTCGATTCAGCAGCCCCCACGCGATACCCGCAGTCGCCGCGGCCTTGGCAACTTGGGGCAATCCCGTCCCCCCGGCCGGCTCCACAAGAATTCCGCTCGGCTGCAACGCCGCATGAACTTGAATTGTCTTTAGAATCTGCGTGCTCTGTGTAATGGTGTCGCCATCCGCATAGGCGATCTCCAATTCGACCCCTAGCTCCCGCGCCGCGGCCTCCGCCGTGAGCGCCTGTTCGATCTGGAAATCGTTGCTCTTCGTGATGAGCGAAAGGAAAAAACGCAGTTTTTTCACGTCCCGCGCTCCCAAGTCCCACCTGACCTTGCTCTTGCAGCGATATTAGATGGAGGAACGCCGGCCACTGGTAGAAAACGTTTTCCGCGTTACACGTTGAACACCGTCGTATGTCCGCGGATACGTGAAATAAGCCTTATCAAGGTCCGCTCCCAAGACCTGCCGCCCATTGTCCCGCTTGTGTCTCGCCATTTTCTGCCACTATCCCTTGCGTAGCTATTTACACGGCGTAGGCCTCATGGTACGCTCTTCCCCCGTACCGCCATCCATGCGCCAGGCGGCTGGGCTCTGACTGAGAACCTGCCAAACGTTTGTGTATCCGACCGCTTGTCGGTCCACTCGCTCGAAAGACCTTCCCTCGAGATAGAAAGCATCGTCTCGCTGCGTTCTGTCCGTAAACTCTTGGAACGTAGGGTCATGAATCGAAAGGAGTTGGTCATGGGAAAGGCTATGCCGATGCGGAGTCTGGGGCGAGAAAGCTCCGCAGTTGCGCCCTCCGGCGCCTCCGACATGGCGATTGACCACGAAAAGGGGACAACTTGCTCAAGCTGCGCAAAGTAGAAATTCTTGGCTTCAAGTCCTTTTGCGACCGCACCGTGGTGACTTTCAGCGGCTCAGGCACCACTTGCATCGTCGGGCCGAACGGTTGCGGCAAGTCCAACGTGGTGGACGCCATCTCTTGGGTCTTGGGCGAGCAGAGCCATAAGTCCTTGCGCGCGGAGCGCATGGCCGACTGCATCTTCAACGGCACAACCAAGCGCCCTCCGCTCGGCCTGGCCGAAGTCACTATCACTCTTGAGGACCCGGAGTTAGCCGAAGCCGCTCGCTTCGTGCTCGAAAGCGCCGCTGCTGAAACCCAAAATCCCGATACCGCCAGTGTGGACGCATCGATGGGGCTGTTGGAAGAAACGAGCTTACAAATCGTACCCCTGGACCAGTCCGCCGGCGCGGGCGCAGAAAACCAAGCCGACGCTGCTGTGCCTCCATCGCCGGAAGGTTCGGCAGCACCGACCGAATTTGTCAAAGGCAAGCGCCGCAAAAAGGGCGCCGACAAACCTGTGCTCGCCACCAAGCCAGGCGAAGTCATTGTAACCCGCCGCCTCTATCGTTCCGGTCAAAGCGAATACCTGATCAACGGCCGCATCGGCCGCCTGCGCGACATTCAGGAAATGTTCATGGGCGTCGGACTCGGACCGGACTCCTACGCCATCATCGAACAGGGCCGCATCGGCTTGATCCTTTCTACTAAGCCGATGGAGCGCCGTGCCATCATTGAAGAAGCTGCCGGGGTCACCAAATTCAAGACCAAGAAGCGCCTGGCCGAAGCCAAACTCGAATCTTCCAAACTCAACCTCGCCCGTGTGAACGACATCGTCGTCGAAGTGGAAAAGCAGCTGGGCTCCTTGAAGCGGCAAGCTTCCAAGGCCCGGCGCTACTCAGAGATTCGCGACCTGATGCGCGGCATCGTTCGCCAAATGCTTGCCGGAAAGGCTCGCGAGTTGGACGCCGAGGCCGAGCGCATCAGCAAACAGCTTGCCGAGCTGACCGCCACCGAAACCCAGCAGGCGACCGCCATTCAGCAGCAGGAAGGCGAGCAAGACCGCCTAAAACAACGGGTCTACGAAGTGGACGCGGAGCTCCGCCAGAATCAGAATGTCCTCAACCTCACTCTTCTCGAAGTGGACCGCACCGAAAATCGCGTCGCTTTCAACAATCAACGCGCTGCCGAACTGGGTACGCGTCATACCGGCATCTCTGCGGAAATGGCGGAAGCCGCTGCCCAAATGGCCGAGTGGAATTCGCGCAGTGCCGGACAGCACCAGACCGTAGCTGATTTGCAGCAGGAGTCCACCGGGATTTCCGCGCGCGTCAACGAACTCTCCAGCCGCTCCGAAGCGCGCGCGGAGGAAATTCGCGATGCCGAAGCCCGCATCGACGCGCTACGGCGCTCGGCCTCGGAAGCCGGTGAAAGCCTGCTGCGCCTGCACGGCGAGCAGAAACAGGCTGAGGAAGCCCTCGTTCACCACACGGAAGCCTTGCAGAAGCGCGAAGCCAACGAACACGAGCTGCTCGAAACATCCATTCGCGTCCGCGACGAAGCCGATCAAGCCGCTTATGACTGGGAAGCCGCCTCCGGTGAACTTAATAAGCTGAATCACGAGGCTAGTACGTTGCAGACGCGTGTTGCGGAACTAAAGCAGCAGCGCGAGGCTACCACCCAAAAGGCGGATACTCTTCGCGACTCCCTCTCCGGTGTTCGCGCGCGCCACGCCACACTTACGCAAATTCTGAACGACCGCTCTTACACCGCGGATGCCGTACAGAAACTCTTCGCAGCCAACGAGCGGGGCATGGGAGAGAATTTCCGGGCGGTCGGAGTGCTCGCCGACTATGCCGAAGTCGAAGAACAGCACGAAGCCGCCGTCGAGCAGTTCCTGCGCGACGAGCTCGAGTACGTCGTCGTGGAAACCTTCGACCACGCCCGTGCCGGCGTTTCCTTACTGCGCGACGAAGTTGGCGGCCGCGCTACGTTCTTCGTCGATTCACTGCGCAATTTGCGCCTCGCCGAATATGAGCCCATCATCAACTTCCGTGCCGAAGATGGCGTCATTTCCCGCCTCGATCGACTCGTGGAATTCCGTGATCCGCTTGGCGCCGCCGCCAAGCAGTTCTTGCCTCGCCTGCGTTCCGCTTACCTGACCGACAGCGCGCCTTCCGCTGAAAAACTCGCTCGCGACAATCCGCAGTATGCCTTTGTCACCCCGGATGGCACGTGCTATCAGGGACGCATGGTCACGGGTGGCCGTCCTGATGAAGCCGGCCCGCTCGGCATGAAGCGCGAATTGCGCGCACTCGACGGCGAAGTTTTTGGCCTCGAGCAGGAGATGAGCGGCGCACAAGCCGCATTGGCACAAATCGCCGCTGCCTTGACCGACGCTGAACAGTCGCTCGAGCAGCTCGCCACCCAGCAGCGCGAAGCCGAGCGGCGCCTCTTTTCCGCCACCCATCGCCACCAGCACATGCAGAACGAATTGGCCCGTCTCGGTCTCGAATTGAGCGTCTGCCAAAACGAGCTGGCGCGCCTTCGCCGGGAAGCTGAAGACGCCAACGCTCGCGCCGAACGTGCCAAACATCAACACGCCGCCGCGGCGCTTAGTCGCGCAGAAGCGGAAGCCGAGGGCAGGCGGCTGACCGACGGTCTGGTGCTATTGCGCAGTTCCGTCCAGACCGAACAAAACGAACTGGCCGCCGCTCGCACGGAACTTGCTGCCATCAACGAACGCCTCAGCGCCGCCGAAGCGGTCGCCTTGCGTTTGCAGGAAGAGCGCACTGAACTCGAACGCCGCGAAACCACTCTCCGCCAACAGCAATCGTCCATCACCGAAGAGACCGCGGCGCTGGCCAAACAAAACGAAGAGCTTGCCGTGCAACTCGCAGGCCTGCGCTCAGAAAAAACCCGCTTGGAAGCGCGCCAGCGCGACCTCGAAGCCGAATGGGACACCGGCCGCAATCGCCAAATTCAAATGGAAGATCAACTGCGCACCGGCCGCCAGACCTTGCAAGAACTGCGCGAACAGCGTAGTCACGCCGAAATCGATCGTGCCCGCAACGATTCCGACCGCCAGCACTTGCGCGAGACCTGCCTGGCCGAAGTCAACTCTCAGCCCGAAGACCTCATCGCTTCCGAGGCTGCCTTCATGTCCGGCGAAGAATTGGCCGCTGCCGAAGTCAACTACCGTGAGATGAAGCAGCGCATCGAAGCCATGGGCCCGGTCAACATGATGGCTCTCGAAGAGTTCAACGAGTGTGAGCAGCGCTTCACTTTTATGACCCGCGAGCGCGACGACCTCCTCCAATCTATTGCCGACACGCAACAAGCCATCGCCGAACTCGACCAGGTCACCAAGGAAAAATTCGAACACGCCTTCAACGCCATCAACGCTAACTTTACTACCGCCTTCCACACCATCTTCGGCGGCGGCATGGCCGAGATGCGCCTCACGGAACCCGATAGCTCTGGCGACGCCGGCATTGATGTGGTTGCCTCGCCTCCGGGTAAGCGCATGCAGAATGTCCTGCTGCTCTCCGGCGGCGAAAAGGCCATGACCGCGCTGGCTCTCCTCATCGCCATCTTCCGTTACCAGCCGAGCCCGTTCTGTATCCTCGACGAAGTCGACGCGCCGCTCGACGAAGCCAACGTCGGTCGCTTCACCCGTCTCGTCAGCGACATGAGCAGCCAGACTCAATTCATCATCGTCACCCACAACCGCAAAACCATGGAGACCGGTTCCGTCCTTTACGGCGTCACCATGCAGGAGCCCGGCGTTTCCAAGCTCGTCAGCGTCCGCTGGGAAGGCGACGAAACTCCCGCCCCCAAGCGTCAGGCCGCCTCCGCCGCCTGATTCGAACGAGCGACGCGCGCAAACACACCTGCTAGGCTGTGGTTGCCTCGCGCCGTGAATCTTGCGCGCTCACTGTGCAAACTTTTCCAACGTTTTCCTCTACCTGCTGCCTTTCCCTCCGCGGCACCCTGCGCTAGAATGCTGCCAAGTTGGAGAGAAATTTCCCGTGGCTTCCGGTTCCGTGACTCGCGTCCTTCAACAAACTCGATTCGGTGGTCTCAACCCCGCCGCTCGCGGCAAAGTCCGCGACATCTACGACTTGGGCGACCAACTCCTCATTGTCGCCACCGATCGGCTCTCCGCTTTCGACGTCATCCTGCCCACCCCGATACCCGACAAGGGTCGCGTTCTCACGCAACTCTCTCTCTTCTGGTTCAGCCTGCTGCAAGATGTCATCCCCAATCACGTTCTCAGCGCCACTGATTTTCCGCCGCCGTATGACGCTTACCGCGACGATCTCGCCGGCCGCTCCATGATCGTCCGCAAAACGCAGCCGCTGCCGATCGAATGCGTCGTCCGCGGGTACGTCTCCGGCTCCGGCTGGAAGGATTACAAAGCTACCGGCAAGATCTGCGGCATCCCGCTCCCCGCGGGCTTGCGCGAATCCGACCGCCTTCCCCAACCTATCTTCACTCCCGCCACGAAAGCCACCACCGGCCACGACGAAAACGTCTCCTTCGAACACGCCGCCTCGCTCATCGGCACCGACCTCGCCGAACGCGTCCGCGCCGTCAGCCTCGAAATCTATCGGCGCGCCGCGGCCTATGCCGAACCTCGCGGTGTCATTCTCGCGGACACCAAATTCGAATTCGGCTTGCTCGGCACAACGCTCGGCTCCCAAGACGCCGTCACCTCGCTCATGTGGATTGACGAAGCGCTCACTCCCGACTCCTCCCGCTTCTGGCCCGCCGCGCTGTACCAACCCGGCGGCGCGCAACCGTCTTTCGACAAACAGTTTGTGCGCGATTACCTCGAGCAGATCCGCTGGCCCAAAACCCCGCCTGGCCCCGATTTGCCTCCTGATGTCGTCGCCGCTACGCGTGCCAAGTACCGGGAAGCGTTTCGCATCCTGGCCGGGCATGATCTCGATGAGCAAAGCTGAAGCGCCACGGGCCCCGAAGTGCCACAGCGGAGCGTGCCAACGTGAAAGATCAACTCGATGGGCTGGTCTCGCAAATGGTCGAGCGCGGCATTCTGTTCGACGAAGCTGTGGAAGAATTTGAGAAACGCTTCATCAAACGCGTTCTGGACCGCGCTAACGGCAACCAATCCCGCGCCGCGCAAGTCCTCGGCATCCACCGCAATACTTTGAGCCGCAAGATCGACGAATACAAAATCGCCAATCACCACCGCTCGCGTTAACCCCGGCTCCGGCGCAACCCTGCTGCAGAGCCACATTTCTTGTTGATTCGAAAAAGGCTTGTACTCCAAAGAAAAACGGCTCCCAAGCCTCGCCTGAGAGCCGTTCCCTGAAAACCTCTTCCGTTAGGATTAATGCCCGGACGACTTCTTCCTTGTCGTCTTCTTCTTGGGCGCTTCCTTTTCCTTCGGAATATCCTCGTCCGCGATCTTGCCCTTCTCCCAATGCAGCATGAAGCTCGGATCCGGGTCGTAAGAAACCAGCGTGGCGGTAAAGTGCACTGCGCCGTCCTTTTCCACGCGCTTCGCGTCCGGCTGCCCGACTACCTTCACTTCCATGTTCGGCGTCGTCGCGGCATCGAACTCCGCGTCGCTGGTCACAAACGCGATCTTGAAGTCGATCGGATCGCTGTCGGTGGCTCCCGGCGTCACCTCAATCACTTTCCCCGGCACGCCCGGAAACTCCAGCCCGCAGGACGCCATCCACGTGACCTTGGACTTGTCTCCGCCCGCCTTCAGGTCCGCCACTACCGACGCGATTGTCATGTCTTTTCGCGCCGCATCCAGGTCCGCGCTCGCCGGCAGGGTGTAGCTGGACGGCCGGTCCACCGAAGTTGCCGCCAGCTGCAGCAGCTCTTTCTGCTCCGAATCCGTGATGCTGTCGCACACCGTTCCGCCCTGATAGTTCTCGATCAGCTTTCGCAGATACGGCGTCAGCGTCTTCACCTGCTGTTGCGTTGCCGACTTCGAACTCACCGCTCGCGCCACATACCACATCGCGTCGATTGGCTGCGGCGGCGTCATCGCCAGGTACGTCTTGCCCAGGTTGTAGTTCGTCCCCGGCTCGTCGGGAATGATCGCCAGCACTGCTTTGTAGAACTGCACCGCGCTCGGGTAATCCTTCACGTTTACCGACGCCTGCGCCGCCGTCCCATTGAAGTACACCTGAATCTGCTTCTTCTGCGTCGCGAACTGGTCTTCGGTTATCGTATCGGGCTTCTTCACCTGCTCCAGCGTCTTCAAACCCTCCGTCGCCGCCTCGATCACCGCCTTCGCCTGTGCCGGATCCGCTTGCTGCGCCGCCGGCAGCGCATTGTACGCAAAGCAATGCGCGTACAACGCCTGATAGCGAATGCCCGGCTCCACTTTATCGCCCAGCCCTACCACTTTGTCGGCGGATTCAATCACCTTCGCATAGTTCTTCGTCGCGCCATACGCCTGCACGTACATCGGATACACGTAAATCAGCAGCGCGGAATTCGGATACTTCGATACGAAGTCGTTCAGGCAAGTGATCTGCGTCGCCGGGTTCTTTTCCTGCGCGCAGGCTTGCTCCGCATTGTATTCCGGCATGGTGTATTTCGGGGCGTTCTGCGCGCTGTTATCCTGCGCTCCGCCCGTCGCTTGCGGCATGGCGCTCAGCGTATTCCCCAGCATCAGGCCAAACGCAGCCATAACCGCGAGCCCTGCCACTCTGCGTGTTCCACTCATTCCCACTCTCCTCGCCCAAAGTTCGTTAGATTTCCTAGGAAGTATTAGACGCTGCTGCCGAAAAGAATTCTCTTGCTCAAAGCTCAGGAATTATAGGAAAAGCCTGCGTTCATCCGCAAGTTATCGCTGCGGAAAAACACCCGCTCGCAACCGTGGCTCCGCCGCCCTCTCTCGGTCCTTCGCAACGCACCTTGCGGAATCCCAAGCCGTGAGGAAACCACTGCGCTCCTGGATGCTAAGATGAGTTTCGCATAGTTTTGGTAGCTATCGCGAGGAAGAATTCCAATGCCTCGAAAAAATACAGGAAATACCGCAGCCTTCCGCCGCCCCGCGCTTTCCGGCGAAGTCGCCCTGGTTACCGGCGCCAGCCGCGGTATCGGCCGCGCCATCGCCCTCCGTCTCGCGGCGCTCGGTGCCTCCATCGCCATTTGTGGCCGCGACGTTCGGGCTCTCGCTTCCGCCGAAAGCGAGATCAAAAAATCAGGCGCCCTCCTGTACGCGCAGATCGCCGATGTCACGCGCTCCGCCGACGTCACCTCACTCGTCGCCAAAACTCAAAATGCTCTCGGGCCTATTTCGATCCTCGTCAACAACGCCGGCATCGGCCTCTTCGGCCCCGCGCACGAAAAAACCGAAGCCGACTGGGACCGCGTCTTGGACAGCAACCTCAAAAGCGTCTTTCTCGTCTCCCGCGAAGTCGTCCCGTCCATGATTCGCCGCCGCAAAGGCGACATCATCAACATCAGCTCCCTTGCCGGCCGTAATGCCTTCGCCGGCGGCGCCCTCTACTGCGCCTCCAAGTGGGGCCTCCAGGGCCTTTCCGCTTGCATGGCCGAAGACCTGCGCGAGTTCGGTATTCGCGTCGGCGTCGTCTGCCCCGGCAGCGTCGCCACCGACTTCTCCGGCCGCGGCCCCAAAGATCCCACCAAGGTCTTGCTCCCCGAAGACGTCGCTCACGCCGTGGCCATGATCCTCACCCAAGGCCCGCAGAGCTTCCTTAGCGAAGTCCAATTGCGCCCGCTTCGCAAGGCGTGAAAAAACGCTTCTGGTCCGTCGGAATATTTCCTCTTGACAGTAGTCGTTATAACGGATACATTTCCTTCCGTGAATCGTCGGCCCTCATCTCCCCTGGATACCCCTCTCGAAGCCCGCGTCTTTGTCTCTCTCCAAAAAACCGCCGACTCCCTGGCCGTCGAAACCGAACAGCTCCTCAAGCCCCATGGCCTCACCGGCACCCAATATAATGTCCTGCGCATCCTGCGCGGCGCGGAACCCGACGGCCTTCCCTGCAGCAGCATCGGCGAACGCATGATTTCCCATGACCCGGACATGACCCGCCTTCTCGATCGTATGGAAAAGCGCGGCCTCATCACTCGCGCACGCCAGACCGACGATCGCCGGGTCGTTAAGACCCGGATCACCCGCTCCGGTCTCACGCTTTTGAAAAATCTCGATCAGCCGGTGCGCGAGCTGCACCAGCGCCAGTTCGGCCATTTGCCCGCTGCGCGCCTCAATGCTCTCGCCGAGCTGCTGGAGGAAGTGCGCCCTAACCCGGCGCGGTAGTCGCAGCAAAAACCGCTTCGGTGCAGGACGAGGCTCCAGCCCACTCCCGTCTCGCGAAGCTCTTACAAAAAGGAGACGCAACATGGGCCATCCGGTCGTTCGTATCGCCGCTTCACTCAGTCTGGCCGCCACTCTG
>Ga0335073_10001462_pt1 | contig 31559 bp, 23 predicted proteins | sample Lox_Sample_22_FD_207093 | JGI IMG/M metagenome (GOLD analysis project Ga0335073, IMG submission 207093) | Soil microbial communities from Loxahatchee National Wildlife Refuge, Florida, United States - Lox_Sample_2.2 | ecosystem: Environmental > Terrestrial > Soil > Wetlands | place: USA... | reverse complement strand
TCGGGACACCTTTACGGACTGGTTCATTTCGACTGGCACGGTCCCATGCCGCCGGCTCCTCCTCCCGCACCGGCGCCATACCCCGGCTGTCCAGGCTGTTGCATGGGCGGCGGGGGCGGCGGGGGCGATCCCGACGGGCCCGGCGGTCCCACAGGCGGCGATCCCGTGGATCTATCCTCGGGCGTGCAGATTGTTGCGGCTACCGATATCACCCTTCACGGCCGGCGTGGCGCCGTGCGGATCAGGCGCATCTACCGCAGTATGTCGACGAATGCGGGGCCGTTCGGTATCGGCAGCGGCTATAACTACGGATACCAGCTTGGCACCGAGGGGTATGTAAAGGGCCAAGGCATGATCACCCTTGTCATGCCCAATGGCAATCAGTATCTCTTCAGCCTGCAAGCCAACGGGACCTTAATCAATACCACCAATCCGGCGCTGCGCGGCGTGGTGATCTCGAGCCCTTCGCTCGAAGTCTACAACGTCCGGCTGAAGAACGGCACCACCATGCAGTTCCAGTCGCCGGCCTCCGGCGGGCTCATCGCTTACCTCATTTCCATCTCGGACCCCAATGGAAATACCGTCTCGATGACCCACGGAAATCCGTCGAGCCCCGACCAGATTACGAAGGTGACCGATCCGGTCGGCAGGTCCCTCACCCTCACTTACGACGGTTCGGACCGAATCATCTCGATTACCGACCCGATCGGCCGCGTCGTCACGTATGCGTACAACTCGCAGGGGACGCTGGCCTCCGTGACGGACGCCGCCGGCGGCGTGACCACCTATACTTACAATTCCCAAAACCAGCTCATGACGATTACCGACGCCCGTGGCGTGGTGATGGCGCAAGATACTTACGACTCCAACGGGCGAGTCATTCAACAGGTGCAGGCCGATGGCGGAGTGATCCATTTCGCGTACGCGCTGCTCAATCCGCTGGCGCCCGCAAGCCCCGTGATGAGCACGGCAATTACCGATCCGCTAGGCAATACCACTACCTACCGCTGGGATCCCACCGGGCTCCTGTTGGGCGTGACCGATCCCACGGGCCAGACGCGCGTATTCGTTCACGATCCCCAGCACAACAATCTGATCACCGCCTCGACCGGCCCGGCTGCCTGCCCCTCCTGTGGCTTGGGCTCCGTGGGCGATCAATCTTTCACCTATGATTCCAACGGAAACACACTGAGCAAGACGGACGCGCTGGGCAACACCACATCAGTTACCTATGAGCCTGTCTACAACAATGTCACATCGGTAACCGACCCGAAAGGCGGAGTCACCACTTACACCTACGACTCGAATGGCCATATTCTGACCGTCACCGACGCGAATCACCACACGATTACGAATACTTACAACACATATGGTCAACTGACCCGGACCGTAGACGCGCTCGGCCAGACCACTACTTACACTTACGACTCTTTCGGGAACCTGAGCACGGCCACCAATCCGCTCGGCAACACCATCAGTTTTACCTCGGACCCCGTCTCCCGCCAGGTAAAGATCATCGACGCCTTGGGCCGGGTGTACACGACCACCTATGACGCGCTCGATCGCGTGGTCAAGCTGACCGACCCGCGCGGCAATGCCACGCTTTACACGTACGACGCGGTGGGCGACCGCCTCAGCGCTACCGATGAAAGCGGGCGGGTGACCTCCTACGCTTACGACCCGATGAAGCGCCTCTCCGCCGTCACCGATCCGCTGGGAAAGCAGGATTCGCGCGCACACGATTTCAACGGAAATCTGGTTGGCTTTACCGACCGGCGCGGGCAAACCAGCACCTACACTTACGATCTGCTCAACCGCCTGGCAGGCGCCAGCTATCAGGATGGCAGCACCAGCTCCGGTTCCTACGATGCCAACGGACGCCTCCTGCAAGTGGTGGACTCCACCAGCGGAACTTACAGTTACACTTACGACCCGGCCGGCCACCTCATCACCAGCTCCAGCCCATCCGGCACCATTGCCTACGCGTATGACTCCTCCGGTCGCGTGGCGTCCCGGCAGGTCGCCGGGCAAGCGGCGGTTTCCTACACATATGACGCAGTGGGCAACGTGCTGTCCGAGACTCTGCCGCAGGCCGGGGTAACGCTCACGTACAACAGCCGCAATCAGGTCAGCTCGCTGACGCGCAACAATGGAGTGGCATCCGGGTTCTCATACGACGGCACGGGAAAGCTGCTCTCGGTGGCACACTCGGGCGCAGGGGTGCAGGGCTCCTCGGCAATCGCTTATGACGCCGGCAACGGACCCAGCGCCTTTACGTCCTCATTCACCTCGCCGCAAGCGGCGGCCAACTCTTTTGACAGCGCCGGGCGCCTGGCACAGAGCGGCCCCAACACTTATACCTATGACGCCGAGGGCAATCTCACTTCGGCGACCAATGCCGGCGGCGTCACGAATTACGCCTGGGACACGCGCAGTCGCCTGCAATCGGTCTCCGCGCCAAGCGGCCAGAAGACGGTATTCCTCTACGACTTTCAGAACAACCTGGTCTCGCAAGCGGACTCCGGCCCCAGCCTGAACCTTACGCAGCAGTTCCTCATCGATCACGAAAACCTCGCCTATGTCGCCAGGAGCAATGGGGACAACCTCACAGTCCTGGCCGGCCGGAAACTGGACGAGCATCACGCGGTGGTCCATGCCAATGGACAGGTGGAGTACGGCCTGGCGGACGCCCGTAACAGCACCTCTGCTACCGTGGACCAAAACGGCAAGCCGGTCTCTAATTTCTCGTACGATCCGTATGGCAGGACGACCGGGAGCGGTACGTACCCATTCCAATTTACAGGCAGAGTGCCGTTGACCGGCTCCCTCTATTACCTGCGCGCGCGCTGCCTCGATTCCAGCGTCGGGCGGTTCATCAGCGAAGACCCGATCTCGCTATTCCGCGGCGGCCGCGCCTATGTCTATGCCGGCAACAGCCCGGTTATTCATAACGATCCCATGGGGCTTCAACCGGTGGGGCCGAAAGCGCCGCCAACGCCGGGCGGGGGCGGGGGTGGATCGTGCATCGACTGGTATAACGTATGGTCGAGCACGGTGGATTGCGCTTCCTGCCTCATGGATATCGTGGCATTATTGGCGGAGGGATCCGTGCCAAACGGCCCGACCGCCGGATCCTGTGAAAGTTGCATCTCCACGGGCGGCTTGACCCCCTGCGACCCCGACCCCGACCCTCCGCCTCCGGCGCCCGATCCGAACCCGTCGTGTTCCACCAACCAATTGGATGGCGGGATATCCGACGGCGGCGGTGGTGGTGGAGGATGTAACCCGCAGCCTTCCTGCCAGGCCCCCGGCGGGCCTAAGTTCGACGGAGGGCAGTGAGCAGATGGCGCTGAAGCCGCTGGTTCGTGTGTTTCTGTGCGCGGTACTGCCGTCGCTTCTCGCCGCGCAGAGTTCTACCACCATCCAGTGCTATAACGACGACAACGGCCAACTCTATCGTGTGCTCGACCCTTCGGGAAACCTCACGGAGTACAGTTACGATCCCGTTGGCAACATTCTGCAAATCAGCCAATCGGTGGTAACGCCCGGTTCGCTCGCGGTGCTCAATGTTACTCCGGCCACCATGGGCGCCGGATCACTCGTCACCATCCTGGGACAAAACTTCAGCCCGGCCGCAGCGGGCGATACCGTGACCATCGGCGGCATCGCCGCCACCGTGGTCTCCGCGTCGGCCACATCGCTTACCGTGATGGTGCCCGGAAACGGAGTCAGCGGCCCGGTAAGCGTGACCGTCAATGGAGTGACCGCTTCCTGGTCCGGCAGCGCCACGGTGGTGGCAGCGCCCGTAATCACTGCGATCAGCCCGATTGCGACGCTGGCCGGGACCACCATCCCGGCGCTCACCGTGACCGGTTTCAATCTCACGGGCGCCAGCTTCTCATTTTACGGGCCGCTTCCGTCGCCTCTGTCCATTACTTCCGCCGCCGTCGCTCCTTCGGGCAACTCCGCCACGCTCGCGGTCGGCGTGGGCGCGTCCGCTTTCGGACATTTCGTGCTCACGGCCACCAGCGGAGGGATTACTTCTTCTCCGGTTGCCGTCCGGGGGAACACGCTGGTGGTCCCCGGCACCAGTGCGACGGCCGATCCCGATCTCGACGGTCTGACCAACGCGCAGGAAATCGCTCTCGGCACCGACCCGCTGAACAACGATAGCGACGGCGACGGCTTCGCCGACGGAGATGAAGTCAAGTTCGGAACCGATCCGTTGAATCCTCTCAGCTATCCCCATTTGCTGCCGAACAGTTTTCCGCTCCTTTTCTTCGGGCGATCCTTGTCGGTATACAATCAGCTGCCGGTAATCAGCAATCCGCAAACCGCTCCGCCCATGTTGTCGTCCAGTATTTCGTTCTCGGTCTATAATCAGCAGCCCCAGATCAGCAATCCGCAAACCGCGCCGCCGATGTTGTCGTCGGGTATTTCGTTCTCGGTATACAACCGGCAACCGCAGATCAGCAATCCGCAGACCGCGCCCCCGCCATTCAGCCAGAGCCTTACGTTCAGCGTCGATAACACCCAGGGCGGCATGAGAGTTCCGCCCACCGCGCTTCTCGATATCGATGGCGACGGGTTGCCGGATTGGGTGGAGATGGCGCTTCGCGGCGACCGCATGAGCGCCCGCCCGGACGAGGATGACGACCATGACGGTCTGACGAACCTGGAAGAATTCTGTCTGGGGACCGATCCGCGAAAAGCCGATACCGATGGCGATGGCGTCCCGGACCTGGAGGAGATCTTACGCGGAACTAATCCGCTCTCGGCCGATACCGACGGCGACGGCTATTCCGACCTGGAGGAGATTCTGGCGGGGACTGACCCGCTGGATCCGAAAAGTCACCCCGCGTACCCGCCGACATTCACCGCTCCCGTAACGCCCGTCGCCGCTGCCTTCGCTCGTCCCAAGGCATGGCCCGCCTGCGATGCGGCATTGGCGGCGCTTGCAAAGCGGGTGGCGGCTCTCCGCTCCGAGCGCGGAATCGCAATCAAACAGAAAGAGGTCAAGCCATGACGATACGGACCTTTTGGGCCTTATGTTTTTCGATGACGAGTTGGATGGCCGTGCCGGTTGCGGGGCAGCCCAGCTTTAACAGCACTTCCAGCGGGTCGGACGGAGCCCTCAATCTGACCACTCCGGGCACCGTCGTGTTTATTCCCTCCAGCTTCAATCCGCCGCTCAATCCCTCCGGCAACAATATTTTCAACTTCACCAGCATCAATATTGCGTCCGGCGTAACCGTGGTGCTGTCGGGACAGAATCTCACCGGTCCGATCTATTGGCTGGCATCGGGCCCCGTTACTATCAACGGCACGCTGAACTTGAACGGGCAAAATGGCGCCGGCTATTCCGAATCGGAGGAAACCCGCATTCCAGCCTACGGCGGAGCCGGAGGGTACCCGGGCGGCGTCGGAGGGAGGGCTTCCTCGAGTCCCGTACTCCCGGCGCAACCGGGGAGCGGACCGGGCGGCGGCGCGGTCAACACGGCGGGGACATTTGCCGGGACGAATTTCTATCTCGTGCCGTTGGTCGGCGGGTCTGGCGGCGGCGGCGCCAACCAATCCTCGGCACAAGTCATTGGGCCGGGCGGCGGAGGCGGTGGGGGTGCGATCCTGATCGCGAGTTCCGTCTCGATCACCCTCGACGGCGCCATTGAAGCGAATGGCGGTGCGGCGGGAACGTCCTTTGGTGTCTCGGCGGGGGCTGGTTCCGGAGGAGCAGTCCGTCTGATTGCCCCGGCGGTCGGCGGCACCGGCGGCATTTCCGCCGCCCAAATCCGCATCGAAACCGCGAGTTATCCGAACAGCCTCAGTCTGACCACCCCATATACCATTTCCTCCACGCCCAATCTTTACCTTCCGACGACGCAGCCGGGAGTTCTGACCGTGGTGAGCGTGGGAGGTGTGAATATGCCCGCCAATCCCACCGCCAGTTTCACCGTCCCGGATGTGACCATCAATGCCTCGGCGTCCGTTGCGGTGGTACTCAACGCCACCAACATTCCTCCTGGAACCACGCCCACGCTTCAGTTCTTTTCCGATAGCGGCACGGACTTCAGTGTCCAGGCGCCGGCGCTTGCGGGGACTATGGCGCAATCCACTACTACGGTGCAGGTTTCGTTTCCCGCCGGCTTCACGCGAGGTTACGTAACGGCATCGTGGTAACGCGTCGATGGCGGCTGGACTTCGGGCGCGCCCAGGGACGGAGTTCCTCCGGATGTTGGCGCAGGTAAGCCAGCAAATGATGCCGCCGCTGGCGCCCGCGACTATCGCCGCTATGGCTGTCATCCGGCAGGATTTCCGGCCCCCGCAGGCTCACACGGTTGAGAATGGATACCCACCGTTTTTTCACCGTGCTCATTTTTAAATCGAGGGTGCGGACCAGTTCGTCGTCGGTAAGACCGCCGAGCGCCGCGGTAAGCAGATCCTGCTCCACCTTGCGCAGCTCGAGCACCGGTTCCCGGCACTGGAAAATGGAATGGTAAAAAGTACCCGCTACGGCCCTGGCAGAGGCCGCGTCGAGGTTGAACAGCATCCGCTCCTGGCTCCAGTCGCTGCCGGGATTACGCCGATGGAATTCCTCGTAGTTGCTTGCCAGCCGGAACACTTTCTGCCACAGCACATGCTGGATATTGGCGGCGCCTACCGCCTCCCGCAGAAGCATGCGCAAGCGAAATCCGGTGTGGCAATGCAAGGCCGCCGCAAGCAAAGTGCTCAGGGCTTCATCGATCTCTGTCTCGCGCAGATCTCCGTCCCTCAAGACGCTCATCAGGATCACCGCGAAGAGGCCGCTCGAACGATTGCCGCGAGCGATCTGGTCGCGCGTCAGGGTTACCGCCGGGCCCTTGGAAACCCCCGCCAGGATGCGGGCGTTCAGGCCGGGGCGCGGATCGGCCAACTCTCGCAGCGCGAAATCGTCGGTGACGAACGCCGTGCACCCGAAACCCACGATGCGGCTGCCGGCCACGGGACGGTCGGCCTCAACCAAAGCGCCAATAAAAGCCGGCGATCGGGTCAATGTTTCCCAGGCGGCAAATGCCTGTTTCCGTCCCAGAAGTTCGTGTCCCATGGAAAGCCGGTCCATGGGAAGGCATTCCGCCAGATCGCAGGTTTGAAAGGGCCGCCACCTCATCTGAGATATCGTATCCGATACCCACACCTTCATGGGTGCTACCCGGCGAGCAGGACATCTGGGGGGCTATTCTTCGCGCAGCGCGGTGTTGGGGTCGATCTTCAGAGCGCGCAGTATCGGGCCGAAGGTCGCCGCCAGCGCGGTGGCGAACATCGCCAGCGCCACTACCAGGAAATTCAGCGGATGGCCAGGCTTCAGACCCGGCACCAGGAACATGGCGAGCGGCTTCGTGACCAGGACCGCGAACAGCAAGCCTGCCGCGATGCCGCCGAGCGTCATCCGCGCCGAATCGCCCAGTAGAAGGCGTACGATGTCGGAGCGGCTGGCGCCGATCGCCACCCGAACGCCGATTTCCCGCGTGCGCCGAGCCACCGAGAATGCCATCACGCCATAGAGCCCGATCGAGGCCAGCAGCAATCCCAGAACGCCGGTCGAGCCCATCAGCAGCGCGCCCACCTGGCTCGGCAGGAACGCCAGCCCGATGCTCGAGTACACCGTGTGCACTTCCGCCCCGGCCATCGGTTCGATGTTATGCAGGGTTCGCCGCACTGGCTCGAGTTGGAGTCCCGGCGGAATCGCCGACCGCATCACAAATTCGATCTCGCGGCGATCGTTGGCGATGTCCACCAGCGCCTCGTAAAGCTGCGGCTTCGGCGCCTCGCCGATCGTCAACGTTTTGGTTACCGCGGCGACGCCCACGATACGATACGGCGTTTTGCCGTCGGCGCCCCACAGAAAGACCGTGCCGAGCGGTTGCCGGCCGCCCAGAAATTGCCTGGCGAATTCGCTGTTGACCACCACGGCGTGCTGGCCGCGATCGGCCGCGGCGAACGAGCGGCCTTGCAGCATCGGAATGCTCAAGGTCTGGAAGAATCCGGGCGTCACCGCGTTCCAATCGAAACGCGCGCGCTGCGTCTGCCCGTTGTCGGGAAATTTGAGGTCCACCAGGAAGTGCGTTCCGCCGTTGAATGGCATCACACGCGCCGCGGCAGCGCTCTCGATACCAGGCAAGGCGGCAAGCGAGCTCACTACACGGTCGATATAGGCGTACTTCTCGCGTCTGTCGGCGTATCCCGACGACGGGAGATTTACGTTGGCGCGAATGGTGTGCGTGACGTCGAACCCGGGACTGAGCGCGCTCGCGTGCAGCAGGTTCCGCAGGAAGAGGAACCCAGTGGTCAGCACCACCACCGAAATGGCCACTTGCACGCCCACCAGCGCCCGGCGCAAGCGCATTTTCTTCTCGCGATTGAGATTGTGCGCGATGGATTCCTTCATCGACTGCCAGGCGGGGAGCAATCCGCAGGCCAGCATCGAAACGGCCGCCAGAAACGCGCCATAAACGGCGAGTCGCCAGTCGGGCGCGATTTGCAGGCGGATCGGAATGGGCACCGGCAGGTGAATGCGGGCCAACGCCTCGGCGGAAATCTCGGCCAGCGCTAGTCCGGCACACGCGCCGAGGAGCGAAAGCAGCAGGCTGTCGGCCAGCAACTGCTGGAGCAGGCGCCCCCGGCTCGCCCCGATGGCAATGCGGATGGCAATCTCGCGCCGCCGCGCCGATGCGCGCGCCAGCAGCAGGCTCGCCACGTTCACGCAGGCGATCAACAGCACCAAACCGGTGACCACCAGCAGCAGCGCGAAAAACAGGGCGACCGCCAGCGTGTCCGATTGGTATTTCAGCCGCGCGTACCCGGCCACCGGCGAAACTTCCAATCCGTTTTCGTACTTGTAATCCACGGGCAAGGCCTGATCCATGCGTTTCGCCACGGCAATCAGGCCGGCGCGCGCGGCCGGAATCGACATACCTGGCTTCAACCGCCCGTAGATCGCCAGGATGGTGGAATCCATGTACCGCGGCATGTAAATCTCCGGCGAGTATCCGAAACCGATCAAGGTGCGATGGTGCTGCGGCAGGATTCCGACCACCGTGCACATGCGGCCGTCGAGGTTGAGCGCGCGGCCCACAACCGCCGGGTCGCCGCCGAGATGTTGCCGCCAGAAGGAATAGCTGAGCACCGCGACCTCTTCGGGATCGTCGGGCGCGATGCCTCTGCCGTGCAGCATGGGGATTCCGAGGGCGGTGAAGTAGTTCTTGGTGGTGAAGACGCTGAAGACCGGCCGTGTCTCGGTTCCGTCGTTGTAATTGGAGATGACTTCCTCGTTCTCGCCCACCACATCCGCCATCAATCCGCTGGAAGCCAAAAAGTCCAGCACCTGGTGCGGCGAATGGCTGTTTCCCGCGAACCGGATCGCTACCACCGATCCCGCGTCGTGGACCGAGGGCTGGCTGAACAGCAATTCCATACCCAGCGAAAACATGGTGGCATTCACGCCCACTCCCAACCCGAGCGACAGCAGCGCCGCGAGCACCAGCAGCGGGCTGCGCCGCAGTCCGCGCGCCGCGTATACCAGGTCGCGCCAGAGATTTTCCAGGAAATTGAAACGCCACAGGCCATAGCCATGTTCGGCGATCACCGCGGTGTTGCCCAGCGGTATAGGATTATTGTGGCTCGCGGCCATCTCGCGGTGAAACGCCAGTTCGTCCTGGATGGACTGGTACATGGCCCGGCGCCGGCGAAGTTTTTGGAGGAATCGGAACATGGCGCATTACCCCGCAAGCACGCGCGAGACTGCGGCTGAAAGCCGCTCCCAGGTGGCTTCCTGCTCCACCAGGAGCTTCTCGCCGCGTTTGGTGAGCTGGTAGAACTTGGCCTTCCGGTTATTCTCGGAGAGGCCGGATTTGGCGCTGATGGCGCCATCCAGTTCCAGGCGCCAGAGTGCCGGATAGAGCGATCCTTCTTCTACCTTGAGGACTTCATCGGAGAGCAGGTGGATGATTTGCGCGATGGCATATCCGTGCATGGCGCCCCGCTGGAGGGCGTGCAGGATGAGCAAATCGAGCGTACCTTGCAGGAGTGCGGGCTGAGCGGCTTTTCCCATGACGATCTATGGGAAGTATGAACGGACTCCCCAAGATTGTCAAGGGGAGTCCGACCCTTCGCCGAACTTAGGGCAGCCAATCTTGGTGGTAGCCGGTTCCGTCTCTACAGGTTTAACAACCCCACGCTGATCAAGAGCGCCTCCGCATCGTCGCGGCATCCAGGCTGCCGAGCTTTTTGATGAGCCGTTTCCGGTCCATGGACCGGATCTGGTTGAGAATCACGGACGCCGGCCCGTGCCACGATTGGGCGGCGCAAGGCTCGCTGGATTCCTGTGCCTCATCACAGGAATCGAACCAAGTTCGAGCTGCCCGGTAAACGCCACGTTCCAAGGAAGAGACATCGTCTACTGGATGCGGCCTTGGCTTGCCGATAAATCGGGATACTCTCTAACGTCTCGCTATCCATCGAGACCGCGATGCGGGGGCGAATAGTGCCGGACCATCGGCGCCAACCACCGTTCGAACCCTTTCTGTCCGGAGTGTGGCCCGGGGGGTCTCTATGGACACGTCACCGGCCGGCCGGAATCCGGCGCCGCAGCTCGTCGAGGAAGTTGAACAGAAAGGTGACATGCACCGTTCCTTTTTCGAGCCCATCCGCCTCCGGCATAGGGAACACCGCGAAGCGCTTGCCGTCCGGCGCCAGCGCCAGGTTGGAATTACCGGGATAAGAGAGCTGCTTCTCAGACCACAGCCGCGGCTTCCCCGGCACGAACGAATCGCCGGTCACTTTGTAATCCACTACCATGATGCGGTAGTCCGGTGTTTCGTAGAACAGCTCCCGGCCGTTGTCGGACCAGATTCCGTACAGCCCGCCTCCGGTTGAGACCTGCCACTTGCCGCCCCGCCCGGCCGGGAAAGGCTGTACGTAGATCTCGAATCTCCCGGATTCATTGGACCGGTACGCGATCCACCGTCCGTCCGGCGAAAACATCGGCACGAGCTTCTCGGAAGGCGATTGCAGGAACGGCTCGGGGCTGCCGGCCTTGGGGTGGTCGGGATCGCTTAGGTCCAGCGGCAGCGTCATGATGTCGATACCGGTTTCGGAGTGCGATTCGCGGTAGGCCAGGCGCCGGCCGTCGGGAGAGAAGGACCACGGAACGATGGTGTTCTTAGACTCGAAGATCCGATGCGGCTGGCCCGAGCCGTCGGCGCGCATCCACCAGATCTCGTAATCGCTTCCCGACGTGATAACCAGGTGCTTCCCGTCGGGAGTCCAGACCGGTACATCCGCGTGCCCCCCGAAGGTGAGCTGAGTCATGGTTTCGCGCTGCAGGTCATAGGAAAAAATATTGGTGCCGCTGCTCGTGCTCATCGATACTGCAAGCCGCCGCCCGTCCGGAGAAAACCGCGGTTCGCCATATAAGCCTGGAGTAGCGATCAGAGGCGACGTCTTCCCGGAACTATCGAGCCACACTACCGGCCACGTCTGTCCCGTCTGTTTGCCGGCCGAATAGACCAGCGTCCCGTGCCCGGACGGCGCCATCGAAAAGTCAAACTGGCCGCCACCGTCGGTGGGGTTTGCCGCCACATCCTCCAGCAGCGGCACGGGCGCACTTTGCAGCTCCAGCCGGCCGGGATCAAAGGCCACGCCGAAGAGCACGCCTTGATGCAGGTAGACCAGGTAGCCGCGGCCTCTACTCGCCGGCAGATACCGGCCGAAGTAAGCCTCCTTTACCAGCGTCCTGGTCACGCCGCTGCTCAGCGACATAGCTTCGATGCTGGCATCCTCCATCCCCGATCCGCGGGGAGAGACCGTGAAAATGGCAGCCAGACCTCCTGGCAGGACTTGCGGCCATCCATGGGTAAGGTCGCCTTTATCCAGGCTCGTCAGGCGTTGCGGATTCCCACCGGCGGCCGGCACACGACTGAGGGGCGATAACAGGCTGAGGGCTGCGGTAATCGTTCCGTCTTCCCCCCAACTGGCGCCGGAATCGCGCTGCGTATCGCAGAGAGTGATCGGCGCCCCGCCCTGGACGGAGATTTTCTTGAGTTTGCCATCCGCGAAGAAACCCACCCACTGGCTGTCGGGAGAAAAAAACGGATCGCTGCCCTCTTCGGTGCCCGGCAGCACGGTCGTCTGGGCCTGTTCCAGCAGGCGCGTGACAAGCTGCTGTTTGCCATTGGGGCTACGCGCCGGAAAGACCAGCCGGCGGCCGTCCGGCGAAATAGCAGCAGTGAGATTCGGGCCCTTCATCGCATCCGGTCCCAGATCCACGCTCAGGCGTGTCAGGGGCTGCTCCACCGGCCGGCGCCATGGCGCCCACAGCGCCAGGGCTCCCACGATAACGCCCGCTCCTGCAAGAGCCCAAGGAAGTACGCTTCGGCGCGGCGCTGGAGCGGGCAGATCCGGCACGTCCGTCAGAACTTCTTCCAGAGCGATGCGAACATCCCCGATATCGCGCCACCGCTGTCGCGGATCCTTGCGCAGGCAGCGCTCCACCACGGGCCGCAGCTGCACCGGGATTTTGGACAAATCGGGTTCCGTCTTCAAGACCGCCGCCAGGGTATCCGAAGTGGTTGCCCCGGCGAACAGCCTTCCGCCCGTGAGCATCTCATACAACACCACGCCGAAAGCCCAGATGTCGGCCCTCTTGTCCACCTTGTCGCCGCGGGCTTGTTCGGGCGCCATATAGGCTGCAGTGCCCATGATCATGCCAGTTTGCGTCATGGAGAGCGACCGTGTGGGCGATACCGTCGGGCTGACGGCCGGGTATGCTGCCTCCTCCGGTTCGGCGGCTGTGGCCAATCCGAAATCGAGCAACTTCACGACGCCGTCGTGGGTGACCTTGATGTTGGCCGGTTTGAGATCACGGTGAATGATGCCGCGTTCGTGCGCGGCCTCCAGACCGGCGGCCATCTGGCGGGCATATGCGATCGCGGTGTCGACGGAGACGGGCCCTTTGAGGTCGGTGCCCTCGACCAATTCCATGACGATGGCGCCTTCCTCGATATCGTAAATGGCCGCGATGTTGGTGTGATTGAGCGACGCCAGCACTCGCGCCTCCCGCCTGAAGCGGGCCATGCGGCCGGCGTCGGCGGCGAAGGACCCCGGGAGGACTTTGATGGCAACGTCCCGGTTAAGCCTGGTATCGGTGGCCCGGTAAACGGCGCCCATGCCGCCTTCGCCGAGCTTGCTTTCGATACGGTATGGCCCCAGGTTCGCGCCCACAGCCAAGCCGGTGAGAGTTGAATCCTCCAGCAGTTGGGGGGCGTTCTGGATGGCCGGTCGATCCAGGAATTCGACCCCGCTGCGCTGCGCGAGAAGCGACTCGATTTCGCGGCGCAATTCGGGCGCCGCCTGCGCTAGAAGTGCCGCGCGCTGCTCGGCAGTTCCCTCGCGAGCCGCGTGGTATAGCTCTTCAATTTCCTGGAAGCGGTCCGGGGTCATGCGCTGTAGGTGAATCTATTTTACAGCCTAGCTCCCGTGATAGCCAGGATTTGGCAAGATCCCAGTCGCGCCGGACGGTGCGCGGCGAGATCTTCAGAGCGCCGACGATTTCCTCCTCGGTCAGCCCGCCGAAATAACGCAGCTCGACCACCTTGGCCTGGCGCGGCGCCAATTGCGAGAAAGCGGTGAGGGCCTCGTCCAGCGCCAGGATGGAGCGGTCCGGAGTGGGGGACATGAGCGCCGTTTCCTCAAAATTCACTTTGGGCGCCATGCCGCCGCGCTTGTCCGAGCCCCGTTTGCGAGCTGCGTCCACCAGGATCCGCCGCATCATCTGCGCTGCCATGGCAAAGAACTGCGCGCGTTCCTGCCATTCGACTTTCGTCACGTCTACCAGGCGGAGATAGACTTCATGGACCAGAGCCGTGGTCTGTAACGTGTTCCCTTGGCGTTCATTCTTCATGTACCGGCGCGCCATCCGGTGTAATTCGTGGTAGACCTGCTCCGAGAGCCGCTCCAGGGCACCCTGGTCGCCGCCGCTCCAGGCTCTCAGTAACTCCGTGATGCCAGCAGATCTTGATCGCACAGTGACGATTCCTCATGGACCGATTCGGAATCCATTTTACGGCAGGTGGAAAAAAAATACGAAGCCATGGCCGGTTTCGCCGTTCGCTTGCGCCTGCACCGGTGAACCAGGGCACGGCGATGAAAGCGAAATCGCTTCCCTGAATGGAGGAAACAAATGAAAAAGCTTCTGACTTCTATTGCCGCGGGCAGCTTGCTGGCCGCACTGATGCAGGCGCAACCCCGCTTCACACTCACCGACCTTGGCGCCGTGGGCCCGAACGGCCAGCCATACATCGTCGCCAACCAGGGTTTGATCGGTGGCTCGTCTACCTTCCCGGACAACACGCTGCACGCCGTGGTTTGGTACGCAGGAGAGCAGCTGGATATCTCCACACCTGGGCTCAAGGGAATCAATAGCCAGGCGATTGGCATCAACCAATCGGGCCAGATCGTGGGTGAAACGGGAACTCAAACCATGGACCCGGCCGGGGAAGACTTCTGCGGTTTCGCGGCACTTGGGCTCACGGCCTCAGGTCAGACGTGCGTTCCGTTCCTGTGGGCATACGGGGTGATGACTCCCCTCTCGACGTCGGGAAACAACGGCGTGGCCAACAAGATCAACAATCGTGGCGAGGTGGCGGGGACGGAGGAGACTGACACAGCGGACCCCAACTGCCCGGCTCCCCAAAAGTTTCAGTTCAAGCCCGTTGTCTGGATAAACGGCCAGTCCCACCAACTCCCCACTTATTCCGGCGACACAGATGGCACAGCCATGGCAATCAACGAAAAGGGCCAGGTAGTCGGCACATCGGGCGACTGCGCTGCCTTCAACCCGATCTCTCAGACCTATCTCCAGCCTCTGCATGCCATACTCTGGGAAGACGGCGTACCGGTCGACCTCGGGAACCTCGGCGGGACGGGACACGGAAATGGAATTGAAGCGGTCAACCTGAACAATCACGGTCAAGTAGTGGGCAATTCCGACTTGAAAGGCGACGCCAACTTTCACGGTTTCCTGTGGTCCCCGGAGAAAGGTATGAGCGACATTGGCACCCTTCCGGGGGACGTGAATAGCCTCGCCATCGGCATTAACGACGCCGGCGATGTGGTGGGAGGGTCATTCGACGCCAACTTCAATCCACACGCGTTCTTCCTGCAGAACGGCGTGATGACCGACCTCAATACGCTCCTTCCTACCGGGTCCAAGTTGTATCTGATCTTCGGATGTTCCATCAATGCGAGCGGCGAGATCACCGGCTTAGCGGTTGATGCCAGCGGCAATTTTCACGCGTATCTGGCGACCCCAGCGCGGGGCGACTCCGGCAGAGAGCGCCTGGCGACGGCGCTACAAAGTGCGGCCAGCCCGATGGTTCTCTCCGAAAACGTACGCAAGGCGATCCGCGAGCGGTTCGGGATGCGCGGCCGGTAGGCAATACGAACTTACCCGGCTCGGGATTCGCGGCGAACAGCGATACGAACAGGCTGGTAACAATCCTCACACGGGCTGTCATCCGGAGTCCTCTCGAGCGGACCCATCGTTCCACAACGCGGCGCCCTGCTGGGAAGGCGCCGCGTACTTCCCGAGTCCCATGAGTCAGTCGAGGCGCCACCTCTTGTCACTCCCGGACGCGAATGAACATGGTTGTGCGACGTCGCTGCGGCTTTCAACCGTATCGGCCACTCGCACAAAGCTGTCCCCAAACCGGCCAATCGTGACGAAAGCAGGGCGCGCCGGGATGCGCAGGCGGTATTTTTGCGGCGAGGGTGACAGCCGTCCCCGGCTCTCGATGATAGTCCGGCATCGCCCCGATGACTCACCTCCAAATGGGGCCGCAAGCGCCCGCACTTTTTTCGTTAAAGGAACGACTCCACCAATTCCACAGCCGTGAGACGCATGGCGCGACGGTTTCGGCCATATGTTGGGAGCGGCGCCAGTCCGGCGAGACCCAAGCTTTGCCCTGGGTTACGTGCCAGCGATCCCGGCACCTGCTTTCCCTGCGGGGGCGGCCGGCAGTCGATTGGGTTTCAGTTGACGCGCCCGACAGCGGCCCGTTCGCCGGCGGCTAAGAGTGCTCATCTGCAACCGGGCAGCCGCCTTCTCCGAGTCGCTTCTTCAATCCGCCATCAAATATTTATCGATCGCCGCCGCTGCCTTGCGCCCTTCCGCGATCGCCCACACCACCAGCGATTGACCGCGCCGCATATCGCCCGCCGAGAAAACTCCCGGCACCGACGACATGTAATTCTCGCCCGTCGCGACATTGCCGCGCTTATCGAGTTCGACGCCCAATTGCTCCAGCATGCCGTTGCGGAGAGGACCGAGGAATCCCATCGCCAGCAGCACCAGGCTGGCATCCACCGTGAATTCCGTGCCGGAAATGGCTTGCAGTTTGGCATCCACGCGCACGGCGTGCAGTTGCCGCACGTTGCCGTCTTCATCGCCCGTGAATCGCACGGTCGAAACGCTCCAATCGCGCTCGCCGCCTTCCTCGTGCGCCCCTTCGGTGCGCAGTTGCATCGGCCACAGCGGCCACGGCGTCGCGGGCGACCGCTCGCCGGGCGGTTTCGGCAGCAATTCGAACTGTGTTACCGAGAGCGCGCCCTGGCGATGGCAGGTGCCCAGGCAATCGGCGCCGGTATCGCCGCCGCCGATGATCACCACGCGCTTGCCCGTGGCCAGAATCGCGCCTTCCGCGGGCACATGGTCCCCCTCATTGCGGCGGTTCTGCTGCGGCAGAAAGTCCATGGCGAAGTGGATGCCGTTCAGCTCGCGCCCCGGCACGCGCAGGTCGCGCGGATGCTCGGCGCCCCCCGCGAGCAGGAGCGCGTGATGCTCGCGGCGCAGATCTTCTACCGCGACGTTCACGCCCACATGAGAGTTGGGCTGGAAACGCACTCCCTCGGCGCGCATCTGTTCGAGGCGGCGGTCGATGAGGTGCTTTTCCATTTTGAAATTGGGGATGCCGTAGCGCAGCAGCCCGCCGATGCGATCGGCCTTTTCGAATACCGTGACGTCGTGGCCCGCGCGCGCCAGTTGCTGCGCGGCGGCCAGGCCGGCCGGTCCAGACCCTATGACCGCCACACGCTTGCCCGTTTTGACAGCTGCCGGCTCCGGGGCGATAAATCCCTCGGCAAACGCGCGATCGATGATGGTGCGCTCGATCTGCTTGATGGTCACTGCCGGCGTGTTGATACCAAGCACGCATGCCGCCTCGCACGGCGCCGGGCAGATGCGGCCGGTGAATTCCGGGAAATTATTGGTCGCATGAAGCTGCCGCACGGCCTCGCGCCAGCGCCCGCGGGCCACCAGATCGTTCCAATCGGGGATGAGGTTGGTGAGCGGGCAGCCGTTGTGGCAGAACGGCACGCCGCAATCCATGCAGCGGGAAGCCTGCGTGCGCAGCTTCTGTTCGGGAAACGGCAGATAGATTTCGAACCAGTCGCGGACGCGGTCGGCCACCGGACGGCGCGGCGCCGTCTCGCGGGGCTCGGTCAGGAAAGCGGTATCAGGCATGGACGACCTCCTTCGCGGGGGCTTCCATCAGCGCGCGCAGATCGCGCGGATAGATCTTGATGAATTTCGACTGCATCTGCGCCCAATTCTCCAGCACCCATTGGCCGCGGGGACTGCCAGTAACAGCGACGTGCTTTTCGATGAGTGCCCGCACCGTCTCTTCGTCTTCGCCCAGCGGTAGAAGGTCGACCGATGCCGAATTGCAGCGCTTCTCGGCGAAATCGCCCCGGTCGTCGAGAACGTAAGCGAATCCTCCGCTCATCCCGGCGGCGAAATTGCGTCCCACCTTGCCCAGCACCACCACCGTGCCGCGCGTCATGTATTCGCAGCCGTGGTCGCCGGTGCCTTCCACTACCGCGGTCGCGCCCGAATTGCGCACCGCGAAGCGCTCGCCGGCGACTCCATTGAAGTAGGCTTCGCCGCCCGTGGCGCCATACAGCGCCACGTTGCCGATGAGAATGTTTTCCTCCGGCAGGAACGTCGAACTCTTGGGCGGATAGACAATCAGGCGACCGCCGGAAAGTCCTTTACCGACGTAGTCGTTGGCGTCGCCCTCCAGCTCCAGCGTCACCCCGCTCGCCAGAAACGCCCCGAAACTCTGGCCGGCCGACCCGTCGAAGCGGCACCGGATTGTATCCGCCGACAAGCCTGCCGACCCGTAGCGCCGCGCGATCTCGCCCGAGAGCATGGCGCCCACGGTGCGATGCACGTTGCGAATCGGCAGCACGATCTCCACCCGCCGCCGCTGCTCGAGAGCTTCGCGGGCCTGCTCGATGAGTGTGTAATCGAGCGCCTCTTCCAGCCCGTGATTCTGCTTCTCCACGCAACGCCGCGCCACGCGGCTGGGCACGGGCGGGTTGTACAGAATGGCCGAAAAATCGATGCCTCGGGCCTTCCAGTGGTCGACAGCCGGACGGCATTCCAGCATGTGGCTCCGGCCCACCATCTCGTCGAAGGCGCGGAAACCCATCTGCGCCATGTAGCGGCGCACCTGCTCGGCCAGGAAAAAGAAGAAGTTGATGACGTTCTCCGGCGTGCCGGTGAACTTGGCGCGCAGCACCGGGTCCTGCGTCGCGATCCCCACGGGGCAGGTGTTCAGATGGCACTTGCGCATCATGATGCACCCCATGGCTACCAGCGGCGCGGTAGCAAATCCGAATTCCTCGGCGCCCAGCAGCGCGGCGATCACCACGTCCCGCCCGGTTTGCAGCTTGCCATCGGTTTGCAGGCGGACGCGCCCGCGCAGATCGTTCATCACCAGCACCTGGTGCGCCTCCGCCAGCCCCAACTCCCACGGAATACCGGCATGCTGGATGGAGCTGAGCGGCGATGCGCCGGTGCCGCCGCTATCGCCCGAAATCAGGATTACGTCGGCATGCGCTTTCGCCACGCCCGCGGCGACCGTGCCCACGCCGACTTCGGCCACCAGCTTCACCGAAATTCGCGCTTGCGGATTCACATTTTTGAGATCGTAAATGAGCTGCGCCAGGTCCTCGATGGAGTAAATATCGTGATGCGGCGGCGGCGAAATCAGTCCCACCCCGGGAGTGGAGTGGCGCACGCGCGCGATGTTCTTATCCACTTTATGGCCGGGAAGCTGTCCGCCTTCGCCGGGCTTGGCGCCCTGCGCCATCTTGATCTGCAACTCGTCGGCGTTCACCAGGTAATTGGCCGTGACGCCAAATCGCGCCGACGCCACCTGCTTCACCGAGCTGCGCTTTTCGGTGCCGAATCGCGCCTCGTCTTCCCCGCCCTCGCCGGTATTCGAGCGCCCTCCGATGCGGTTCATCGCGATGGCCAGCGTTTCGTGCGCCTCCTGCGAGATGGATCCGAAGCTCATCGCGCCCGTGGCGAATCGCTTCACGATTTCACTGGCCGGTTCGACTTCATCGAGCGGCACGGGATTTTCAGACTTTTTAATTTCCAGCAGCCCGCGCAGCGTGCAGAGTTGCCGCGTCTGCTTGTCGATCAGATCGGTGTATTCCTGGAACGTCTGAAAGCTCCGCTGTTGCACCGAGTGCTGGAGCTTGGAAATGGTCTGCGGATTGTATAAATGGTATTCGCCGTGGGCGCGGAATTGATAGTTCCCGCCGAGGCTCAATTCCGGCTGCGATTCCGTCACCGGCTGGAAGGCATGTGCGTGCTTGCGCAGCGCTTCCTCCGCCAGAACATCGAGCCCCACCCCTTCAATCCGCGATGCCGTCCCGGTGAAATACTTTTCGACGACGCTCCTGCTCAAACCGATGGCCTCAAACACCTGCGCGCCGCGATAGCTTTGCAGGGTGGAAATTCCCATTTTCGAGAAGGTCTTCAGCAGGCCCTTGTTGACAGCTTTGATGAAATTGGCCACGGCCTTAGCCGCTGAGTCTTTGTTCTGCCCCGCTCCTGTGGCGACCGTTTCCAGCGCCAGGTACGGGTTCACCGCGCTCGCCCCGTAACCGATGAGCAGTGCGAAGTGCATCACCTCGCGCGGCTCGCCCGATTCGATGACCAGCGCCACCTGCGTGCGGCTCTTTTCGCGCACCAGGTGATTGTGTACCGCGGCCAGCGCCAGCAGGCTGGGAATCGGGGCATAGTCGGGATCGAGACCGCGGTCGGAGAGGATCAGCAGCGTGTACCCCGATTGGATGGCGAGCGAGGCGCGCCGGCACAACTGGCCGAGCGCGCGCTCCAGGCCCTTGGCGCCTTCGTCGGCCGGGAAAAGCATGGGCAGCGTGGTGGCCAGAAAATCGCCTTGCGAGACGCGGCGCAGCTTTTCGAGATCGCGATTGGTGAGGATGGGCTGCTCCAGCTTGAGCGTGTGGCAATGCATCGGCGTCTCGTCGAGAATGTTGCGCTCGGTGCCGATATAGCTGGTGAGCGACATCACCATGTCTTCGCGAATCGGGTCGATGGGCGGATTGGTCACCTGCGCGAAAAGCTGTTTGAAATAGTGGAACAGCGGCTGCGGGTGGTCGGAAAGGCAGGCGAGCGGGGTATCGATTCCCATGGATCCCACCGGCTCTTCGCCCTTTTCGCCCATCGGCGCGAGGATCATTTTCAGATCTTCGGCGGTATACCCGAAGGCGCGCTGCCGCAGAACCAGGGTCTCCTGATCGGTGCCGTGCTGCCGCGGCGGATCGTTCAGTTGCTCCAGGTTGATCTGGTTTTCTTTCAGCCAAAGCTGGTAGGGATTCCGTCCGTAAAGCGCGCGCTTGATCTCGCGGTCGGCGATGATGCGGCCCTCGAGGGTATCCACCAGCAGCATCTTGCCGGGCTGGAGCCGCCCCTTGCGCACCACCTGGTCCGGCTCTACCGGCAGCACGCCCGATTCCGAAGCCATGATCACCAGGTCGTCTTGCGTCACGAAATAGCGCGCCGGGCGCAGGCCATTGCGATCCAGCGTTGCGCCGATCGACCGGCCGTCGGTAAACGCGATCGCCGCCGGACCGTCCCAAGGCTCCATCAACGAGGCATGATATTCGTAGAACGCGCGCTTCTGCGGGTTCATGTGCTCGTTCTTGGCCCACGCTTCGGGAATCAGCATCGCCATGGCGTGCGGCAGAGAACGGCCGGCCATCACCAGCAGCTCAAGCGCGTTATCGAAGGACGCCGAGTCGCTGCCTGCCGGCTGAATGATCGGAAACAGCTTGGCGATGTCATTCCCGAAAAGCGGCGATGCCAGCACCGATTGCCGCGCGTACATCCAGTTCACATTGCCGCGCACGGTATTGATCTCGCCGTTGTGGGCGATGTAGCGGTAGGGATGCGCCAGCGGCCAGGTGGGAAAGGTGTTCGTGGAGAAGCGTTGGTGTACCAGGCACAGCCCGCTCACCAGTTCGGGATCGCTCAGCTCCGGATAAAATCTGGCGATCTGCGGCGCCAGCAGCAATCCTTTATAAACGATGGTGCGGCACGACATCGACGGGATATACGCGTCGGGCAGCTCGGCTTCGATGCGCTTGCGCGCCACGTACAGCTTGCGCTCCAGTTGATCTTCGTTCATGCCGCGCGCGCGCCCGACGAAGATCTGTTGGATATACGGCTGCGATCCGCGCGCCACACGTCCGATGGTCGAGGCGTCGATTGGCGTATCGCGCCAGCCAAGAACGGTAAGCCCTTCCTCGCGGACGATGCGTTCGACCACGCCCTCGCAGTGCAGGCGATGCTGCTTTTCAACTGGCAGGAACGTCATGCCCACGCCGTACTCCCCCGCCGGCGGCAGCGTGAAACCCAGGCGCACGCACTCCCGGGCGAAGAACTTATGCGGGATCTGGATCAGAATGCCGGCGCCATCTCCGGTCTCCGGATCGCAGCCGCAGGCGCCGCGGTGGGTCAGGTTGATGAGAACTTCGATCCCCTTGACGATGATGTCGTGCGACTTGCGCCCTTTGATGTGCGCAACGAACCCAATTCCGCAGGCATCGTGCTCGTTCCGGGGGTCGTATAGACCTTGAGCGGGAGGTAGAGTGGTGCTGGCAGTGATGTCGGACATGGCTTTTTACGTGGAGACTGGGTCGGCCTCGGAGGGTAATCGGGCCGGGGTCTCAAGAAATGGTGGTTGCCTTGAGGGTCAGTGTACCACCTGCCATACTATTAGGCAACCGGAAAGATTACACTTTGTAAAATTAGCTCACCTTATGCTATGATGCCCCCTGTGAACTTTTCAGAACTCCAGCTTTTCAAAGAGATAGCAGCAAATGGCAGCATCAGTAGGGCAGCTGCCCATTGTGGAGTAAGTCAATCCGCTGCTACCCAGCACGTGCAGGAGGTGGAACGGCGTCTCGGTGTGGACCTGTTGGATCGTACCGTTCGGCCTCTGGAACTGACGGGTCCGGGCAAGCTTTACGCCGAGTTCTGCCGCGATGTGCTTCAGCGCAAAGAGCAGTTCGACTTGGCGCTGGAGCAAATGAAAAGCGAAGTAGAAAGTTCCGCCCGGGTGGCTTCGATTTACTCGATCGGACTCTCGGAGATGGGCCGCCTGCAGGAGGAATTCGCCGCGCGCTATCCCGAGGCGCGCCTGCAGGTGGAATACATGCGCCCCGACCGCATCTACGACGCGGTGCGCGGAGGCACGGCCGACCTCGGGCTGGTGAGCTATCCGGAATCCAGCCGCGAAATTGCCGCGCTGCACTGGCGCAATGAGGAGATGCAGCTGGCGGCGCCGCCTTCGCACGAGCTGGCTGGGCGAGAAGAAGTCTATCCCGCCGACCTCAATGGCCAGGATTTTGTCGGCTTCGACGAAGACCTCTCGATCCGCAAAGAACTGGAGCGATTCTTCCGCACCGAAGGCGTCACGGTGAACCTGGTGATGCACTTCGACAACATTCAGATGATCAAGGAAGCGGTAGCGCTGGGCCGCGGCGTGAGCATTCTTCCCGCACGCACCATGCAGGCGGAAATCGAGCAGGGGCGGTTGGTAGCGGTGCCGCTGCGCGCGCCGGAACTGGTGCGGCCTGTCGGCATCGTACATCGCCGCCGCAAGCAGTTAAATCGCGCCGCACAGGGATTTCTGGAACTGGTGACAAACGGCATGCTGGCCGATAACGGGCGGCGCTGAAGCTCGAACCGCCGATGAACGTCCGGCCCATCCGAGCCACTCAAGCCTCGAAATATCCTTGCACGGCGCTCTCCCGGGAAGCGTCATAATATAGGAAGTGACTTCTATGTGGAACCTGAAAAGGCGCCGAGGGTTCTCCCTGATTGAATTGCTGATCGTCATCGCGATCATCCTGATTATCATCACCATCGCGCTGCCGCGTTTGACGCGCGCGCGCATGTACACGCAGGAGGTGGCGGCTATCGCGGCGATCCGCACCATCCATACCGCCCAGACGCAGTATTATTCCCAGTTCAACCGCTACGCCACATCGCTCGCCGAACTGGGCCCGCCGGCCAGCGGTAACGCCAACGCATCCGCGGCCGATCTCATCGACAGCAGCCTGGCAAGCGGCAAGAAACAGAGCTATATCTTCACCGTGACGGGCACCCCCTCGGGATATATCGTGCAGGCGATGCCGGAAGTTTTCAATACCGGGGGCAGCCGTACGTTCTATTCCGATCAGACCATGACGGTTCACGAGCACTACGGCCCCGAACCCGCCACCGCGCAGGATCCCGAATCGAAATAGCGGCTTTATGCGGCCGGTACCATCGCCGCGGCGATTTTTCTCTCGCTTGCCCTGATTCCGCACCGGATCGTTTCCCCAGGGGTCTCACCTGAAATTCGCGTCGTCCCTACAATCCGCGCCATCCATACTGCTCAAGCGGAATACGATTCGGAAAAAGGCCGCCACGCGACCGCCCTCGAGGAACTCGCGCCGTGGATCGGCCACAAACCAACCCGCGTCACCGAAGTGTGCTACCGGATAAACATGGCCGGAACGACCACGGGTTACAGGATATCGGCAACCCCGCTCGCCAACACCGCTGCCAGCCGGGCCTTCTATTCCGACCAGACGATGGCCATCCATGAGCGCTTGCAATAGCTCCACACCGCGCCGCCCTCCCGCGTCATTGAGGCAGGAGGCGCCATGCGGCGCGGGTTCTCGCTCATTGAATTGCTGATCGTGATCGCTATCATTCTGATCATCATCACCGTGTCCGTGCCGGCGTACAACAAAGCGCAGATGTTCGCCCGCGAGATGGCCGCATCCAAGGCCGTCCAGACGATTCAGACCGCCGAGGTGATGTACCAATCGCAAAATGGCCATTACGCTCAAACCCTCCGCGAACTCGGCCCGCCCGAGACCGGCCCGTCTACCGCGGCGGCCGCAGGGCTGATCAGTGGATCTTTGGCCGGAGGCACTGTCGGAGGGTACAAGTTCACTCTCCACGCCACCACCGATACTTACGCCATCGGCGCGTCGCCGGTAGCATACGGCGCATCGGGCAGGAAGTCTTTTTACATGGATCAGACCGGCATCCTGCGCGCCAACGATGAGCCGGAACCCGCCACTTCCGCCAGCCCCGAATTTGCAAAATAGGGCCAAAGTTTTGCAAACTTTGTACACTAGGGAGACAACCTCACCAGCTCCGCCGATCTACCATGAACAACATGGATGGCCCCATCGCGTCCAACGGCATCACCCGCCGGAATTTCTACGTCGGCGCCATCTACGGGATCGGCGCGCTGATCGCCGCGGCTCTCGGCATACCGGCCGCGATCTACCTCCTGCTTCCGCCGAAGATCCGGCAGGCCGACGAATGGATCGAAATCGGAGACGTCACCAGCCTTTCCACAGATTCGCCGACTGAGATGACGTTCCGGCACAATCGTACGGACGGCTGGAAAGTCACTAGCGAAAAGACCACCGCCTGGGTGGTGAAGCACGCCGACAATTCCATTACCGCCTTCGGCCCGCAGTGCACGCACCTGGGGTGCGCCTATCATTGGGACGACACGAAGACCGAATTCATCTGCCCCTGCCACAATTCGTTCTTTTCGATCGACGGCAAAGTGATGGCCGGGCCCGCACCGCGGCCGCTCGATCGCTATGAAACCAAGATCGAAGGCAGGAAACTCATGATCGGGCGCCTGATCGCTCCGGAGCGGCAGGCGTGAAACGCCGCTGGGACCGCATCAGCGAATGGCTCGACCATCGCACCGGCGTGCAGACCGCGGTGCGGCAATTCCTTTACGAAGAGATTCCGGCATCGAGCGGCTGGCACCAGATTTTCGGCAGCGTGGCGGTCTTCCTGTTCCTGGTGCAGGCGTTCACGGGTGTTTTGCTCGCCTTCAACTACGCGCCCACCCCCGGCGACGCGTACAACAGCCTGCGCTACATCCTCACCGAACTGACCGGCGGACGTCTCATACGCGGGCTGCACCACTGGGGCGCCAGCATGATGATCGTGGTGGTGGTGCTTCACATGGTGCAGGTGTTTCTATGGGGCGCATACAAGAAGCCGCGCGAGGCCACATGGATGGTCGGGGTGGTGCTTCTGCTGGTGACCCTGGCATATGGACTTACAGGATACCTGCTGCCCTGGGATAACCGGGCTTACTGGGGCACGGTAGTCACCACGCGGATCGCGGGATCGGCGCCCGTCGTGGGGCCGTATCTGACGCGCCTGTTGGGAGGCGGCGGGGCGGTGGGGGTGGTGACCTTCGCGCGCTTCTATGGAATGCACGTCCTGCTGTTGCCACCCGCCACCCTTCTGCTGATCGCGCTGCACGTCTTCCTGGTGCGCAAGCACGGGGTGGCGCCGGCGCCCGGCGACGAACTCCGCCCGCGCGAAAAGTTCTTCCCCGCCCAGGTTTACAAGGATACCGTGGCGATCTTCGCCGCATTCGCCATCCTGTACACGCTGGCGCTGGTGGCGCGCGTGCCGCTCGAACAGTTGGCCGACCCCACCGACACTTCGTACGTTCCGCGGCCGGAGTGGTATTTTCTGTTCCTGTTCCAGACGCTGAAGCTGTTTCCCGGTCCGCTGGAGGTTGTGGGTAGCGTAGTTCTGCCGGGGCTGGCGGTCCTGACGTTGATTCTCGTGCCATTTCTCGATCGCGGACAACTGGCGAAAGTCACCCGGCGGACGTTCGCCATCGGGGTGGTCGTGCTGGCGGCCATCGGCTGGGGAGGTCTGACGGCGAGGGCCGTTGTCACCACTCCCAAAACCCAGGAGGCAGCCGAAATCGATTATTCCGCGCCCACCGACTGGCTCCAACTCACGCCGCAGGAGATGGCCGGCATCGCTTATTTCCGCCAGGAACATTGCGAAAGCTGTCATGCCGTGGGCGACGGCTCTACCAAACTCGGGCCGGACCTTACCCGAAATACCATCCATAAGGACGCCGCCTGGATGATCCAACATTTCAAACGTCCGTCGGCCATGCGCCCCGGCACCGCCATGCCGCCGATTCAGCTCGGCGATGCGCCGCTGAACTCGCTCGCCGCGTTTTTGCTCAAACTCACTCCCGCCAATGCCAGCGCTCTCGGCAACGCTCCCGATTTCGCGACTGCCGGCGCGCTGGTCTACCAGGCCAACCAGTGCGGCTCCTGCCACATGGTGAATGGGTATGGGATGAAGGTCGGACCGGTGTTGAACGGGTTGTCGCAGCGGCGCAGCCGTAATTGGGTGGAAGAACATTTTGTCAATCCCGACGCGTTGTCTCCGGGGTCCATGATGCCGCCGTACTCCCTTTCCTCAAAAGATATGGCGAACCTGACCGCTTATCTGTTCTCGCTTCCCGAAGTCCACGCCAGCCAATAGTGCTCAGAAGGCTTCCGCCGAGTGGATGCCCTCCGATTCGAGCGCCGTCGCCATCTTCTTCAGTGCGATTTTGTGGATTTGCGAGACGCGGCTTTCGTTCACGCCCATCACTTCTCCGATCTCTTTCATAGTCATCTGGCTGGTGTAGTACAGGAACACCACCCTCTGATACCGCGCGGGAAGGGTTTGCATGGCACGGGCCAGGGTGACCTGAAGCTGCCGGTGTCCGCACATGCGGTCGGGCTGTGAGTCTTCGGCGGCCGGAAAATCGATCGGGCGTTCGAGTTCGGGATCGGAGTGTGCGCTCGCGGAAACCGTGCCGATCGTGCGCAGTTCCATCTGGATCTTGTGCCAGCGGTCCGGGCTGAGGCCCATTTCTTCGGCCACCTCGCCATCGAGCGGTGTGCGGCCAAGTCTGGCGGACAGTGCATGGGTAACCGATTCGACCTGCTTTTGCCGCTTGCGCAGATCGCGCGAGGCCCAATCGAGTTGGCGCAGGCTGTCGAGAATCGCTCCCTTGATACGGTGTTTGGCATAGGCATGGAACGCCACATTCTTGCGCGCGTCGTATTTCGTGACCGCATCGAAAAGGCCCAGGACGCCGGCATGGGTCAGATCGTCGAGATCGACATGCACGGGAAGATTTTCGTGTACCCGGATGGCGATTGCCTTCACCAGCGGCAGATGTTCGAGCACGATCCGATCGCGCACCTCCTCGGTGATCCTCTGTTTTCTCTGCATACACACACTCGTGGCCCGCATCGTAGTTCGTCCTTTTTTCGGATTTCTTTAGGATCTCGGGTTATTTTCCCGACGACCTTAGGAATGCAGCCCTAGTGCCACAGGTAAACAGAGCTAAATCTCTTATATGCTTCAAAATGCCGTGCGGGTTCTGTGTTTCGGCGTGGATCACGTTTCACTCTGAAACGCCAGCCGTCCTGCATCGAAACGGAAGTCCGGAGCCGCGCTCAGTAAATCACGTCCAGATCCTTGCCATATACAATTTCCCCATCGAAGTTCCGCCGGATTTCGCCTACCACCTCCTCCGGCGACTCTCCCATCGGCAGCACGTGGTACAAAACCAGCTTCCGCGGATGTACCGCGGCTGCTATCTTGCCGAGATCCGGCCCTGACGTATGGAAAGCCGCATGGTAGCGCTGCCAATCGGCCGTGCGATTTTTCAGGCCCTTCGCCGAATACACCTCGTGGATCAGAATGTCGCAGCCCTTGGCGGAGGCAATCAGGTTGGTGCTGTAGGTGGTATCGCCGGAAATCACAATGGTTTTGTCGGGCGCTTCCAGGCGATAGCCGTAGGCGTGCTTCCACGCGCCGTGATTCACCGCGAACGCCACGATGCGAACGGCGGAGTCGCGATAGACCTCGCCGGGTTTCACATCGTGCGCTTCCACCTGGAAACCGCGCGGCGTGACCGGCTGTCCGCCATGCAGGCGGATGTCGAGATCTTCTTTCCATGCCGCCAGGACGTGTGCGGTCATGGCGCGCAATCCGGGCGGACCGAACGCCTCCAGAGGTTCGGTGCGGCCGGAATTCGGCGGCGTAAGGATCAGGTCGGGGTATCCGACGGTATGGTCGGAATGGAGGTGGGTGACGAAAACGCGCGTCAGTTGCTCCATACCGATACCGGCTTCGGCCGCGCGCCGGACCACGCCGGGACCGCAATCCACCAGGTAAACCTTGCCCGCCGATACCACGGCGACGGCCGGCCCCATGCGTTGCGGATCGGGATTGGGAGTTCCCGTGCCGAGCAGAATTACGTGCGTGTCCTGCGCCCAGGCAGCGGCGCAGAACAGAAACACCAAGACATCACGCACCACGCCTTCCAGTATAGGGCGCGTCTATTTCTTGCCGGGAAGAGTGAACACCACGGTGTCCTGCTCCGCCGACGATTTCGGGGCGGCGGGCTTGGCCGTGGCGGCGGAACCGGCGGGCGCCGCCGCCGGTTTTGCGGAAGCCGCCCGCAAGTATGCGGGCGCGCTCGCGGTTTCACGGGCCTTCGCGGTGGTCTTTGCTCCCACGGTTACCGGCGAGAGCGCCGCCGCCTGGGCCTCGATGGTCTTCTTCAGTTCGGCTTCCGGGATAAAGAGGTTTAGCCGCAAAGATCCGCCATCCGCCTGGAGATCGAACTTAGACCCGCCGGCGGTCGTCTGCCCTTTCACCAGCGCCGCGATCATGCGGAGTGCCGAGTTCAGTTTCTCCGCATCTCCGGCCGACCGCGCGTGAACTTCAGCAGCGAGTTCCAGACCGCTCGAGAGTTGTATGCCGAACTGAAATCGATCGATGGACTGCACAATTTTCGCTTCCGGCACCGGCGCTCCAAAGCCTTCCGGCCGTTCACCGAGACCCCAGATGTCATAGCGTTGCCGCAGGGAGGTAATGCGATCGTTGAGCGTGGAGCCGATCCGGCTTTTGCCGCCGCGCTGGTCGATGGCCGCGTGCACCAGGTTCGAATCGCCCAGCAGTGCCATACCGCGGTCAAGCAGCGCCACACAAGAGTTATCGTCATCCCCGGTCAACAACGGCACGTCGCGATAATACCGTTTGGCCCCGCCGGCAAGTTGCGCCGTATCGAAGTGGCCGGTTACTACGATGAGGACGGGCGGGGTTTGCCCCTTGCCGGAGCTGGCAATGAGCACTTCATCGATGTCGCGCAGAAAATCGACGCCATTCAATGGAACTGCCTTCAACCATCCAGCCGCGGCGGCATGCGCCTGCGCGGCAAAGGACTGGGCGATCGAGGAAAGGGCCAGGTTGTGCACGCGGATCCCGAATACCACCTGACTATCCGGCGGTAGAAGATCGGTAACCGTGTCGGCCGCGGCCTGCACGGCTGGTAAGGCTATTAAGAACGGTAAGAGGCAGCGCGCAATTCTCATAGTCCCCTTATAGGTAGGGGGATCGAGTGATTGCAATGTGAACGCTGGATAGCAAGCCACTACTATCCAACAGTTGTGCCGCGGGGCGTCTTGATCCGCGCTTCTCGAGGTGGATGGGGGTCGAAGCGATGGGCGCGATTCGGAACATCGGAATACCAGCCACGGCGCCGCTATTTTCGAGAACTTCCGCCGAGTTGGTTTTCACAGTGAGGGCTGCGGTGGCGCGCAATCGCGGTCGACACCATTCCGGATAGCTCTTTATACTCCCTCGGAATGGCCGCTCCTGATATTGTCGAGCAATCCAGTGGCGTTGGCCACCTGAATCAACTGAGCGACGTTGCTGGCCCCTAACTTGGCCATCAGGCTCTTGCGGTAGCTGCGCACCGTGTGTACTTCGAGGTGCAACAGCGTCGCGACTTCCTTATTGCTCTTGCCGTCCGCGGTGAGTCGCAGCACCTGCCGCTCGCGCGGCGAGAGCGCCTCGCGTCCCGGACGGGGCTGCGGCCGGAGGTTGCCGCTCTGCACCCCGGAGAGCAGTTTGTCGGAAACCTGCGCGCCGAAATACGTGCCTCCCTTCGCCACCGTCCGCATGGCGTCCACGAGTTCCGTGGCGCACGCCTTCTTGAGAACGAATCCGCGCGCACCCGAGCGCACGGCGGCCATCACGGAGTCCTGGTCGTCGTACATCGAAAGCATGAGCACGCGCGCGTGCGGGCAGTGGCGGGCCAGCTCTCCGGTCGCTTCGATGCCGTTCATTCCCGGTAGTCCGATATCCATCACGACCAGATCCGGCGAAATCCGGCGGCACAGGTCGACCGCTTCGGGGCCGGAGCCCGCCTCGCCCACCACCTGGAAGTCGGAGTGGCGGACCAGGATCTCCTTGATCGCGTCGCGTAGCACTTGATGGTCGTCTACCAGCACGATACTGAACGACATATCGCTATCCCAACGTGCCGCCACGGCTGGTCTGGGCTTCCGGCAGCGGCACGCCGATCAGCTTCCGCACCCGTTCGAGCAATTCCTGATCGCTAAAAGGCTTCAGCAGAACCCGATCGGGCGTACGGTGGACCAGCGCCTGGGCGGCAAGGCTGCCGACAAACCCGGAGATGTAGAGGATCTTCAGATTGGGGAATTCACGATCGAGATCGCCGGCAAGATCGAGACCGCTGACACCCGGCATGACGATATCGAGAATCGCCAGATCGAACCGTCCCTGCCGCTGGCGGACCTGCGCCAGGCCATCGGCAGCTTTGCCTACGGCCACGGTGTCGAACCCGCCACTGGCCAGCACCAGCTCCATGAGACGCAGAACTGCCGGATCGTCTTCGACAACCAGCACAGCCGGCCTGCCATCGCGGTGATTCATTTCTCCCGCCTGCGAATAAGAATTCGGGGCGTAAATAAGAATTCCCCAGCGAAATTCGCTGGAAATCAGTCTATACCAAACTCGGCGCCATGGCGACGTATTTTTCGAACGGGACTTCAGGCGACGGGTGTCGCCTGGGCTTTCTGTGTCTTGGCAGCAGCGGCGGCTTGCGCCGCCGCGGGCGCCGGAGCACTGGCCTTCTTCTGTGCCTCCATGGCTCGTCCGATTACGAATTTCACATAAAGTCCAAAGACCGCCGCACTTAATAACGCAGTCAAAAATAGGAACAGACCGTCCACGGTTCCCGCCTGGCCGGTCATTAGCAGCCACACTGCGGCCCCGAGTGACGCCAGAATCATCAGAAGACTAAAAAGGAATAACACTCCACGATCAGACATTGTCTGGTGCTTCCTGCTCCCTCCGGAGGACAGCATCCTCCCTCGCCAGACATTGTATAGCAAAAAGCTTACGTGGGGCGGCAAGGCACCGCTCCCTGGCGTATAGCGGAAGAGCCGCGGCCGCCAGGAAGCGGCAATTCTTAGCTCTATCGCCGGCT
>Ga0335073_10001461_pt1:0-30000 | contig 31576 bp, 33 predicted proteins | sample Lox_Sample_22_FD_207093 | JGI IMG/M metagenome (GOLD analysis project Ga0335073, IMG submission 207093) | Soil microbial communities from Loxahatchee National Wildlife Refuge, Florida, United States - Lox_Sample_2.2 | ecosystem: Environmental > Terrestrial > Soil > Wetlands | place... | reverse complement strand
AGCCGCTCGCCGGACTGGATATCACCTTTGCGCACGAAATCTACGATTGGAACCGGCGGGCGCTGCTCGGCGACCGGGTCCACCGCGCGAGCGCGCAAGGCGCCATCCTTGCCGCCGCCTCGGAGGGCGCCTTGTTCGAATATGGCAGCGATGACGCGATCGTTGCCAATCTCGCGACGCTGCGCGGCCGAAGCCTCCCCGGCGGCGGCGCCAAGGTCGTGGTCGGTTCGGTGACCAGCGCCGATCCGCTGCGGCAGCAGTCTCTCGCCGGCAGCCGGTTCAAGCTGGTGCCGCGCGGGCGCGACGGGTTCCGGCCGCTTGCCGAGCGCGGCGGTTTTCACATTGCCCGCAGCGAAACGGTGCCGCTCGGCGACCAGGTTCTGCTATGCCCGGCCTGAAGCTCGCGCGACCCTGTGCGGCCCGAATCTATGCGGCCTACGCGGCGCAAGCCCGCGCGCCGCGACGGAGATCATCGATGCGCCGGACCGTCATGGCCGTGCTCGGATTGCTGATCGGCTATCCGCTGTTTGCCGTCGCCGGCTCCTGGATCATTCGGCTGTTCTCCGGCAGCGGCTTCGATCGCTCGATGGAAACGAATATGATCGCGGTGTTCGCGATCGGTCCGCTCGGCGCCGTGATCGGGTTTGTCGTTGGGATGATCCTCGGCGGAAAAAGGCGACTGCGCGAGATGCCGCCCGCCGCGGAAGAGATTTGATTGGATGTGCCATGTCAGACGTCGCCGATCCGCGCCAATATCGCCCGCATGTGCCGCGCAACCGCGATCCGATCCTGGATGTTTTGAGGCGCGTGTTGCCGTCGCGCGGCCTGGTGCTCGAAATCGCCAGTGGCTCGGGCGAGCATGCGGCTTTTTTTGCGCAAAAGCTGCCCTCGCTCACCATTCAGCCGAGCGACCCGGATCGAACCGCGCTTGCCAGCATTGCCGCGCACCGGGAAGATACAAGTCTTGCGAATTTGCTGCCGCCTTTGCATCTCGACGTGACGGCGGCGTCCTGGCCGCTCGCACACGCGGACGCCGTGATCTGCTGCAACATGATCCACATCGCGCCGTGGGCGGCGTGCGAAGGCCTCATCGCCGGCGCCGCGCGCGTGCTTCCGGTTGGCGGCATTCTCTATCTGTACGGGCCTTACAAGATCGGCGGGGCGCATACCGCGCCGAGCAACGAGGCCTTCGACGCCTATTTGCGAAGCCAGAACCCCGCCTGGGGCATCAGGGATCTCGATGAGGTCACCGCGCTTGCCGGCCGGAGCCATTTCACGCCGGTCGAAACGGTGGCGATGCCGGCCAATAATTTGAGCGTGATTTTCGCGCGCAAAGCGGTATGACAGCGCCGATGAACACCCTCTCGCCAAGCCTTTCCAAAGGTCTTTCCAAAGGTCTTTCCGAAGGCCTTGCCGGAAGCCTTTCGATCGGCCCGATCGCGCTGCCCAATCCGGTTTTGCTGGCGCCGATGTCGGGCGTCACCGATGCGCCGTTCCGCCGCCTGACGGCGCGGCTCGGCGCGGGCCTCGTGATTTCGGAAATGACGGCCTGCGCCGCGCTGGCCGATGCCGGGCACAAGCGGGCGCACATCGCGCAACAGCGCCTCGCCGACCACGGCACCGGCTTGCATGTCGTGCAGATCGCCGGCTGCGAGTCTTTTTGGATGGGCGAGGGTGCGCGGATCGCCGAAGGCGCCGGCGCCGACATCATCGACATCAATATGGGCTGTCCGGCCAAGCACGTGACCAACGGCGCCTCGGGCTCGGCCTTGATGCGCGATCTCGATCATGCGCTGACTTTGATCGAGGCCGTTGTCGCGGCGGTGCGGGTGCCGGTGACGTTGAAGATGCGGCTCGGCTGGGATGACTTTTCCAGGAACGCGCCCGAACTGGCGCGGCGCGCGGAAGGCGCCGGCGTCAAGCTCGTCACCGTGCATGGCCGCACCCGCTGTCAGTTCTACAAGGGCCAGGCCGATTGGGCGGCGGTGCGCGCGGTGAAAGCGGCGGTGTCGATCCCGGTCGTGGTCAATGGCGATGTCGAAAGCTTCGACGATGCCGATGCGGCGCTTGCGGCGTCGCGCGCCGATGCGGTGATGGTCGGCCGCGGCGCGCAGGGCCGGCCGTGGTTTCCGGGACAGCTCGCGCGTTATCTCGCGACCGGCGAGCGGCCGCCGCCGCCGCCGCTGCGCGAGCAGTTCGCCTTGGTCAGCGCGCTCTATGAGGAGATGCTGACGCATTATGGCGTTGCCGTCGGCCTGCGCCATGCGCGCAAGCATCTCGGCTGGGCGCTCGATGTTGCGGCCTCCGTCGCCGGCGCTCCGGCGCATCTCCTGAAAGCCTGCCGCGGCACCGTGCTGACCGCGACCGCGCCGAAGACTGTGCAGCAGCGGCTGGCTCAGGCCTTTGACGATCTTGAGGCTTTGAGCGCCGCAGCGTAGCCTCTGTCGCCGGAAGATCGAGTTTTCATCTCGTCATTGCGCAAAGCGAAGCAATCCAGAACGGCCTCGCGGCCTGGTCTGCCTGGTCGCTTTGCGCCTCGCAATGACGCCAAGGAATAGCAAGGCGACATGAAAGCTGCGATTGTCACCGAGCTGGGCAGGGCTCCGATCTGCGCCGATTTCGCTGATCCCGTCGCCGCCGGCGGCGAGGCGCTGATCGAGGTGGCTGCCGCGCCCTTGAGCCACGTCACGCGCTATCGCGCCTCCGGCACGCATTATAGTTCCGCGGGCAGTCTGCCCTTCGTCGTCGGCCTCGATGGCGTCGGCCGGCACGCCAGTGGACGACATGGTGGCGAACGCGTCTATTTCATTCTGCCGCGCGCGCCGTTCGGCAGCATGGCCGAGCGCACGGTGGTGCCGGCCTCGCATCTCGTGCCTTTGCCCGACGATATCGACGATGCGACCGCCGCCGCGATCGCCATCCCTGCGATGTCGTCCTGGGCGGCGCTGACGGTCCGCACCCAGATGACGCCGGGCCAGGTCGTGCTGGTCAATGGCGCGACCGGGATCTCCGGCCGGCTCGCGGTGCAGATCGCAAAGCTGTTCGGCGCCGGGAAAGTCATCGCCACCGGCCGCAACGCCGCGATGCTGCAGGCGCTGTCTTCGCTGGGCGCCGATGTCACGATTTCACTGCAGCAGGACGATGCCGCGCTCGACGCGGCTTTGATCGGACATTTCAGCGACGGCATCGATATCGTGCTCGACTATCTGTGGGGCGCGACCGCCGAACGCCTGCTCGCCGCCGCGGCCAGGACCAGCAAGAACGCCAGGCCGATCCGCTTCATCCAGATCGGCTCGTCGGGCGGCGCCAACATTTCGCTCGGCGCGACCGTGATCCGCTCGTCCGGATTGGAACTGATCGGCTGCGGCATGGGCAGCATCGCCTTCGACCGCATCCTCGGGAGCATCGCCGAGGTCCTCAAAGCCACTGTGCCGCACGCGCTCAAAATCGAGACCAAGGTGCTGCCGCTCGCCGGGATCGAAGCCAACTGGACGATCGACACCACGGCGACGCGCACCGTCTTCGTGCCGGGCTGAGACCGATAGCTGCATCAAGCCTATGTAAAGACACCATTTTCTCTCTCCGGAAAAATTCTTCGCGCGCTGTCACGCGCCGCCGGGCTGGCTCGTCTTAGCGGGTGAGAGCCGGTCGAGCGGTAAACACGATCCGGCCGCAAAGGAGAACGGTCATGCTGAAATGGTTTCTGCGGCGGCAGCTTGCCGCCTTCGAGCGCGCCTGGAACTACGATGCGCGTTATCTGCACGAGATGCTCGACATCGACCCGCGGGCGCTGATGGCGTTCTGGAAGGTGCAAAGCCTGAGCCGTTACCGCAAAGACGTCCCGCTCGCGCCGTATTGCGCCGCGGGCATCGTTGCGGTCATGAACGAAGACTGCGGCCCCTGCACGCAGCTCGGCATCGACATGGCCGAAAGTCAGGGCGTCGATCCGGCCATTCTGCGCGCCGTCGTCGCCCGCGACTATCAGGCCATGCCGTTCGAGGTGGCGCTTGCGGTGCGGTACACCGAAGCGACGCTGCGTCACGCGCCGGAAGCCGACGATCTGCGCGAGGAAGTCGTCCGCCATTGGGGCCGGCGCGGCCTGATGTCGCTGGCGTTCCGCATCCTTGCGGCGCGGATGTATCCGACCGTCAAATATGCGATGGGCCACGGCCATTCGTGCACGCGGCTTCGGATCGGCGGCGAAACCAGACCGGTGCTCCGCGAATTGCCAAAGACCAGAACGGCCGCCGCATGACGACGAAACCCCGCGACCATGTGCAGGACGACGATGTGCAAAACTTCGAAGCGCAGCGTCGCGCGCTGACCGGGCTTGCCTATCGCATGCTCGGCTCGCGCGCCGAGGCCGAGGATGTGGTGCAGGACGCCTATCTGCGCTGGTACGCCGCCGACCGCTCGGAGATCAAGGAGCCACGCCATTATCTCGGCACCGTGGTGACGCGGCTCTGTCTCGACCGCATGAAGTCGGCGCGCGCGCGGCGCGAGCTCTATGTCGGGCAATGGCTGCCGGAGCCGGTGGTCGACGAGGCCTTCGACGACGAGACCGCCGGCGATCTGGCGCACGACATTTCGGTCGCGCTGATGCTCGTGCTGGAGCGCCTGACGCCGCTCGAGCGCGCGAGTTTTCTTTTGCACGACGTGTTCGGGCTCGAGTTTGCCGACGTGGCGCGCGCGCTCGGCCGCCGCGAAGCGTCATGCCGGCAGCTCGCGGCGCGGGCGCGGGCCCATATCGAGGAGGGCCGGCCGCGCTTCGCCGCCTCGCGCGAAGAGGGCCATCGCCTGGCGGCAGCGTTTCAGAAGGCGGCCGCGTCGGGCGACATCGCGGCCTTGCAGCAGATCCTCGCCGACGATGTCGTGCTCTACAGCGACGGCGGCGGCAAGCGCGCCGCGGCGCTCAACCCGATCTACGGCGCCGACAAGGTGCTGCGCTTCTTTGCCGGCGTGGCGCGCAAGAACACCGCGCTTGCGGCGGCCGAACTGCGGCCGGCCGTCATCAACGGACTGGCCGGTTTCGTGGTGCGCGAAGACGACGGCGCCATCGACACGCTGGCCTTTGCGCACCGCGACGGCCGCATCACGGCGATCTACGCGACGCGCAATCCCGACAAGCTGCAACACGTGCGGTTTTGATAAGGCCGTCGCTCGCAGGGGCGCGGTGGAGAGCTTTCAGGTTTCCGCCGAGCGCTCCCCCGAGGGGATTCGCTTTCGCGCCGGCTCGATTCTTCCGACGAAGCGCGCGAGGTCCCACACTTCACGCACATGACCTTTGAGCAGGCCGCGCGCCTCCCGCATTGCAGCCTCATCATCGCGGCAATCAACAACGTGCGGCGGCCCTGAAACGCGCCCATCCTCGCGAAGTTTGTAGACACGATAAACCGTCATGGCGCCCCCCGAGGCCCAACGAACAATATTCCACCTGCGCGCGGCCGAGCACGAGCGCGCCTAAGATGCTTTCACTTTGGAGAGTCCCCCGACTTTCCGACAGTCATTATCCGTAAACATTTGCGGCAAATGTCAGGCGAAGGCTGTCGATATCCGCATCTGGATGATTCCCGGACGCCTCGCTGTCATCCAGCGACGTTCGTTTCCGCCACGACGCGTTGCCTCTAATTCTTTGATGCGGACCGGTCACACGGGAACCGATTAGCCGCAGCCGCGGTCGGTCGCCGGCGCCGGACGGCCGATTTGCCCGCTGCAGCAAGGTTTATGTCGCTGATGATCAATTATTGCGCCCGCTGCCGGCTAGGCCGCGGCGGAATTTTTCTGATGCGCCAGTCCGTCCATTCTGGCTGGGACGTGGGCGAGATAGTTCGGCAGCGTGCGGAACGCGCAATGGAGGCAGCTATCGAAGGAGACGGTCTGGTAGCCGTAGCGGCCGAAGGCCGTGGCGAGCGCGTCTCCCGAAAAAATCGAGACATGGCCGTTGCGCGGCGCAACGTACCACCAAGTTAGCCCGACGAGATGAAGATCGTTCGGCTGCAGCGTGGTCGAATAGAGGATCATCCCCGGCTCGGCGGCACATTCAACGAGCGCGCCGATACCGGCCATGGGATCGGGCATGTGCTCGATCGTCTCGAAGCAGGTGACCAAATCGAATTTGCCTTCCGGGCGCTGCGCGAAGCGCGGCACGATCGGATCGTAGGTGACCGCGGTAGCGAAGCCCTTGGCGCGCAAGGTCGCGCACAACATGTCATTGCCGCCGCCGTAATCGAGCACCCGCAACGTGCCGCGGAGCTCGCCCCAGAATTTCTCGACCCAGCCGGCATTGCCGCTCGGCCGCACGACGGCATATTCCGGATCAACCGCGGCATAATCGTCATTATAGATGTGCGCGCGGAAATCCTCGACGCTCCAGTCGTCAAAGGCGTCGGTGTAGATGAAGCCGCACTTCGGACAGCGGCGATAATAGACCGGCACGCCGCACAGCGGCACCCGCAGCGGCTGGCCGGGCAAGATGCAATACTTGTTGAAATCGACGACGCCGTAAAGCGCGGCCGGGCCGCCGCAAATCTTGCAGGGCATCGATCCGGTCGACACAGGTCGCAAGGCGGGGAGCTTCATGCCCCATTAAGAGTCCGTTCACCCTAATATTTCGTTAAGGCCGATCAGACGGCCACTTTCGCGCGGGTGTGCTGGCGGAATTTCGGCATCACCTCCTGCGCCAAAAGCCGCATCGAATCGCGTTCCCAGGCGCGGTTCGGCCCGCTCCAGTCGAGCCCGGTCATCAGCAAGGTGCCGAACGGGCCGGCGGCGTCGCGGAAGGCGATCAGCTTGTCGAGGAAAGTCTTCGGCGAGCCGTAGATCGCCGAGCCTTCGGTGATCGCCTCGACGGTGGCTTCGTCGTCCGGCATGTCGGCGCGCGGCTTGAGCGCGGAAAGGAGCCCGACGCGGGAGAGCACCTCGCGCATGTAGGAATAGAAATAGCGGTTGGCGCCCTGTTCGCTGAAGACGCGGTCGCGCGCTTCACTTTCGCTCGGCGCGATCATGATATTGCGCGACACCCGCCAATTGTCGCCGCGCGCCGGCTTGCCGGCCTCGGCGCAGGCCTTGCTGTAGATGTCCCAATGCGAGCCCAGCGCCTCGCCCGGCACATTGTTGGCGGAGATGATGCCCCAGCCGCGCTGCGCGGCGACGCGCGCCGTCGGCGAATTGCGGCTCGCCACCGACATCGAGATCGGCGGATGCGGCTTCTGATAGGGCTTCGGCATGTAGCCGATGCCGAGCTCGGGAATGATGGCGTCCTTGAGCTTCACCGACCAGAATTCGCCATCGATGTCGTAAGGCGGATCCTGGGCCCAGATGCGCTCGATCATGGCGATCGATTCCATCGCCTTGCGCTCGCGCACCTTGCGGTCGCTGTTGCCGAACAATTCGAAATCGGAAAACAGGCCGCCGATGCCGATGCCGAGCATGAAGCGGCCGCGGCTCATGGCGTCGAACTGCGCGACTTCGGCGGCGACCTTCACCGGATGGTGGCTCGGCAGGCAGATCACCGCGGTGCCGAACGTGAGATTTCTGGTGCGCGGCAAGAGGCTCGCCATGAACATCAGCGGCGAGGGGATCGGCTCGGTGGTCGCGGAGAAATGCTCGCCGAGCCACAATTCGTCGAAGCCGAGCGCGTCGGCGTAAAGCGACTTCTCCTCGTCCTCGGCGAGCGTGTCGGCAAAGGCGCGGTTCGCCGGATGCACCGGCATCATGAACAGGCCAAGTCGCATGCGCATGTCCTCCCGCGGATGTTGCGCGCATGTAAGCAGAAATCGGCGCGCGATGGCAGCTCATTTGTCTTGATCGTTGCATGTGCCACATTGTGAAATAATCGCGGCCGCGGCCTTGCCTTGACAATGGAGGGCGCGCGACTGCGTATGACCGCGCCCAAGGGCCTGCAAACGAGGAAACCGCCCGCCATGAACGCTGCAGCAGCCGCTCCCAGCAACGGCCAGAAGCCGACCAATCGCGTCTACCGCATCGCCGTCATTCCGGGCGACGGGATCGGCAAGGAGACGGTGCCGGAAGGCGTGCGGGTCTTGGAAGCCGCGGCCAAGAAATACGGCTTCGAACTGCGTAACGACGATTTCGACTTCGCCTCCTACGATTATTACGAGAAGCATCAGCGCATGATGCCGGAGGATTGGAAGGAGAAGATCGGCCGCCACGACGCGATCTTCTTCGGCGCCGTCGGCTGGCCGGCGAAGATCCCGGATCACATCTCGCTGTGGGGCTCGCTGATCCTGTTCCGCCGCGAATTCGATCAATACGTCAACCTGCGCCCGGTGCGGCTGATGCCCGGCGTGCCGTCGCCGCTCGCCAACAGGAAGCCCGGCGACATCGATTTCTGGGTGGTGCGCGAGAACACCGAGGGCGAATATTCCGCGATCGGCGGCCGCATGTTCGCCGGCACCGAGCGCGAAGTCGTGGTGCAGGAGACCGTGCTGTCGCGCATCGGCGTCGACCGCGTCCTGAAATTCGCCTTCGAGCTTGCGCGCAAGACGCCGAGGAAGCATCTGACGTCGGCGACCAAGTCCAACGGCATCGCCATCACCATGCCGTATTGGGACGAGCGCGTGGAGGAGATGGCGAAGAATTTCCCCGACGTGAAATGGAACAAGTTTCACATCGATATTCTCTCGGCCTTGTTCGTGCTCAAGCCCGATCAGTTCAATGTCGTGGTGGCCTCGAACCTGTTCGGCGACATTCTCTCCGATCTCGGCCCGGCCTGCGCCGGGACCATCGGCATTGCGCCGTCCGGCAATATCAATCCCGAGCGCAAATACCCGTCGGTGTTCGAGCCGGTGCACGGCTCGGCGCCGGACATTGCCGGGCAGGGCATCGCCAATCCGATCGGGCAGATCTGGTCGGGCGCGATGATGCTCGAACATCTCGGCGAGACCGAAGCGGCGAGCGCCATCGTCAAGGCGATCGAGAAGGTTCTTGCCGAGCAGAAGCTGCGCACCCGCGATCTCGGCGGCCCGGCGAGTACCATCGCGTGCGGCAAGGCGGTGGCGGCGGCGCTGTAGTTCACGCCCTATGCCGCGGCCGGGCGGCAGACGGCACGTGGAGTGAGCTGTTCATTGCGGCGGCTCTCCGGTCTGCGCGAGCTTTGCAAGTTGTTGCGAAGCGGCGTCAGACCCGAGTTCCACAGCCTTTTCGTACCAGTGGCGGGCCAGCGCAATATCGGGCTTGGTGCCGAAGCCGCCGATCGGCCGGACGACGAACGGGTCATATGTCGCGCCAAGCATCAGCGCGGCGCTCGCGCTGCCGGCTTCGGCGGCCCGTCGCAGTAGCGGCCGCGCCGAAGCATAATCGCCCTGCATAAAGAAATCCGTGGCACGGTTGACGAGCAAGGCTGTCTCCCGGGCCGCAGGGCGCGAGGCTGCGCCGCTTGCTTCTGCCGGCGCCGATGGCCCGGACGCAGCTTGAGTGCTCGCCACTTCCGACGGCTGCGACGGTGGTGGCTGTGGCTCGATTACGAACGCCGACGCGCTCCGCGTCGGCTCGTTGGCCTCGGCCGGCTGATTGTGGACCGACGGTGACGCTGTTGGCGCGACCGCCGGGGGGACGCCGTCGCGGTTGATCGGGAGCATCCAGGCGACGAGTGCAACAGCGGCGCCGACGGCGAAAGGTCGCAGCGCGACCGGCGCAAAGCTTCGAGCACCCGCGACGGGCGGACTCGGCATCTCTTCCAGCCGAACAGACGGCTCCAACTTCGATTCTGCGCCGGCAATTTCGTCCAGGTATTCCGAAATGGCGTCGATGTCTTTGACAAGGTTGGCCGACTCTCGCGTATCGACGGGCTGTTCGCCACCGTCCGGTCGCGGCTGGCCCGCAGCATCGACGGACTGTTCGCCGCCGCCCTGTCGCGTCAGGCTCGCGGAACTGCGATCCTTGACGGTTTCATGTGGACCAGCCACCTCCGTCAGCTCGAACTTCGTCCCCCGGCCGGCGAATGCCAGCACTTTGGCTGTCTCGTCGTTGGGCCAGTACTCATGAACGGCATGTACCATTTCCAGAAGGCTGCCGAAGGTCATCACCTCCGCGAAACGGCTTTCCAGCTTCTTGACGAATTCTGCGCGCTGCCCCTGCGCATTCGTTCCGGCCTTGCCAAAGCCGAGGTTTACAATCTCATAGACCTTGCTCCCATCGCCGGCGATATCGAAACTCAGAGGACCAATAACGGTCAGATCCGAATGAAAGACCGCGCTCGGATTGCCGTCGGTGTCGAAGTAGCGATACGTGGAAATCAGAGGGCCGACCAGGATCAGCCCGGGATGAAACCGGCTAAGCAATGTTTCTACATCGCTTGCTTCAGTGATCATGCCGTGTCGCGCCAATCCCGTTTGGTATCAAACATTCAACTCCTGAAATACGGCCCTGACAAGCTTCCTCAGGCACCCGGCAATCTTGGCGACGAACCGGCCGTGGCTAAATCGCCGCGACTTTCAGAAGAGATTCCGGCCGCTTGGGATAATGCAACACGAAAAAGGCCGCCGACTGAGGCAAGCAAACAAAAAATGCCCCGCCATCGCGGTACCGGCGCTGGGAACTGTCGTGACATTTCCAAAGGGGCATAAACGTGGCGCTAAAAACGATGCGCCCGTTCAGCGACGTCCGTCCGAACCAAGTGGTAAGCCGCTGCCGCCCCGCCGGGAACAAATGGGCCGCCGAGCGGTTTCTGCCAAGGACTTCAACAAGGACTTCAATATGCTGCTCCTGGAGCGCATTACGCAATTGCGTATTAGAGCTTAGAGCGACACCATGCTTCAGAAGCGTTCGTCCGAGTTTGCGACAAGCGTGCCTTCGATCCAGCAGCACCTCAGTGCCGTTGAAAAGGAGCTTGAGAATATCGGCCGCGTCGCCGGCCGCCGCGGCTCTGCCGTCGCCAGTGCCGTATCCGAACAAATCGGTGATGCACTGACGCCCGTCCTCAACGACCTGGTCGAACGCTTTCGCGATGGCGGCCGCCAGGCTCTGCGAACCGGCTCCAATTATGGCGATAACGCTGTCCGGCGCGTGAGCGCCGAAGTCCAGGCGCAGCCGCTCATTACGGTTGCTGTGGCGCTTGGCGTGGGAGCCTTGATCGGGGCCGCCGTTCTCGGCACGACGTGGCGGTACACGACTTGGCGGAAATGAGCCGTTTGTAAATGAGCCGTTTGTCATGGCGGCCGATTTGACGGCCGATTTCGTTCGTCCGCCACGCGATGCGTAAGCGCCGCCTCATCATGAATTGCGCCATTTGCCGAGCCCGCAAACCATAATTGCCGGACAACGAAGCATTTCGACCCTGCGTACGAAGCGCGGTCTGCGGCCGGGACGCGCCGTTAGCTGCTGGTGGTCGTGAACAAGGCACGATTCCTGAGATCGAACGGCATCATCACTCCCGCAGGAGTTCCGAAGCTCGAAAACGGACAGATGGCCGTTCCTTTGACAGGCTGACCGTCGCGATATTCGACGTCCAGATCCGGCAGCAGGAATGTCGATGCATCCTCGCCAAGACCGGCATTTGGTCCCAAGCTGCTGAAAAGTTCCGGATATGCCGTCCGATAGGCCGAAGCGCCGTTGCAGACGAGCCAGCCCTCCAAGTCCCGGCGGCTCGCGGTGTTGATGATCGCACTTTGGAAGGCGCTGATGACCCCCTTCGGAAGTATGAATAACCGCGGACGTCCCTGTGCTGCAGCGGGCACCGTCAAGGCCATCGCGGAGCAGATAATCAGATCGCGCCGACTGATCATGATCCCCTCTCGAATCGCCGTTTGCAGCCAGCCGTGATTCTTTACAACCGTAGCAGGAAAATCACTGCAAGCACCATGCCGAATTGGATGTCTACCGCTGCAGCCGAAGCGGACGTATCGTCGGCGAACCGCATGTCGGGTTTTGACCCAACGCAGAGATTTAGAACCACTCGCAACCGTCGAGCATGGCTATGTTCATGCGCCAGCGGCGGATTCTCCGACATGGAACCGACGATGCTTCGCCAATCGCAGCCCTGCGCAATTTCCTCAACATGTGCTGCGCTATTTCCCCGGTCCGCTTGCTCTTTACATGGCGGCGCCCGTGGGCGGGGATGTTGCCGCTTGGCGCCGAGCACTTTCGAGTGCGGCTGCGCGCGAGGGGCCGCATTTGCCCTTGCGGACACTCCGTTCGGGCCCACGCATGTCAGTCTTGGCTATGATACAGTGCCGAAATGTTCGCTATGAATTGAAGCCGCTATATCCGCGGCATTCGGCGAACGCGATCGCCTCGCAGCCATCACGAGGTGGATATGAAGGATCTACTGCTCGGTGGCCTCGGCTGGACCGACCTTGCGCTCGCCCTGAACCGGATCGCGGTCGGGGCGTTCTTTATGCTGTCGGGATATCACAAGCTGTTCGACGCTGAGCGCCACCGTTCGTTCGTCGAGGAATTGAAGGGGCTCGGTGTTCATGCGGTGGGCTTCAATCAATGGTGGGTGCCGTTGGTCGAGTTCGGCGCTGGCGGCGCCGTCCTGATCGGACTCTTGGCGCCGCTCGCCGCGCTTGGCCTGCTTGTCCTCATTCTCGTCGCCATCGCGACATCGGGGCGGCAGCGGATCAAACTCTACAAGCCGATCGACGAAGCGGATCGCATCGATGATTGGCTCTATCTACCCGAGACGCTTTATGCCTTGATGCTGATCTTGGTCAGTTCGGCCGGCGCCGGGCCCTACAGTCTCGATGCCCTGATCCTGAGCCTGATAAATAAGCACGCCGTGTAGCATCACGCCGCGTAACTAGCGTCTTCGCCGGTCATCTGTCTTTACCGGTTATTTTCTTCCGATGCCGCCGCAGGCTGGCAAATCGCCGCCATCGTGAGTGAACTGCCATGATTGTCACGACGTTTCCAAGACCGGTGCGCGTCATCGAGCATGTCTTGATCCCTCTGAAAGACGGCACGAAACTCGCCGCCCGCATCTGGCTGCCGGAGGACGCGGAACAGAATCCCGTTCCCGCCATTCTGGAATATCTGCCTTACCGCAAGCGCGACGGGACGTACGAGCGCGACGCGCTGACGCATCCGTATCTCGCCGGTCACGGCTACGCCGGCGTTCGCGTCGACCTTCGCGGCTGCGGCGAATCGACAGGCTTGTTGTTCGACGAGTATGCCGAGCAGGAACAAGACGATGGCGTGGAGGTGATTGCCTGGCTGGCAGCTCAGTCCTGGTGCAATGGCGCGGTCGGAATGATGGGAATTTCCTGGGGCGGGTTCAACGGACTTCAAATTGCGGCGCGCCGTCCGCCGGCACTCAAAGCCATCGTCACCATTTGTTCGACTGACGATCGCTACGCTGACGATGCGCACTATATGGGCGGCACGTTTCTGACCAAGGCCGGACTCGAATGGGCGTTTTTCTTTTTCAGCTTGATGTGCCTGCCGCCCGATCCGGCGCTGGTCGGCGACGGCTGGCGCGCGATGTGGCGCGAGCGCCTGCAGAACATACCGCTGTTCCAGGACAATTGGCTGCAGCACCAACGCCGCGATGCCTATTGGAAGCATGGCTCGGTGTGCGAGGACTACGCGGCGATCCAGTGCCCGGTCTACGCCGTCGGCGGCTGGACCGACGGCTACAAGAACGCGATCCCGCGTCTGCTCCAGGGACTGAAGGTCCCCCGCAAGGGTCTCATCGGGCCATGGGCGCACGCCTATCCGCATTTTGCGTTTCCCGGCCCCCAGATCGGTTTCCTCCAGGAAATTTTGCGTTGGTGGGATCATTGGCTGAAGGGCATCGATACCGGCGTGATGGATGAACCCATGCTGCGGGCGTGGATGACGGACAGCGTGAAGCCGGCGAGCCACCACGACACATTGCCGGGCCGGTGGGTTGCAGAACCGTCGTGGCCATCGCCGGCGATAACGCCGCGGCGCCTGTTCCTGACCGACCAGGGGCTGCGAGACGCCGCCGAACCCTTGACGGCGCGCGCCGTGTGCTCGCCGCAGACGGTTGGCGATAAGCGTGCAGGTGACTGGGTCCCTTTCGGCCGTGGGCGTGATCAGGCCGGCGACCAGCAAGATGACGACGTCCGCTCGCTGGTCTTCGAAACCCAGCCGCTCGATGCGCCGATCGAGATCCTTGGCGCCCCGGTCGTCACGCTCGATATCGCGGCCGACCGGCCGATTGCCACTCTGGTCGCCCGGTTATGCGACGTGCACCCGACCGGTGAATCGCTGCGCGTCAGCTACGGCGTGCTCAACCTCACGCATCGCGAGGGCCACGAACAGCCCGCCCTGCTGACGATAGGCGAGCGCACTCGCGTGCGTATCCAGCTCAATGATGCCGGCTCGGTATTTCCGACAGGCCACAAGATCAGGCTTGCACTATCGACGGCCTACTGGCCGATGACCTGGCCCGGTCCGGCGACGGCGACGGTGCAGATTTTTGCCGGCACGCTCGATCTGCCGCACCGCGCGCCCAACGCCGCGGACGCCGGGCTCTCGCCGTTTCATGAACCGGAGACGGCGCCGCCCGAGAAGCCGACCATCCTTCATCGCGATGGTGTGCGGATCGAACGCATCGATCGCATCGGACTGGAATTGGGCACACAGTGGCAAACGCAGTATCACGTCGAGGACAACGATCCGCTCAGCGCCGTTGCCGAACTGCAGAATGTCCAGACCATGTCGCGAAATGAATGGCAAATCCGGGTCGAGACGCGCATGCGGCTGTCATCCACCGGCGGCGCCTTCCTGCTGCAGGCAAGTTTGCGCGCCTTCGAGGGCGCGAACGAAGTGTGCCGCCGCGACTGGGATCGCTCTATCCCCCGAGATTTCATGTGACGATCTGGACAATGGGCTGAGCGATAGGACGTCGGAGGTCCATCATGCCGAACTATGATGCGATTATCATTGGCGCCGGGCAGTCGGGGCCGGCCTTGGCGCGGCGATTGGTGGCTGCAGGCCGCACGGTCGCGGTCATCGAACGCAAGCAGTTCGGCGGCACATGCGTGAACACAGGCTGTACTCCGACCAAGACGTTGGCTGCGAGCGCCTACGTTGCGCATGTTGCGCGCCGAGCCGGTGATTACGGCGTCAGGATCGAGGGAGCGGTCGATGTCGACATGAAGGCAGTCAAGGCGCGAAAGGATGCCGTCGTGGCTGTCTACCGCAATGGCGTCGAGCGATCGCTGAAGACCCTGCAAGGATGCACGGTTTATGAAGGCCATGGCCGCTTTGTCGCCGAAAAGAAAGTGGCGGTGAACGCCTCCGAACTCGCGGCCGATCAGATTTTCATCAATGTCGGCGCCAGAGCCGCGATTCCGCCGATACCCGGCCTCGATCAGGTTCCGTACCTGACCAACAGCTCGATGATGGACATCGATTTCCTCCCCTCGCATCTCATTATCCTGGGCGGCAGCTATATCGGTCTTGAATTTGCTCAGACCTATCGTCGCTTCGGCAGCGAGGTGACTGTGATCGAATACGGACCGCGCCTGATCTCGCGGGAGGACCACGACGTCTCGCAAGCCGTCGCCGGTTTCCTCACCGAAGAAGGCATAGACCTGCGCCTCGACAGCAAGACGGTCGGCGTCGAGAAGCAGGGGAGCTCGATCGCGGCGAAAATCGAATCGAGGGGAAGGATCTCGCAGGTTGTTGGAACTCATATCCTGGTTGCGACCGGACGACGACCGAACACCGACGACCTTGGCCTCGACAAGGCGGGCATCGCTGCGGACGCGCGCGGATATATCCAGGTGGACGAGCAGTTGCGCACCAACATCTCCGGCGTCTGGGCGATGGGCGATTGCAACGGCCGAGGCGCGTTCACCCACACGTCGTGGAATGACTTCGAGATCGTGGCGGCCAATCTTCTCGACAATGACCAGCGACGCGTGAGCGACCGCATCACGGCCTACGCGCTCTACACCGATCCGCCGCTCGGCCGCGCCGGGATGACGGAAGCGGAAGTCCGCAAGTCGGGCAAGCCCGCACTGATCTCGACCATGGCCATGACGGACGTCATGCGCGCGCATGAGAGGGCCGAGACCAAGGGTTTTATGAAAATCCTCGTGGATCGAGACAGCAAACAAATACTAGGCGCCGCCTTCCTGGGACTCGAAGGTGACGAGGTCATCCATTGCGTTCTCGATATGATGTATGCCAGGGCGCCCTACACGGTGATACAACGCGCGATGCATATTCATCCCACGGTATCGGAATTTATTCCGACCATGATGGATAAGCTCGCGCCGCTGCAATGACCGGGTCGCGCTGAGCTCTGCGATCGTTGCTCAGCGACTTCTTGGCCGGAGGGAGCGCTGCTTGAAAACCGCTTCACTGGACTCGACATCCGCGACGACGACCTATCACCGCACGACGGTTGATGGTGTCGGCGTCTTCTATCGCGAAGCCGGTCCGAAGGACGCGCCGACGATCGTGCTGCTGCACGGTTTCCCCTCGTCCTCGCGCGAGTTCGATACCCTCATTCCTTTGCTCGCGACACGCCATCATCTCATAGCGCCGGATTTTCCGGGCTTCGGCCACAGCGATGCGCCGCCGCCATCGTCGTATGCATACACCTTCGACAATTTGGCCAAGACGACCAACTCGCTTCTCGAGCAACTCAAGATCGACGAATATACCTTTTACCTTCATGACTACGGCGGGCCGGTCGGCTTTCGCATCATGTCGGCGCATCCGCAGCGGTTGCAAGCGCTCATCGTCCAGAATGCCAATGCATATAAGGAAGGCCTGGGCGCCAAGTGGGCCGGCATCGCGCAATATTGGGCCGACCCGAAAGCGCATCCTGAAGTGTTCGATGCGTTCGTATCGCTCGCCGCCACCGAACAGCGTCACACGCTCGGCACCTCGCATCCCGAAAGTTATAATCCGGACGCCTGGACCGACGAGTATGCCCACCTGTCGCGACCCGGCCAACGCCAGATCCAGGCCGATCTGCTGTACGATTACCGGACGAACATCGCTTTGTACCGGGCGTGGCAAGCGTGGTTGCGCGAGCACAAGCCCCCGACTTTGGTGGTCTGGGGGCGGAACGATCCATCCTTCATCGCCCCGGGCGCGGAGGCGTTCGAGCGCGATCTGCCCGACGCCGAAATTCATCTGCTCGATGCCGGCCATTTTGCCCTGGACGAGCAGAACGATGAGATCGGGCGTCTCATTCTCGCGTTCTTGGCCAAACATCTCGTTTGATCGGACCGGCAGATTAAATCATGCGCTCGTTCGCGGTCGTGACGGCAAGGCAACAGGGAGCGAGGGCAGGATTGTGATGAACGGCATCAACGATGAGCTCATTCTCGCGGCCCGTCTTCTGCTCGCGACACTATTTCTGGTTTTCGGCTGGAGAAAGGTGAGGGACTATCCGGGCACGGTCAATCAAATGGTGCAGCTTGGCGTTCCGACGCCGGTCCTGGCGACTCTCGTGGCGATCTTCATGGAGCTCCCGGTCGCGTTCGCGATCGCTGTGGGCGCGTTCACGCGTCCTTCGGCCGTACTCATGGCCTTATACACGCTGGGAACCGCGCTGATCGGGCATCGCTATTGGACGGTGAAAGGCGCGGATTACGTCGACAGCCTGGATGGCTTTTACAAAGACCTCAGCATCATGGGAGGCTTCTTGCTGTTGTCCGTGACCGGCGCCGGAAAATATTCGATCGATGCATTGTCCGGCATCGTCGTGCCATAACGCTTTTGTGTCTCCAGCCGCAAGTCACGGTTCATTGCTAAAGCGCGCCGCCGGACGTATCCTGCTAAAGCAGGAAATGCGATGTCCGAATTGGAGTCGCCGATGAGTCAAGTCCAAGTCGACCAGAAAACTTATCAGATGCCGCCGCAGGATGGGATTACCATCGCACATTTCATCACCGTGGCCGATATCGAACGATCGGCGCGATTTTACGAAAAGGTCTTCGGTGCCCGCATCCTGAGCAGGGGCGACAGCAAGGGCGCGCCGGGCTACATGCAGATCGCGAATACGTGGCTCATTGTCAATGTCGGGGGCGGTCCGACACCTGACAAACCAACGGTAACGCTGAGCGTCCCCGCCGATCCCGATTCAGTCAACAGTTTCATGAATATCCGCGTCGCCGATATTCAAGCGTGCTATGAACTGTGGCGAAGTCGAGGAGCAGAATTTATCACGGAGCCAAAGCCCAAATACGGCGAGACGCGCTGTTACATTCGCGACCCTGACGGCTATATTATCGAGGTCGGGCAAAGCAATCCGGGTGTTGCTTACGGCTGAATGCCGCGACGCATGAGAGCACTCCGATGAACGAGAGGGACGGCATCAATCCGGCGGTGGAACCGAGCGGAACGGGCTGCGTCGAATGCCTGGCTCGGGGCGGCTGGTGGTTCCATCTGCGCAGATGCGCCGAATGCGGCCACATCGGCTGCTGCGATACTTCACCAAATCAGCACGCATCGAAACATTATGCCGCCACGGGTCACCCGATCATCACGAGCTTCGAACCGGGCGAGCAGTGGTTTTACGACTATCGTACGGAAGAATTCGTCACCGGCCCGAAGCTTCGTGCTCCGCACGCGCATCCGTTGGATCAGCCTGCCCCCGGACCGGCCGGAGCGGTGCCTTCAAACTGGAAAAGACTGCTTCACGACTAAGCGAGGCGGCTCTAGGCGGCGGCGTGCGGCTAAAGAAGCTTTCGGCAAATCGGAATTGATTTGAGATAAAGGCGCGGCATTTTGCGCGCGTTCCATCGCCGAACCTCTGGCCGGCCGTGGAACTATCGCCCGTATCATGGCGTTTGTTCTGCTAGGCTCCGCTGGTGCGCGGATCTCTATGAGTGCAGCGCAAATGCAACGCGAACAGCAAAAAGAACTGCAGGAATACCGTCACCGCGCGGCTGAATGCGCGCGCAAGGCTCTGGCCTGCCGCGAGCCGACGATCCGGCGCAGTTTCGCCGAAGCCGCGCGGCGCTGGCGCAACCTGGCGCAGCGCACCGAAGATGACGCGGCTTGCGAGCCGGTCAACATCATCGCGCTTCGCCGCTGAGGACCGCGTTACGCCGCGACGCTGCCGGGATCGCGCACCGGAACCAGGTCGCGCAGCTTGGGCGCGACCTGCTCCATGAACAGGCGCATCGAGCGCGCCACCTTTTCCGGCGTGGACCACTTTTTCCCGGCGACGATCAAGAGCGTTCCGAAGCCGCCGGCGTCTTCGTAGAATTGACGGAGCTGTTTTGCGACCGTGTCGGGATCGCCGAGACAATAGAGGCCGGTTTCCGCCATTTCGTCGAACGTCACCGTATCGCCCTTGAGCTTCAGGCCGAAACTCGAGGTCACGATGCGGATCAGCCCGCGCTTCATCTGGAAACCGAGTTCGTAGTTGATATCGTCGCGCAGGTCGTCCATCGCCTCGCGGCGGCTGTCGGCGAGATAGACGTAACGCGCCGCCGTGATGTTTTGCAGCGGCGTGGCGCGGCCGGCGGCATTGGCGGCGCGCAAGTAAATGTCGGCCTTCTTGCGCAGCGAGGCCGCGGGTTCGAGTTGCGCGGAGAGCAGCGTGTAGCCGCGCGCCCCGGCGAGCTCGATCATCGCCGGCGTGTCGGTCGCCGTTGCCATCGGCATATGCGGCGCGACCAGCGGCTGCGGCATCGCGACAACGCCTTTGCCGCGCCAGTGCTTGCCCTCCCAGTCGAACGGCTCGGTCGCGGTCCAGCACTTCAAGATGAAGTCGAGCGACTCGCGCAGCCGCTCATGGCGGTCGGTAAAAGTGAGGCCGCGCTCGTCGGCAAAGAACGGGTTGGGGAAGCCCGAGCCGAAGCCGAAAATGTAACGGCCGCCGCCGATGACGTGATCGGCCACCGCCGCCTGCATCGCAGTATCGACCGGATGGGTGAGGTGGATAAGCTTGACCGCGGCGCCCATGCGGATGCGCTTGGTCAGCGCCGCCGCCTTGCACATCAAGAGTTCGGGAATCGGCAGCGTGTCGACCTTGCCGAGATAGATCGGCTCGCCATGGTGCTCGCTGATATAGGCATCGCGAAAGCCGAGCTGGTCGGCGAGCACGATTTCGGCCAGGTCTTGCTGGTAGCTCTCAGCGGCGGTGGTGTGGGGCCGAAAACCGTTCGAAAATATTCCAAATTCCATTGGCAATCCCTGCGTGCGCCCCGGTCTGGCAAGGGCCGCACGTTACGATCCCGGCCGCGCCTTGACAACGCATCCTTGACAACAGATCAGCGGCGACGCGTATGTGCTGAACCAGCCAAGAGCGCGCAAAGCGCGGCAAAGCATGTGCCAAGCGTGTCCGGGGACGCTGCATGACCGGTCTGCATATTTACGGCGTCGCCCGCACCCGCGCCTTTCGGGCGCTGTGGGCGGCGGAAGAGCTTGGCATTGCCTATGAGCATCGGCCGATCGAGATCGGCGACGCCGGTGCGCGCACGCCCGAATTTCTGGCGCTCAACCCCAACGGCCGCCTGCCGGTGATCGTCGACGGCGACTTCGTGCTGCCGGAATCGCTGGCCATCACGCTTTATCTCGCCAAGAAATACGGCCTGGGGACGCTCTATCCGCGGCGCCTCGAGGACGAGGCCCGGGTCTGGCAATGGAGCTTTTGGGCCGTCGCCGAGGTCGATCGCGGCGTCAACATCTGGTCGCTGCATGCGGTGCGCCTGCCGCCGGCCGAGCGCAACAGCGCCCTGCGCGAGGAGGCGCTCAAGGTGATCGCCGTGCCGTTCAAGGTGCTCGACGCGGCGGTGGCGGCGCAGCCTTATTTGCTCGGCTCCGATTTCACTGTCGCCGACCTCAATGTCGCGGCCGTCATCAGCCGCGCCGCCGACATGGACCTTTCGGCGTGGCCGCATCTGCAAGCGTGGCTGATGCGCTGTCTCGGCCGCCCCGCGGCGCGGGCCGCGCTTGCGCTCAAGAACAAATCCGACCATGAGACGCCGGCTGACGTGACGCGCCGCATCGCGCAGATCAACCGGCTATGAGCGCGCCCTTCAATATCGGCGAAGCGATGAGCGAGGCCGTGACCGCGCATCGGCAAGGCCGGCTGCGCGATGCCGAGAAAATCTACGCCCGCGTACTCAAGGCGGCGCCGAACCATTTCGACGCGCTCAATCTGCTCGGCACCATCAAGGCGCAGCAAGGCCATGTCGGCGAGGCGCATCGGCTGTTCGCGGCCGCGGTGAAGGCCAATCCGGCGGCGCCGCCGGCTTTGAGCAATCTCGGCCAGGCGCTGCATGCGCTCAGGAGGAACGCGGAAGCGCTCGAATATCTCGATCGGGCGCGGGCGCTGGCGCCGGACGATGTCGACATTCTCTGTCAGCACGCCAATGTGCTGTTGAGCCTGGACCGGCCAAGCGATGCGCTCGCCGAATTCCAGGCGGTGCTGGCACAAATACCGCCGCATGCCCCGCGACATGTCGAGGCACGCATCAATTGTGGGCTGGCACAGGCTGCGCTTGGCCGGCCCGAGCCGGCGCTGGCGGAATTCGATGCGGCGCTCGCTTTGATGCCCGGCCATCCGGCTGCGCATTACAATCGCGGCGTCGCGCTGATCAAGCTCGGCCGTTACGAGGAGGCGGCCGCCGCCAACGATGCCGCGCTCGCGGCCGAGCCCGGCCATGGCAATGCCTGGCTCAACCGCGGCAAGGCGCTGGCTCAGCTCAATCGCTATGACGAAGCGATCGCGAGCTATGGCAAGGTGCTGTCGCTCAAGAAGGATCACGCCGACGCGCATTTCAACCAGGCGATGGCGCTGCTGACGCAAGGCCAATATCAGCGCGGCTTCGCCGCATATGAATGGCGATGGCGCCGCACCGGCATGCCGCCGCAGAAGAGCCGCGGTAAGCCGCTCTGGCTCGGCGAATATCCGCTCGCGCGCAAGACCGTGCTGCTGCACGGCGAGCAGGGGCTCGGCGATACCATCCAGTTCGCGCGCTATGTGCCGGTCCTGGCCGCGGCCGGCGCCAAGGTCGTGCTCGAAGTGCAGCCTGAATTGAAAACATTGATGTCGCGGCTTGACGGCACGTCGAGCGTGATCGCGCGCGGCGATGCGCCGTCTCCGTTCGACGTGCATTGTCCGCTCGGCAGCCTGCCGCTCGCCTTGAAGACGGAGCTTGGCAACGTGCCGGCGCGCGTGCCTTATCTCACTGCCGATGGCGCGCGGCTCGCCAAATGGACGGCGGAGATCGGCGCGCTGCCCGCCCCGCGCGTCGCGCTGGTCTGGTCGGGCAATCCGGACCACGACAACGACCGCAACCGCTCGATCGCCTTGCGCCGCCTCAAGCCGCTGTTCGAAGCAAGCGCGGCGAGCTTCATCAGCATTCAGCGCGAGCTCCGCGGCGACGATGCCGAAGCGCTCGCGGCAAGCCGCATCACCCATGTCGGCGCGGAGCTCGAGGATTTCGCCGACACCGCCGCCGTCTTGGCGCTGTGCGATCTCGTCATCGCCGTCGACACCGCGGCGGCGCATCTTGCCGGCGCCATGGGCCGGCCGGTCTGGGTGCTCGTTCCTTTCGCGCCGGATTGGCGCTGGACGCTCTCGGGCGAAACCACGCCGTGGTATCCGACCGCGCGCCTGTTCCGGCAGACCAAGCCTGACGGCTGGGACGACGTGATCGCGCGCGTCGGCGCCGCATTCAATCGCGGCCGGTAGAGCCGGCGTTCAATTCTGGATCGCAGGCGGCTTTGTCGGCGCGGCCGGCGACGGTGCAGCATTATCTTCGTGGGCGTGCCGGGGCTCAGGCGCAGCCGGAGCAGCCGCCGGCTTTTCCGCTTCGGGCGTCTGCTGTTCCTTCGGCGCGGCGCTCGGGTGTCCGACGACCGCCATGACTTCGCTGATGGCCCGGGCATGCGTGCGCGGCGCCTTGTCGATGTTGATGTGGTCGATGTTCTTGTCGAAGCTCACGTCGATATTGGCAAGAGTGCCGTGGAAGCCCGCGCCGGCGCGGGCATAGGCATAAGAGCGCTGCGTGAGATTGACGACACGTCCCACATTGGCAGGCGCGATCAGCGGTTTGGTGCCGTCGAACGGAATCACCAGCGCGACCGGGACGTTTTTGCGCCCGAGATAGGCGGCCATGTCCATGACGGCATCGGCGCCCAGCGAATGGCCGATCAGAATGATGGGGCTTTCGCTGCCGGCCTTGTATCGCGCCGCGGCCTGACTGGCGAGCGCCCGCCAATCCGCGTAATTGTCCACCGAGGTCTCGACGCCGCGCCGGCTCAGCTCCGCGGCAAGCGAATCCATGCCAAGCGAGAACACATTGAACAGGCCGCGCAACAGATAGACGTGGGCGCGCGGCGCATGGGGTTGTTCGGCATGCGCTTGTCGGGCGTGCGGCACTTGAACGTGGAATTGCGCGTTCGGTTGCTGGGCGAAGGCCGAATGCGCCCCGAGAAGGAGCGCAAAGGCTGCGCCGAGCAGGCCGAACGAGGCCAAACGTCCGTGTAACCGGCCGAGACAGTCAAGGAACCGCATCGCTGAGCCTCACCTGGTTTTGATTCCAAAGACTTCACCATATCCCCGGCGCTTGCGGCGGCATGCCGAAACCCGTCGGCGATAAGCTCAATGCCGAGATCAGCCGCATCCTGTTTCTTCCTGACGTGAAGAACAAGATGGCGGCCATCGCCGCCAAAATCGGGCAAATGACCCCGGAACAAGCTCATCAAGGAGCCTGGCATCACGGCGAGCCGACGAGGCGGCGCAGAGCGGACGTGCGAACGGCGCGACAGGAACAATGCCGGCCGCTTTTCCTGAACCCGGGCAAATGGCAGACTGAGAAAGCCGGATGGGGAGGCTGGCGCGTTCATGGTCATTGTCCAGGTGATCGCTGGCGGCCTGTTGCTGGGCGCCATCTACGCGCTGTTTTCGTCGGGCCTCACCTTGATCTGGGGCATGATGAATTTCATCAATTTCGCCCACGGCGAATTCGTCATGCTCGGCATGTATGTGGCGTTTCTCGCCGTGGTGTGGCTGCATGGCGGGCCGCCGGTGTTTGCGCTGGCCGCGGCGCTCGCCTTGTTCGTGCTCGGCATCGGCATCTATGCGTCGCTGATCAAGCATGTGATCCGCGGCCCGATGCTGTCGCAAATCCTCTCGACCTTCGGACTGGCGCTGTTGCTGCGTTACACCGCGTTTTTGATCTTCTCGGCGAATTTCGTGACGCTGCCGCCCAATGCGCTGTCCGGCACCATCAATGTCGGCGGCGTGTTTCTGCCGCTGGCGCAACTGGTCGCCGGCGCGGTGGCGATCGCACTGACGCTGGCGCTGCATTTTCTGCTCACCCGCACCACGGTCGGTTCGACGCTGCTTGCGGTCGCGGAAGATCGTGCGGCCGCGATGCTGATGGGCATCCGGCCCGACCGCATGCAGGCGCTGGCCTGGGGCCTGTCGGCCGGCGCCGCCGGCATCGCCGGCGCGCTGCTCGCGACCGCCTATCCGTGGTCGCCGTCGGTCGGCGAGACCTTCGGATTGATTGCGTTTGTCGTGGTCGCGCTCGGCGGCTTCGGCAGCGTCATCGGCTCGCTCTATGCCGGGCTGATCATCGGCCTCATTCAAGCGGTGTCGGCGTTCTGGCTCGGCGCCATCTATAAGGACATTGTCGTCTACGGCCTGTTCGTCGCGCTGCTGTGGTTCCGTCCGCAAGGTTTGATGGGGAAGTCCTGATGGGGAACGCGCGAGCATGACGCTGTCGCCGCGCCTGGGGATCTGTTTGCTCGCCGCAGTGCTGCTGGCTTATCCGCTCATGCTGCCGAGCGCATTCTATCGCGATATCGGCGTGACGTTTCTGCTTGCCGCGATCTCGGCCTCGGCCTGGAACATCGTCGGCGGCTATGCCGGCCAGGTTTCGGTCGGCCACAGCATGTTCTTCGGGCTCGGCGCCTATCTGCCGCTCCTGTTTTATAATTTGTGGGGCTGGCCGCCGGTTGCCGGCATTCCCGCGGGGATGGCGCTGAGCGTCGCGCTGGCGCTGGTGATCGGCCTGCCGACCTTTCGGCTTACCGGACACTATTTCAGCATGGCGACCATCGCGGTCGCCGAGCTCATTCATATCTTCGCCGGCACCTGGGATTTCGTCGGCGCCGCGATCGGCCTGCAGGGTCCGGCCACCGCGCGTAACCTGTGGGACCTGACGTTCCGCAGCGAGCTGCCTTATTACTACATCTTCCTTGCCGTGCTCGCCTTGGTGCTGGTGACGACCGCGCTGGTCGAGCGGCGGCGCTTCGGTTTCTATCTGCGCGCGATCAAGGCGAGCGAGCGCGCCGCCAAAAGTCTCGGCGTGCCGGTACGGCAGACCAAGATGCGGGCGCTTGCGCTCTCTGCGGCTTTCACCTCGGTTGCCGGGTCGCTTTATGTGATCAAGACCGGCTTCATCGATCCGGATTCCGGCTTCGGCATTCTGGTGTCGGTGCAGATGGTGATCGTCGCGGCGCTCGGCGGCGCCGGTACGTTGTTCGGCCCGCTCGTTGGCGCGCTGATCCTGATCCCGCTGCAGACCGCGACCAATAGCTGGTTCGGCGGCGGCGGCACCGGGCTCACTTACATTCTCTATGGCGGCATCATCGTCCTGATCGCGCGCTTCGAGCCCGGCGGCCTGTTCGACCTGTGGCATCGCCTCTCGCCACGATTGCGGAAGCGCGCGCATGCTGCTTGAAGCGAAAAACGTCTCGAAAGCCTTCGGCGATTTTCGCGCCGTCGCCGGCGCCGATCTTGCGGTCGACGAGGGCGAGATCATCGGCCTGATCGGCCCCAACGGTGCCGGCAAGTCGACCTTTTTCAATTGCCTGGCCGGCGAGACCATGCCGACGACCGGGGCGATTTCGTTCGCCGGCAAGGACGTGACCTTTGCGCCGTCCGAGGCGCGCGCCCGTCTCGGCATCGGCCGCACCTTTCAGGTGCCGACCACATTCGAGGACATGAGCGTCCTGCATAACGTGATGGTCGGGGCGTTCCTGCGCCATCCGCACCGCGACGATGCGCGCGAGCGGGCGCTGCGCGTCGTCGAATTGACCGGGCTGCGCGCCGAGCAGCCGGCGCGGTCGCTCGGCACGCCGGGGCGGAAGCGGCTTGAAATCGCGCGGGTGCTCGCCACCGAGCCGCGGCTCCTGCTGCTCGATGAATCGCTCGCCGGGCTGACGCCGGCCGAACTGCGCGAGGCCATTGCGCTGGTGCGGCGCATTCACGCCATGGGCATCACCATCGTCATCGTCGAGCACATCATGGAAGTGATCATGACGCTGACCAAGCGTGTGCTCGTCTTCAATCAGGGTCGCGTCATCGCCAGCGGCACGCCGGAACAGGTGGTGCGCGAAGAGGCGGTGATCGAAGCCTATTTGGGCCGCGCTCATCGCCGCCCGGCGGGTCAATGACGATGCCGGAGCTGAAGGTCGAACATCTCGAAGTGCGTTACGGCGACCTGGTCGGCGTCGCCGATATATCGCTCAAGGTCGATGCCGGGCAGGTGGTGGCGCTGCTTGGCTCGAACGGCGCCGGCAAGACCACGACGCTCAACACGATCGCCGGATTGGTGCGGCCGTCGCGCGGCGTGATCGAATGGCGCGGCGAAAGCATTTTCGGCGAGCCGGCCTATGCGATCGTGAGCAAGGGCCTGGCGCTGTCGCCGGAAGGCTGGCGGCTGTTCGTGTCGCAGACCGTCGAGCAGAATCTGCGGCTCGGCGCCACCGCGCTGACCGACCGCTCGCGTCTCGCCGCGCTGTTCGACCGCGTCTACGCCTTGTTTCCACGACTTGCCGAGCGGCGGCGGCAATCGGCCGGCACGCTGTCGGGCGGCGAGCGGCAAATGCTGGCGCTCGGCCGCGCGCTGATGAGCGAGCCGCGGCTGTTGATGCTCGACGAGCCAAGCCTCGGCCTCGCGCCCGCCGTGGTCGAACAGCTCTACGACACACTGGCGCGGCTGCACGGCGAAGGCCTCACGCTGCTGCTTGCCGAACAGTCGATCCCGCTTGCACTCGGCATGGCCGATTATGCCTATGTGCTGCAGACCGGCCGCATTGCGCTCGAAGGCCCGGCCGCAGCGCTCGAACGCGATCCGCATGTGCAGGAGATTTATCTCGGGATGAACGCGAGCGGCGCGGCGCTGTGATACGCCAAGCCGCCGCCCGTCACTGCGTCCACAGCGCCTCGAGGCGCTGGCGGAACGCCTTCGGCCGTTCGGCGAACAGACGCACGGCGATCTGCGCGGCGCGCTGCGCGAGCTCCGCCGAGCGCTCGGCGCAGGCCGGAGTCAGCCGCGAGCGCCAATGCGCCAGGATCTGATGCGGCGCTGTGAGCCGCGTCAGCACTTCGATGTCTTGGCATTGGCCGAGGCGCCCGCGGATGCGCTCGGCCTCGCCGATCCACATCCTGCCGAAGCGCGGCCAGAGCGGCTCGACCAATTCCATCTGGTAGCGCAACGTGACGACACGCTGACGCAGCTTATGCAATTCCTCGCCGTTGGCCGTGGTCCAATCGGCCGGAATCTGGCTGCGCGCGCTGCGATAGCTCTTGGCGAGCTGTTCGGCGACGGCGGCGAATTCAAGCGTATCGAGCGGCCACATTTCGATCGCCGAGGCGGCGACATCGAGCCAGACGAGAATGGCGTCACGCAGCATCGGCGTGAGGCCGGAACGCTCTTGGCTTGCGCGCAGCGCTTCGAGCCGGGCGCGAATGGTCTCGCTGGTGCGCGTCGACAGCACGAGGTTGCCTCTATCGAGCAGACCGTCGAAGGCATTCAGTGCCGCGGCGCCGTCACGGGCCTGCGCCAGGGTGCGGGCATGATCGCGTGCCTCATGCCGCCAGCGTGCGGAATCGGCGATGAACGGCGCCAGGAGCCGCATCAGCGCGCGCCATTCCTTCATGGCGCGGCGGAACTGGTGCACCGCCGCCTCGTTGGTGCGCTCGGGGTCGGAAATCGCTCCACGCGCGTCGGTCAGGATGGCGGCCGCGATCATGCGCAAAGCCGGCCCGATCGCCGCTTTGGGTTGTAGAGCTTGTTTTTCGGCCATAAACGCTTCTACGGGGCCGTGCATGTCGGTTCGATGGGTGACTTTGTGACATTATGACGAAAAATAAGGCCTTCTGCACTTCCCTTATCGCAGGACGCTTGCTACATGACCCTGCGAAAAATCAAAGTTTGGCGCGGGGTGGAGCAGCCCGGTAGCTCGTCAGGCTCATAACCTGAAGGTCGTAGGTTCAAATCCTACCCCCGCAACCAACATCCCAAGGGCCCCGACTGGGGCCCTTGGCATTTTTGCGGCTGGCGTCAATTTGAACCTGGCCTTGAATCGCGCTGCCGGCGAGGCCAGCAGCGCTGCCGGCACGTCACTGACGGTCACAGTATCACTGACGGCCATAGTAACGGTCATAGTAATTGTAATAGCGCGGCGCGCGGGCCGCGTTCGCTGCGGCGCCGTAGCTGCGACGCTGTGCCTGCCAGGTGCCGTAGCAGGCGCCGATTGTGCCTTGGCCTTGCCATATGCCGCTGCCGTAGGTGCGTGCGAGACGGCCGGAACCGTTGGCCCATTGCGGACCGGACCGTACGCTGACACTGACACCGCCGCGCCGGGACACGCGTCCTTGAACCGTGGCCGGACCGCTATTGGGGCTTGTGACCACGCCGTTGGTGATCTCGACGCCGTAACGAATGGCTGGATCGCAAGCGCCGCTTTGAGTCTGGATCAGAACGCTCCAGTCGCCGTCGTATTCGCTGGGGGCCATATATCCGCTCCGCGCGATGGCGGAAACCGCGGTGGTCGCGCCGAACCCGGCCACAAGACACATGATGGCGCCGGCGCGGCGCCACCGGCTGTTCGTGCCTCTTGTGCCGGGCGGGACAGATGCTGAGGCCATTGGTTTTGCGAGCGGTGTTGCGAGCGTCGAGGGCGTGTCGGGCATTTGCCGTCTCTCCTGCTTGAGCCGAGATCTATCCATCCCCGCACTCCAAGAAATTTCCGATGCGCACTTCTGTTCCCGGCTTTTCGGAACTCACATCCGCCAAATGCCGCAGGCGCCGTCGCCGTCGATGCGTGGCGCACATTGCGGCGCGCGGGCGACGCGATATGCACACAACGATCGCCGCGCGCGACTGCGATCAGGCGCGATGGAATAGATTTAAATATTCGGAGGAATTTGCGGTAATGGCTTGCCGCTGAAGGCAATGAGCCGCCTTGACGAACAGGCTGCGAAGCTCGCAAAGTGCGGTGCGAGCCGGTCACAACGTCATTTCTGCGTCATGGATTTCTGCGTCATGGCGAAGCGTGTAGCGTGATCGGCGGCCATCCGGGGCGCGACACAACAGAGTGGCAATTCAGCAGGAGGCAGGCGTGAACGATTCCACCAAAGGCCGATTAGACATCAATCAGGTTGCCGACATTACGAATGAGTTGCACGAGGGCCGGCTGTCTCGCGGCGGTCTGTCCAACCGGCTGAAGGCGCTTGGTCTGGGATTCGGCGCGGCGTTCGTGCTCGGCATGACCGGTGCGCATGCGGCTACCGCGCCGGAATCCAATGTGGTGCTGAAGTCGACCAATCCGGCGCTCAACTCGATCATCCAGAGCGGAACGGAATCCGGCCAGGCCGCCACCGACGACAAGATGCAGCAGCTGGCTTGGTTCCGCCGCTGGTTCCGCCGCTTCTACCATCGCTGGTATCGCCGCTGGTGATCGTTGCGGCGAAACGCGAGTCGCTGGCAAGAAACGAAATGAAGCGCCCGGGCGGGATCTCGGGCGTTTTCCATCTTTTCGGCGCGATCTTGCGTGTCCGCGCGATCTTGGCAGTCGCTCACGAGCGCACGATAATGACCGGGTGACGCCGAACGGCTGCACGAGGGCGAGCGCAAGGCGAGAGCGGGATCGAGCCAGTGAGCAAGCCGGAGAGGCCAGCATGACATCTGCCGATATCCCCGCCGCCGCATCGGAGGCGATGCTCCGCCGCTTTTCGACGTCGCCGATGGCGTCGCGCCCCTTTACATTCATTCTCGTCAAGCTAGCGTCACGCTGCAACATCAAGTGCACCTATTGCTACTGGTTCCGCGACGCGATGGTCTACCAGAA
>Ga0335073_10001460_pt1 | contig 31582 bp, 28 predicted proteins | sample Lox_Sample_22_FD_207093 | JGI IMG/M metagenome (GOLD analysis project Ga0335073, IMG submission 207093) | Soil microbial communities from Loxahatchee National Wildlife Refuge, Florida, United States - Lox_Sample_2.2 | ecosystem: Environmental > Terrestrial > Soil > Wetlands | place: USA... | reverse complement strand
GAGTTCGGCGTCCCCGCCGACGCGGGACAAGGCCATTTCACGATCCAGGACGGGATTCATCAAAGGTGCGCTCACAAAGGGCTCATCGGCAAGCCGAACTTATTTTATAACGTGTATCATGGTCGGCTTGGAATCGCTTGCGGTGCCGTTTGAAGCCGCGTGGCTGCTCGAGACGCCGCCGCGGGTGGACGAACGGACCATCCTGATCCTGACGATGCATGGTTACGGCTCGAATCCCGAGGCCATGCTGCGCCTGACCGCGGCCGCGGCCCCGGAAAATTGTGTTATCGCCAGCCTGCGCGGCCCCAACCAGCATTATCTTTCCTCGACGCCCGCGGGCGGTCCAGCGGGAAACGACGTCGGCTACAACTGGGGCACGAGCCGTCATCCGGAGTTGAACATCCGTCTGCATCACGACATGGTGCGCGCGGTCGCAGGGGAATTGCGGAACCGTTTTTCGATTCCGGCCCGGCGCACATTGCTGCTGGGATTTTCGCAGCCGGTCGGCCTGAATTACCGGCTGATCGGAACCTTTCCCGAAGAAGCCGGCGGCGTAGCGGGCCTTTGCGGCGGCGTCCCGAAGGATTGGGAAGAAGACAAATATCATCCGGTGACCGCGCCGATTCTTCACATCTCGCGCAGCGAGGACGAATTTTTTCCAACGGAAGTCGCGCGCGGTTTCCCGGACCGTCTGCGCAAGCATGCCGCCGATGTCGAATTTCATTTATTACCGGGCGGCCATCGTTTCCCGTCAGGCGCCGCGCCGATCCTGCGCGCCTGGATGCGGCGTGTTTTCGGGGCATGATATTCTGATGAAAAGAAGCCACCCTAGCTCAGTTGGTAGAGCGGCTGATTCGTAATCAGCAGGTCTCCGGTTCAAGCCCGGAGGGTGGCTCCATATCGAGTTGGGTTCAATCCGCCGGCATTTCTGAACCGTTCGGCTTCTTCTTCGACTAATCCAGGATTCGACGGCAACGCGTACGCTCTCAGGCACCGATTTAGTGCTCCAGCGTAGTCTTGGCGTTCGTGCGCTGGCTGCACATTTTAAGGTACAATGTACTAAGCACGGTACATGTACATCCGATGGCGGACGATCCTCAGCCGAAGAAAATCCCGCTGATCTTCTTCCGCACGATAACCGGCAGCGAGCCGGTGCGGGAATGGCTGAAGGACCTGCCAACGAGGCGCTCGGCGCGCGTGTTGCACTGCACGGGTTAATCAAGAAAACTCGCGCACACACCAGATGATGATTTGGCGCTGGCGCGGAACGCAAGAACGAGTTGGAGCAATGAGCAAGAAACACATGGGATCGAGCATCGATGACTTCCTCAAAGAGGAGGGCATTTTCGAGGAGGCGCAAGCGCAGGCGGTCAAGGAAGTGGTAGCGTGGCAACTCGCCGAGGCCATGAAGAAGAAAAAAATCTCGAAGAACAAAATGGCCACGCTGCTGAAGACGAGCCGCACCCAGGTTGACCGTCTCCTCAGCGCAAAAGACGACATCACACTTTCGAGTCTGCAGCGAGCGGCGGCGATAGTAGGCCGCCGCGTCACAATCGAACTGGTCTAATACTTTCAGTAGGTTGCGGGTGCAAACGCATCACTGAATCATTACCGGCAGGCTTTGCCGGTCGGCCGTTTTTGCGGGTCGTCCGCGGTCAGGAAGACCCTGCTAGCGGGCCGATACCTTGCTGACCACGCCATGGATCGGCTGCGTCCCGAAATGTCCCGTGGCCGGCCCGGTGTAAACCAGCGTCAGGTTCGAAAAATCCACCTCCGATCCTCCGATCACGCAAATCTGGAGCATCGACGAGCCTTTGGACTCGAAGGCCGCCGGACTTCCGTTGCCAGAGGTGGTCGCCGGTCCGCTCACGACAACGCCGGGGCCAGTGGTGGCTGGACTGTTGGTGGGACACACGCTGGTATCGTAACTGACCGCGGCGTTCGACACGACGATGTGATGCGTGTGCGGGCTGCGCGTAGCCGGGTTGTTCGGGTCCACCTGCGTGGCGCCGGTGATGCCGTAATCCGAGGTCATCATGGTCAGGTCCGCCGTGAAGTTCGCCGTTCCGGATCGCTGCACCTCGAGCGACCATTGTCCGCGAATTTCCCACGGGCCGCCGGAAATGTTCGCAGGGGAGTAGTCGTTGATCACTCCGCTGAAGTTCACCGTGCGCAGATCCTGAGCGCTCAATAACGCAGCCGCGACTCCGCAGATTGCCGCCACTTGTCTGATTCTCATGATTCCTCCTGGTTTGGTACCATCCGGCAACCACGATGCGGCGAGTCGCGGAAAAGAGCAAGCGCGGTCAGGTTGAAAGCCTGTTTCATACAATCCCACGCCGCTGAAAACAGGTGATATTCTCGAAACGTGCCGATCGCCTCCGCAGATCCGAAGACCGCGCGCCGCGAGCTCGAACGGGTACTGGCGAGCCCCGGTTTCCATCGGAATGAACGCATGAGCCGCTTCCTCCGCTACCTGGCCGAGCGGTGCCTGGAAGGGAACGCGAGCCAGCTCAAGGAATCGGTAATCGCGGTCGAGGTGTTCGACCGCAAGCCCGATCACGACCCGTCGCACGACTCGATCGTCCGGACGGAAGCCGGCCGGCTGCGGGCGCGGCTGGCGGAATATTACCTCGGCGATGGAAAAGACGATCCGATCGTCATCGAGCTGCCCAAAGGCGGATATGTTCCGGGGTTTCGACCGCGCCAGAAGAGGATTCGCCGCAACGTATGGCTTACCGTGACTGCGGCGGCGGCCGTTCTCGCCATCGCCGCAATCGCCTGGCTGGAGGAAACCGAGCGCTTCTGGAGAAACCCGATCGCCGAAGCGCGTTTCGAGCTGGTGACCGATTTCGACGGAACCGAGCAGGCCGCCGCGGTGTCGCGTGACGGAAAATTCGTTGCGTTTTTGTCCAACCGGGACGGGCAGACGGACGTGTGGGTGACGCAGCCGGGCTCGGGGCATTTCGAGAACCTGACCCGCGGAACCGCGCCGGAGCTGGACAATCCATCGGTTCGGACTTTGGGATTTTCGCCGGACGGGTCGCTGGTCACGTTTTGGGTTCGCAAGGCGGCGGATGCGGGCGGCCAGATCGGAATCTGGGCCGTGCCGACGCTTGGCGGGGCGCCGCGGCTGTATCTTGAAAACGCCGCGGAGTTCGATTGGTCCCGGGACGGCCTCCGGCTGGCGTATCATACGCCGGCTCCGGGAGATCCTCTGTTCGTTTCCGACGGCGCACCGCACGCGCAGGCGCATCCGATTTTTTCCGCGCCGGCCGGCCTGCATTCGCACTTTCCAACGTGGTCCACCGATGGCCGGTTTATTTATTTCGTCCAGGGCGCGCTTCCGGACAGGCTGGACGTGTGGCGGATCAAGCCGCAAGGTGTACCGCCGGAACGGATCACTTCGCACAACCAGCGTGTGAGTCATCCGGTCGCGCTCGACCGGCGAACGCTGTTGTACCTGGCGAGCGGCTCCGACGGCTCCGGGCCATCGTTGTACAGCATCGACGTCGAGCGGCGAATTCCCCACCGGCTCACGTTCGGGCCGGACCGGTACACTTCGCTCGCCGCGACGGCCGATTCCCGGCGGCTGGTTTTGACGCGCGCCAGTCCCAGGCGGTCGCTGTGGCGGATGCGAATCGGCGATTCGGGCGGGGACGCTCCGGCTCGAGTTTCTCTGACGCCCCCCACCGCCTTCTCGCCGCGGCTGGGGCCCGATTATCTCATTTGCGTAGCGCCGTCAGGCTCGGGCGAAAGCATCTGGAAGCATAACGGCGCGGATACCGAGCTATGGAACGGTCCCGGAGCGCAAGTGATCGGAAGCCCGGCGATCTCGCCCGACGGCGGCCGAATCGCGTTTTCGGTTCGTCAAGGATCGCATTCGCTGCTGTATGTCATGCAGGCGGATGGCACGAACACGCGTGTGGTGGCCGATTCGCTCGATTTGCAAGGTTCGCCCGCGTGGAGTCCGGACGGGCGATCGATCACCTCGGCGGCGAACGATCGCGGCACGCCTCATTTGTTTGCGATTCCCGTCGACGGCGGCGGTTCGGCGGTGCTGGTGCGCGATTACTCCATCGATCCCGCATGGGAGCCTTCCGGGCGATTCGTGGTTTACTCCGGTCCGGATATCGGCACGACGTTCCCGGTGAGCGCGGTGACGCGCGAGGGTGCGGCGCACGCGCTGCCGCACGTCAGTACGCTGACGCGCGGCGCCCGTCATCTGAAATTCCTGGCGGGAGGACGCGAGCTGGCGTATCTACGCGGAAGAATCGAGCACAAGGATATCTGGATCGCGGACCTGGAGACCGGCGGCGAACGGCAGGTCACGCGCCTGCCCGCCGATTTCGATATTCGGGACTTCGATATTTCCGAGGACGGCCGCGAAGTCGTGCTGGAACGGGTGCGGGAGCGTTCCGACATCGTGCTGCTGGATCTGCCGCACTAGCAGGGTGGAGGCGTAGTGCGTGAAATCTGCGTTGATTGCGACGGATGGGGAGCCCCCGCCATGACTGGCGGGGCTGTAGGTGCGCGTTACAGCCCTGCCAGTCATGGCGGGGGCACATCGCGAATCAACGCAGATCTCAACGCACTACCCGTTTGTGAAGTATCAGCGATCAATCCCGGAGCGTGCTAGACTCAAGACGAGCAATCAGCCTTGGGGTTGCACCGTTTTCGGTTCGCACCCGGGTCCCCATCACTGCCCTGCGACAGCCCGACGTCTGGAAGGGATCTATCCATGAGGGCAAATAACGCGTGTCTTATACCGGGGCGGCTGCCGTCCTGCGGTAAGGAGCGTTCAAAATGAGGTTCTATAACCCGACTTTTCTGTCGCGGTGTCCGCATTGCAGCTCTGTCGATTTTCGAAGCGTCGGTGTCCGAAACGCCCTGGAGAGGGCATTGTACTGGTTGCTTCGCCCCCAACGGTGCGGTCTTTGCGGTCATCATTTCTTCCTGCTGCGCTGGTTGGTTCCGGTCAGTGAAACGACGTGATGGAAAACCAAAAGAAGTGAGCGATGGCGAAAATTCACGAATATCTTCTGGTTCTGGCGGACGGTAAATACGAAATCACGAAATCCAACGGGCCGATCTGCTTCCAGCAAGCGCGGCAGGAAGTCGGCGGACACCTGGCGACTTTTGATCCCCAGGTCGGGAACGGATTCACGGCTCAAATCAATGAAGACGGGAGCCGGTTGAATCTTCCCCTGAACGCAGTTTTTAAAGATGTCGCCGGAAGCGTATTAATCGGCCGAACCCACGGAACAGCGATGTGGGGATTGACGGCGGGTCAGCGCGACGAGCTTCTGGTTCAGCTGAAGCTCAGCGGAGACCGGCGTTCCTGGTAACGGGCCGGAAAGGGAAAACGCCGCCGCCGGAAACAGGGCGAAAGACAAAGATTGGAGAGAACCGATGTCCAAGATGTGTGGCGATACTGCTCGTTTCTACCGGATTCGAGCGCAGAGAAACAGAAGACGTGCTCGCATCCGCGAACTGCGTGCGGAAATTGAAGCCCGCAAGGCCGCTTCCGCGCGCCTGGTCGAAAAGCCGACGGCTTAACGATGCATCCCGGACCTCCCATCTATCGTCCGGCGGATCCGCAGGAACCGAAACAACACAACCATGGTCGAACCTATCGCTGCAAGATGGTTCCCTTTGTGGGACCCACGGAATACGGCGAGTGGTTTGCGACTGAATCGGAAGTGCAGATGGCGATGCGGAGTCTGGTTCGAAAGCTCGGAACACGGTATTACTGCGAAACGAAGAAGACCACCTGCCCGGAATGCGAAGCGGACGGAGATGCGAAAGTAATCTCCGTGCTATAAATATCGATCTGTTTGGGAGAGCTGCCGGATTCAGACGCCGTGATGCCGCGCGCTTTTGTGGCGGGGAGCGAACGATCTGGATTTTCTATGGCGCGCAACCGAAGGCATCTCGACCACCCGAGCTGGGTGCTTCGGTTCCCGTGGAATCTCGTTCGATACTTCGCGCCGGAGCAGCTTCGTTTTGATGGTGCGCTCGATGCGAACCACTTCCTCGCGCTCGGTGCGGGTCGCGAAGGTCGAGGCGGTCCCGCTCGCTCCGGCGCGTCCGGTGCGGCCTACGCGGTGGATGAAATCCTCGGGCGCCTGGGGCAAATCGTAGTTCACTACGTGCGCGATTCCTTCGACGTGGATGCCGCGCGCGGCGACATCGGTGGCCACTAAGACGCGATAGGACCGGTCTTGAAAGCCCCGCAAAGCCTGATTTCGCTGATTTTGGGTGCGGTCACCGTGAATGGCCGTGGCCTTCAGTCCTTCGCGCGAAAGCTTCTTCGCCAGCCGATCCGCCCCGCGCTTGGTGCGCGCAAAGACGAGAAAGGAACCCTCCTCCTCACGCAGCATGGAGGCGAGCAGGCCCAGTTTGCGGTCCTGTTCCACCTCATAGACGTGCAGCTCCACTTTGTCGATCGGTGTGGTGGTCGACCCGACGGTGACCCGCACGGCGTTACGAACGTGGCTTTCGACAAGGTGCTTGACGGAGCTCTCCATGGTCGCGGAAAAGAACAGCGTCTGTCGCTCCGCCGGCATGGCCGCCAGCAGCTTTTCGATCACCGGCAGGAAGCCCATATCGAGCATCCGGTCGGCTTCATCCAGAACGAGAATCTGAACGCGCCGAAGATTGATCAGCTTGCGACCTAAAAAATCGAACATTCGGCCGGGCGTTGCGATCAGGACCTGCGCGCCTTTGCGAATCGTTTGCAGTTGCGTCTGCTCATTCAAGCCGCCGACGCAGATGGCGGCGTGAATCCCGGAGCCAAGGGCGAGCATGGCGAACGTTTCATGGATCTGAATGGCGAGTTCGCGGGTTGGGGCGAGCACGACCGCGCGAATCCCCGGAGGAGCGGGGCTCGCGGCCAGGCGCTCGATCATCGGGATAACGAAGGCGAGCGTTTTGCCCGTTCCGGTTTGGGCAGTCGCGACTACGTCGCGCCCTTCGAGGGCCGGTGGAATCGCCGCCGCTTGAATGGGTGTCGAGTGGACGAAGCCGTGCTTCGCCAGGTTGCCCTTCAACAGGGCAGAAAAAGATTGTTCAGAGAATGTATTCATTTCATTGGGATGAGATCGGCGACCCAGTCACCGATTCATCGCGTACGAATGGAGGGAGACAAGACCAACGTCTAACTCTTTCATTGTATCATCGATTCACTTACGGTGCGTGGCGGGCCGGTCGATAATCTCAAGGCAGAACATTGAAGGACGCCGCCGTTGCGGACACCGACTTCAACGGGTGTATTCTTCGGGCAGGCACCTGCAATTCCGGCATGGGCCGGCCATGAAACAGTCTGCGGCAAGGAATCGCCAACCATCGTGCCCACGAGGTGGCGCGGTTGCGGCGCGCGCTGTCGCTGGAGATTCCGGTGCTGGCATACATCTGCCGATATAACTTGGAGATAAAAACGAACGCCAGCCGCGCCCGCAAACAGGACGCACACCGCGAGCGTTTCCACACAGAAGCGAAACTGTAGAACCGGTCCCACACGTTCTGAGTTCTCTGCCGCATCTCCTCGGAACTCATGGTCGGATGCGGCATAAACATCTTAGGTCTGGACTCCGCGGGAATGAGCCAGTAACGTGTAATCGGTATGCCTTCAACCAGCGGCACGTCCGTGCCAAACGACTTCTCCCAGCGCTGGAAATCGACGGTGCCGGCGAACGGCGTAAGCATAACGAATTGGGCAAAGGTGAGTCCCGATTCCTGCGCCAGCTGATGGGTCGCTTCAAACGTATCTTCGCGGTCCGTAGGCAGGCCGAAGATGAATGATCCAAGCACATGCACGCCGTGCCGCTGAAACGTCTGGAGCTGCTGAACCAGGTCGGCTCCGGAACGATTGAAATCCTTAAAAACCGCTTTCAACCCTTCCGCCGTAACGGCCTCGACCCCCACCAAAGCGCCGCGAATCCTGGCCCTTTTCATGGCATCGAGGAATTGCGTATCCTCGGCGGCTTCCATAGTGATCTGGGTGAAGAATGTCAGATCATCGGGAAGAGCGGACAGGCGCTCCATCAATTCAAACCGCTCCTCGCGCACGGCTTGCAAACGGGCGAGTTTTTCCTGGTTGCCCTGGCGTTCCGCGAGCTCGAGATCGGTGAAAGTGACGGGATAAAAGTTATCATCCGCCAAGGCAATAAAACGGAATCCGAGCCGGCGCAACGCAACCACTTCGTGAACGACGACATCGGAGGTTCGCTGCCGCGGCCGCTGACCATCCGTTCGCCAGACCGAACAGAAGGAACAATGCTTGGCACAGCCCCGAACCGTTTGCACGGATGCCCACATGTAGCGATCCTTGGGCAGCAGATCCCATCGCGCGGCGGTAAAATCCTCGGGCTCAACGCGGCCGCCCTCATAAATCTGGCGGGGCGACTGGTTCAGGCAATCTTTCAGCGCTTCACTCCAGACGAGATCGCCATCGCCTTTGACGACCGAGTGTGCTCCGCCAAGTTCCAAAGCCTCGCCGGGATAAAGAGAGGCGTGAATGCCGCCGAAAATGACGAACGCGCCACGGGCGCGGGCGATCCGGCCGATTTCGTAACCCCGGAGGGCGTTCCCCGTATGGATTCCAATTCCCACGACATCACCGGGCTGGATTCGCTCAGGATTCAGGCGATCGAGGGTCTCGTCGCAAATCTCGGGATCCCCAAACGAGGCGGGCGTCGCCGCCGCAAGGACGTATAACCAACGAGGAGTGATAACGGCGATGCCAAACGCGGTGTCGCTTGGGTTGACCAGGTGTACTCTCAGGAAAGCTCCTTGGGAGGCACGTGCGATTGGTCAACGCGATTCAAGCGTATCGGCAGCAGAACTCGACCTCGATCAGCACTTGAGTCACCGGCTTAGTTTAGCACGCACGACTGCGGACAAACAGAAACGTATGCACAAAACGCTAATAATATGTTGTTAATTTGCGCGTCGAGAGATCGGAGTGGAGAAGATGGACCTTTTGTAGGTCGAGATACGACACGCTCCGTCAGTGATCCTTACAACGGCAGGGTGCTGGAAAAGGGGACAGACCGCTCTGTCCGCGGCCATGGCCGCACGCGGCGTGGATGACTTACAGGCGGGGACAGAGTAGTCTGTCCCCTTTTTCATTACAACAGTAGGGTGCTGCGCAGTAAATTCTGCACGATTCAAGAAGATTCTGGCGTAGGCACCAGTAGTTATGTCATACTGACTGAGACCTACTAAAACTAACAGTTGGCTGGGCGCAGGAAGCCGGTGCGCATCGAAGATCGTGCTGTGTTTGCCGCCTCGCTCCTCTGAGGTGTATGGATGCAGCGACGTGCCGCGATTTGCGCGATGCTGGGGTTGCCGTTTGCAAAAAAACTCGGCGCGGGGGTTCCCGTCCGTCCGGCCAATGACGATTTCCTCGAAGATCTCTCGCATCGCGCGGCGCGTTATTTTCTGGAACAATCCGACCCTGCGACTGGTCTGGTGCTGGATCGCGCGCGTTCCTGGGGCGATCGCGTTTACGGCTCGGCTGCGAATATCGCCAGCATCGCGGCCACCGGCTTCGGCCTGAGCGCGCTGGCCGTTGCCGCCGATCGCGAATGGATTCCGGAATCGGAAGCGCGCGAGCGCGCCCGCGTCACACTGCGGTTTTTCGCCGATCACGCGCCGCATCAGCGCGGCTGGTTTTATCATTTTCTCGACGCCTCGACCGGCGAACGGGCGTGGAGTTGCGAGATTTCCTCCATCGACACGGCGCTGCTGGTGGCCGGCATGCTGACGGTGCGCGAGCGATTCGCCGATCCGGAAATTTCGCGGCTCGCTTCGCGCATTTATCAGCGCATCGATTTTCCCTGGATGCTGGACGGCGATTCCCATCTTCTGTCGCACGGATGGACGCCGGAAGCCGGGTTTTTAAAATACCGGTGGGACCGTCTTTCGGAGCTGCCGCTACTGTATCTTCTGGCGATCGGATCGCCCACCGCGCCGATCACGCCCGCCGCGTGGTACGCCTGGCAGCGGCCCAGCGAAAAATACGCGGGATTCACCTTCTGCCCCGCGCCGGTGCTGTTCTGCCTGCAATACCCGCAAGCCTGGCTGGATCTGCGGGCGATGCGCGACGCCGGTCCTTCGGGCATCGACTATTTTGAAAATTCCAGCGCGGCCACCCGCGCGCATCGCGCCTATTGCCTGAGCCTGGCGCCGCGGTTTCCACGCAGCTATTCGGAAAACGTATGGGGCATCACCGCGTCCGACAGCGCGCGCGGTTATGTGGCGTGGGGCGATTCGCCGACGCGCGCGCGGGTGGACGGCACCGTGGTTCCGTGCGCTGCGGGAGGGTCGCTGATGTTCGCTCCCGATATCTGCGTGCCCGCGCTGAGGACCATGCACGAGCGCTTCGCCGAACGCATCTGGGGCCGCTACGGTTTCTGCGACGCCTTCAATCCGACCACCGGCTGGGTGGATACCGACGTGCTCGGCATCGACCAGGGAATTACGCTGTTGAGCGCGGAGAATCTGCGCGGCGCAAGCGTGTGGCGCTGGTTCATGCGCAATCCCGAGGTGCCCAGGGCGCTCCGACTCTGCCGCTTTGAGCGCGATTACGATCAGAAAGCGGCGGTGGTGCGCCGCGACATGCTGACCCGGTTTTTGACGGATCGCCGACGGTGACGTTTGCCGGATCAGCTGGCCGGGTTCTTTTTTCTATGGAATTAGCCCGTGGCGCGCAGGCCTGGGCCTGTCCACAAGCCCTGGCTGCCACCCGCACCGCGTAATTCGTGACGCGATTGATCGATGCCGGCCATCCAATCCGGTGGAGGCCTTATGCTCGCAACTCATACGGAGAGCCCCATCCTTGAGGTTCAGCGGCTCGGACAATCGGTTTGGCTCGATTACATTCGCCGCGACCTGATCACCAGCGGCAAACTCGCGCAACTGATTCAGGACGGCATCACCGGCCTTACCTCAAACCCGGCGATTTTCGAAAAAGCGATCGCCGAAAGCGACGACTACGATGAGATCCTCGGCACATTACGCGGCCAGAAAATTTTCAACCCCGCCGAGGTGTACGAAATCATCGCAATCCGCGACATTCAGGACGCCGCCGGCCTGCTGCGTCCGGTTTACGATCGTACTCGCGCGCGCGACGGTTATGTCAGCCTGGAAGTTTCGCCGCTGCTCGCCAACGACACCCACGCGACCATCACCGAAGCCCGGCGGCTGTGGAGAACGGTGAACCGGCCGAACCTGCTGGTGAAAGTTCCCGCGACCCCGGCGGGCATTCCCGCCATCGTGCAGTTGATCAGCGAAGGAATCAACGTCAACGTAACGTTGCTGTTTTCGCGGGAGGTTTATGAACAGGTCGCGTGGGCGTTCATTGGCGGTCTCGAAAAAAATCCGGACCCTTCCGGCATTGCGAGCGTGGCCAGCTTCTTCGTCAGCCGCGTGGATACGCTGGCCGACAAAATGATTGAAGAGAAGCTGAAAACGGGCGACGCGGATCAGCGCGAGCGACTCCATTCGCTGCTCGGACGCGTGGCCATCGCCAATGCCAGGCTCGCCTATCAGCGCTACCGGCGCATCTTTTCCGGTCCGCGCTGGAAGGCGCTGGCGGCGCGCGGGGCGCAAACGCAACGCGTGCTGTGGGCCAGCACGTCGACCAAGAATCCCAAGTACCGCGACGTCATTTATGTCGAGGAGTTGATCGGTCCGGACACGGTGAACACGATGCCGCCCGCCACCATCGAAGCGTTTCGCGATCACGGGCGCCCCCGGCCTTCGCTTGAGGAACACATCGACCAAGCGAAACGCGTGATGGAGGATCTGGACGCATCGGGAATCTCCATCGGCCAGGTGACCGATCAGCTCACTACCGACGGCATTCGTCTTTTTGCGGAGCCGTATCAGAAACTGCTGGCGTCGATCGAAAAGAAGTTACACGAGTCCTGAGCCCGCCGGGGCTTCTCCGCGCGACACAAGCCTGACGGCTTACGTTACTCCGAAACGACAGCGCCGGTTACAATGGGGCTTCATGGGCCGCATCCGGATCCTTTCCGACATCGTCGCCAACAAGATTGCGGCCGGCGAGGTGGTGGAACGGCCGGCGAGTGTCGTTAAGGAGCTGCTGGAGAACTCGCTCGACGCCGGAGCCAACGAACTGCGCCTGGAAGTGGAAGCCGGCGGACGCCGTCTGATCCGGCTCGCCGACGACGGTTGTGGAATGAATCGCGATGACGCGCTGCTCGCTTTCGAGCGCCACGCCACCAGTAAGCTTTCTGACGTAAAAGACCTGGTCTCGATCGCCACCTTGGGCTTCCGGGGCGAAGCGTTACCGTCCATCGCGTCGGTTTCGCGGCTGGTGCTCGAAACCAAAACGCCGGAGCAGGACGTCGGCACGATGGTCGAAGTGGCCGGCGGAAAAATTCTCAAATGCGAAGACGCGGCGCTGGCGCGCGGCACCACCATCACGGTTCGCGATCTTTTTTATAATGTTCCGGCGCGGAAAAAATTCCTGCGCTCGGAGCAGACCGAAATCGCGCACATCGCTTCGCTGGTGACGCATTACAGCCTGGCGCACCCGGCGAAAACGTTTGTCCTGCGCCACAATCATTCCGAGCTTCTTTCGGCGGCGCCGGTCGCCACGCTTCGTGAACGCGTGTTTCAGGTGTTCGGAGGCCAGGTGCTCGAAGACCTGGTCGATTTGGGCGATCAATCGCGCGAGCTGAAATTGCCGGTGGATGAAAGCGAAACCGTCGAGCGGCGCTTCCGCCTGCGCGGTTTCGTCAGCGGTCCGCAGGTGCAGAAACTGAATCGCAACTCGATTTATCAGTTCGTGAACGGCCGCCTGATTCGCGACCGTCTGCTGCTGCACGCCATCTCCTCCGCGTATCACAATCTGATTCCGCCGGCGTGTTATCCCTTCGCGCTGCTGTTTCTCGATTGCGATGCGGAAGAGGTTGACGTGAACGTGCATCCGTCGAAAACGGAAGTGCGTTTCCATCACGGCTCGCTGGTGCACGATTTCGTTCGCGACACCATTCGCGGGACCTTGATGGCGCAGCGGCCGGCGCCCCGGATTCCGGCGCCCACTCCGCCGCAGCCGGGCGCTTCGCTGCCGTATTCCGATTTCACGCAGCGCATGGAAAATTTCACAGCCGCCATGCCGGTTGATGTTCTCGAAATGCCGGAAGAACCCTCCGCGCTCCCGGAATTTAACTTGCAGCGGCCGTTATCTCCCGCGCCGCGTCTCGATTTTTCCGAAACCGTGGCGACGGCCGCGGCGCCGCGCCTGGCCGTTCCGGAGACGCACGGTCCGCTGCTCGACGGCACCTATGCGCCGGAGCCGGAAAGCCTGGACGCGTTGAAGGATCTGCGCCCGCTCGGCCAGATTCACGACAGCTTCATCATCGCCGCCGGACGCGACGGTTTGTGGATCATCGATCAGCACGTCGCGCATGAACGGATTCTGTTCGAGCAGGTGCTGGCCGCGCGTTCCAATGGCGGCGTCGAATCGCAGCGTTTGCTGGTGCCGCCGGTGATCGCGCTGAGCGCCGCGCAGCAGATCGAATACGCGCGCATCGCCGGCGAACTGTACGCGCTCGGCTTTGAAACCGAGCCGTTCGGCAACCGGACCATTGCGCTCAAAGCCGCGCCGGCCGGCATCGGTTCGGGCGACCTTGAAAAGGTGGTGTTCGAAATTCTGGAGATTTCCGAAAGCGAGCTGCGGCGCGCCTCGCTCGACGATCTGCGCCGCGCGATTGCGGCGTCGATCGCCTGCCGCGCCGCGATCAAGATCAACACGCGGCTGGAGCCGGCTAAAATCGACTGGCTGCTGCGGTCGCTGGCGGCGACGTCGTGCCCCATGAGTTGTCCGCACGGCCGGCCCATCGCGCTGCGCTATGCGACACGCGATATTCTGAAAAGTTTCCACCGCATTTGAACGCAGTCGGCTACTCAGGAGAATCGATGGAATACCTAAATCTCGGATCGGCCGGGTTGAAAATTTCCCGGCTCTGTTTCGGCGCGATGAGCTACGGCTCGAAGAAGTGGCGGGAGTGGGTGCTCGAAGAAGACGATGCGCGGCCGTTTTTCCGCCGCGCCGTCGAGCTGGGCTTCAATTTTTTCGACACCGCCGACATGTATTCGACCGGCGTCAGCGAAGAGATCACCGGGCGCGCGCTCAAGGAATTCGCCGGCCCGCGCGAAACCTACGCCATCGCCACCAAGGTTTTTAACGCCATGGGCGACGGTCCCAATGAGCGCGGTTTATCGCGCAAGCACATCATGCACTCGATCGACGCGAGCCTGCGCCGCCTGGGCACCGATTACGTCGACCTGTACATCATTCATCGCTTCGACCGCGAAACGCCGATCGAGGAAACGCTGACCGCGCTCCACGACGTGGTCAGAGCCGGCAAAGCGCTGTACCTGGGGGCGTCGTCGATGTATGCGTATCAGTTCCTGAACATGCTCGCAACCGCGGACCGGCTGGGATTGACGCGCTTCGTTTCCATGCAGAACCACTACAATCTCGCCTATCGCGAAGAAGAGCGGGAAATGATGCCGCTGTGCCGCGAGGAAAAAATCGCGGTGACGCCGTGGAGTCCGCTGGCGCGCGGGTTTCTGGCCGGCAACCGGCGCGCGCAGGATTTCGGCGACACGGTGCGCGCGAAAACGGACGCTTACGGCCAGAAGATGTACTATCAGCCGTCCGATTTCAAAGTTCTCGAACGGCTCACCGAGGTTGCGAAAAAGCGCGGTGTGCCGAACACGGTGATCGCGCTGGCGTGGTTATTGCATCAGCCCGGCGTCACGTCGCCGATCATCGGCGCGACCAGGTTGCCGCATCTCGAAGAATTGGTGAAGGCGCTGGACGTGAAGCTGGAGGCGTCGGAGCTGAAGGCGCTCGAAGAGAAGTATGAGCCGCATCCGGTGTTGGGATTCAGTTAGAACCATTTCACTGTTTATGCAGACCAGGAAGTGGCGTAAGCCGTCCGGCTTGCGTGATTCGCGCGAGCCATTGGGACGCGTATAACGCAAGCCTGACGGCTTACGCCACTTCGCCGGCGGATGCTGATTTTTTTTTGCGTGTCTCTCAATCGGCGCGATGGAATAAGCCGACGTAAGCGGCCTTCCCGCGAATGTGCCCGGCCATCGCCTGCATGATCTCCGTGCGGATCGCCTGCACGTTCGGGTTCGGCTCCTGCGGACCTTGCGGGTTCACTTTTACGTCGATCATCGTATCCAACGCGTACAATTGCAGAATGTAATGATGCAGCGGACCGGAGGCCGGCGCGCCCGGTCCGCGATAGCGTGATCCGCTCACGCTGATCTGCCGCGTGCCGTCCGGAAGCTCGAATCCGTCGGGCTGGCCTTGCGCGATGCCGGTCGCTTTCGCGGGAATGTTCCACAGCATCCAGTGCAGAAGAGCATCGGTCGAGCCATTCACCACCGTATCCGCGTCGGTGAACGTCAACACGAAACTCACGGTGCCCTCCGGCGGAGCGCTCCACTCGATCGCCGGCGAAATTTCCGGACCCGACTGGGTATAGCGCGACGGAATCATTCCGCCGTCGGGCCACGCGGTGGTAATCAGCGTCAGGTTCTGGATGCCGCCGCGTCCGCCGCGCCCGCGCCCGCCGCGACCACCCCTGCCGCCGCGCGACTGACCGAGCGCCAGTCCGGCGACCGCCAACAATACCAAAATCCAGCGCATAAAAATTTATCTCCGAAACTCCGGATGAGCCTTCAGCCACGCGTCGTAGCGCATCCGCAGCGTCTTCACCGGATCCAGATCCTCGCCCGGCTTGATCTGAAATTGCGGACCCATGTTCGGCTGCGAAACAGTGATATACATCGCGTATTTTCCGTTGTTGTGCGAATTGGGCGCGCTGGCGGGACCGTTGGTGTCGCCCGGATCGGCGGCCAGAATATAGGCGACCAGTGAGGTTCGCCGGGTACAGGGAATGTCCTTCGATTCGGGTGGAACCGCGGGAACTTCGCAGGTGCAGCGGCTGTCGCCACCGGCCGCATCGGCCGCTTCCATCGCCGCCATCACCCGATCGGTGACGCCGCCCGAGGCGGCCAGGAACGCCTTCACTGCTTTCGGCACCACCTGATCCGACCGCAAAATATTTCCCTGGATCGAATAAAAAATCTCGGTTCCCGGAACCTGGCCGTGCAGGTCCTGGGTGACGAATCCGTTGCTTAATCCGGAATGCCCGGCCATGCGGCCCTGCAAATCGACGATACCGAATTGCCGGCTTTGAAATCCCGGGTCCTGGCTGAGCATTTCGATGATCCGCGCCGGATCGGTGCCGCGCTGCAATTCATCGAACACCAGCGTCTGGTTCTGGTGCGTGGCCGAATCGACGCCGGCTTGGCACGCCGCGACGCCTTTGCCCGGCACGACCACCGCCTGCACGTCTTTCAAAAAATCGTCGGTGGTGCCGGTGCAGGTGGACGAAGAAATCACCACGCGTCCGGTGCTTCGATCCACCGCGACCACCGACCACGTGGCGAACGCCGAAGCCTCAAAGACGCACAGCAAAAACAAAAAGGATCGCATAACTTAATCTTCCAGAGGATGCCCCAAAACTCCCGACTACCCGCTTGCTGGCGCGCCCTGCTCAGCAGCGTCGAACAGCGTCGAACAGGGCCGCGGCCATCAGGAAGCGGTTTTTTGAATTCTTCAGCATCCTGTTTCAGAAACAGCCGGAGTTGAGATTGTACAACAAAAAAACGGCGTGCGACACTAACCTTAGGACTATGAAGTTTCTGTTGCCGCTGGTTGTTCTCCCCGCCGCGCTGGTCGCGCAAGGTGTTTCGGCGGATTGGGATGTGTCGAAATCGGTCGCCAGGCTGTCGGCGCAAGCCGCGCGACTGAAGCCGATTCTCGATCAGTTGACGCCGCAGAAATGGGTCGCCAAAGGCGCGCCGCAGACCTACGTGCAGCAGTGGAAAAGCGCCGAAAACGAGCTGACCTACCTGGTCCAGTCGGCGCAGGCGCTCGAAAAACAGCCGGAGCGGCTGACGCTGGCGCTGGATACTTATTTCCGGTTGCAGGCGCTCGAAACGGAATTGGACTCGCTCGCCGACGGCGTGCGCAATTATCAGAATCCGGCGGTGGGCGATCTGCTGCTGGGCGTGCTTGAAGAAAATTCGTCGAATCGCGACGCTCTGCGCCAGTACATCACCGATCTGGCGGCGCAGAAGGAACAGGAATTTCAAATCGTCGATAAGGAAGCGCAGCGCTGCCGCGGAATTTTGACCCGCCAGCCCGCGCCAAAAAAGCAATGACTGAAATAGCCACCTTCACCTGTAATATCTGCGGCGAACCCTCCACCGAGATCTGCGTTTACTGCACCAAGGACGTTTGCCCCAATCATCGCTGCGAAAAATGCCAGCGCTGTAGCGACTGCTGCCAGTGTGACCTGGAGCGCATGCAGCGCGCATGACGCCACGCGGCGTTGGCCGGACGTCGCGAAAAATTCTAGTCCACGGCCATCGCGGCGCGCGCGCCCTGCGGCCGGAAAATACGTTGCCCGCGTTCGAGTACGCGATTGCGATCGGCGTGGATGCGATCGAGCTCGATCTGGCGGTGACCAGGGACGACGTGATCGTCGTTTCGCACGATCCGCATCTGGCGCCGCCGGTGTGCAGCGGTCCGCGGCCCGGCGCGGCGATTCGATCGCTCACGCTCGGCCAGGTTCGCCTATGGGACTGCGGCAAAATTCGCAATCCGGATTTTCCGAAACAGACGCCGATTCCGGGAACGCGCATGCCGGCGCTCGATGAAGTCTTCGACCTGGCCGCGGGCGGCCAACTTCAATTCAACCTGGAAATGAAGATTTTCCCCGACCATCCCGAGTTGACGCCGTCGCCCGAAGAATTCGCCGCGCTGCTGCTTGATCGCGTGCGCGCGCATCGCCTGGAACAGCGTGTGCTGCTTCAAAGCTTCGATTTTCGTGCGCTGCACGCGATGAAGAAGCTCGCGCCGGAAATTCCGCGCGCCGCGCTGTGGGAAGGCGGGGATCGCGATTTCCTGTCGATCGCGCGTGAAGCCGGCGCCGGCGCGGTTTCCGTGCGCTATCCGCTGGTGACGCCCCAAAAAGTTCGCGCCGCGCACGCCGCCGGACTCCAAGTGCTCGCCTGGACCGCCAACACGCCCGCCGATTGGGAGTCATTAGCTGACGCGCAGGTGGACGCGATCATCACTGACGATCCGGCGGAATTGATCGCTTTTCTGAACAAGAAAGCCCTGCGCGGCGATTTCTAATCGGCCCCCGTGCGGCTGCGCTGCTGATTTTCGAGGATTCAGCAACGTGTGCCAGCATGCCCCACGTGCTTCCCGCAGCTCACTGGCCCGAATTGGTGATCTTCACCAGCGGCCGCTGGCGCTCGGGAACGTCGGCCTTCAGGGTTTGCGGCGCGCGGAAAAAATCGAAGTACGAAACATAATGCACGCAGCTCACCGTGCAGTACGGCGCGCAGGATTTTTCGGTGAGATATTCGCGGCGAATGTCTTCGCGCGTGTATTGATCCAGCGGCTTGGCCGGATAACCGCGCTGCTGCGAGCAGTAATGCACCAGCCCGTCCTCGCAGATGTACATGTAGCGGGCGCCGGCGCGGCAACGCCACTGGTTCGGCTTTCCCTGCGCGATGGCGTCCTGGAAAAAATTGAGCCGCGCGAAATGGCGATTCTCCATCGCTTTCATTTCGTGATAGACGGCGCGTTCCCGGTCGCCCAGCGGGCGAAGCTGGCCGTCGCCGTCGTGAATGATGCCGACCGTCGCCGAAAATCCCAGTTCCAGCGCGCGCTTTCCCACCACCAGCGCGTCGTCGGGATTATGAATCCCTCCGCCGACCACCGAATTGATGTTCACGTGAAATTCGGCGTGCTCGGCCAGGACTTGCAGCTTCTTGTCGAGCACCTTCAGGCTCTTTTTCGAGACGTCGTCCGGCATCACGTTATCGATCGAAATCTGCATGTGATCGAGGCCGGCGCGATTCAGCCGCCGCACCCGGTCCGGCGTCAACAGGTAACCGTTGGTGATCATGCAGGCCAGAACGCCGCGCCCGCGCATGGCCGCGATGATTTCGTCGAGCTGCGGATGCAGCAGCGGCTCGCCTCCGCTAAGCGTCAGGATGCTCGTGCCCAGGTCGGCTAACTTATTGATTCGCGAGACCATGATCTCCAAGGCCACGGGCTTTGAAAAATCGTCGTATTCGTTGCAGTAGGTACACGCCAGGTTACATCGCCGAATGGGGATGATGTGCGCCATGATCGGATGGCGCGTCGACATCGCGCCCTTGGCAATCAAACGCAACTCCCTCATTCGCCGCGTGAAAGACTTCAAACCGCGACGCAGTCTAAAGGCTCGCTCTGGCATCAGGAACTTACCTTATTTAAGCACATGAAACGCGATTCATAAACCGCGATACCGTCTTTGGCGATTTTCGCGGTCCGAACGGCTTGCTTGCCCGGCTAACCGGTTAGATCGTATGTACCTGAGAGTATTTCTCCCGACCTCGCACTTATTCTTGTGTTGGCTCCCTTACCGATTCTTCTGATAGCCTTCTTCGCCCAGGCTGGACCTGATCCGGACATTCTTCAGGTCCACGTGGTCGACGGCGATGGCGCGGTCTATCCCATCGGCAGCCGCGCAACCCGCGGCGTCACGGTTCTGGTCACCGATGAAACCGGGAAACCCGTCGACGGCGCGACCGTCAGTTTCCGGCTGCCCGACGACGGCCCCACCGGCATTTTCGCCAGCGGATCGCGCACCGAAATCGCGACCAGTCACGCCGACGGCCGCGCGACTGCCTGGGGGATGCAATGGAATCGCACGCCGGGGTCGCTCGAGGTTCGCATTACGGTGGTCAAGGGGCACACCCGAGCCGGCACCGTGACCCGGCAATTCCTGACCGATTCACCGGCGGCGGCGAGTGCGCGGGCTGGTCCGCGGCGCTGGCATAAATGGCTCTGGATCACGCTGGCGGTCGCGGGCGCGGCGGCCGGCGGGGTCGCGGCGACGGCGCTGACGGGAAAAACGGCGCCGGCGGCGCCGTCGGCGACATTACAGATCGGCGCGCCGACCATCAATCTGGGGCGGCCATGAAAAAACGGCTGGAGCGGCGGAAGCCGAGTTTTTCAGCGCGTGTGACCGTTCCGGTTTTTGTTTTGGCGCTGGCGATTTCAGCCTGGGCGCAATCCGGCCTGGACCGGCCGCCAATCGGAATGATGCTCGACGCAACGGGCGCGGCGCGGCCGGTGTCGGGTCTGCCGGGAAGCGCGAGCGTGGCCGATCCTACAATGACCGGCGTGGTCGCGCTCGGGTGCGGGTCCTTTTGTTTGATCAAGACCAATTCGTCGCTGATCGCGGCGGGGCAAAGCGTCGCGGCTTCCGCGGGTCCGGCGTTGTTCGCGTTCGATTCGTCGGGCGCGTTCGTGTATTTTTCGCAAACCAGGCAGCTCGCGCGCTGGCAGTCCGGCCAGCTCACTCCGGTCGATTACAACGTTTCCGGCGAAATTGTTTCCATCGCCTCGGTCGGCGGCGTCCCGCAATTCGCCACGCGCCAGGGCGGCGAAATTCAAGTGGTGAGCAACGACGGTGCAGTGATGGACGTATTTCCGCGCGGCGTGGGCCCTTTGATGCTGCTCAGCGACGGGGTATTGTTTTCGACCGGCCGGGCGGTGGTATTGCGGAGGCCGGGCGCGTCCGACATTGAATTTCCTCTGGCGCGCGCGATTTCGTTCACGGCAATGTCGCCGGATTTCATCGAAGTTCGCGCGGCGGCCGCGATTTTCGCGCTGCGCCTCACGCCCGGCCGCGAACAGCTGTTCGAGTTGCCGCAGCCTCTCACCACGCAGCCTCAGCTCAGCCTGTTTACTTTCGATGGCGCCACGGAAACGCCCGTCGGCGCGACTTATAATTACGGCGACATCACCGACGGCGCCAGCTCCGCCGTGCGATTCCGCATCTTCAATAACAGCACCTCCGGGATCGAAGTTTACGGACCCGTGGTGAGCGGCGCCGGATTCGCCATCAGCGCGATCAACGGCACGCCGCCGGTGATCATTCCTCCAGATTCGAGCACGCTCAACTTTTTCGAGTTTAGCGTCACCTTCAGCGCCGACGGCCTCGCGCCGGGAAATTACAGCGCCAGCCTGCAAATCTCCGGACCCTCCATCGCCACCATCAGCGTTCTGCTGCTCGCCACCATGCCGGGAACGTCGTCCCAGCCGGGGCAGCCGCCGGCGGTCACGGTGCTCAACGGCGCGGGATGCTCGCCGAATGGCGTCACCGCGGTCGCGTTCGCCAATGTGAATATCGGCTCGATCGGATTATGCAATTTCACCTTGACCAATCTCAATTCGTTCCCGATCACGATCTCTGCCATTACCGTGACGGCAAACTCCGGCTTCACACTTCAGCAGGCGCCCTCCATGCCGTTGATCCTGAATGCCGGTGAGTCGACGGCCTTTACGGTTCAATTCACGCCGGTCTGCGGGCCAAGCCCGGCCTATAGCGGCGCGTTGAGCATCGTCTCGACTTATTACCCGGGCGGCAACACCTATCCGCTCAGCGGCAACGGGATCACGCTGCCGCTCCCAACGCCTTCGCTGGTCTTCGACGCGCAGAATTTTTCGAGCGTGCAGCAGCATACGCTGTCGATCTCGCTGCCGTCGCCTTCGGCGTGCGGCGCCAACGGCTACGTGAATCTGACGTTCACTCCGGCTGCGAACCTTCCCGACGATTCGACCATCGCCTTCATGAGCGGCAGCACCCGCACCTTGCCGATTTCGGTCGCCCCGGGCAGCGCGCAGGTGCTGATCGGCGGAAACGCATCAGCGACGTTCGCCACCGGAACCACCGCGGGCACCATTTCCTTCTCATTGAGCGGCGTCACCGTGAGCGGCGCCTCGCCCACTGCGTCCTTCACCATCGCGCCCGCGGCGATTTACATCGATTCGGCCAGCGCTTCAAACCAAGCCTACGGGCAACTGAACATCACCGTGGTCGGCTACGACAACACCTATTCGGCCGGGCAGATGACATTCACGTTTTTCGACGGGAACAATCAGCAGGTAGGCCAGCCCATTTCCGCGAATTTTACGTCCAGGTTTCAGGCTCTTTATGCGGGTCAGACGATGGGCAGCACATTTCTGATGCAGGTTTCGTTTCCCGTGACCGGATATTGTGTGCCGTCGACACTGACGCCGGATTGTCCGGCAAACCAGGTGATCGCGACGGTGCAGGCCACTCTGACCAACTCCGCCGGACAGACGCAGACGGGAACGCTGACCTTCCAGTAACGTGAAAGGGTGACGGTTGCGCTGACCATCGCCGGATCGGACCCGAGCGGCGGCGCCGGCATCCAGGCCGACTTGAAAACATTTCACCGCTTCGGCGTTTTTGGCGAAGCCGTGGTCACGCTGATCACGGTCCAGAACACGCGCGGCATCGAGCAGGTTCACCTCCTGCCCGCCGATCTGGTGGAAGCGCAGATCCGCGCGGTGATCGAGGACCTTCCGCCGCGCGCGGCGAAAACCGGGGCGCTCGGCAGCCGCGAAATCGCCGGCCGTATCGCCAAAATGGCGGAACAGTTTGAGTTTCCGCTGGTGGTCGACCCGGTGATGAGCTCGAAAAATGGAGTGAAGCTCGGCGGGCGCATGATGCCCTGCTTTTTGCTGACGCCGAATTTGGAAGAAGCTTCCACGCTCGCCGGATTCGCGGTAGACGATCTCGATTCCATGCGCCGCGGCGCGGAAAAGATTCATTCGCTCGGAGCCGAGAATGTTTTAATCAAAGGCGGACATTTGCGTGGCGACGCGGTGGACCTGCTCTTGGCGCGCGGCGAATTTCACCAATTCCACGCCGCCCGCATCGACACGAGGAGCACTCACGGCACGGGCTGCGCGTACTCCGCGGCGATTACCGCGGAACTGGCCAAGGGAACCGCGCTGGTGGAAGCGGTGCGCCGGGCCAAGCAGTTTGTCACCGATGCGATCCGCACCAATCCGGGTTTGGGGTCCGGCTCCGGCCCGTTGAATTTTTTCGCGTAGCAGACGCTTCGGTGGCGCACGCACTCGTGCGTGCCGCATCGACACTCCTGTCGATGCTTCCTGACGCCCGCAGCGGCGTCGAGATAAGTCTCGACGCGGCACGCACGAGTGCGTGCGCCACAACACAACCTAATGGTCGCGCTCGGTGACCAGGTCGGTTACGGCGAGCAGCGCCCGCTGATAGGTGGACGCCGGAAATTCGCCGATAATCGCGCGGGCTTTTTCGGTGAACATCTGCGCGCGCTCCTTGGCCCGTTCGATGCTGCCATGGCGATGCAAAATCTGCAGAATTTTTCCGAACGGAACCTGATCGTAATTGCCGTCGGTGAGCACCGTCTCCACCAGCTTGCGCTCCTCCGCTTCCGCCGTTTCGAGCGCGTAGATCAGCGGCAGCGTCACTTTCCCTTCGCGCAGATCGTTGCCCACCGGCTTGCCCAGAATCTTTTCGCGCGAGGTGAAATCGAGTACGTCGTCAATCAACTGAAACGCGATTCCCAGGTTCCACGCATATTCGCCAAGCTGCCGTTCGGCCGCTTCGTCCGCTCCGGCGGCCGTGGCGCCGAGCCGCGCGCAAGCCGAAAAAAGACTGGCCGTTTTGCGGTCGATCAACTCCATGTAATCGGCTTCGCTGACGATTTTTCCGATGCGGTCGAGTTGCAGCAGTTCGCCTTCGACCATGCGCTGGGTCAGCTCAATCAGCAGATCGAGCACGGCGAAACTGCGCTCGCGCAGCGCCACCTGAAACGCCTGCATGTACAGCCAGTCGCCGGCCAGCACGGAAGTGTGGTTGCCCCACACCATGTTGATGGACGGCCGGCCGCGGCGCGTTTTGGCCATGTCGATCACGTCGTCGTGCACCAGCGTAGCGGTGTGGATCATTTCCACCACGGCCGCCATGCGCACCAGCATCGGGCTGGACTCGCGAAACAGTTTGCCGCACAGCAGCACCAGAATGGGCCGCAGACGCTTGCCGCCGCCCGATTGCAGATACTGGCCGATATAGGTGACCGCGTCAACCGAGGAGATGGATTCGAGACCAATCTCGCGTTCGACTTGATCCAGTTCCACGCGAACCAGGTCGAAAATTTCCAGCGTTGTCAGGGAACGGCCGAGCTTGCCGAATGCCATGAAGTGAATCTTCGAGTTTATCTCAACGTAGCGTAAGCCGTCGGGCTTAGGTTATTCCAGCAGGCGGCGAAAATTCGCCGTGGTCGCCGCGGCGATTTCTTCGAAGGTCGTGCCGCGCAACTCGGCGAGCTTGCGCGCGGTTTCCACGATGAACGCCGGCTCATTGCGCTTGCCGCGTTTCGGAACAGGAGCGAGATAAGGCGAGTCGGTCTCGACCAGAATTCGATCCGCCGGAGCGGCCCGCGCAGCTTGCTGCACATCGGCCGCCTTCGGGAACGTCACGATTCCGCCGAAGCTCAGATAAAATCCCAGCGCGAGCGCCTGTTCCGCTTCGGCCGGTCCGCCGGAAAAACAGTGCATGATTCCCGCGCCCGTCCAGTTTTCGCGGAGCAGCGCGAGCGTATCCGGCCACGCTTCGCGGGTGTGAATGACGATCGGCTTTCTCTTTTCCTGGGCGATTTTGAGTTGTTCGAGGAACACCGTTTTCTGCGTCTCGCGCGGCGAAAAATCGTAGTGATAATCGAGCCCGATTTCGCCGACGGCGATCACTTTGGGATGCGCCGCCAAGTCGCGCAGTTTCGCAAACGTCTCCGGCGTAGTTTTAGCCGCATCGTGCGGATGCACGCCGATCGTCGCATAAAAAAACTCGTGCCGGCCGGCAAGCCGGATTCCGGCTTCGAGATCCGGCGGACCATCGCCGCTGCCGATGGCGACCATCTGCGAAACTCCGGCCGCGAGCGCGCGCCCAATCACAGCTTCACGGTCGGCGTCAAACTGGTCGCTATCGAGATGGCAGTGCGAATCGATCAGCATGATTCCGGCTCTCGCGCGGCAAATGTGGCGCGCGCACTTTGCGTGCCGCATCGACACCCTGTCGATGCCTGCTGACGCGCCCATGCGTCGAGACGAGTCTCGACGCGGCACGCATGAGTGCGCGCGCCACGATATTCGCGCTTGAGCGTCATCGCAAACGCGCGCCGATGGGAGCGTCTTCCAAAAAACTCACCAGCGCGGGATCGCTTTCTTCGGTCGACGCGGCGATGATCATGCCCTGCGATTCCAGTCCCTTCAACTTTCGCGGCTGAAGATTGGCGACAATCGCCACTTTGCGCCCGATCAGCGATTCCGGCTTGTACGCGCCGGCGATCCCCGCCACGATACTGCGCGGCTTCACTTCGCCAATATCGACGTGCAGGTGCAGCAGCTTGTCCGATCCCTTCACCGCGGAGGCCTGCTTCACCAGTCCCACGCGCATATCCACTTTCAGAAAATCGTCGATTGAAATTTTTTTGTCCGCGGGCTCGGCGGCCGGCGCCGTCTTGCCGAGCAGCGCCTGTTGCCGCGTGTACTCCTCCGTTTCGAGGGCGCGCATTCTTTCGATCGAAATTTTCGCGTCCGCGCGCGGAAACACCGCGCTCACCGCGCCCAGCAGTTGCCCTTGCGCCAGGCGTCCCCACACCAGATCCTTCGTGTGAATCTCCGAAATCGCGTGCGTGTATCCGATCTGCGACCAGATTTTCGCGGCCGACTCCGGCAGCACCGGATACAGCAGCACGGTGATGATGCGCAGCGTTTCCGCGGCCGTGTACAAAGTTTCGTCCAGCTGTTTTTTCGATTCGATCGTCCCGCCTTTGGCGAGCTTCCACGGCGCGCGCTCCACGATGAATTTATCCACCACGGCGATCAATCCCCAGATCGCTTCGAGCGCCTTCGAAAATTCGAGCTTCTCGAAATAATCGAGCGCCGCCGCCGTCACCTGCGCCGCCGCCTCCGCGATGGGCGATGAGCCGTCGGAATCGGGCACCGCGCCTCCGCAATATTGATGGATCATGGTCAGCGTGCGGCTGGCCAGATTGCCCAGTCCGTTCGCCAGATCCGAATTGTAGCGGCCCACCAGCGCGTCGTAAGAAAAACTGCCGTCCTGCCCGAACACCACTTCGCGCAGCAGGAAATAACGCAGCGCGTCGGTGCCGAGCACGCTGCTGATCGGCGTCGCACGCACAATATTGCCGCGCGATTTGCTCATCTTGTCGTTTTCAAACAGCAGCCAGCCGTGCGCGAAAATCTTTTTCGGCAGCGGCAGATCGGCGGCCATCAGAAAGGCCGGCCAATACACCGCGTGAAAGCGCACGATTTCCTTGCCGATCAGGTGCAGATCCGCCGGCCACAAATTTTCGCCGTGCACCGCCGACATATAAGTGGTCAGCGCGTCGAACCAGACATAGAAAACGTGCTTCGGCTCATCGGGAACGGGAATGCCCCAGTTGATGCTGGTGCGGGTGATCGACAAATCCTGCAATCCCTGGCGCACGAATGCGAGCACTTCATTGCGCCGCGTCTCCGGCTGGATAAAATCGGGCTGCGCGTCATAAAGGTCCAGCAGCTTATGTTGAAATTCGGAAAGGCGGAAAAAATAATTTTCCTCGGTGACGGTTTCGGTGGTGCGTCCGCATTCGGGACACGGATCGCCGGGCTTCGCTTCGTTGACGTACAGATTATCGAAGATGCAGTATTGGCCCTTATAGGTGCCTTTATAAACGTAGCCGCGCTCGCGGCAGCGCAGGAACAGGTCCTGCACGCACTTGGCGTGGCGATCGCTGGTGGTGCGCTCAAAGCGATCGATCGCCAGGCCGAGCGTTTTCCATTGATTCGCAAATTCGGCCGCGATCACGTCGCAATATTCCTGCGGCGTTTTTCCTTGCGCGATCGCCGCGCGCTCGACGTTGACGCCGTGCTCGTCGGTGCCGGTGGTGAGCACGGCGTGCAGGCCCTGCATGGTTTTCAGGCGGCGAATAGTATCGGCGGCGATGGTCGTGTAGGCATGGCCGATGTGCGGCGCGGCGTTGGTGTAATAGATCGGCGTGGTCAGATAAAATTTCATGCGTTTAAATATCAATGTAACGCGCTTTGGCAGTGGGGCGGCGCATTCAAGTGAATCTCGCGGTCATCGGGTAGAACTTCGCTGCGCGAACGCCGGAAGATAGGCGGGTGGGATTACATCCACGCGGACTCCACCGGACGCAGGCTGTATATTCCTCGCCGTGGTGCCCGAAGCTTTATGCTTTGGTGCTCAATGACGGTTCCAGGTTTAACGCCTGCTGGTCGCCATCTGAATACGACGATACGGCTGTGTGCAAGTGGGCAAGGTCACTCTTCGACTGTGCTCCGTCGAGATTTACTCGCCAGACTCCTGCGGGCAGCGCCAGGCACTCCTGAACTCGTAAGCCCAAAGAGAACTCCTCCCCGACCGCCTGACAGCGGCAGACTTCAGCCAGGAGGAGAAGGTCCTCGAATTCGACCTTGACGGCCGACCGCAGGGCAATCGGCGCCGACGCCTTGAGCCCCAACCCTCGTCCGGAGAGATCTACCACCGTGCCGCGTATCGTCCAGGGCGGGTCGGTGCCCAAAACGGTGATCACGACTGCGCAATCCGTGGGAAGACGCATTTCTCGCCGTCTTTCGCTGCCAACCGCGGTAAACGAATCCGGGACGCACGTTGGAACAGTTTCTTGCCACTGGCTTTCCTGTGCGGTCTCGAAGGCGTGAAGACGCGTGTCCGCGCTCTTACGCTCCCGATTCTCGACATTCAGCAGGTGGACGGCGGTGAGGCAAAGCGCACTGGCCAGCAGTTCCAGGATGGCGGCAATATCGCTCATGTTCCTGTCCAGGAGCACAACGGCCTGGCACAGAGGGAGCCACCCGAACGAACAGCTCAAAAGGCGAATTCGCCAGTTTGAGGCGCGCATTCCTAGCAGAATTGAACCAGCGATGGTCAGGACGCAGGCGACCAGAGCGGACCACGCGGAAACTGACATATGGACCATTCCCAATGCCCAGACGGGCCAATTTCTCCTTGCTCAGCGTATCGACACTTTCGAACGTCGAAAATAGATCAGAAGTACCACTTTTGCGGGCGGATTCTACTGAGGAGAGGCTTGGAATTTAAATAATCCCATAATGGTTCAGAATTATGGTCGAAATCATCCGAAAAGAGTACAGTTCAGAAGCGAATTAAAACGGGAGACGCGAGCTTCACGAAGAGAGAAATGGGACTATCCCGCCTCCTTTCCGGGTCACCCTGCTAACCGCTCATCATCATCTTCTATGGTCTCCTGGCTGGCAGGGTGATGAAAAGGGACAGGTAGTGTCTGAAATCTGCGTTGATTTGCAACGCGCCCCCGCCATGGCGGGGCTATAGCGCGCGTTACAGCCCCGCCAGTAATGGCGGGGCTCTCCCATCTTTAGCGGTCAACGCAGACTTCAGACACTACCAAGGGACAGACTACTCGGCGCTAATATACTTGATCCAACCAGTTGCTGCGGTCCGTTGGTGGCGCACGCACTCCTGCGTGCCGCGTCGAGACTCTTCTCGACGCAATGGCTGATCGAGCGGAACCAGCGTCGGCAAGAGTGCCGACGCGGCACGCCGAAGTGCGTGCGCCACGCACCCGTACTGACCGGGGGTTGCTCAAGGTTGCGTCAGCGATATCAATGCCGACTACTCTGTCCCCGCCTCTAAGTTGTTCATGCCGCGTACGACTACGGCCGTGGACAGAGCGGTCTGTCCCCTTTTTCAGGATGGCGCGCTCTCTTCCAAAAACCTGCTAAGTCCTGGAACCGGTGAACTGAAAGTTTGCCGACACTCCGTTGACAAAGCGCCGCATCATCCTGCATACTGAACCACATCATGCCTGAACGGAGGAGGGCAAAATGAAGAATACTCTATTGAAGGTTGCCGGGGTTCTATGCCTGATGGCCGGCGTTGGCGCTAGCTGTTTTGGCGCCTTGCTGGCGGCCCCGGAGATCGATCCCGCGGGCGGCGCAAATGCGCTGGCTTTGGTGACGGGCGCCCTGCTGATTATCCGAAGCCGCCGAAAGTAAGGCGTTCGAATCTTTATGAGCAAGAAAACCCGGACGTCTATCCTGGCGTCCGGGTCTTGCTATTTTTGCTTTGAATCCCGCTGATTCTTTACCGCTCTCTTCGAGCCGGCCGGGTAGCGGCACGCGTCTGGCGCTGCTCGCGGCGATTTTCGTTGCGGAGCTGCTCGCGATTTCGATCTGGCTCGACGGCGAGATGCTGCTCGGAGCCGGCGGACTCGCCGCTGTTCTTCATGATTGGGGCGCGTTCGCGCTGCGCCTGACGGTGGCTTCGATCGTCGCGTTTCTGGTGCTCGGCGACTCGCGACCCTCCCGTTCCTCAGCCCACCACGTCGGCCCGGTTTCCTGGCCACTCCTGATCCTGCACGCCGCGGCGATGGCCGTGTTTGCGGGATTGTCGTGGATGATCTACGGGAGACATTTCTCGGGCTTCGCGGCCAACCTGGAGGTGCTCGGCTGGGCGGCCGCGGGAATTGCCGCCATCGCGCTGGCAGCCTGCGCTCTGATTCCCGCCGCAATGTGGATCGAGCGAATCCGTGAGTTTGGCGACCTGCTTGTGTTCGCGCCCACGGCCGGCCTCGCCGCGTGCGTACTGGGAAACTTTGCGCGCAAGTTGTGGGCGCCGCTCACCCACGGGACCTTCGCCCTGGTCAGCTTGATGCTTCGACCGTTTCTAGACCAGTTTTTTGCGAACCCCGCCGCGGCCGAAATCGGCAGCGCCAGATTTCGCGTCCAGATCGCGCCGGAATGTTCCGGCTATGAAGGCATCGGCTTGATTTTCGCGGTCACCTGCGCGTGGTTGTGGTTTCGCCGGCGGGAGTGCCGCTTCCCGAACGCATTGCTGCTGATTCCCGCGGGCGTCGCCGCCGTGTGGATTCTGAACGCGGCGCGAATCGCGACCCTCATTCTGATCGGCAACTCCGGCGCGGAAGCGATCGCCGTGGGCGGATTCCATTCGCAGGCGGGTTGGATCGCGTTCAGCCTGGTTGCGGTCGGAATGTGTTCGGCGGCGCGCCGGATTTCGTGGTTCAGTTATTCGGCACAAGCGGCCCAAATCACTGCACCCGCGGCGTCCGATGCGGTCACCGCCTATCTGGCCCCGTTTTTGGCGATCCTCCTGGCCGCGCTGGTCTCGCGCGCCGCCTCGGCGAATTTTGAATGGCTCTATGGGTTGCGGGTAGTGGCGGCAGGCGCGGCGCTGTGGTATTTCCGCGGCCGGTATCGCGATCTCGACCGGCGAATCGGTCCCGTGGCGCTGCTTGCGGGCGCCGTCGCGTTCACCATGTGGATCGCGCTGGACCGGATCGCCTCAGTCGCCCCCGCGGCCGAACCGGCGGCGTTTGCCGCTGCGCCGCTGGCGGCCCGCTCGGTGTGGATTGTCCTCCGGCTGGCGGGCGCGATGGTGACGGTTCCCCTCGCCGAAGAGCTTGCCTTTCGCGGCTTCCTGCTGCGGCGGCTCGCCGGCGCGAACTTCGAGACCGTACCGTGGACGCGTTTCTCGTGGATCCCGTTCGTGGTTTCCTCGCTGGCCTTCGGCGCTCTGCATGGCGAGCGCTGGATCGCAGGCACGATCGCCGGCATGATCTACGCCCTGGCCATGCTTCGTCGCGGACGCCTCGCCGATGCAATCGCAGCTCACGCCTTCACCAACACGCTGCTTGCAGTGTGGGTGATGGTCACGGGAAACTGGCGGCTCTGGTAGATCCGTACGCCTGGATGATCGCGTTCGCCAATCTGCCTGGGCTCCGGCCGGCTTCGATCACTTCTGGTTCGTCGCAGCATCGACCGTCAGGCTGGCCGTCTTGCTGATACCGGAATAGCTGGCGGTCAAAGTGACCGGAACCGCGGTATTGACATTGCCCGCCGTGATTTTGAAAGTCGCCGAAGAGTCCCCGGCCGCGACCGTAACGCTTGCCGGCACGCTCGCCGCCTTGGGGTTCGAGCTGGAAAGCGACACCACGACGCCGCCAGCGGGCGCGGCCCCGGTGAGTGCTACGCGGGCGTACTCGGATCGTCCGCCTGAAATCGTGCCGGAGCTTAACGTGATTCCGCTCAGCGCCACCGCCGGTTTCCCGGTCGGTTCGATGGTGACGCTCGCCGTTTTGTTCACGCCGGAATAGGTGGCGCTCAACGTGACCACAGTCGCGGCGCCGACGGTTCCAGCCGTGATCGTAAACGTCGCCGAAGTGGCGCCCGCAGCGACCGTCGCGTTCGCCGGAACACTCACGGCGCTCGCGTTTGAGCTGGTAAGCTTCACCAGGGCGCCGCCCGAAGGCGCCGCCGCCGTCAGCGTCACCGTGCCCGTGCCCGATTGCCCGCTGGTCATTGTGACCGCGCTTGTGGTGAAGCCGCTCAGCGCCGCCAGTTGGGAATTAGCCGCCAGCCGGGGATTCACAGTGACGCTCGCCATGCTGCTTGCTCCCGCGTAGGAGGCCGTCAACGTGACCGCGGTCGCCGCGCTCACCGTCCCCGCCGTAATCGTAAACGTCGCCGAAGTGGCTCCCGCCGCGACCGTCACGT
>Ga0335073_10001459_pt1 | contig 31589 bp, 33 predicted proteins | sample Lox_Sample_22_FD_207093 | JGI IMG/M metagenome (GOLD analysis project Ga0335073, IMG submission 207093) | Soil microbial communities from Loxahatchee National Wildlife Refuge, Florida, United States - Lox_Sample_2.2 | ecosystem: Environmental > Terrestrial > Soil > Wetlands | place: USA... | reverse complement strand
GGCCGAGTACGCCGAGACCGAGGCCGCGCTGGCCGACCCGGCGGTGCACGCCGACCAGAGCACCGCCCGGCGGCTGGGACGCCGGTTCGCCCAGCTCGCGCCGATCGTGTCGACCTCCCGCGAGCTGGACGCGGCCCGGGCCGACGAGCAGGCCGCGCGCGAGCTGGCGGCCGAGGATCCGGCCTTCGCCGCGGAGGCCGACGAGCTGGCCGTCCGGATCCCCGAGCTGGAGGCCAGGCTGCGCGAGCAGCTGGTGCCCAAGGACCCGAACGACACCAAGGACGTGATCCTGGAGGTCAAGGCCGGCGAGGGCGGTGAGGAGTCGGCGCTGTTCGCCGGCGACCTGCTGCGGATGTACCTGCGCTACGCCGAGCGGCAGGGCTGGCAGGTGGAGGTGCTCGACGACGAGCCCACCGACCTCGGCGGCCACAAGTCGGTGACGGTGGCGGTGCGCGCGCGTTCGACCGAGAACCCGGTCTACGCGCGGCTGAAGTACGAGGGCGGCGTGCACCGGGTGCAGCGGGTGCCGGTGACCGAGTCCCAGGGCCGGATCCACACCTCGGCGGCCGGCGTGCTGGTGCTGCCCGAGGCCGAGGAGGTGGACGTCGAGATCGACATGAACGACCTGCGCATCGACGTCTACCGCTCGTCCGGGCCGGGCGGGCAGAGCGTGAACACGACCGACTCGGCGGTCCGGATCACCCACCTGCCGACCGGCACCGTGGTGGCCATGCAGAACGAGAAGAGCCAGCTGCAGAACCGGGAGGCGGCGCTGCGGGTGCTGCGGGCCCGGCTGCTCGCGCACGCCCAGGAGGCGGCCGAGCAGGAGGCCTCGGACGCCCGGCGCTCACAGGTGCGCACCGTCGACCGCTCCGAGCGGGTGCGCACCTACAACTTCGCCGAGAACCGGATCGCCGACCACCGGGTGAACTTCAAGGCCTACAACCTCGACCAGGTGCTCGACGGCGCGCTGGACGACGTGATCGACGCGCTGACCCGAGCCGACATCGAGGCCGCGCTGTCGGGTGGTGAGTGAGCGCGCCGAGCGTCGCGGGTGAGCTGCGGGCCGCCACCGAGCGGCTGGCCGCGGCCGGCGCCGGCTCGCCCCGGGTGGATGCCGAGCTGCTGCTGGCCCACCTGCTCGGCCTGTCCCGGGGCCGGCTGCTGCTGGTGACCGGGCTGACCGACGCCCAGCGGGCCGCGTACGCCGAGCTGGTCGGGCGCCGCGCGGCCGGGGTGCCCCTGCAGCACCTGACCGGCCGGGCGCCGTACCGGTACCTGGAGCTGGCCGTCGGGCCGGGGGTGTTCGTCCCGCGGCCGGAGACCGAGCTGATCCTCGAACTGGCCGCCCCGGAGCTGGCCCGGGCCGGCCGGGTGGTCGACCTGTGCGCCGGCTCCGGCGCGATCGCCCTCGCGGTGGCGCAGGAGTTCCCGCAGGCCGCGGTCTGGGCGGTCGAGCGGAGCCCGGACGCGGCCGGCTGGCTGCGCCGCAACGCCGCCGAGCGGGCCGCCGCGGGGGACCGGCCGGTCGAGGTGGTGCAGGCCGATGTCGCCGACGGCCGGTTGCTGGCCGGGCTGCGGGTGGACGTGGTGCTGAGCAACCCGCCCTACGTGCCGGCCACGCTGCGGTCCCGGCTGGCCGCCGAGGTCGGCCACGATCCCGACGAGGCGGTGTTCGCCGGCCCGGACGGGCTGGCCCTGATGCCGGCCCTGCTCGCCACCGCCGCCCGGCTGCTCGCGCCCGGCGGGCTGCTGGTGCTCGAGCACGACGCCAGCCACGGTGCCGCGCTGCCGGCGCTGCTGGCGGCCGCCGGCGACTGGCAGGAGATCTCCGGCCACCCCGACCTGGCGGGCCGGCCCCGGTTCGCCCGGGCGGTACGAACCCGGTCGAACGCGGCAGCCGGCGGCGGGTGATCCGGGTCCCGCGGGCACGTACGGCAGAATCGGCCGGGGCGCCGATCCGGCGCGGCCACCGGCGGAGCGGAGGTAGCGACAGGTGAGCGACATGCTGGACTGCACCGACCTGGCCAACCGGCCGATCGCGATCGCGACGGCGGCCCGCGCGGTCAAGTCCGGCTCGGTCGTGGTGCTGCCGACCGACACCCTCTACGGCATCGGCGCGGACGCCTTCAACCCCGAGGCGGTGGCCAGCCTGCTGGCCGCCAAGGGGCGTGGCCGGGACATGCCGGTGCCGGTGCTGGTCGGCTCCTGGAGCACCATCGACGGCCTGGTCAGCTTCGTGCCCTCGATCCTGCGGGACCTGGTCGAGGCGTTCTGGCCGGGCGGGCTGACCGTGGTGGTCGAGCACGCGCCGTCGCTGGCCTGGGACCTGGGCGATGCCCGGGGCACGGTCGCGATCCGGATGCCGCTGCACCCGGTCGCCATCGACCTGCTCACCGAGACCGGCCCGATGGCCGTCTCCAGCGCCAACGTCACCTCGCAGCCGCCGGCGGTGACCGCCCAGCAGGCCTACGCCCAGCTCGGCGAGTCCGTCTCGGTGTATCTCGACGGCGGCGAGGTGCCGGTCGGCCGGCCCTCCACCATCGTCGACCTGACCGGCGAGGTGCCCACCGTGCTGCGCGAGGGGGCGATCGACCTGGCGGCGTTGCGCGAGGTGGTGCCGGGCGTCGTGGGCCGTCCGGTCGGCTAACCTAGCCCTACGCCGGCCGCCCAGCCGCGGTCGCCTTCGCCGCGCGGCCACCGCGGCGCAGCCCACCACAGCGCACATCAGCTCACCGGACGAGAACCTGCCAGGGGAGAACATGTCTGACCAGTACTGGGGCCCGGACTTCGAGTCGCTGCAGAAGGTCGACCCGGAGATCGCCGGGGTCGTCCTGGACGAGCTCGACCGGCTGCGCGGCGGCCTGCAGCTGATCGCCAGCGAGAACTTCACCTCGCCGGCGGTGCTGGCCGCACTCGGCAGCACGCTGAGCAACAAGTACGCCGAGGGCTACCCGCACAAGCGGTACTACGGCGGCTGCGAGGTGGTCGACCGGGCCGAGGAGATCGGCGTCGCCCGGGCGAAGGCGCTCTTCGAGGCCGACCACGCCAACCTGCAGCCGCACTCCGGGGCGAGCGCGAACCTCGCGGTGTACGGCGCGTTCCTGCAGCCCGGCGACACGGTGCTGGCGATGTCGCTGCCGCACGGCGGCCACCTCACCCACGGCACCAAGGTCAGCTTCTCCGGCAAGTGGTTCAACGCCGTGCACTACGGCGTGCACCCCGAGACCGAGGACATCGACTACGACCAGGTGCGCGCGCTCGCCGCCGAGCACCGGCCGAAGATGATCATCTGCGGCGGCTCGGCCATCCCGCGGCTGATCGACTTCGCCGCCTTCCGCGAGATCGCCGACGAGGTCGGCGCGATCCTGATGGTGGACGCGGCGCACTTCATCGGCCTGGTGGCCGGCAAGGCGATCCCGTCGCCGGTGCCCTACGCCGACGTGGTCACCTTCACCACTCACAAGGTGCTGCGCGGCCCCCGCGGCGGTGCCCTGGTCTGCAAGGCCGAGCATGCCGCCAAGCTCGACAAGGCGGTCTTCCCGATGATGCAGGGCGGCCCGCTGATGCACGCGGTGGCCGCCAAGGCGGTCAACCTCGCCGAGTGCGCCACCGCGGAGTACCAGGCCTACGCCCGCCAGGTGATCGCCAACGCCCAGGCGCTGACCGCCGGGCTGGTGGAGCGCGGCATGCGCGCGGTCACCGGTGGCACCGACACCCACCTGGCGCTGATCGACCTGCAGGGGATCGGGGTGACCGGCAAGGAGGCCGAGGCCCGCTGCGACGCGGCCGGCATCGTGCTGAACAAGAACGCCATCCCGAACGACCCGGCGCCGCCGTCGGTGGCCTCGGGCATCCGGGTCGGCTCGCCGTCGGTGACCACCCAGGGCATGACCGAGCCGCAGCTGGTCCAGATCGCCGACCTGATCCACCGGGCGGTGACCACCGACGACGCCGCGGCGCACGCGGCCGTCCGGGCCGAGGTGAGCGAGCTGGTCGCCGCGCACCCGGCCTACCCGCGAGGCTGATCCGCAAGCGGCGCACGTGCATCCGTCCCTCGAATACGCGCTGGTCGGGCTGATCGCGGCGATCGGCAGTTACCTGTGCACCCCGCTGGCCCGGCTGGTCGCGATCCGGTGGGGGGCGGTGGCCAAGCCCCGGGACCGGGACGTCCACGCCGTGGACACCCCGCGGCTCGGTGGCACCGCGCTGATGGCGGGCTTCTGCCTGGCGATGCTGATCGCGCACGCCCTGCCGACCCTGCAGTCCACCTTCCGCAACGGCAACGAGATCTCCGGGGTGCTCTGGGGCGGCCTGATCGTCTGCGGTCTGGGCATCCTCGACGACCGGTACGAGCTCGGCTCGCTGACCAAGTTCGCCGGCCAGGTCACCGCCGCCGCGGTGATGTCGGTGGTCGGCGGCATCCAGCTGCTCTACATCTACGTGCCCTGGGGCAACATCGGCACCATCCCGCTGGACCGGGACGCCAGCGTGGAGATCACCATCCTGCTGACCGTGCTGACCATCAACGCGATCAACTTCATCGACGGCCTGGACGGCCTGGCGGCCGGCATCACCGCGATCCAGGGGCTGGCCTTCTTCGGCTACAGCTACCACCTGGCGGTGGTCGGCAACACCGACATCGCGCTCGCCCCGACGCTGATCTGCGCCGGCCTGGTCGGCGCCTGCGTCGGGTTCCTGCCGCACAACTTCACCAGCGCCCGCATCTTCATGGGTGACTCGGGCTCGATGCTGGTCGGGCTGCTGCTCTCGGCCGCGGCCACCACCGCCTCGGCGCAGGCCGATCCGCAGTCGCTCGGGATCAAGGGCGCGCTGCCGCTGTACCTGCCGCTGATCCTGCCGCTGATGGTGCTGGCGTTCCCGCTCTTCGACCTGGCGCTGGCGGTCGTCCGGCGGCTGTCCCGCGGCCAGTCGCCGTTCGCGCCCGACAAGGAGCACCTGCACCACCGGCTGATGGACCTCGGCCACAGCCACCGGCGCGCGGTGCTGCTGCTGTACTTCTGGTCGGCGGTGCTGGCCTTCGGCGCGGTGGCGATGTCGGTGAGCAGCGGGCCCTGGCTGGTGCTGGCGGTGGCGGCGGGGCTGTTCGCCGCCGGCGTGCTGGCCGCCGCGATCCCGCGGCTGCGTTCGGCGGCCCGGCCGTGACCGAGCCCGGGGGAGCCGTGCCCGGACGCGGCCTGGCAGAACCCGATCCGCGCCGGCAGCGGCGCGCGCTGCTGCTGCGCTGGAGCCTGCTGCCGGCCGTCCTCGTCGTCGGCTGGGTGCTCTACACGGTGCTGTCCGCGGCCGGGCACCGGGCCGGCTGGAGCTTCGCCGGCGGGCTGGCGCTGACCGTGGCGTCCTTCGAGTTCGGCGCCTACAACGTCCGGTTTGCCGCCCGCTGGTTCCCGTCCATGACGCTGGCCGCGGCGGTCGGCAGCTACCTGGTGACGGTGATCGCGATCGGCCTCGTCTACACCCTCGCATCGCCCGCGGTGGTCGACGGAATCGCCATCGCGGTCGGGATTTTCTGCGCCGTCGCGGTCTGGCTCGGGACCGAGGTGGAGCGGGCCAGGGTGTGGTCAGAACACCCCGAGAAGCCTGTTAGAGTTCCGGGCAGATGAACCGTCCTCCGGCCTCCGGCGCCCCGGCGCCGGACGGTGATCCGTGGGCGGCCTTCGGCTATGTAGTGGCGGGGGTCGCTTTCTACGGGCTGCTCGGCTGGGGGCTGAGCGTCTGGTTGCACGCCGACTACTGGATCCCGATCGGGATCCTGGTCGGGCTGGCTCTCGGGCTGTACCTCGTGTTCACCCGTTACCGGTTCCGTGCGCCGGACGAGCACGGCGCATCGTCCCCGCCCAGTGCGGCAGCAAACCCAGATCCAGCACAGCGGCCAGATAGTGATGACCGAGGAGACACTGCGTGAGCCACGGCCTAGTCTTAGCAGGCGGATTCACCGCACCGGGTCCGCTGGAGTTCTTTTTTCCCGACTTCACAGGTAAGAGCTACGACCAGGGCGGCTACCAGGTCCTGCTGACCAAGTCGGCCGTCCTGCTGGTGCTCGGCGCGGTGCTCGCCGGTTGGCTGATGCTGGGCACCTCCCGGCGGGGGGCCGTCGTCCCCGGCAAGACCCAGTTCTTCGGCGAGCAGGCGTACAGCTTCGTCCGCAACGGCATCGCGCAGGACATCATCGGTGCCCAGTACCGGCGCTACGTCCCGCTGCTGGTCTCGTTGTTCTTCTTCGTGCTGATCAACAACCTGTTCGGCATCGTGCCGCTGCTGTCGTTCTCGCCGTTCTCGCGCGCCAGCTTCGCCTACGGCCTGACCGCGATGGTGTGGATCGTCTACAACTGGGTCGGCATCCGCGACAAGGGTCTCGGCGGCTACCTCAAGCACACCTGCGTGCCGTCCGGCGTGCCGATCTTCATCCTGCCGCTGCTGGTGCCGCTGGAGTTCCTCTCCAACATCCTGGTCCGGCCGCTCACGCTGTCGCTGCGTCTGTTCGCCAACATGTTCGCCGGCCACCTGCTGCTGGTGCTCTTCTCCACCGGTGGCGCCTGGCTGCTGATCGAGGCAACCGGTTCGCCGGTGCTCAAGCCGGCCGGCGTCGTGGCCTTCGCCATCGGCATCGCGATCGGCTTCCTGGAGGTCATCGTCGCGAGCCTGCAGGCCTACGTCTTCACCCTGCTGACCGCCACCTACATCGGTGGCGCGTTGGCCGCCGACCACTGATCCCGCTCGAACTCCCAACCCCGCGCAGACGCGCACCACGAAACGGTCCGCACACGGACCGACAAGGAAAGGAAACCCCATGGGTGGCTCCCTGAACATGGTTGGCTACGGCCTCGCCGCGATCGGCCCCGGCATCGGCATCGGCCTGGTGTTCGCCGCGTACATCAACGGCACCGCCCGCCAGCCCGAGATGCAGAGCCGGCTGCAGCCGATCGCCTTCCTGGGCTTCGCGCTGACCGAGGCGCTCGCCATCATCGGCATCGCGCTGGCGTTCGTGCTCAAGGCCAAGAACGGCTGACCGGTTCCTGAGTCCATCGATCACGTAGGGGCAACGCCATGAAGCTGATGTACCTGGCAGCCGCGGACGAGCCGAACCCGCTCGGGTTCAACGTCCCCGAGCTGATCCTCGTGCTGATCGTGTTCGGCGCGCTGTACTACCTGATCCGCAAGTTCGCGGTGCCGCAGTTCGAGAAGACGTTCGAGCTGCGGCGCGAAGCCATCGAGGGTGGCATCGCGCGAGCCGAGGCGGCCCAGGCCGAGGCAGCCCAGCTGCTCGAGCAGTACAACGCGCAGCTCGCCGAGGCCCGCACCGAGGCCGCGCAGATCCGTGAGGGTGCCCGCGCCGAGGCGCAGCGCATCATCGAGGACCTGACCAACCAGGCGCGCGAGGAGTCCGCTCGCATCGTCCAGCGCGGTGAGGACCACCTGGCCGCCCAGCGCAGCCAGATCGTGCGTGAACTGCGGGGCGAGATCGGTTCGCTGGCGGTCGAGCTGTCGGAGAAGATCGTCGGTCAGAAGCTGTCGGACGACGCCGCCATCCGCGGCACCGTCGACGCCTTCCTGGCCGACATCGAGCAGCAGGCCGCGCGCGGAGAGTCGCGATGATGGTGCACGCCGCGTCCCGGGCGGCCCAGGCGCAGATGCGCCGGCGGCTGTCCGAGGCGCTGCAGCAACTCGACGGTGCCGAGGCCGCGCACCGGCTCGCCGACGAGCTCTACGCCGTCGCCGCGGTGCTGGAGCAGCAGCCCCGGCTCCGGCGGACGATCGGCGATCCGGCCACCGAGTCCGCCGCGCGGGCCGACCTGGTGCGGCGGCTGTTCGGCGGCCGGCTGTCCGAGCCGGCGCTCGACCTGCTGGCCGAGGCCGCCGGCCAGCGGTGGTCCTCGCCGTGGGACCTGGCCGACAGCCTGGAGATCCTGGCCGACGACGCGCTGCTGTCGGTGGCCGAGCGCCAGGACGAGCTGGACGAGGTCGAGGACGAGCTGTTCCGGTTCGAGCGCATCCTCGGCGATGCGGGCGAGCTGGCCGCGGCCCTCGACGAGCACGGCGTGCCGGCCGAGCGCCGGCAGGGCCTGCTGCACTCGCTGCTGTCGGGCAAGGCGCACCGGATCACCGAGGAGCTGCTGAACCACGCGGTGGCCAGTGGCCGCAAGCGCAGCCTGCTGCTGGCGATCGACGACCTGCTGGAGGCGAGCGCGGCCCGGCGGGAGCGCTCGGTGGCTAGGGTGGTATCGGCGACCGAGCTCACGCCCGAGCAGAGCCGGCGGCTGGCCTCGTCGCTGAGCCAGATGTACGGCCGGCCGATCAGTGTCCGGTCCGCCGTGGACCCCAGCGTCCGGGGTGGCCTGCAGGTGCGGATCGGTGACGAGGTCATCGACGGCACGGTAAGCACCCGGCTGGCCGCGGCTCGTGCCGCGCTCGCCGGCTGACAACGACTTCTATAGAGATCCCGTAGAGATTGAGGAACCAAGATGGCTGAGCTGACTATCTCCGCCGACGAGATCCGGAGTGCGCTGGAGGGCTACGTCTCCTCCTACACCCCGGAAGCCTCCCGCGAGGAGGTCGGCGTCGTCACCGACACCGGTGACGGTATCGCGCACGTCGAGGGCCTGCCCAGTGCCATGACCAACGAGCTGCTGGAGTTCGAGGGCGGCACGCTGGGGCTGGCGCTCAACCTCGACGTCCGCGACATCGGCGTGGTCATCCTCGGTGACGCCTCCAACATCGAGGAGGGCCAGCAGGTCAAGCGCACCGGCGAGATCCTCTCGGTGCCGGTGGGCGACGACTTCCTCGGCCGGGTGGTGAACCCGCTGGGCCTGCCGATCGACGGCCTCGGCGAGATCTCCTCGACCGAACGCCGCGCCCTGGAGCTGCAGGCCCCGACCGTGGTGCAGCGCAAGGAGGTCCGCGAGCCGCTGCTGACCGGCATCAAGGCCATCGACGCGATGACCGCGATCGGCCGCGGCCAGCGCCAGCTCATCATCGGCGACCGGCAGACCGGCAAGACCACCGTGGCGCTGGACGCGATCATCAACCAGCGGGACAACTGGAAGACCGGCGACCCGAAGAAGCAGGTCCGCTGCATCTACGTCGCGATCGGCCAGAAGGGCTCGACCATCGCGGCGGCCCGGAACACCCTCGAAGAGGCCGGCGCGCTGGAGTACACCACCATCGTGGCGGCCCCGGCCTCGGACTCGGCCGGCTTCAAGTACCTCGCCCCGTACACCGGCTCGGCGATCGGCCAGCACTGGATGTACGACGGCAAGCACGTGCTGATCGTCTTCGACGACCTGTCCAAGCAGGCCGAGGCCTACCGCGCCGTGTCGCTGCTGCTGCGCCGGCCGCCGGGCCGCGAGGCCTACCCGGGCGACGTGTTCTACCTGCACTCCCGGCTGCTGGAGCGCTGCGCGAAGCTCTCCGACGAGATGGGCGGCGGCTCGATGACCGGCCTGCCGATCATCGAGACCAAGGGCAACGACGTGTCGGCCTACATCCCGACCAACGTCATCTCGATCACCGACGGCCAGTGCTTCCTGGAGACCGACCTGTTCAACGCCGGCGTCCGGCCGGCCGTGAACGTCGGCATCTCGGTCTCCCGGGTCGGTGGCGCGGCGCAGTCCAAGGCCATGAAGTCGGTCGCCGGCCGGCTCCGGGTGGACCTGGCCCAGTACCGCGAGCTGGAGGCGTTCGCCGCCTTCGGCTCCGACCTCGACAAGGCCAGCCAGCAGCAGCTGCTGCGTGGCTCGCGGCTGGTCGAGCTGCTCAAGCAGCCGGCATCCTCGCCGTTCGCGCCGGAGCGCGAGGTGGTCTCGATCTGGGCCGGCACCACCGGCAAGCTCGACGACCTCGAGGTCGCCGACGTCCGCCCGTTCGAGGCGGCGCTGCACGACTACATCGCGCACAACAAGCAGGAGATCTTCGACAACATCGCCAACACCGGCGTGCTGGACGACGACACCATCGGGCTGCTGGAGCAGGCCGTCACCGAGGTCAAGAGCCAGTACACCTCCCAGTCGGCCTCGTCCCAGGCGGCGGCCCCGGCGGACGCTCGATAGATGGGCGCCCAGCTTCGGGTCTACCGGCGCCAGATCCGGTCCGTCCAGTCGACCCAGAAGATCACCAAGGCGATGGAGCTCATCGCCGCCTCCCGGATCGTCAAGGCGCAGAACCGGGTCAACGCGGCGCGTCCGTACGTGCAGGAGTTGACCCGGGCACTGGCCGCGGTGGGCAAGGACGCGTCGCTGAAGCACCCGTTGCTGACCGGCTCGGACCACCCGCGCCGGACCGGCATCCTGCTCATCACCTCCGACCGCGGACTGGCCGGCGGCTACAGCGCCAACGCGATCCGGCAGGCCAACGAGCTGGCCGAGCAGGTGCGCGCCGACGGCAAGGAGCCGCTGCTCTACGTGATCGGCCGCAAGGGCGTGGGCTACTACAAGTTCCGCAACCGGCCGGTGGCCGGCAGCTGGACCGGCTTCTCCGAGCAGCCGTCGTTCGTCGATGCCCGGGACGCGACCGAGACCGTGGTCTCGGCGCTGCTGGCCACCAGCGAGGGTGCCTCGGAGGCAGGTGAGGGGATCGACGAGCTGTACGTCGTCTACACCCGCTTCGAGTCGATGGTGACCCAGGTGCCGGTCGCGGCGCAGGTCGCGCCGGTCCGGCTCTCCGACGCCGAGCAGGTCGCCGAGGAGTCCGAGGAGCCGGACGGCCCCAAGCCGGCCTACGACTTCGAACCCGAGGCCGGCGAGCTGCTCGCGGAGCTGCTGCCGCGCTACGTCAGCGCCCGGATCTTCTCGGCGCTGCTGGAGTCCGCAGCCTCGGAGTCGGCGGCCCGCCGCCGCGCGATGAAGTCCGCCTCGGACAACGCCGCGGACCTGATCAAGACCTACACCCGACTGGCCAACCAAGCCCGCCAGGCGGAGATCACCCAGGAAATCAGCGAGATCGTCGGTGGCGCCGACGCCCTCGCGGCAGCAGGAAGTGACTACTGATGACCGCAACCCTGTCCAGCGACGCCACCTCCGACCAGTCCGCGCCGGCCGTCGGCCGCGTCGTCCGGGTCATCGGCCCGGTGGTGGACGTCGAGTTCGGCCGGAACAACATCCCGGAGCTGTTCAACGCGCTGCACGTCGACATCTCCCTGGGTGAGCTGTCCAAGACGCTGACCCTGGAGGTCGCCCAGCACATCGGCGACGACATGGTGCGCGCCATCTCGATGCAGCCGACCGACGGCCTGGTCCGCGGCGCCGAGGTGACCGACACCGGCACCTCGATTTCGGTACCGGTCGGCGACATCACCAAGGGCCACGTGTTCAACGCCCTGGGTGACGCGCTGGACGACGCCGGCAAGAAGCTGGAGTTCAGCGAGCGCTGGTCGATCCACCGCGACCCGCCGCCGTTCGACGCGCTCGAGTCCAAGACCGAGCCGATGTGGACCGGCATCAAGGTCATCGACCTGCTGACCCCGTACGTGACCGGTGGCAAGATCGGGCTGTTCGGCGGCGCGGGCGTGGGCAAGACCGTGCTGATCCAGGAGATGATCTACCGGGTCGCCGAGAACTTCGGTGGCGTGTCGGTGTTCGCCGGCGTCGGCGAGCGGACCCGCGAGGGCAACGACCTCATCCAGGAGATGACCGACTCCGGCGTGCTGGAGAAGACCGCGCTGGTCTTCGGCCAGATGGACGAGCCGCCGGGCACCCGGCTGCGGGTGGCGCTCTCGGCGCTGACCATGGCGGAGTACTTCCGCGACGTGCAGAACCAGGACGTGCTGCTCTTCATCGACAACATCTTCCGGTTCACCCAGGCCGGCTCCGAGGTCTCCACGCTGCTCGGCCGGATGCCGTCCGCGGTGGGGTACCAGCCCACCCTGGCCGACGAGATGGGCCAGTTGCAGGAGCGGATCACCTCGACCCGCGGCCACTCGATCACCTCGATGCAGGCGATCTACGTGCCCGCCGACGACATCACCGACCCGGCGCCGCATACCGCGTTCGCCCACCTGGACGCCACCACGGTGCTCTCCCGGCCGATCTCGGAGAAGGGCATCTACCCGGCGGTGGACCCGCTGGACTCCACCTCGCGGATCCTGGACGCCCAGTACATCGGCCAGGAGCACTACGACGTCGCGTCGGAGACCAAGCGGATCCTGCAGCGCTACAACGAGCTGCAGTCCATCATCGCGATCCTCGGCATCGACGAGCTCTCGGAAGAGGACAAGATCCTGGTCGGCCGGGCCCGCCGGATCGAGCGGTTCCTGTCGCAGAACACCTTCGTCGCCAAGCAGTTCACCGGCATCGAGGGTTCGTTCGTGCCGATCGAGGAGACCATCGACGCGTTCAAGCGGCTGGCCGCCGGTGACTTCGACAGCTACCCGGAGCAGGCCTTCTTCATGTGCGGTGGCCTGGAGGACCTGGAGAAGAAGGCGCACGAGCTCCGCAACTCCTGAGCTTTGCCGGAGCGTGCGGATTTCTCCTTGAGTCAGAAGGGAACTTGCTGTGGCGACGATGCAGGTCGAGCTGGTCTCGGTCGAGCGGCCCCTGTGGTCGGGCGAGGCCAACGCGGTCTACGCGCGCACCCTCGACGGTGAGATCGGTGTCATGCCGGGTCACTCGCCGCTGCTCGGTGCGCTCGCGCCGGGCTGGCTGGTGCGGATCCAGCAGGCCGACGGTGTCGAGCAGCGGGTAGCCGTCCACGGCGGCTTCCTGTCGGTGCGGCCGGACGGCGTCTCGGTGCTCGCCGAGATGGCCGAGACGGCCGAGGAGATCGACGTGGCCCGGGCACGGCAGGCGCTGGAGCGGATCGGCGACGCCACCGACCAGGAGTCGGTGGCCGCTCGCAACCGGGCGCTGGCTCGGCTCCGGGCCGCGGGGGAGCAGATCTAACAAGGCCGCTGGCCCGCCGCGGCGGGCCCGATCGCGCACGGAGGCACGCGGTGGCAGCGCTGGTGGAGAACGTCAGCCTGTTCACCGTGTGCCTTGTGCTCGTTCTGGCCGTGGTCGCCTGGATGCTGGCGCTGCTGCGGCAGCGCCACGTGGTCGCCTCGGCCGGTGGCCTGCCGGTGGCGCTCAAGCGCGGGCCGGACCGGTGGGCCAATGGGGTGGGCCGCTACGTCGGGGACGAGCTGGTCTGGTACCGCACCCTGTCGCTGTCACCGGCGGCGGCGATGCGGCTGTCGCGGGACGAGTTGAGCGTGGTCGCGACCCGGGCCTGGGACCCGGCGCAGGACATGGCGCTGCGGCCGAACCTCGCCATCGTCGAGTGCCGGGTGCACGGCAAGGAGGTCAGCCTCGGCTTCCCGGACAATGGGGTCACCGGCTTCCTGTCCTGGCTGGAGGCGTCGGCGCCCAAGTTCTGAAGCCCCCGCGCCGGAGGGCTCACGCGCCGGTCGGCCCCCGCGCCGGAGGGCTCACGCGCCGGTCGGCTCACCGCTCGCCGCCCGGCTGCCACAGCACGTCGCCGTCCGGGTTGGCGCAGCGGGCCAGGATGAAGAGCAGGTCCGAGAGCCGGTTCAGGTAGGTGGCGGTGAGCGGGTTGGTGCGCTCCGGATCGGCCGCCAGCAGCGCCCAGGTGCTGCGCTCGGCCCGGCGGGCCACGGTGCGCGCGACGTGCAGCAGCGCCGCCCCCGGGGTGCCGCCCGGCAGCACGAAGCTGCGCAGCGGCGTCAGCTGCTCGTTGAACTCGTCGCACCAGCCCTCCAGCCGGCTGACGTAGGCCTCGGTGATCCGCAGCGGCGGGTACTTCGGGTCGGGCCGGATCGGCGTGGCGAGGTCGGCCCCGACGTCGAAGAGGTCGTTCTGCAGCCGGCGCAGCACCGCCGCGATCGGCTCCGGCAGGGCGCCCAGCGCCAGCGCGGTGCCCAGCGCGGCGTTCGTCTCGTCCGAGTCGGCGTAGGCGGCCACCCGCACGTCGGTCTTGGCGACCCGGCTCTGGTCGCCGAGCGCGGTGGTGCCGGCGTCACCGGTCTTGGTGTAGATGCGGGTCAGATGTACGGCCATGCCACCAATCTAGGGCGTGGCCCGGCACGTCCGGCCGACCTGCCCGTCGTGCCCCCTCCGGTGGTGCCGGCGTGCGACCATGCTGGCGGCGCACATAGCGCACCGAACGGGGCAGGCGGAGGAGGCAGCGATGCCCCAGCCGGTACGCGCGGACCGCGACCAGACTGCCCGCCAGACACCGGCGGAGCCGGCCCCGGTGGACACCCAGCCGGTCTTCGCCCTCGCGGTACCGGTCGCCGGGCTCGTACACGGTCGGTCTCGGCGGAGGCGTACACCGTGGGCGACGACATCGTCTTCGCCGCGGGCAAGTACGCGCCGGACACCCGGGCCGGCCAGAGCCTGCTGGCGCACGAGCTCACCCACATGCTGCAGCCGGCCCGGACCGGTACGTCCGCCGGCCCGGACGGGATCCGGGTCTCGGACCCGTCGGACCGGGACGAGGTCGAGGCGGCCGAGGTGGCCCGCCGGTTCGACGGCCGGGGCCGCGCAGGCCGGCTGCGATCACGGGCACGTGCCGGCCGAGGCCGGCCGGGTGCTGCGTAGCCTCCAGGTGCGCCGGGTAGCCTCCAGGTGCGCCGGGCGGTCGGGCTGGAGTTCGAGACCGGCTGGCGGGTCACCGACACTTCGGGGCCGGTGCCCCGCCCGGATCACTGCCGTGATGGCCGGCATCGAGCAGCTGGGGCTGGCGATGGAGCACGTCGCGGCCGGCAACGGCGGCACCCCGTTCACGATGGACCAGGCCAGCCACCGTCCGGGCGACAGCTCGGCACGCCGGTGGACGCCGGCATCGTCGAGTTCCGTGGCGCGCAGTCGCAGAAGATCCCGCTACCGCGCTGGAGCCCGTTCGCGCGGGAGTTCCATCGCTACATCAGCCACGTGCACACCAGCTGAGCCGGGGCTAGTCGGCGCGATCGAGCACGGCACGGGCATTGGCCAGGTCGGTGCGGAACACCAGGACGTCGTAGGAGTCGACGTCCAACCGCGAGACCGAGCTGCGAATGCCTTGTGAGATCAGCAGATTCTTAACCGCCAGCGCGTTGCTGCGGGTGGTCGCGGGTAGCACCGTGACGAGCAGGCCCAGGTCGGCGTCCGGGCCGGTCTGCGGCCGGCCGGTGCGCGGGCGGGACGACGGGGCGAAGACCCAGCGCATCAGCAGCGTGAGCGTCACGATCAGGATCGCGGCCCACAGCAGCACTCCGAGGTCGAACCCCACGAACCGGCCTCCCTCGGCTGACGGGCGATGTCAACAGATATCGTGCCCGAGGAAGCGGCCGCCGGCGATGCCTGCGGTGCGAAGCGCAGTCGGCAGAGGAGAGCCAACCACCATGGCACAGCAGGTAGCGGTGATCGGTGCGGGTCTGATGGGTTCGGGCATCGCCCAGGTGGCCGCGGTGGCGGGCCTGGACGTGACGCTGCGCGACATCAGCGACGAGGCGGTGCAGCGCGGCCGCGATGCCATCGAGAAGTCGCTGGCCCGGTTCGCCAGCAAGGGCAAGCTGGCCGAGTCCGACGTCGAGGCCGCGCTCGGCCGGATCCGCACCACCACCGACCTCGACGCCGCAGCCGAGGCCGACATCGTGGTCGAGGCCGTCTTCGAGAGCCTGGAGGTCAAGCGCGAGCTGTTCCAGACGCTCGACTCGCTCTGTGCCGACGGCGCGGTGCTCGCCTCCAACACCTCGGCCATCCCGATCACCCAGATCGCCGCGGCGACCAACCGGCCGGAGTCGGTGGTCGGCACCCACTTCTTCTCGCCGGTGCCGATGATGGCGCTGTGCGAGCTCGTCCGGGGCTACAAGACCTCGGACGAGACGCTGGCCACCGCGCGCGAGTTCGCCGAGCGCACCGGCAAGACCTGCATCGTGGTGAACCGGGACGTGGCCGGCTTCGTCACCACCCGGCTGATCTCGGCGCTGTCGAACGAGGCGATCCGGCTGCTGGAGACCGGGGTGGCGACCGCGGAGGACATCGACACCGCCTGCAAGCTCGGCTTCGGGCACGCGATGGGGCCGCTGGCCACCGTCGACCTGACCGGCGTCGACATCATGCGCAACGCCTCGAACAACATCTACGGCGACACCAAGGACCCGAAGTTCGCGCCGCCGGAGCTGCTCTCCCGGATGGTCATCGCCGGCGACCTGGGGCGCAAGAGCGGGCAGGGCTTCTACAGCTACTGAGCCTGCGAACTGAGCCACACCGGCTACTCACCGGTAGCGAAAGTGCGCCACACTCGCTGGATGGGCGATGCGGCGCAAGCGAACGAGGCAGTACGGCCAGAGCGTGACCGTCCCTGGGTGATGCGGACCTATGCCGGGCACTCCAGCCCGGCAGAGTCCAACGCGCTCTACCGGCGCAACCTGGCCAAGGGCCAGACCGGGCTCTCGGTGGCCTTCGACCTGCCGACCCAGACCGGCTACGACCCGGACGCCGAGCTGGCCCGCGGCGAGGTGGGCAAGGTCGGCGTTCCGGTGTCCCACCTCGGCGACCTGCGGGCGCTGTTCGACGGCATCCCGCTGGCCGAGATGAACACCTCGATGACCATCAACGCGCCGGCCATGTGGCTGCTGGCGCTCTACCTGGTGGCCGCCGAGGAGCAGCAGCCGGACACCGGCCCCGAGCAGGTCTGGCACCGGCTGGCCGGCACCACCCAGAACGACATCGTCAAGGAGTACCTGTCCCGCGGCACGTTCATCTACCCGCCGGGACCGTCGCTGCGGCTGATCACCGACGTGGTCGCCTTCACCGTGGCCGAGGTGCCGCGCTGGAACCCGATCAACATCTGCAGCTACCACCTGCAGGAGGCCGGCGCGACGCCGGTGCAGGAGATCGCCTTCGCGCTGTGCACCGCCATCGCGGTGCTCGACTCGGTGCGCGACTCCGGCCAGGTGCCGCCCGAGCGGTTCGGCGAGGTGGTCGGGCGCATCTCGTTCTTCGTCAACGCCGGCGTCCGGTTCGTCGAGGAGATGTGCAAGCTGCGGGCGCTGTCGGCGCTCTGGAACGAGATCACCGAGCAGCGGTACGGGGTGACCGATGCCAAGCAGCGCCGGCTGCGCTACGGCGTGCAAGTGAACTCGCTCGGCCTGACCGAGGCCCAGCCGGAGAACAACGTGACCCGGATCCTGCTGGAGATGCTGGCAGTCACGCTCTCCAAGGACGCCCGGGCCCGCGCCGTGCAGCTGCCAGCCTGGAACGAGGCGCTCGGCCTGCCCCGGCCGTGGGACCAGCAGTGGTCGCTGCGCATGCAGCAGGTGCTGGCGTACGAGACCGACCTGCTGGAGTACGGCGACATCTTCGCCGGCTCGCCGGTGATCGAGGCCAAGGTGGCCGAGATCGCCGGCGGCGCCCGGGCCGAGATCGACAAGGTGCTCGAACTCGGCGGGGTGATCGCCGCGGTCGAGTCCGGGTACCTGAAGTCGGCGCTGGTCTCGTCGCTGGCCGAGCGCCGCCGGCGGCTGGAATCGGGCCAGGACGTGGTGGTCGGGGTCAACCGGTTCACCGAGACCGAGCCGAACCCGCTCACCGCCGACATCGACGGCTCGATCCTCACCGTGGATCCGGGCGTCGAGCAGGCCGCGGTCGAGGCGGTGCGGCGGTGGCGGGCCGGCCGCGACCAGGCCGAGGTGAGCCTGAGCCTGGCCCAGCTGCGCGACGTCGCCAAGACCGAGCAGAACCTGATGCCGGCCACCCTGCGCTGCGCCCGGGCCGGGGTGACCACCGGCGAGTGGTCGGACGCGCTGCGCGAGGTGTTCGGCGAATACCGCGCCCCGACCGGGGTGTCCGGCGCTGCCGGGGGAGGGGCGGGCGTGTCCGATCCGACGTTCGACACCGTCCGACGGCGGGTCGCCGACACCGGCGCCGAGCTGGGCGGCCGGCTGAAGTTCCTGGTCGGCAAGCCGGGCCTGGACGGGCACTCCAACGGTGCCGAGCAGATCGCGGTGCGGGCCCGGGACGCCGGGTTCGAGGTGATCTACTCCGGCATCCGGCTGACCCCGGCCCAGATCGTCGCGGCCGCGGTCGAGGAGGACGTGCACGTGGTGGGTCTGTCGGTGCTGTCGGGCTCGCACCTGTCGGTGGTGCCGGACGTGCTGACCGGGCTGCGCGAGGCCGGGCTGACCGACGTCCCGCTGGTGGTGGGCGGCATCGTGCCGGACGCCGACGCCGCCCGGCTGCGCGAGCTGGGCGTGGCCCGGGTGTTCACGCCGAAGGACTTCGAGATGAGCCGGGTGCTCGACCAGGTGGTGGACGCGATCCGCGAGGCGCACGAGCTGCCGCGCTGACTCCAGCTCGGCTTCAGATACGGCTCCGGCGTCAGATCAGGCTCAGGGCGGCGGCCATCCAGCCGGTCGGGTCCTCGCCGGCCGGCACGGCGAGGAGGGCCTGCCACAGCAGGACCGCCGGCCACCAGGCCGACTCGGCTACGGTCAGCGGGCGGACCGACTCGTAGCCGGCCCGGAATCCCTCGTGAACCGCAGGGGAAACCGGGCCCCAGTCGCGGTAGCGGGTGCCCAGCACGACGGCCGAACGCGCCAGCTCGACGATCCGATGGTCGAGCCTGGCCTGCTCGAAGTCGAGCACCGCGGCCACCTCGGGGCCGCGGCACAGCACGTTGGCGGAGCGGTAGTCGTAGTGCAGGAGCTGGGTCGGCGCGGTGTCGGCCGACGCGGTGTCGCCCGGCGCGTCGGCCAGCCGCCGGCGCAGCGCGTCGCGGGCCGCTGTGGGCAAGTGTCCGGCGTACGAGTCGAGCCACCGGGCGATCCGCTGGGGCAGCGGGTGGAGCGGCTCGACAGGCGCGGCGAGCAGTTCGGTGCGGGGATAGGTGGCCAGGGCGTCCTGCAGCCGCGCCAGAGTCGCCCCGGCCGCCCGGACCTGATCGGGGTCGGCCGGGTCGAGCAGATCGCCCTCGACCACCCGCTGCATGCCCAGGCTCGCTCCGTTCGCCTCCACCTGGAGCCGGCCGTCGAGCGCCGGCAGCGGCGCCGAGACCGGCAGGTCGCGGCCGTCGAGCCAGCTGGTGAGCCGGGCGAGTTCGGCCAGTTGCGCGAAGCGTTCGGGTACGGCGGACCACTTCGCGAGCAGCCGGCCAACCGGCGTCTCGACCCAGGCCAGCGCGTTGTGGTTGCTCAGCACGATCCGTTCGCACGAGTCGAGCCGGATGCCCCAGTACTGCCGCAGGGTGGCGGCAACCCACCGGCAGGCCGACTGCCCGCCACCGAAGCCGAACCGGGTGGCCAGCGCGTCGTGCGGGTCCCGCGCCTCCCACAACATCTCCACCAGCGGTTCGGGCATGGCGCCCATCCCATCACGGGAACGTCGGCCGGCAAGGCACCCAGTAAGCTCGCCCGGTGCGCCTGGTCATTGCTCGCTGTTCTGTCGACTACGTCGGGCGGTTGACCGCCCACCTGCCGATGGCCACCCGGCTGTTGATGGTCAAGGCGGACGGCTCGGTGCTGGTGCATTCCGACGGCGGCTCGTACAAGCCGCTGAACTGGATGTCCCCGCCGTGCCGGCTCGCCGAGGACGGCGACGCCTGGACGGTGACCAACAAGGCCGGCGAGCAGCTGCTGATCAGCATCGAAGAGGTGCTGCACGACTCCGCGCACGACCTCGGCGTGGACCCCGGCCTGGTCAAGGACGGCGTCGAGGCGCACCTGCAGGTGCTGCTGGCCGAGCACATCCAGACGCTGGGACCGGGGTTCCGGCTGGTGCGGCGGGAGTACCCGACCGCGATCGGCCCGGTCGACATCCTGGCCCGGGACGCCAACGGCGCGGTGGTCGCGGTCGAGATCAAGCGCCGCGGCGAGATCGACGGCGTCGAGCAGCTGACCCGCTACCTGGAGCTGCTCAACCGGGACCCGCTGCTGGCCCCGGTGCGAGGTGTCTTCGCCGCCCAGGAGATCAAGCCGCAGGCCCGGACGCTGGCGGTGGACCGCGGCATCGAGTGCCTGGTGCTCGACTATCACGAGCTGCGCGGCATCGACACTTCCGAAGACCGGTTGTTCTGAGCAGGCTTGTCAGCTCGACCTGGTGGCGGGACGGACGTCGCCGGGCACGAAGGTCACCGTCCCGGGACCGTACTGCATGGTCCGCGCGACGAGATCGGACGGCAGCTGGGCATCGGCGGGGGAGTAATAGACGGTTTCCCCGTTCGTGCGGTAATCGCCGAAGCGTCCCCACGCTGCCAGCTTCACGCCCGCGGCGTGGAAGGCAGGGCGCAGTTCGGTGAGGAGTTCCTCGATGTGCTCCACCTCGGCCGCGGACAGCAGCGAGACAGCGTGCCGGACTTCCGTCCCCGGCTCGGCCAGGTCGTCGAACGGCTTCGGGTCGAAAGGGCGCTGACCGTCTCGCTCGGCGTGAAAGATCGTGAGCGTCCCGCGCCGTGAGTCGGGCGATGCCCCGCCGTAACCGGCCACCGTGGCACCGAGCCGGTCGGCGGCCTGCGCCATCCGGCCGAGCACGTGCTGCAACTCCCAGTTCACGCGGAGAGGCTAGCGCCGCTGGTCTGGCGTCGGCTGCTACCCGTCAGTAACCTCGGAGCATGACCGCCACGACGCAGTCGGCAGGGTCGGCACCCACCCAGCGGACCTTCGCCAGCCTGAACCCGGCCACCGGCGCCGAGATCGCCACCTTCCCCGTCCACACAGCGGCAGAGGTGCAACAGGCAGTCGAGCGGGCCAGGCCGGCCGCCCGGTGGTGGGCGGACCTCGGCGAACCCGGCCGCCGCGAGCGGCTCAGGCGCTGGCGCGGGCTGCTGGTGGACCGTACCGAGGAGCTCGCCGCGCTGATCGCGGCCGAGAACGGCAAGCCGGTCGGCGACGCCGTGCTCGAGGTGACCATCGCGGTCTCGCACCTGTCCTGGGCCGCCGGGCACGCCAAGCGGGTGCTGGGCCGCCGGCCGGTCGCGGCCGGCCTGCTGGCGGTCAACCACACCGCGACCCTGGAGTACCTGCCGTTCGGCGTGGTGGGCGTGATCGGCCCGTGGAACTACCCGGTGCACACCCCGCTCGGCTCGATCTCCTACGCGCTGGCCGCCGGCAACGCGGTGGTGTTCAAGCCGAGCGAGTTCACCCCGGCGGTCGGCCGCTGGCTGGTCGACACCTTCGCCGAGGTGGTGTCCGAGCAGCCGGTCTTCCAGCTGGTCACCGGTTACGGCGAGACCGGGGCGGCGCTGTCCGCGGCGGGCGTCGACAAGCTGGCCTTCACCGGCTCGGCCGCCACCGGCAGGCGGGTGATGGCGGCCTGCGCCGAGACCCTCACCCCGTGCGTGGTCGAGTGCGGCGGCAAGGACCCGCTGATCGTCGCCGCCGACGCCGACCTCGACCTGGCCGCCGAGCAGGCAGTCTGGGGCGCCATGTTCAACGCCGGGCAGACCTGCGCCGGGGTCGAGCGGGCCTATGTCGAGGCGCCGGTCTACGAGGAGTTCACCGCCAAGGTGATCGAGCAGGCCCGCCGGGTCAGCCAGCACGAGCAGTACGGCCCGATCACCATGCCGCGGCAGCTGGAGGTGATCGCCGGGCACATCGCCGACGCTCTCGACCGGGGTGGCCGAGCGCTGGTCGGCGGCCGGGAGTCGGTGCGGCCGCCGTACGTCGAGCCGGTGGTGCTGGCCGACGTACCAGCGGAATCGTCCGCGCTCACCGACGAGACGTTCGGCCCGACCCTGGTGCTGACCCGGGTGGCCGACGTCGACGAGGCGGTCCGGCTGGCGAACTCCGGCCGGTACGGCCTCGGCGCCTCGGTATTCAGCCGCGGGCAGGGCACCGCCATCGCGCGCCGGATCGACGCCGGCATGGTGAGCGTCAACTCGGTGCTGACCTACGCCTCGATCCCCGGACTGCCCTGGGGTGGCAGCAAGGATTCCGGGTTCGGCCGGATCCACGGCCCGGACGGCCTGCGGGAGTTCGCCCGGTCCCGTGCGATCACCGCGCAACGATTCGACATTCCGCTGCGCCTGGCCACCTTCCACCGCAGCCGCAACGCGATCGAGCAGCTGGAACGGCTCGCCCGGGCCCGCTGGCGCGGTCGCGGCAGGGTGTGAGACTGACCCCATCGGTTTCACCGCATCACCGGCCGGCAGATAACGTCGCCGGAGCGGTCCGCAGGCGAGGTGAGGAGAGCACAGGCGATGGCGCGGGAATTCAAGCGGGTCGGCGTGGTCGGGTTGGGCACGATGGGTGCCGGCATCGTCGAGGTGTTCGCCCGCAACGGCCTGTCCGTGGTGGCGGTCGACCGGGACGAGGCCTCGGTCAAGCGCGGTCGCGGTCACCTGGAGCACTCCACCGGGCGCGCGGTGGCCCGCGGCAAGCTGGCCGAGGCCGACCAGCAGGCCCTGCTCGGCCGGATCGCCTTCGACACCGAGCTCAAGGCGATGGCCGACGTCGACCTGGTCATCGAGGCGGTGCCCGAGCAGCTGGAGCTGAAGCGGGCGATCTTCAGCACGCTGGACGAGATCTGCCGGCCCGACACCATCCTGGCCACCAACACCTCCTCGCTGTCGGTCACCGAGATCGCGGTCTCGACCTCGCGGCCGGACAAGGTCGTCGGCATGCACTTCTTCAACCCGGCCCCGGTGATGAAGCTGGTCGAGGTGGTGCGCAGCGTCGTCACCGACCCCGAGGTGATCGTCGACATCGAGCGGTTCGCCGCCTCGCTCGGCAAGACCGACGTGACCATCGGCGACCGGGCGGGCTTCATCGCCAACGCGCTGCTGTTCGGCTACCTCAACCACGCCGCGGCGATGTTCGCCGAGCGCTACGCCAGCCGCGAGGACATCGACGCCGCGATGAAGCTCGGCTGCGGGCTGCCGATGGGCCCGCTGGCGTTGCTCGACCTGATCGGGCTGGACACCGCGTTCGAGATCCTCGACACGATGTACCGGCAGAGCCGTGACCGGCTGCACGCGCCGACCCCGGTCTTCAAGCAGATGATCACCGCCGGCCTGCTCGGCCGCAAGGTCGGCCGTGGCTTCTACACCTACGACGGCCCGGACTCGCCGAACGTGGTCATCGACGGCCACACCCCGGCGACGGAACCCGCCACCGCCGAGCCGCGGCCGATCGAGCGGGTCGGCGTGGTCGGCTCCGGCACCATGGCCACCGGCATCATCGAGGTCTTCGCCAAGGCCGGCTACCAGGTGACGTTCATCGCCCGCTCGCTGGAGAAGGCAGCCACCGTGACCGCCGCCCTGCAGCGCTCGCTGGACAAGGCCGTCCAGCGCGGCAAGGTCACCGAGGCCGACCGGGACGCCGCCCTCGCGCGGGTGACCGGCTCGGCCCGGCTGGACGACCTGGCCGACGTCGACCTGGTGGTCGAGGCGGTGGTCGAGGAGCTGTCGGTCAAGCAGGCGCTGTTCGCCAACCTCGACGAGATCTGCAAGCCCGGTGCGGTGCTGGCCACCACCACCTCGTCGCTGCCGGTGATCGAGTGCGCCGCGGCAACCGGCCGGCAGGGCGACGTGGTGGGCATGCACTTCTTCAACCCGGCCGCCATCATGCAGCTGGTCGAGGTGGTCTCCACCGTGTCGACCCTGCCCGAGGCCGAGGCCACCGCGCTGGCCGTCGCGGCCCGGCTCGGCAAGCACCCGGTGCGCTGCGGCGACCGGGCCGGCTTCATCGTCAACGCGCTGCTGTTCCCGTACCTGAACGACGCGGTACGGATGCTGGAGGCGCACTACGCCACCGCCGACGACATCGACTCGGCGATGAAGGTCGGCTGCGGGTATCCGATGGGCCCGTTCGAGCTGCTCGACGTGGTGGGCCTGGACGTCTCGCTGGCGATCCAGCGGGTGCTCTACCAGGAGTTCCGCGAGCCCGGCTTCGCCCCGGCGCCGCTGCTGGAGCACCTGGTCAAGGCCGGACGGCTGGGCCGCAAGAGCGGCAAGGGCTTCCGCGAGTACGTTTAGCGGCAAGGGAATTCTCGCGCGGAGGGGGAACCGATGGTGGCCGCCGGCCTGCCGGATACCGTCAGCATGCCCGGGCTGCCGGCCCGCGTGACGATCTGCGAGGTCGGCCCTCGGGACGGCCTGCAGAACGAGTCCGCCATCGTCGACGCCGGCGTCAAGCTGGAGTTCATCCACCGGCTGGTCGCGGCCGGGCACACCGTGGTCGAGGCGACCAGCTTCGTGCACCCGAAGTGGGTGCCGCAGCTGGCCGACGCGCCGGCGGTGATGGCCGGCCTGCAGAGGCAGCCGGGCGTCCGCTACCCGGTGCTGGTGCCGAACGAGACCGGCCTGGCCCGGGCGGTGGACGCCGGTGCCGAGGAGGTCGCGGTGTTCGGCAGCGCGACCGAGACCTTCGCCCGGCGCAACCTCAACCGGACGGTGGACGAGTCGCTGGCGATGTTCGCCCCCGTGGTGGCCCGGGCCAAGGAGTTCGGGCTGCGGGTACGCGGCTACCTGTCGATGTGCTTCGGCGACCCGTGGGAGGGCCCGGTGCCGCTGCCCCAGGTGGCCGGTGTGGCGCGGCGGCTGCTCGCCCTCGGCTGCGACGAGCTGAGCCTCGGCGACACCATCGGGGTGGCGACGCCCGGGCAGGTGCGCGCCCTGCTCGACCTGCTCATCGCGGACGGCGTCGGGCTGGACCGGATCGCCGTGCACTTCCACGACACCTACGGCCAGGCGCTGGCCAACACGCTGGCCGCGCTGCAGGCCGGCGTCACCATCGTCGACGCCTCGGCCGGCGGCCTCGGCGGCTGCCCGTACGCCGAGAGCGCCACCGGCAACCTGGCCACCGAGGACCTGCTCTGGCAGCTGGCCGGCCTCGGCATCGAGACCGGGGTGGATCTCACCGCGCTGGTCGAGACGAGCGCCTGGATGGCCGAACGGCTCGGCCGGCCCAGCCCGTCCCGGGTGGTCCGGGCACTGGCCGGCTGAGCCGTGCCCAGCAGGCGGCAGGGCAAGTGGCAGCGGCCGGCCCGCCCGCTCGCGTCCGGCTCGACCGAGCGCGTCGAGCGCTGGCGGGGGCGGGACTACCGGGTCCGGTCGGTGTCGGGAGCCGGTTCGCCGGGCCCGTACCGGTGCCCGGGCTGCGACCAGCAGCTGGCCGGCGTCGGGCACGTGGTGGCCTGGCCGGCCGACGATCTCCACGCCGACGACCGGCGGCACTGGCACACCGGCTGCTGGGCGGCCCGGGAGCACCGGAGCCCCGGCGTGCAGCGCAGCCGGAACGCGCCCCGCTACGGCTGAGGCTGGTTCATCGGCCCGCTCCGCTCCTGCGGTGCTGGTTCAGCGGGTGGCCTGCCGCGGGAGCAGCACCTCGCGCAGGATCAGGGTGAGCACCGCGACCAGCGGGATGGAGATCAGGAAGCCGATCACGCCGAACATGGTGTAGCCGGCCAGCGCGCCGACCAGCGCCGCGGCCGGGCTGATCCGGACCGACCTGTCGAGCAGCCGGGGGATGAAGACCAGCCGGGCCAGGAACTCGTAGGCGACGAAGAAGCAGACCACGGTGATGCCGGCCGGCACCGATTCGAGCAGCACGACCGTCGAGACCACCACCGCGGCCAGCGCCGTGCCGACCACCGGCGCGATGTCGAGGACCGCCGCGATGAAGGCCAGCGCGAACGGATACGGCACCCCCAGCGCGGCCAGCACGATCAGCGTGAACAGCCCCCGCAGCAGGGCCAGCGCGGTGGTGCCGACCACGTAGTGCCCGATCTGGGCGACGATCTTGTCACCGATCGCGCTGACCTGCGGGCGCCGGGAGGCGGGGGTGAGCCGGTAGCCGAAGGCGACGATGTCGTCCAGGAAGGCCAGGAAGTACAGGGTCAGCACGGCGAGCGAGAACACCTCGAAGATGGTCGAGGCGACCGCGGTGCCGACGCTGAGCAGGTTGCCGGCGACGTTCTTCAGCAGCGCCGACTGCTTGAGGTAGTCCTGCACGCCGTTCAGCACGTGGAACCGGCGGTCGAGCTCGGCCACCCGGCGGTTGTGCTGCAACTCGGTGACGTAGCCGGGCAGGTGGTGCACGAAGGTCTCGGTCTGCTGGACCAGCGGCGGCACCACCGCGAACCCCAGGCCGGTGAGCAGCAGCAGCGCCCCGACGAAGACCACCGCCACCGACGGCCCGCGGGAGAGCCCCCAGGACTCGACCCGGCGGACGGCCGGATCGAGCCCGGCGGCCAGGAACAGTGCCAGCAACAGCAGCAGGAAGGTGTGCTGGCCGCGGTCGAGGGCGCGGAAGAGCAGGTAGGCGAAGCCGAAACCGACCGCGGCGGTCAGCCCCAGCCGGAACGGTGAGTACGTGGCGAACTCGCGCCTGGGCGTGCCGAGCCGGCCCGCCAGTTCGGCGGATGCTTCCGGCTGCGTCTCGGGGGAGCGGTCGGTCACGAGGTGCCGGGCTCGGCGACGATCGCACCCAGCCGGCCGTGCAGCTCGCGCAGCGCGGCGAAGGTGCGGTCCCGCTCCTCGCCCAGCTCGGCCACCCGGGCCCGTGCCTCGGAGACCAGCTGCTCGGCGGTGGCCCGCGCCTCGCTCACCGTGCGGTCGGCGTCCTGCCGGGCCCCGGTCACCAGTTGCTCGGCGGTGCTGCGGGCGGCCAGCTCGCCGGCCGCGTGCTGCTCCTCGGCGGTCCGCCGCCGCGCCCGCAGGGTGATCTCGAAGTCCTCCTCGGCGGTCCGCATCCGCTGGGCCGACTCGGCCTCGGCGGCGGAGCGGGCGCCGGCGGCCTCGGCGTCCAGCCGGTCGCGCTCGGCCCTGGCCGCCTCGGTGATCCGGGCAACCTCCTGCCGGGCGCGGTCGAGCTCGCCAGCGGCCTGGTTGCGAGCCTGAGCCAGCTTCTGGTCGGCCTCGGCGGAGCGCTGCGAGGCGTTCGCGGTCAGCCGCTGCTGCTCGGCGGCCGCCTCGGAGCGCATCCGCTCGGCGTCCGCCTGCGCGGCGGCCAGCACCCGTTCGGCCTCGACCTCGGCGGTGCGCCGGGTCTGGGCGGCCTCCTCGGTGGCCAGCTGGAGCATCTCCCGAATCCGGTCGGAGACCATCGCCGGGCTCAGCGTCTCGAGCTTCTGGGCGGCCTGCGCCTTCAGCGACTCCAGCTGCGCCTCGCGGCTGGCCAGTTGCGCGGCCCGGTCGGCGCTGATCGCCAGCGCCTGGTCGCGGGCGACCGTCAGCTCGGCGACCTGGCTGGCCGCACGCGCGACGTAGTCGTCCACCTGGCGCTTGTCGTAGCCGCGCATGGTCACGTCGAAGAAGGGGTCGTCGCTATCGAGTAGCGGCAGCAGCTCGGTGCTGTGATCGTCCGCAGCCATACCCCAATCGTCGCATGTCGAGCTGACTACGGCGTGAGAGCGAGCCGTGTTTCGCGCAGATGGTCGCGGGACGGGCAGGAAGCGGCCCGGCAGGCGGGGAGGGAGACCGCCCGCCGGGCCGGGAACGGTCAGGACGGGTTGGGCACGGCCCAGTTGGCCTCGGTCGGCAGGGCCAGGGTGGAGCAGCCGCCCAGCACCGAGGCGATGGCGTCGTGCTCGGCCTTGGTGACCCACAGGTGGTAGGCGATCTTCACCGCGACCTGGCGGGCGACGTACATGCAGTCCGACGCGGTGTGCGGCGGCAGCCAGGAGGCGGCGTCCTTGTCGCCCTTGGCGTCGTTGGTCGGCCCGTCGACGGCCCACAGGTTCAGCGGGTCGTTGGCCAGCTGGGTGCGCACGGTCTTGGTCAGGCTCTGCGCCCCGGTCTGCCAGGCGTCCGACAGCGCCACGATGTGGTCGATCTGAACGGCCGAGCTGGTGCCGACGCCCCGGACGAAGTTGATCGACTTGCCGGCGTACGGGTCGGTCAGGTGGCCGCTCTCGACGGTGCAGCCGTCGGTGTCGACGACCTGCTTGGTCAGGTCCCGGCGCAGCACGTCGTTGCGGGTGTCGCAGCCGTTGCGGCCACCCGGCGCGTCCTGGGCATCGGTCCAGGCGGTGCCGAACTGGTCGCGGGAGTAGCCCGAGCTGCTGGCCAGCGCCTTGACCGGCAGGCTCGACAGTGCCGACAGCGCGGTCTGGGAGGCCGGCCGGACGGTGGCGGGGGTGGCCGCCGAGGCGGACGACGCCGTGCCGGCGGTGAGGCCGAGGCCGAGCGCAACCGCCGCGACGGCGAGCGCGCCGGTGACCCGGCGGGGGAGGTGGGGGGTGTGTGTCATGCCGGGAGGATAGGGCTAACCGGCCTTTATGTCTCCCAAACGGACGATAATCGTCCTATCACCCGCGGTGGTGCGTCAGGTCCGCGTCAGATGTCGCGGAACCGGTTGATCGCCTCCAGGTGCCGGGCCCGGAACTCCGGTTCGAGCACCCCGCCGCCCTCGCCGTCGGCCAGGCAGAGCACGCCCACCTTGCCCTGGTGCAGGTTGCGGTGCACGTCGTAGGTCGCCTGCCCGGTCTCGGCCAGCGGGTAGGTGCGGGACAGCGTCGGGTGGATGGCGCCCTTGGCGATCAGCCGGTTGGCCTCCCAGGACTCGCGGTAGTTGGCGAAGTGCGAGCCGACGATCCGCTTCAGGTTCATCCAGAGGTAGCGGTTGTCGTACTCGTGCTGGAAGCCCGAGGTCGAGGCGCAGGTGACGATGGTGCCGCCACGCTTGGCGACGTAGACCGACGCGCCGAAGGTCTCGCGGCCCGGGTGCTCGAACACGATGTCCGGGTCCTCGCCGCCGGTCAGTTCCCGGATCCGGGCGCCGAAGCGCTTCCACTCGTTCGGATCCTGGGTGTTCTCGTCCGACCAGAACCGGTACCCCTCGGCGGTGCGGTCGACGATCAGCTCGGCGCCCATCCGGCGGCAGAGCTCGGCCTTGTCCGGTGACGACACCACGCAGATCGGGATTGCCCCGCCGTTCAAGGCGAATTGCGTCGCGTAGCCGCCGAGGCCGCCGGACGCCCCCCAGATCAGCACCAGGTCGCCCTGCTTCATCGCCGCCCCGTTGTGGCTGACCAGCTGCCGGTACGCGGTCGAGTTCACCAGGCCGGGGGAGGCGGCCTCCTCCCAGGTGAGGTGTTCCGGTTTGGGCATCAGCTGATTCGACTTCACCAGGGCCAGCTCGGCGAGGCCGCCGAAGTTCGTCTCGAAGCCCCAGATGCGCTGCTGCGGGTCCATCATCGAGTCGTCGTGGCCCTGCGGGTCCTCCAGCTCGACCGACAGGCAGTGCGCGACGACCCGGTCGCCCACCTTCCACTTGGTGACCCCGGGCCCGGTCCGCAGGACGACGCCGGAGAGGTCGGATCCCACGACGTGATAGGGCTGATCGTGCTTGCGGGCGAGTTCGGAGGACTTGCCGTACCGCTTGAGGAAGGAGAACGTCGACAGCGGTTCGAAGATCGACGTCCAGACCGTGTTGTAGTTGATGGCCGAGGCCATCACCGCGATCAGCGCCTCGCCCGGGCCGACCTCCGGGGTCGGGACGTCGATCAGGTGCAGCGACTTGCGGGGGTCCTTGTCCTTGATGGCGAGGCCGGCGAACATGTCGGTCTCCTCGGCCAGCACCGCCATCCCGGCGTAGGTCTCGGGTACCGGGAGCTCGGCCAGGCTGGCCAGTGCCTCCGGCGTTCCCTCGTTGACTGCGGCGCGGATCCGGTCCATGACGTTGCCTCCAACGGGTGCGGTCGAGCAGCGTGAGTGCCGAGGTTACTGACGGGTAGCGTTTACGTGCGACCGGTCGTGACAGGTCCCACAGGACAAGTCGGGCACCGGGCGATCAGTGCTCGGCGGCCGGCTCCACCAGCTCGACGAGCACCCCGCCGGCGTCCTTGGGGTGCACGAAGTTCACGCGGGATCCGGCGGTGCCGCGGCGCGCCTCGTCGTAGAGCAGCCGCAGCCCGCGGCCGCGCAGTTCGGCGGCGGTCGCGTCGACGTCGTCGACCGTGTAGGCCAGCTGCTGGATGCCCGGGCCGGACCGGTCCAGGAACCTGGCGATGGTCGACTCCGGGGTCAGCGGGGCGAGCAGCTGCAGCCGGGTGCTGCCGTCGCCGACGGCGAGCATCGCCTCGCGGACGCCCTGCTCGGCGTTCGTCTCGGTGTGCACGCACTCGATGCCGAAGTTCTCGCGGTAGAAGGCGATGGCGGCGTCGAGATCGGGCACCGCGATACCGACGTGATCGATGCGAAGAATGGCCATTCCCTCATGGTGGTGCCGGCGCCGCAGGCGCGAAAGCTCAGGTGGCCGGTGTCATACCGGCGCCCGGCGGCTGAACCCGGACCCGGCCCGATACGCCCTATATCCTGAAGCCGGACGCTCATCGAGGTGATGAGATCAGCCGTGCCGGTCGGGGGCTGCCACGGCATCAACTGCAACCGCATGACATGCGACTGCACACAGCCATGAGGAGGTCGGACATGTCGGCAAGGTCGGCTGTCATCGTCGCCGGGGCACGCACCCCGATGGGCAAGCTGCTCGGTTCGCTGAAGGACTTCTCGGCGGTGGACCTGGGCGGCATCGCCATCAAGGCCGCGCTGGAGAAGTCCGGGGTCGCCCCGGAGCAGGTGCAGTACGTGATCATGGGCCAGGTGCTCACCGCCGGCGCCGGCCAGATCCCGGCCCGGCAGGCCGCGCACCAGGCCGGCATCCCGCTGACCGTGCCGGCGCTGACCGTGAACAAGGTCTGCCTGTCCGGCCTGGACGCGATCGCGCTCGCCGGCCAGCTGATCCGGGCCGGCGAGTTCGACGTGGTGGTCGCCGGCGGCCAGGAGTCGATGAGCCAGGCGCCGCACCTGCTGCCGCGCTCCCGGGAGGGCTACAAGTCGGGTTCGGTCGAGCTGGTCGACCACATGACCTACGACGGGCTCTGGGACACCCTGACCGACCAGGGCATGGGCCCGCTGACCGAGTCGGCGAACGTCGGCGACCAGGAGTTCGGCCGGGCCGAGCAGGACGCGTTCGCCGCGCGCAGCCACCAGCTGGCCGCCGAGGCGTGGAAGAACGGCGTCTTCGACGACGAGGTGGTGCCGATGCAGATCCCGCAGCGGCGCGGCGAGCCGATCGAGTTCCGCTACGACGAGGGCATCCGCGGCGACACCTCGGTGGAGGTGCTGGCCAAGCTCAGGCCGGCGTTCGCCAAGGACGGCACCATCACCGCCGGCTCCGCCTCGCCGATCTCCGACGGCGCGGCCGCGGTCGTGGTGATGAGCAGGGAGAAGGCCGAGGAGCTGGGGCTTACCTGGCTGGCCGAAATCGGCGCGCACGGCGTGGTCGCCGGCCCGGACTCCACGCTGCAGGCGCAGCCGTCGGAGGCGATCAACGCCGCGCTGGCCAAGGAGGGCATCACCGCCGCCGACCTCGACCTGGTCGAGATCAACGAGGCGTTCGCGGCGGTCGGGCTGGCCTCGATCAAGCACCTGGGCGTCGACCCCGAGATCGTGAACGTGCACGGTGGCGCGATCGCCGTCGGCCACCCGATCGGCATGTCGGGCGCGCGGCTGGTGCTGCACCTGGCGCTGGCGCTCAAGCAGCGCGGCGGTGGCGTCGGCGCCGCGGCGCTGTGCGGCGGCGGCGGCCAGGGCGTCGCGCTGATCGTGCGCGTCCCGAAGGGCTGACGTTGTCGTCCCGGCGGCCGGCCGATCTGACTGACCTGGTCGATCGGACGGTCGCCGGGGACGCCCGTTCCACCGGCCGGCTGCTGTCGCTGGTC